>ERZ1673758.5-NODE-5-length-186456-cov-13.679315_pt1 | contig 186456 bp, 183 predicted proteins | sample MGYA00580180_ERZ1673758 | MGnify/ENA primary metagenome ERZ1673758 (study PRJEB41219, sample SAMN04549637) | soil metagenome | isolation source: soil | place: USA:California, San Francisco Bay NWR | collected 2009-02-09 ...
AAATGCTGCCGCCACACGCGATGCCGCCGTGGGCAGGCCCGGAAATGCTGCCGCCACACGCGATGCCGCCGTGGGCAGGCCCGGAAATGCTGCCGCCGAACGCGATGCCGCCGTGGGCGGGTCCGGAAATGATTTCGCCGAACATGATGCCGCCGTGGACAGGTCCGGAAATGCTGCCGCCACACGCGATGCCGCCGGATTACCTGTATGAAGACAGTCCGTCGAGATGGCGGCGTCCGCCGGGCCGTACCCGCCGCAAGAAGAAGCGGCATCATCGGGAGTGCTGCGATTCGACGTCCAGCTCTTGCTCGTGTCGGGACAGCGGTCACGATGGTCCATATGATGACTTGCCCTATCAAGATTGTCAGTGTGACAGCGGCACACAGGAGAACGCGACCCCGTTGACGTACTCTGCTTCCCAATCCATTCCGGCCCTGCCCGCTCAGGAAGTGTGGCCAAATTGGGAACAGGGGCACGATGAATCTTCTTCTTCCTGAGTGTCAGGACATGAGCAGATCCTTTGTTCTTTCTCTTGAAAAAGCGTTCCGCTGCCGCATCTATGGGATAAAGCCCCGACGCAATGTTCATCTTCTCAAGACGGATCGGGGCCATTGGATCATCAAGGGCTACAAAGATCGGGAGAAGGCGGAGTGGGTGACCCGACTCTCCGATACCCTGCAAGAGAAAGGATTTTACCAAACGGTTCAGTACGTCTCCGATGAGCGCGGAGAGAAAATCTTTCCGTTTCAGAACCGTTACTACACCGTGATGAAAATGATCGATGGCCGGGAAGCCGACAACACCTCGCTATCCGACGTAAAAAAATCGGCCGCGACGCTGGCCAGATTTCACCAGGCGGCCAGCGGCTTCCCCGTCCCTTATCCCTATGCATTTGAAGGCAAACCGGCTTTGCTGGACAAATGGGAAAGCCGATTGGAGCATTTCGAGCGGATCATCTGGCACGTGGAACAGCATGGCCCGCAAAACCGGCTGGAACAAATCATCCTGGAGATGGCGGATGAAGTCATCCGTGACAGCCGCGAGATTTTGCAGACGGCGTACAAACTGCCGCTGGCGTCGGAGCTGTTTGCGGTGGTCAAACAGGGTACGCTCGCCCACCGGGACGTGGCCAGCCACAATTTTCTGATCACGCCGCAAGGAAGATGCTATTTGATCGACCTGGACACCGTGAGCCACGACATGCAGCTCAGCGATCTGGTCCAGCTCATGGGGCGCATGCTGCTGATGCAGGGGTACCGCGTCGAATCGTTTGTGGAAGCGATTGAGGCGTACAGCCGGGTAAATGTGCTCAGCGACACCCAAGTCTGGATGATCCACCAGCTTCTGCGCTACCCGGACAATTTCCTGCGCGAAGTGACGGGCGTGTACGCCAACCGGCCGGGTTACACCATGCGCGGTGTGCTGCAGCTCGTACAGATGGAAGCGCGGCTGCGCCGGTCGCGCCGAATGTTTCTGGAAGCGGGCCCGGCGATTTTTCAGCGCTCTCCCTGGGGGTCCTATCTATTTGTCGGGTAAAAGAAAAAAGCTGACGGCACGGATGCCATCAGCTTTTTTCGCGTTACTTGGAGGCTGCCTTGGACAGGTCGATGCTGTATTTGACAAAGCCGTTTTCCAGCGTAGTCAGGTACTTGAGATGCGGCATCTGTTCGGCATAAGGTTTGGCGTCCGGGGACGTGGTGAAGGTCACGTTTACCTTCTTGGTGATCGGAGCGAACGACCAGTTGTTGTCGGCTGCCGGGTTGATTGTCTTTTGGCTGAGGATGTAATCGATCACGACCTGGCGGTTTTCGTCCGGCGAGTCGATGACGATGTTGCTGCCGTCCAGACCCGGGAAGTTGCCGCCGCCGCTGGCCCGGTAGTTGTTGGTCACGACGATGAACTTGTCCTCCGCCTTGACCGGTTTGCCGTTGTACGAGAGGTTCTTGATCCGGTTCGCGTTCGGGTTGACCAACTTACCCTCCCTGTCGTACCTGGACGGCTGGGTGACGTCGATCTGGTAAGTGACCCCGTCGATGACGTCAAAGTTGTAAGTCGGGAAGGCTTCGTTGATCAGCGGCTGCTCCTCCGTCTTGTTCACGTCGATCTGATTGAACTGGCCGGCGGAGCGTTCCAGCCACTCTTTCAATTGCGCGCCGTTCACCAGCACCGCTTTCAACGTGTTGGGGTAAATGTACAGATCGGACACGTTCTTGATCGCGATGGTGCCGGCCGGAATGTTGGTGTAGTAGCTTGCCCCGTTGCGGCCGCCCGCCTTGAACGGAGCGCCTGCAGACAGCACCGGAATGCCCTCATATTCCGTGCCCTTGATGTTTTTCTCCACGTACCACTTTTGAGCGTTGGTGACGATTTGGATGGACGGATCGTCCTGGACCAGCGCAAAATAGCTGTGGATTGGCGAGGTGGTTGTGCCTACTGCAGAACGCACCCACTCGACGGTTTTGTCGTGATCCTCCTTCACGGCATTGACGATGGAGGTGTCCACGTCAGCCAGAGCTTTTTTGTTCGCAGTATCGTAGATCGGGATCGCCCGGGATTCCGCTTCGACGACCTTCCATTTGCCGTTTTCCTGTTTCAGCGTCAGGTCGACCACGCCCAGATGGTTGCCCCAGTAGCCCGGCATGACGGCCGGCTTGCCGTTGATCAGCCCTTTTTTTGCGTCGATGCCCGGGATGTTCTCATAGCCGGGGCCCGGGAAGACAGAGTGGGAGTGGCCAAACAAGATGGCGTCGATGCCGTCCACTTTGCTCAGTTGATAGCTGGCGTTCTCCAGAGTGGTGCCCGCTTCGACGGGGCCAAGTCCGGAGTGGGGAATGGCGACGATGATGTCGGCTCCCTTTTTCTTCATTTCCGGCACGTATTTCTTCGCCGTCTCCACGATGTCCTTGGCGATCACCTTGCCTTCCAGGTTGGACTTGTCCCACACCATGATCTGCGGCGGAACAAAGCCGATCACACCCACTTTCAGCTTGACGTCCTTGCCGCGCTCATCCTTGAACGTGCGCTCCAGGATCAGATAAGGCGTGAACTTGTTCTTGTCGTTGTCCGGGTTGTTGTCTTTGTCGTCCACGTACACGTTGGCGTTGACGTAGGGGAATTTCGCCCCCTTGAGGCTGCGATCCAGATGCTCCAGGCCGAAGTTGAACTCGTGGTTGCCGATGTTGCCGGCATCGTAGTTCAACAGGTTCATCGCCTTGTAAACGGGATGAATCTCGCCGTCCTTGAGCGGTTTTACCCTTGCCACGTAATCGCCCAGCGGATTGCCCTGGATCAGGTCGCCGTTGTCAAACAGCATTGAGTTTTTCACTTCTTCGCGGGCTTTTTTGATCAGCGAAGCAGTCTTGGCCAGGCCGAACTCGTCCGTTTCCTTGTCTTGATAGTAATCGTAGTTGACGATGTGCGTATGGAGGTCGGTCGTCTCCAAGAGGCGCAGTTTCAGTGTGGAGTCCCCGTTGGCGCTTGCCGGTACGAGCGGGAACGAAAGCGCCGCCACAACCAGGGAAGCAGACAGGAGACAGCTGGCCAGCCTGTGTACGCGTGCCTTTTTCATAGGATTGCATTCCTCCCGTGAAAGATAGATTACGTGCAATCATAGTGTATCACGTCTGTAGGGGATTGGGTATATTTTCCACGGGTAGTTGTCGCAAAGATAAGAATTTTGGCGATTCCCGGGTATTTCCTATTAGAAAATTGGCAATGCTAGTTGGAAACAGGTACAAAGGAGTACATGGGTATCATGAGGCGGCATTGGTTGTTTTTCATGTCGTGGACAGCCGTGTTTGCCGTTGGTTTGGCCGGCGGCATTGCGGCAGGAGAATTGATCCGGGACCAAAACGGGAGCGGACTATCCTGGCTGGCTGTGGAGACAGGCGGATCACAGGAGACCGTGAACAAGCCGTACCAGCTGGTGCTGGCTCGCACCTACCTGTGCGGCGTAAAGGATGAAGAAATCAAACAGGTTCCGCACGAGCAACTGGCCCAAGCCCTGGTGGCGTACAGCGGGTGGGAGATTATCGCGTCCGATCCTGCCAAGCTGATCCTGTACAAGCGGGAGAACGATCTGGCTCCGTCGTGCAAGGCAAACGGATACTTCGGCTTGTCGCCCGATGGCGTGCTGACGTTGTTCAATGGCCTGCCGGCGGAGCAGCAGGTGGTGCAGACGTTTTACCGGATCGACACCGCAAAAATGGAAACAAAACTGACCAAGGATAAGCTGGAATCGTTGAAACGGGGCATCCGTGTCCGCGATCTGGCGGAGTACAACAGCGTGCTGTCCACGTACAGTGAGTTTCAGACAGACGAAGAAGAAAGTTGAGATGGGAGGCTGACCCGTTGCGGGCAGCCTTTACTCGTCGTCACAAATATCCGTGATTTTCCACGGGGTCCAGGGGGCGGTTCGGCACAAGTGAAACACCCAGCGCCCCTGCTTTTTCTCGCCCTCGCTGTTGACGTATTCGAGGCGCACCGGAATCTCCACAGCGAGGATGTCGTGGGTATCGCCGGTCTGGATCTCCTCAGTCCGTTTGACATTGTCAATCCCCTGTAGAAAAGGGGGCAGCGCAAAGCCGTCCGTGGTCATGCGCAGTGTCTGCAAATCGTGTTCGTGCAAGGAAGTGAGAAAGTAGTCCACGAGTTGGTACGGCGAGGCGGCCATCACCGTTTCCGGCAGTTTTCCCGACGCCTTCAATATCATCAGGCTGTGACTGGGGTCCGGCTCCTTGCGCCGGTGCGTGGAACTGCCCGTAAAGTGGATGCAGAAATGACCGGGGAACTGGTTGCCGCGGATCGCGCCTGCCCCGTGCGGCATGCCGTGCATCGAGGCGGCGAGGTACGTGCCGTTCACCTTCACCAGGATCGCCCGACGCTTCCAGCTCCATTTGCCCTGGTAGATCTCTTTCATGATCCGGGTGTCCTCTTTGGTGAGCGGCTGCACGTCGGCGTGACGGCTGCCCGCCCGCCGCTGCACGCGAAACTGTTTTCCCGTCTCCAAGTCGATGACGGTGGCGTACCCCATTCGTTTGAACATGCGGCGCACTTCGCTCCAGTCAAGCGGTTTGCCGAAGTGGACCTGTTCCAGCCGGTTCACGTACCGATCCAGCTCAGCAGCCGCATCGTTGGGCAAGTGCACGGCAGCATGCTGGTTTTGGTCGTACAGGCGGCCGTCATACCCGTACAAAAACGTGCGGGAGCCGATGGAGACCGTTGCCCTGACGGGTTCGGGAGGGGGGCTGGCAGGGCCGATCGGGCTGCGCAGGATGATTTGAGCCAGCCCGTTTTTTTGACGGATGGACAGCGTGGACAAAAAGTCGGCATTCGGTCCGACGCTGACGACAATCAGCAGTTCGGACGGGGGTGCGGTCGCTGCGGTCTGGAGGGGCTGCCACAGCAGCGCAGAGCAGAGGAATAATGTGACGATCAGGACATTACGCACATCAGGACACCTCCGCGTAATAGTGTGCGCTGCCGGGCGTATCCCGCTTGCGAAGCAAATCTTGCCATCATATCATGCTGATGCTCACGCCAAACTGTTCTCATACGGCGCTTTAAGGAGGGGTCTTGCCAGCATGTCTTCGATGCCTCGAGGAAGCTACAAAGACCAGTTTCACCAGCGTTTGTATGTTCAATTGAACCAGGGGCACAACAAGCTCGACTATCGCCGGATCAACCAGATCCGCGAACAGATGCGTGAAAGCGTGGACGAATACGCGCACATGCTGCACGACGAAGCGGATGCACTGGGATTGAACAAGCACTAGGTGACGCCGTATGCAGTCCGATCCTGTGAAAGGGTCGGGCTTTTTCTTTTGCCGATGGAAATGCACGTTCGCTTTTTCTCCGCTTTGTGGTACAGTAGGAACAGAAACTTGAACGCGGAGAGTGGGCCCATGCGCATCATCGGTATCGACCCCGGCATTGCCATCGTCGGGTTTGGCATCTTGGAAAAACAGGGCAGTAAACTGCGCCCTGTACAGTACGGCAGCATTCAGACGGAGGCGGGCCTGCCGGTGCCGCTAAGGCTGAAACAGATCTTTGAAGCGATGCAGAGCCTGCTTGATACATACCGGCCGGATGAGATGGCCGTTGAGAAGCTGTTTTTCAACAAAAACGTCACGACCGCTTTTACGGTCGGGCAAGCGAGGGGAGTCATCCTGCTGGCCGCCGAGATGGCCGGCATTCCCGTCTACGAATACACGCCCATGCAGGTGAAGCAGGCGGTTACCGGCTATGGCGGAGCAGAAAAAAGGCAGATTCAGGAGATGACGCGAATGCTGCTCCGGTTGAAGGAGACGCCCAAGCCGGATGACGTCGCCGACGCACTGGGCATCGCCATCACCCACGCGCAGTTCCGCGCCTTTATTTCCCTTTCGGAAGGAGCACAACGATGATTGATTTTGTGGAAGGCACGCTGGCTTACCTGGATGCCGAGTACATCGTCATCGAAGCCGGCGGCATCGGCTATCGCCTCTTTTGTCCCAATCCGTACCAGTTCGTCCGGTACGAAGGGACGAAAACCAGGCTGTACACCCATCACCACGTCAGGGAAGACGCGATCCTGCTCTACGGGTTTGCCACGCGGGAGGAGCGCGACTTGTACCGCAAGCTGCTGGACGTCAACGGCATCGGCCCCAAAGGAGCGCTGTCCATCCTGGCCGCCGCGACGCCGGAACAGATCGTGATGGCTGTTCAACAGGAGAATGTCTCCTATCTGACGAAGTTCCCCGGAATCGGGAAAAAGACCGCGCAGCGGATGATCCTTGACTTGAAAGACAAGCTGACCGGCTACACGCCGTCGGCGGTCATGGCTGTTGCCGCGACGGAACTGGCGGCAGGCGAAAAGGCGGCGTCCGCGCTACAGGAGGCGCAGGAGGCGTTGACGGCGTTGGGCTATTCCGACGCCGAGCTGCAGTCGATTCGCGGCGCCCTGTCCGAAGCGGCCAAGGGTGGCGCGCCGGTTGAGCAGTTGATCAAGCAGGGGCTTGCGCTGTTAATGAGGGGGTGAGGAGTTGGATCATCGCATCATTACGACGCAGATGCATGTGGAGGAGGATGCGGCGGAACTGAGCCTGCGTCCCCGCTATCTGAATGAATACATCGGACAGCAGCAGGTAAAGGATAATCTGAAGGTGTTCATCGAGGCGGCCAAAATGCGCAAGGAAGCGCTGGACCACGTCCTGCTGTACGGTCCCCCCGGCCTCGGCAAAACCACCTTGTCGCAAATCATCGCCAACGAGCTGGGGGTAAACATCCGCACCACCTCCGGTCCGGCGATCGAACGGCCCGGCGATCTGGCCGCGCTGCTCACCAATCTGCAGGAGGGCGATGTGCTCTTCATCGACGAGATCCATCGGCTCAACCGCAGCGTGGAAGAAGTGCTGTACCCGGCGATGGAGGACTTTGCCCTGGACATCGTCATCGGCAAAGGGCCGAGCGCACGCAGTGTCCGGTTGGATCTGCCGCCGTTCACGCTGGTCGGGGCCACCACCCGGGCGGGGATGCTGTCGTCTCCGCTGCGGGACCGCTTCGGCGTGGTCAACCGGCTGGAGTTCTACACCGTTCCCGAACTGACGTTTATTGTTACGCGGGCCGCCGACATATTGCAGATCGGCATCACCGAGGGCGGCGCCGAAGAGATTGCCAAACGCTCGCGCGGAACACCCCGCGTAGCCAACCGGCTGTTAAAACGGGTCCGCGATTTCGCCCAGGTGCAGGGTGAGGGCGTGATTACCGCGGAGATAGCCCGGGAAGCGCTGGAGCGCTTGCAGGTGGATGCCTGCGGGCTGGACCACATTGACCACAAACTGTTGCTGGCGATCATCGACCGGTTTGACGGGGGGCCGGTCGGCTTGGACACAATCGCCGCTACCATCGGAGAGGAAGGGCAGACGATTGAGGACGTCTGTGAGCCGTACCTGCTGCAAATCGGCTTCATGCAGCGGACCCCCCGCGGCCGTGTGGTGACGCCGTTGGCTTATCAACACTTTGGTCGGGAGATGAAAGCGTGAATCCGGTAGCCAAACTGCTGATTATTGGAGGAGCCGTGCTGATCGCAATCGGTCTGTTGTGGCAGGTGGGCGGCCGCTTTCTGCCGCTCGGACGCCTGCCCGGAGACATCGTGGTGGAAAAGGAAAACGTCAAGTTTTACTTTCCGATCGTCACCTGCATCGTGATCAGTATTCTGCTGTCGTTGGCCGGATACTTGTTCCGCCTGTTCAAATAGCCATGAAAGACGGAGCCTGCCCTTCAATTGAAGAGCAGGCTCTTTGTTTGATATAGCAGTAAAAATTCAACAAAATTAACAAAATATTTACAAAAATTATTTTTCATGGTACTCTGGCAACAGTATTTACAGATAATGGTTATATACTGTTTGGGGGGCGTACCAATGTCGTTTGCAGAGATGGTAAAGGAGTATCGCTATAAGGCGAACCTCTCGATAAGTGAATTGGCCGAGCTGACAGGTTTAAACAGAAGCGTACTGGCCCGGATTGAATCGGGAGAGACTAGGAGGCCCAGTTTTTCCACCTGTTGCAAAATCGCGTCCGCGCTCGACATCCCATATGATAAGATTATCTCGTTTTATTTGGGCGTTTCTGAGCGACCGGAGACGTTGAAAATGTTGTTGTCCGAGGCTGTCGTCCGTACCAATCGACACATTGTCCGAAAAACGGCTAACAAGTTGTTGGAAACGCCGAGGCTAAACACGTTTCTCGCGCTGGATTACATTCTTCAGCAAGCTCGGGAGTCTGAAAACGAGGAAATCAAGCTGGCTCTTTACAACGTGATGATCGAATGCACGAAAAAGCGGGGCATCCCTTTTTATTTGGCGAAGGGGTTGTTCGAGCGGTATTTGATCGAGCGCTACGACTTCTCCCGATTGGAGGAGACATATCGTAGAGGGAAAGAGCTGTTGGTGTACATCGAATATCTGCAGCCATCGGAGCGCATAATCGCGTATTACCGTTTGGGACTTCAAGCATATGCACTCAAATACTTCGACGATTGTATCCATCTGTGCAGGCAGGGCATTGCGGAAGACGTAACCGAAAGTGAGTTGAAGGCCTCTGCCCTGCTTGCAATTACTAACTCTTACATAAACATGGGGGACTGTATTCTTGCAGAGTTGTATTTGAAAAAGTATGTAAATAACCCATTTGCAAATGCTAATAGAACTAAATACTATCTTGCTCAGATTCATGTAAAAAAGGGGGAATTTTCTGAAGGAATTGCTGGATTCAAAGAATGTCTGGTAGAAGCGGAACGCGAATCACGTATTGCCATTGCCACTGATTTGTTGGAAGTGTACCAGCAAATTGGAGACCATGAGGGGATAGAAGATCTGATAAAAAAAGAGGAGCAATTTTTACCCCAACAGATAAATACACCAAAAAAAGTGGAACATTTAGCGTTGTATTATAAACAAAAAGGCCTGCATCAATTGGCAAACGAAATGTTCGAGGAAGGTATTGAAAATTTGATACAAAGCGCTTCGTATTATCAGAAATTAGGTGCCTTTGCCTACGTAAACGAATGCATTGGTTCTATTTTTGTAGCACATCGTCAATTCGGTAAAGTATTGTCTGAAGGAATTATGGAAATGTTGGAGAAATTGTGCCAACGTAATTGTAAGTAGGAATATAGATTGGAGGTAGACCTTATGAAGAAAATCTTCTCGGCAGTACTGATCACGATTGTAACGGTGGGTATGTTTACTCCGGCTTTTCCAATCCTGAAAGAACGTGTTTCAAATAGTCACCAAGGTGCCGTCATTACTATTCATGATGACGATCCGGGATATTAATTTTATAACCACCAAAAATAAGGTGGCGATGCCAGTTATTTCAAATCTAAATAGTTATAGAAGCAAATGTCTAGAACAACCGTACGGGTTTCCGATTAACAAAAGCCGACGTCCTTTATCCGACGTCGGCTTACTTCTTGTTTCCCGTAAAAATCCTCTTCCGGTTCCAAATTCGCAAACGGGGCAGGAAAAATCGCGATTTTGTCGAAAAACATGGGAGTTGATGCCATTTTTCGACGCGCAACAAAACATCGGAGAGGAAGGACGAGCGGCATGTGCAAGCGTTGGATGGGGAAAATCCTTACGGCCGGCCTGCTGTCGGCGACGCTTCTGACGGGACAGGTTCCCGTGGAAGCAGCCGACTCCAACATCAGGGTCGCGCTGTTTATTGATACTGGACAAGGATACCGCGGAGTGGTGCCGGCAGTGACGCTGACCAGCGGCACTGGATTGGAGGTAACGCTCAGTGGCAGCGAGGGAGCGGTAAAACTGCCTGCCTTGGGGGGAAATGCGGCGCGTTTTCGCACCGACGAATATCACCTGCTGGTGACGGAAACGAGTGACCTCAACCGGGCTCAGCAAGTGGCGCAGCAGCTCAGCCAGCGCAAGTGGGACGCTTCCATTCAGGCGGTCCAGCGGGGCGGACAGACGCTGTACCAGGTGGTCAGCGGCACGTATGACACGTATCAGGCGGCGGCAGCCCAGGCCCAAACAGTCGCTCAGGCAACCGGGCAGCAGTCGGCGGTCAAAGGACCGATGAGACTGGAAGCGGGCCGCTTCGGCAGTTGGCAGCAGGCGTTGGATGCACAGCAGGCGCTGGCTGGCGCAGGTCTTCCGGCGTACCCGGTGCTGGTGGCGGACAATGGCAAGCTGGAGTACGCCGTGTGGATCGGAGACGAAGTGAGCCAGGACGCTGTCCAGAGCCTGGCGCAAAAAGCGGCGGCGGCCAGACCCGGCTATTCCTACCGGGCAGCGGCGAGCCGTGCGTATGCGGTGCTGAAAAAGGACGTGTACGGTTCCGAGACCATATGGAAATACGCGTTCTCGCCGCAAGCCAGGCTGATCGTGGAGCCGAAAAAGGGAGGTGCCCTGCCGCTGATCGGCGTGGAGGAGCGGGACCAGCGCAAGTATCGGGGAAAAATCGAGCTGTCCGAGTACAACGGGCATCTGACGGTCGTGAATGAACTGCCGCTGGAGCAGTACTTGTACGGCGTGGTCGGATCAGAAATGGCTGCGGGCTGGCCGCTGGAAGCGCTCAAGACGCAGGCTGTCCTGGCCCGTACGAGGGCGATCAGCCAAGGGAACAAATACGGCGTGGCCAACGTATCTGACACTGTGTACGAGCAGGCGTACTACGGGTACGGGCGCGAGTCTGCCGACATCCGCCAGGCCGTCGACGAGACGGCAGGCGAAGTAATCAGGTACAGAGGAAAACTGGTTGAATCCCTGTACTATTCCAACGCAGGCGGCATGACCGCCGACGGCACGGAAGCGTGGGGCAATCCTGTTCCCTACCTTCGTCCCGTGCCCAGTGAAGACCGCGGACCGCTGGAAACGGCCAACCGCTGGTACTACGTGGCGCTGACGGACGGCACCCTGGGATATGTGCGCAGCGACCTCATCCGGCTGAACGGGGGCGTCAATCCTGTGGGATTGAAGCAGGCCGTGATCGCGACGGAGGGGACCAACCTGCGGTCCGGTCCCAGCACCACTTACCACCGCGTGCTCACCACGCTGCCCGCAGGGACGCAGGTGACGATCATCCGGGAGGAAGCGGAAGAAAATGCCTACGCTTGGACGCGCGGACCGTTTACAGGGCAAGAAGTGGCGGCGATGGTCAACGCCAGTCAGGACCGCAACAAAGCGCAGCGGGTCGGCGAAACAGTGGAGTCGCTTGTCGTCACCGAACGGGGGCCGTCGGGTCGTGTGCTGGAAATGGAGGCGAACGGCGTGACGCTCAAGGTGTCGTCGCCGGACGCGCACCGCTCCATATTCACACAGGGCGGCGGCAGTTTGCGCAGCACCAAGTTTGACGTGGAGGAAATGGGGACGTTTACGGTGTTGGGCGCGGACGGCAAACGGCGCGAGTACACGCGTGGCGGCAGCGTGGCGGTGCTCGGGGCTGACGGTTGGGAGTCGCCCTCGGCCAACGGCTACAGCGACCAGTTCCTGATTTACAGCGGTGATGGCGATTGGCGCACGCTCAGCAAGCAGCCGATGTTCCTGTTCCGCGGCTACGGCTTTGGCCACGGCCTCGGCGTATCTCAATACGGGGCGAAAGCGATGGCGGAAAACGGGTATGACTATAAACAAATCTTGCAACACTACTACCAGGATGTGACAATTGAGCGGTGATCCCGTCACGGCTCGTTGGACTGCAGATGAGGAGTCGGAATTGTGGACGTACAACTTTTTGATTTTGAACTGCCAGAGCGGCTGATTGCACAGCATCCCCTGAAGGATCGCACGGCGTCGCGACTGCTTGTCCTCGACAAGCGGACAGGGGAGCTGACACACCGCCGCTTTACGGATTTGGTGGAGTACCTGCGGCCGGGCGACGTGCTGGTGCTAAATGACAGCCGCGTGCTGCCCGCGCGCCTGATCGGCGAAAAGAGCGGAACGGGAGCGAAAATAGAAGTGCTCCTGCTCAAGTCGCTTGGCGGCGACCGCTGGGAGACACTGGTCAAGCCGGGCAAGCGGGTAAAGCCGGGGACGGAAGTGGTCTTTGGCGATGGACTGCTGCGCTGTGTCTGCGAAGAAGTGACGGAGACCGGCGGGCGCATTGTCCGTTTTCACTACGACGGGATTTTTTACGAGATACTGGACCAACTCGGCACCATGCCGCTGCCGCCGTACATCCACGAGCAGCTGGAAGACCAGGAGCGCTACCAGACCGTGTATGCCCGTGAACGGGGGTCGGCGGCCGCACCGACGGCAGGCCTTCATTTTACCGAGGAGTACCTGCGCCAGATCGCGGAAAAGGGCGTCGAGATTGCGTATGTCACGCTGCACGTCGGATTGGGCACGTTCCGCCCGGTCACCGCTGATGTCGTGGAAGAGCATGTGATGCACGCCGAGTATTACGAGATTCCGCCGGAGACCGCCGAGACGGTCAACCGGGCCAAGGCGGAAGGCAGGCGTGTGATTGCGGTCGGCACCACCGCCTGCCGGACGCTGGAGACGGTGGGCGGCATGCATGACGGCAGGCTGGCGGCCGGATCGGGCTGGACGGACATCTTCATCTATCCGGGTTACGAGTTCCGGATTATCGACGGCCTGTTGACCAACTTCCACCTGCCCAAGTCAACGCTGGTCATGCTGGTCAGCGCGCTGGCCGGCAGGGAAAACGTGCTGCGGGCATATCGGACTGCGATTGCCGAGGAATACCGCTTTTTCAGTTTCGGAGATGCCATGCTGATTTTGTAATGCCGGGGCTTGTCCCCCGGTTTTTCCTTGTGAAAAGCTGCCAGTTTCTATATAATAGGTGAGAATTACATCCAGAGTTTGAGGAGTGCACACAGATTGGCTGTACGCTACGAATTGATCAAAACCTGCAAGCAGACAGGGGCACGGCTCGGCAAGCTGCATACGCCGCACGGGACGATTGACACCCCTGTGTTCATGCCGGTGGGAACGCAAGCGACCGTCAAGGCGATGAGTCCGGAGGAACTGAAGGAGATCGGTGCCGGCATCATCCTGAGCAACACCTATCACCTGTTTCTTCGGCCCGGTCATGAAATTGTCCGGGAGGCAGGCGGTTTGCACGGTTTCATGAACTGGGATCGGGCGATTTTGACCGATTCCGGCGGATTTCAGGTGTTTAGCCTGAGCAATTTGCGCAAGATTACGGAAGAAGGCGTTTTCTTTCGCTCCCATCTGAACGGAGAAAAGCTGTTTATCGGACCGGAAGAAGCGACGCAGATACAAAATGCGCTCGGCGCCGACATCTTCATGGCGTTTGACGAGTGCGCGCCGTACCCGGCTGAATACGATTACGTGAAGCAGTCGATGGAGCGGACCACGCGCTGGGCGGAGCGCTGTCTGAAAGCCCACACCCGGCCGAATGACCAGGCGCTGTTTGGCATCGTGCAGGGAGGCATGTACAAGGATTTGCGCGAGCAGAGCGCCCGCGACCTTGTCTCGCTCGATTTCCCCGGGTACGCGGTTGGGGGATTGAGTGTCGGTGAACCGTTTTCATTAATGTACGAGGTGCTGGAGCATACGGTGCCGCTGCTGCCGTCCAACAAGCCGCGCTACCTGATGGGCGTAGGTTCACCGGACGCGCTGATTGAGGGAGCGATTCGCGGCATCGACATGTTTGACTGTGTGCTGCCCACCCGCATTGCCCGCAACGGGACATGCATGACAAGCCAGGGGAGGCTGGTGATCCGCAACGCCAAGTACGCCCGCGACTTCACCCCGCTGGACCCGAACTGCGACTGCTACACCTGCAAAAACTACACGCGCGCTTACATCCGTCATCTGATCAAGGCAGACGAAATCTTCGGCGTCCGGCTCACCACGTATCACAACCTGTATTTTCTGGTAAAGCTGATGGAACAGGTGCGTCAGGCGATTGCCGAAGACCGGCTGCGCGATTTTCGCGATCAGTTTTTCGCTCAATACGGATTGAGTGAAGATAGATCTTTCTAAGAAAAAAGGAGGACAATCATGCAACAACTGCAAGGCTTTTTGCCCATCATCATCATGTTTGTGATCTTCTATTTTCTGCTGATCCGCCCGCAGCAGAAGCGGCAGAAACAGCGCAACGCCATGCTGGCTTCGCTGAAAAAGGGTGATAAAGTCGTAACCATCGGCGGTATCCACGGCACGATTCAGGATTTGACGGACGATACCGTCACGCTGCGAATTGCCCACAACGTCCACGTTACGTTTGACCGCGGTGCCGTTAACAACGTAGTCTCCGCCAGCGAACCGGCTGCGGAATCGAAGGAAGAGTCAAAATAAGTTTTCATCCACGCGAAAACATCCGGCTACCTCAATGGTGCCGGATGTTTTTTACGTTGGCTGCCTGTCGCATGCGGGGGAAAGACCGGGTGATGCCCGCGGCTTCGGTCACGTAAAACCCTTCCGTAAATTGCTTAGTACCGCTTGGAAACGGAGTTGACGCCGAATATGCCGCCGACAGCCGCTGTCACAAACGCGCCCAGCAGGTACAACAGGGTGCTCCACTGCATGGTCGCATCAAAGCCCAAAAACCCGATCAACAGCACGAGCAGGAAGTAAGACAGACCGGTCAGCCCGCCGTAGTACCAGCCTTTTCCTCCGCAGCGCCGTCCTGTCACATAGCCGCCCAACAAGAGGCCCAGCGCGTTGATGGTGTAGGTGAAATACGGCAGGGTGCTTTCGCGTATGTTGGTAAAGGACAGCAGCAGGGCGGCCAGGAGAGCGCCCGTCAGCACCAGACCGAGCGTGTATAAGAGACCTGTAAATACCGAGGTGGTAGCACTCCGCACGGATAACCCTCCTCACTGGTCAGTTTGTACCATCTATATGAGGGGCTTGGGCGGCGTATTCATCTTCGCGTTGAACATCGGAAGGAATTTTCGTATGATGGATGAGGAACCAGACGGGGGGTGAGGAATGCGTGATCAAGACTTACTTTTACAACCACTCGGAGCAGAAGATGTACCACGATGTCGACCTGAGCAAAAAGGACGAATGGCTGAAGTCACCGGAAGATTTGCTTTGGATTGACCTGTACGATGTGGGGAACAATGAACTTCAGTACATTGCCAAGATCTTTGATTTCCACCCGCTGGCGATTGAAGACTGTCTGCACGTCAGCCCGCGTGCCAAGGTAGACAAGTACGACGACTACTACTTTTTCGTGTTTCATGCGCTGCGCTACAACGAAGAGAGCGACGACGAAATCACCACGGTGGAACTGAACGTTTTTCTCGGTCCCAACTACATCGTGACGATTCACAAATCGCCGATGAACACGATCGGCCGAATCGCGGCCATGTGCCACCGGAACATCTCCTATCTGAACCGCGGCCCCGACTACCTGCTGTACGCGATCGTGGACGGCATCACCGACGAGTACTTCCCGATCATGGACAGGATCAGCGTGCGGATCGACGAGCTGGAAGACGAGATCTTCGAGCACAGGATGGAGGAGATCACGGAAGAGTTTCTGGCGCTGAAGCGAACGATTATTTTGATTCGTCGCGTGATATTGCCACAAAAGCGGATTTTCGCCAATGTCAATGGACGCTATTCGTTTGACATATCCGAGGAAAACGTTCCGTTCTACAGCGACCTGACGGATCACCTGGAGCGGATTGCCGACTCCACGGAGACGTTCCGCGACCTGGTCAACGGCGCGCTGGACACGTACTACACGATCATCAGCGCCAAGACTACCGAGACGATGCGCGTGCTGACGATTATCTCCACGATCATTCTGCCGCTGACGTTCATCACCGGCCTGTTTGGAATGAACACGTTCAGTTGGCTGGGCCCGGGGGCGGAGCCGTACATGTTGATCATCGCCCTCGTCGTCATGATCGGCATGACCTTTGCCATGCTGCACATTTTCCGCAAGCGAAAGTGGCTGTAGCACAGCCGGGGTGCGTTTAGTCAAAATTGGCGCTTATACACGTACGGCCTCTCGCGGAGACTAACCACAAACTCTGCGTGGGGAGGCCGACGGAAATGGAAGATCTGACAATCGCGCTGATGCGCACACTGTTTTCCTACTTCTTCCTTTTGGTTCTGCTGCGCCTCATGGGCAAGCGGGAATTGGGGAAACTGTCCGTATTTGACATCGTCATCTCCATCATGTTGGCAGAGATGGCAGTATTGGCGATTGAAGAGATCGACAAGCAGGCGTTCCTGTTCTACGTCCCGATGCTGCTGATCGGACTGCTGGAAATCGGCATGGCGTATCTGTCGATGAAAAACAAGAAGTTTCGCGACGTGGTTGGCGGTTCGGCCGACTTGATCATAGAAAATGGCCAGATTCGTGAAGAGGCGATGCGGCGCAACCGGCTCTCTTTTGACGACCTGATGGTTCACCTGAGGCAGAAGAACATCAAGAACCTGGCGGACGTGGAATTTGCCGTCATGGAACCGACCGGGCAGATGAGCGTCTTTCTCAAACAGTCGAAGCAGCCGCTGACCCGGGAAGACTTGAATCTGCCGGACCCAAAGCCGCTGGGTGAGGTGACGTTTTCGGGCCTGCCGATCCCGCTGATCCTGGACGGACAGGTGCGGGAGGAGGCGCTGCGAAAAATCGGCCAGAACAAGCTGTGGCTGAAACGGGAAATCCGCAAGTACGGCATCAAGGACATCCGCGATGTCTCGTTCTGCAGCATTGACGAGCGCGGGATCATCTATCTGGACACCAAGGACAAACGGCAGCGTTGACGTACCAAGGCGTCAGCGCCGTGGCAATCAGCGCCGCGGGAAAAAGATGGCCAATTGCTCGCCGATCCAGGGAATGCGCTGGACGTCCTGTTTGCCGAGAATCCGCATCGCCACGAGCAGCACCATGTACAAAAGCGTGCTGGCGGCAGAGCAGACGAGCAGCGGCAAGATGACCGTCGCGGTGTCGGCAAACCAGTGAGCAGCCATGTACGAACCGGCGTATCCCATCGCCACCATCGCCGCGCCGATCTTGCACAGCTCCAGCACGTTCACGGTAAAACCGATCACCTTGACCAGGCTGGCGAGGTGCAGGAGCGTGACCAACGTGATGTTGATGTTAAGCGCGATCACCGCTCCGTGAATGCCGAACGGGGGCTGAATCGTGAAGACAAACATCGCAACCGTCTTGACAACGGCGCCGATCAGCGTGTTGCGAAACACCACCTGTGCGTAATCAAGCCCTTGCAGCGCAGCCGCCAGCGGCGCCTGAAAAAAGAGGAAGACGGAAAACGGCGCCATCTCCTTCAACAGCAGTCCCACGTCCGGGTTTTTGTAAAGCAGCCCGCAGAGCGGTTCGGCAAAAATGTACAGCAGGACGGTACACGGTGCTCCGATGACGAGTGTAATCCGCATCGCCTGATAGATGCGCCGATGCACGAGTGGGGCATTTTTTTGATAGGACGCTTCCGCCACGGCAGGAACGAGCGAAACGGACAAGGAATAGGTTAAAAACGTGGGAAACAAGAGCAAAGGGACGGCCATCCCGGCGAATTGACCGTACTGGCTGGTCGCCACCGTCGTCGAGAGTCCGGACATCACCAGGGCAAACGGCACGATCATCGGCTCCAGCACATAGGCGATCGAGCCGACGATCCTGCTCAGGGTGACGGGCAGCGATACGCTGAACAACTGGCGCAGGCTTTCGCGGCTCTGAGAAAAAACAGTCAGCAGCGGCTGTTCCCAGATGCGGGCCGCCGTGTTGCGGCTGGAACGCCGGTACTGCCAGAGAATGTACATGAGGCCGGCCGCTTCGCCGAACACGATGCTGCCGACGGCGCCTGCGGTGGCGTATTGAATACCAAACGGCAGGAAGGCGAGCGTCATAACGACCACTGTCCCCATGCGGACCACTTGCTCCACCAACTGCGAGACGGCTGTCGGCGTCATGTTGTGTTTGCCTTGAAAATAGCCGCGCAGCACCAGCGAAATGCTGGCGATCGGGATGACCGGCACCGCGGCCAAGAGGACGATATCGGCCCGGGCATCGGCAAACAGCATTTGTGAGATGCGCCCGGACAGCACAAGCAACAGCGCGCACAGGATCAGGCTGATACCCCCGGCGACCGCCAGCGCCAGCAGCAGGAACCGGCGGCTCTGCCGGCTGTCCTGAGCCGCCTCCGTTTCCGCTACCTGTTTGGCGATGGCGACGGGCAGTCCAAATGTGGTCACTGTGATGAGAAAGTACAGCAGGGGAACCACCATCTGGTACAAGCCCATCCCTTCCGCGCCGATCAATCGCGACAGGACGATGCGGTTGGCAAAGCCGAGCACCTTGGTCACGCCGCCCGCGATGATGAGGATGACCGTTCCGTAAAAGAATGACTGTCTCATGGCAGGCTCCTTTACCGCCCAAATTTCGTGAACAGTTCGTACTATAAGAATATGGACGTGCCGCTTGCGGCATGACTACTTTGAGGGGGAGAGCAGATGGACGAGCAGCGCAAACGGGAATGGTACGCACAGGTGGCCGGCCTGTGCGAAAGCAAGGCAGAGGAATTCGCCCTGCTCGGCTACGAAAACGTCACGGCGGAGGACGTCTGGGAGTGCGTCACAGCCGCATACAAGGACATTCCGCCCCTGCATCGCCTGGTCAACGACATCCTGTCGCTGAAACCGACCAAGTACATGAACTGGTTGATGCTGCAAATGTACAAGCAATCCCAGTGAAACTTTTCCCCTTGCCATTCGTAACAGTTGGCTGATGCGAAGAAAAGGGGATGGTTGCCATGGTGTTACTTTCCAGCAAAAATTGACACGTTTTTTTCCACTTCGCTATAATGGGCATATTGGTTTGCGTCTTCTGACCGAACCCTGGAAGGAAAGAGGGGTATTACTACATGATCAAATGGGGAAGATTCCTCCTGTTTTTGGTCGTTGTGGGCATGTTGGCCACGCTCATCACCACGACGACCCAGCAGGTGGCAGGCAACATCCGGCTTGGTTTGGACCTGCAGGGCGGCTTTGAGATTCTCTATGTCGTAGAGCCGCTGGAGCCAAACCAACAAGTGGATATGGAATTGTTGAAAGCGACCGCGGGCATGGTCGAAAAGCGGGTCAACATCGGGGGAGTGACGGAACCCGTGATTGAGACCGAGTTGCCCAACCGCATCCGCGTCAAGATTGCGTCGGAAAAGGCCAATCAGGACGAACTGCGCGAGTTGATCGGCAAACCGGCTGTGCTGGAGTTCCGCGACGAAAACGGCAACGTTCTGCTGCGCGGAAGCGACCTCGCCTCGGGCGGTGCGGGCGTCGGATACGACGATCTGAAACGTCCCGTCGTGACGTTGAAAATTTCCGATCCGAAAAAGCTGGAAGACATTACCCGGGCCAATCTGGGCAAACCGATGGCCATTTACCTGGACGACAACATGCTAACCAATCCGGTCATTCAAAACGTGATTACCGGCGGAAACGCCCAGATTTTCGGCAACTTCACCCAGGAGTCGGCGCAGGAACTGGCTGACATTCTCAACTCGGGTGCCCTGCCGGCAAAACTGATCGAGAAGCAGGTGACATCGGTCGGGGCGTCGCTCGGTACGCTGGCGCTGCAAAAAACGATTTACGCCGGCTACGTGGGTGCCGCGCTGATCATCGTGTTCATGCTGGTGGTGTACCGATTGCCCGGTCTGATCGCCAACATCACACTTGTCGCGTTTACCTACTTCTGTCTCGTCGTGCTTGACTGGATGGACGCGACGCTCACCCTGCCGGGGATCGCCGGTTTCATCCTCTCCGTCGGGATGGCGGTAGACGCCAACATTATTACCTACGAACGCATTCAGGAAGAAATTCGCTCCGGAAAGACGATCCTGTCTGCATTCCGTGCGGGGGAACGCCGTTCGTTGATCACGATCATCGACGCGCACGTGACCACGCTGATCGCGACAGCGGTGCTGTTCTACTTCGGGACAAGCTCCATCCAAGGGTTTGCGATCGTGCTGGCCATGACGCTGATCGTCAGCGTCATCACCAACGTGTTTGGTTCCCGCTTCCTGCTGTGGCTGCTCGTTCGTTCCAACATGATCAAGAAGCCGTTCTGGTTCGGGGTAAAGGAGAGTGAGATCGGTGAGCTCTAAACGACACGAAGATATTGTCAAGTTTGACATCGTCAAAAACCGGCGGAAATTTTTCCTCTTTTCCGGTATCATTCTCGTCCTGGGCCTGCTCGTCACACTGTTTATGGGCTTGAACCTGGGTGTCGACTTCAAAGCGGGGACCCGACTCGACATCTACATTGGGAAGGAGTTTAATCCATCCGACGTGGAACAGCTGATCAAGCAGCACGTGCCGGATACCGTCTTCACCCCTGTGACGCCCTATGGCGATCATCAGGCACAGACCCGTTTTGACCAGACAGTGGACGCCGAAAAGCTGAAATCGTTGGAAAAGGCGCTGAAGGAAAAGTACGGGCCGCAGGTAACCAAGCAGGAAGCGACGGTTGATCCGAGCATCGCCCGTGAACTGGTGCGAAAGGCGGCGATTGCCGTGTCGATTGCCGGCGTCGGGATCATCGTATACATCGCGATCCGTTTCCAACTGCTGTTTGGCATCGCCTGCATCATCGGTCTGATCCACGACGTGCTGGTTCCGATCGCGCTGTTCTCCGTGTTCCGGCTGGAAGTTGATTTGACGTTCATTGCGGCGATTTTGACAATTGTTGGTTATTCAATCAACGACACGATCGTAATTTTTGACCGGATTCGGGAAAACCTAAGAACGATGAAGTCCAAAACCGTGGAAGACCTGGAGCACCTGGTCAACGTCTCCCTGTGGCAGACGATGCGCCGCTCCATCTTTACGGTGGCGACGGTGTTCTTCACCGCCCTGGCGCTTGCCGCTCTGGGCAGTGAAAGCATCCGCAACTTCTCGCTGGCCCTGATTTTTGGTCTGGTGAGCGGGACGTATTCGTCCATCTTCATTGCCGCTCAGGTATGGGTGGCCCTGAAAGAACGGGAAATGAAAAAGAAGCGTTTTTCTCCGGCTCCGAATGAGGGCTGAGTGACGAAACCGCGGGGGAGCTTCCCCGCGGTTTTTTTCTCTCCACCATACTTCCCGCGAAAGGGGCGATGGCTGTGGATAACCGTTTGGCCAAGGCGCAGTTTGGCGCTTGGGTGGGAATTGTTGGCAACCTGGCGCTGGCCGCAGTCAAGCTGCTGATCGGCTGGCTGGCCAAATCGCAGGCGCTGATTGCCGATGCAGTCCATTCCGCCTCCGATGTGGTCGGGTCGGTGGCTGTCCTGATTGGACTAAGTGCCGCGGAGCGTCCGCCCGACGAAGATCACCCGTACGGACATGGAAAGGCGGAATCCGTGGCGGCGATCATCGTCTCCGTTCTGTTGGCGCTGGTCGGCGTGGAAATCGGCTCAGCGTCGGTCAAATCACTGTTCGCTCCGTTGGAACCGCCGGGCATGGCGGCCGCCTGGGCGGCTGTCGGCTCGATGATTGTCAAGGAGTGGATGTTTCGCTACAAGTATAATCTGGGCAAAAAGCTGAACAGCGCGTCGCTGATCGCCAACGCCTGGGAACACCGTTCCGACGTCTATTCCTCGTTCGCCGCGTTGATCGGGATTGGCGGTGCAATCCTCGGCGGCCGCTTTGAGATCTCCTGGCTTTTGTACCTGGACCCGATCGCCGGCATTTTCGTCTCTGCGCTGGTGTTGAAGATGGCCTACCGCATTTTGATGGAATCGATTCACAGCACGCTCGATCACGTGCTTCACGAAGAGGAGACGGTAGAGCTGCGCCGAGTCATCGAGGCAGTGCCCGGCGTGAAGCGGATTGATTCGTTTCGCGCGCGTGAACACGGCCACTACCAGATTGTCGACGTAAAGATCGGCGTCGATCCCCACATCACCGTGGAAGCGGGCCACCGGATCGCCAAACAGGTCAAGCGGGAACTGATGGATCAATTCTCTGCCGTACGCGACGTGTTTGTGCACGTCAACCCGTACGATCCCCGCCCCGAGGAAACACCGGTGAATGATCAGCCGCCACCGGACGATCAGGCGTAAGTGTTCGCCAGTTGTCAGTCTCCCGTCCTTTCCTCTATAATGAATGAGGATTGGAGGAAAGGCCTATGCTCAAAGCGAAAACACGCTGGCAACTGGCCGCGTATGACGAGATATTGGCGGACGAAATTGCCCGGGAATGCGGATTGTCTCCGCTGATCGCCAGGCTCCTGGTCATCCGTGGTATCGATTCGCCGCAGCGGGCGCGTGCCTTTCTCGAGCCAGGGCCGGAGTTGTTTCACCCCCCGTTTCTGCTTGACGGGATGGAAGAGAGCGTGCACCGGATTCGCCAGGCAATTGAGCGGAACGAACCGATTTGCATTTACGGCGACTACGACGCAGACGGTGTCAGTTCCACGTCGTTGATGGTTCATGTCATGCGCCAATTGGGCGCAGTGTTTGACTGCTACATTCCCAACCGCTTTACGGAAGGGTACGGTTTACATAAAGACGCACTGGCCCACCTCAAGGAAAGCGGTTACAAGTTGATTGTCACCGTTGACACCGGCATCAGCGCGGTGGAGCAGGTGGCATTTGCCAACCAACTGGGTCTGGATGTTATCGTGACGGATCACCACGAACCTCCGGCAGTGTTACCGGAGGCATTTGCCGTGATCAACCCGAAAAAGCCGGGCTGCCCGTATCCGTTTGACATGCTGGCCGGCGTTGGGGTGGCGTTCAAGCTGGCCCATGCACTGCTGGGAGAGCCGCCGCTGCATCTGGCTGATCTCGCCGCGCTGGGCACGATCGCCGACCTCGTCCCGTTGGTGGATGAAAATCGGGTTCTCGCCCGTATCGGGCTGCAGCGGCTCAATCATACACGCAACATCGGACTGCAGGCGTTGATTCGCGTTTGCGGCCTGACGGACAGCGAATTGACCGCGGGCCACGTCGGCTTTGCCCTCGGACCTCGTCTCAACGCAGGCGGGCGGCTGGAGACGGCCGAAGCGGCCGTGAAATTGTTGACGACGCAGGACCCTGAGGAAGCAGAGCAATGTGCCCGAATTCTGGATAACCTTAACCGTGAGCGGCAGGAACTGGTGCAGGCCATCACCGACGAGGCCGTGCAGATGGTGAGCGAGCAGTTTCCCCTGGAGGAAAATCGCGTGCTCGTTCTCGCCAAGGAAGGCTGGAACGTCGGGGTGGTCGGCATCGTCGCTTCCCGGCTGGTGGAGATGTTTTACCGGCCGACAATCGTGCTTGGAATTGATCGGGAAAAAGGAACGGCCAAAGGTTCCGCCCGCAGCATTGCCGGTTTCGACATGTACGAAGCGCTGACGGCGTGCAAAGAGTGGCTGCCCCACTACGGCGGTCACACAATGGCGGCTGGCATGACACTGCCGATCGAGAATCTCGAACCGCTGCGCCAACAGCTTAACCGGCTGGCCGCCGAGTGGTTGACGGACGAAGACTTCGTGCCGCTGACCAAGGCGGATGTCACCTTGGACCTCGCGGAAATCAGTCTCGACACGGCGGAGCAGTTGGAACAGCTGGCGCCGTTTGGGATGGGCAACCCCACGCCGCTGGTGCTGGTGCGGGATGTGGAGACGTCCGGCATGCGCACGATCGGCCGAGACGACAGCCATTTGAAATGCTCGCTCTGCAAGGATGGCGGCAGCGTGGATGCCATTGGCTTCAACTGGGCCCATGTCGTCAGCGAAGTGACGCCAAAAGCGCGGTTTGACGTATTGGCGGAGCTGTCTGTCAACGAGTGGAACGGCCATCGCAAGCCGCAGCTGACGATTCGCGATCTCGCCGTGCCGCACAGACAGGTTTTTGACTGGAGGGGGTGCCGCGACAAACAGGAACGGTGGCGGCAGTTGGCCGCCCGGCATGAGATGCTGACCATTCTGTTCCGGCGGGAAAGCTACGATGAGCTGGCCGCTGGATTGGCCGCGGCGGGGCAGCCGGAAAGGCTCCTCGTTGTCGCAGATGAGGCGTGGGACGGTCATCTGCCGGCCGTGCCGACAGTCGTGCTCTACGATCTGCCGAAGCGGCGATACGATCTGACCAGAGTGCTGGCCCGCCTCGAACAGGCGGAGCGGATCTACTGTCTGTTCGGCGATCCCGATCTGGGGGCGGAGCGGCTGTCCTGTCCGGGACGTGAGCAGTTCAAGGCGCTGTACCAGTTTTTGCTGCAGGTCCCCTGCGTCCAGCGGATACATCTGGACGCCCTGGCCCGTCGGTTGAAGCTGAAGCGGGATGTCTTGGACGGCATGCTGGCCGTGTTTGCGGAGCTGGAGTTTATCCGCTCGGACGAAGAGAGCTTCCGCCTGCAGCCGGATGCGGCGAAACGGCCGCTGGATGACTCCCGCTACTATGCGGAGTGGAAGGAAGAGGCGGAACTGGCGACAGAACTCCTGCTTTCCTCATATGACTCTTTGATTCACCATTTTCAACAACAGGTGGAGACTGTCACCTGGTAGGAGGAATTGTTTCATGGACTTTAGATCATACATTCGCGTGATTCCTGATTTCCCGCAGCCGGGCATCCGCTTCAAGGATATTACCACCCTGCTGAAAGACGGGGCTGCCTACAAGGCGGCGATTGACGAATTGGCCCAATTTGCCCGCGAATTGCAGGCAGACGTGATTGCCGGACCGGAAGCGCGCGGTTTTGTCGTGGGCGCTCCGCTCGCCTATACGCTGGGCCTGGGCTTTGTGCCGATTCGCAAATCCGGCAAGCTGCCGTACAAGTCGATCAAGGCCGACTACAGCCTGGAGTACGGCAAGGACGCGCTGGCTGTACACGTCGATGCCATTCAGCCCGGGCAGCGCGTGCTGATTGCAGACGACCTGCTGGCAACCGGCGGAACGATTACTACCACGATCAACCTGGTTGAACAGTTGGGCGGCAAAGTTGTCGGCGCTGCCTTCTTCATCGAGCTGACCTATCTGGACGGACGCCAAAAACTGGGCGACATCCCTGTCAAGTCACTGGTTCAATACTAGCAAGCGTGGCTCTCTGTCCCTCGCAGCGGACGGAGAGCTTTTTTCTTGGCGACAAGGGCGCAACAGCTGTGCTGTCCGACTGTGACCCTTTTCACGGTTCCTTCATACTTTGCGGGGAAATCACTTTACAAGGCAAACGACATACAAGATAATAGTATGAAATAGACATGTTGTATTAATTCCACCCTTACAACGAGATGGAACAGGTGAACCGGCTTCGTGGGAAGTTTCTGTATGAGAGGATAAGGGAAGGGAACTATGAGCACCGGCGTGGAAGAAGTACTGAATAAAGCAAGCAGCTATTTGTCCCAAACCGATATGGATCTGATTACGCGCGCCTACCGCCTGGCGGAGAAAGCGCATGAAGGTCAGGTGCGCAAATCGGGTGTCCCGTACATCATGCATCCGATAGCCGTCGCGGGGATTCTCGCCAACCTGCATATGGACGCAGTGACGATCGCCGCCGGCTTTTTGCATGACGTCGTGGAAGATACCGACGTTACGCTGGATCGCATTCGTGAAGAGTTCGGTTCGGAAGTAGCGCTGTTGGTCGACGGCGTGACCAAGTTGGAGAAAATCAAATACAAGTCCAAAGAGGAACAGTTGGCGGAAAACCACCGCAAGATGCTGGTCGCAATGGCCCAGGACATCCGGGTCATCATGATCAAGCTGGCCGACCGCCTGCACAACATGCGGACACTGCGCCACATGTCCGAGGAAAAACAGCGGGAAATTTCCGACGAAACACTGGAAATCTTTGCACCGCTGGCTCACCGGCTGGGGATTGCTTCGGTCAAGTGGGAGCTGGAGGATACGGCCCTGCGCTACCTGAATCCGCAGCAGTATTACCGCATCGTCAACCTGATGCAGAAAAAGCGGGCCGAGCGGGAGGCGTACATCAACGAGGCCGCCGAGATGATCAAGGAGAAGCTGAAAGAGCTGAACATCGAGGCGGAGATTTCCGGCCGGCCGAAGCACATTTACAGCATCTACAAGAAGATGACCAAGAAAAACAAGCAGTTTAACGAGATTTACGACCTGCTTGCGCTGCGTATCATCGTCAACGACATCCGCGACTGCTACGCGGTGCTGGGCATCGTTCACACGCTGTGGAAGCCGATGCCGGGCCGCTTCAAGGACTATATCGCGATGCCCAAGGCCAACATGTACCAATCCCTGCACACCACTGTGATTGGGCCAAAAGGGGAACCGCTGGAAGTGCAGATCCGCACCTGGGAGATGCACCGGACGGCGGAGATCGGGATCGCCGCCCACTGGGCTTACAAGGAAGGCAAAAGCATCGTGCAGGGCTCGTTTGCCGAAAAGCTGGGCAATCTGCGCGAGATCATCCAGGGGGGGTCCGAGGAGGCGCCCAACGCTCAGGAATTCATGGAGTCGCTGAAGCAGGACTTGTTCTCCGACACGGTGTTCGTCTTTACACCAAAAGGAGACGTAGTGGAACTGCCCAAAGGGTCCGTGCCGCTGGACTTTGCCTACCGGATTCACTCGGCGGTCGGCAACCGCACCATCGGCGCCAAGGTCAACGGCAAGATCGTCCCGTTGGACTACGCGCTGAAAACGGGTGACATCGTCGAAATTCTCACCTCCAAGCATTCCTACGGCCCCAGCCAGGATTGGCTGAAAATTGCCAAGTCAGCCCACGCTCGCAACAAGATCAAGCAGTGGTTTAAAAAGGAGAAGCGGGAAGAAAACGTCGCCAAAGGGCAGCAGATGGTGGAGGCGGAGATCAAGGCACGCGGTTACGACGTCAAAGAGGTGATGACCGAAGCCAACCTGAAAGAGGCGGCGGCACGCTTCAACTTCCAGGGGCACGAGGACATGTTCGCTGCAGTCGGCTACGGCGGCATCACCGCCGCACAGATCGTCACCCGGCTGATCGACAAGGTGCGGCGGGAGCGGGAGGAACAGAACCCGCCCGCACCGGAGTACAAACCGAGTCCGTCCCCGCAGATCGCACGCAGCGAATCGGGCGTAAAAGTGCGCGGCGTAGACAACCTGCTGGTGCGGATATCGCGATGTTGCACGCCCATTCCGGGCGATCAGATCATCGGCTTCGTCACTCGCGGCCGGGGCGTATCGGTTCACCGGCGTGACTGTCCCAACGTATTGACGGAAGAGTGCCTGGAGCGGCTGATCGACGTGGAGTGGGATGCCGACGCCAAGCACAACTACAACGTGGACATCGAAATCACCGGTCAGGATCGCAGCGGCCTGCTCAATGATGTGCTGCAGGTCGTGGCGGAGACCAAGACCAACATCGCCGCAGTCAGCGGCAAAGCGGACAAAAACCGTCTCGCTACCATCCACATGACGATTACGATAAGCAATGTGGCCCACCTGCAAAAAGTGGTGGAGCGAATCAAAAGCATCAAAGACATTTATTCCGTGCGGCGGATTTTAAGCACCTGATCGCGAGAGATTGGGTGCTCTTCATTTGAGAGAGAAGGGAGAATCATGCATGCGCGTAGTGGTACAGCGCTCCAAGGAAGCAAGCGTTACAGTAGGGGGAGAGATCGTCGGACAGATTGAGCACGGGCTTGTGCTCCTGGTCGGCATTACCCATGAGGATACCGAACAGGACGTGGAGTTTGTCGCCGAAAAAATCGCCCACCTGCGCATTTTTGAAGACAGCGAGGGAAAAATGAACCACTCTGTACTGGAGCAAAAGGGACAGATTTTGTCCGTCTCCCAGTTTACCCTCTATGGAGATTGCCGCAAGGGCAGGCGGCCCAACTTCATGGCGGCGGCCCGCCCCGAACAGGCGGAACCGCTGTACGAACTGTTCAACGACAAGCTGCGGGAAAAAGGGCTGCATGTGGAGACAGGCCGGTTTGGTGCGATGATGGAAGTGCGGCTGGTCAACGACGGCCCCGTCACGCTGATCGTGGAGTCGTGACTTCCACGGCGGAAGGTCCGGGTTAATCGCGAAGCGTACGGGAATCGGAGAGGGGGATGGCGATGGGACGTGAAGCGTTGGTAATCGGCGGAAGCGGCATGCTGGCCGGGGTCTCGCTGTGGCTGCAGGAAGCGGGATACCATGTGGCCGTGATTGGGCGAGACCGGAAGAAGCTGCAGGCCCTGGTGGAGCGATCCGGCAGGCCGGAGGGGTTCTCCCTGCTGCCGGTCGATTATCACCAGACGGACCGGTTTCGGGAAGTGGTCGCGTCATTGGTTCGCGAGCGGGGCGGAATCGATCTGGTGGTAGCCTGGATTCACTCGACCGCTCCCCACGCGCTCCCGGCGGTTCAGCAGGAACTGTCGGCGCAACGCAGGACATGGCGGCTGTTTCACGTCTGCGGCAGCCGTGCCTACAAGGAACCGCCCCGCGTCGCCGACGTGCCCAACTGTTTGTACCGGCGGATTCTGCTCGGGTTTCGGCTGCAGGGAGACGATTCCCGCTGGCTGACCAACGAGGAGATCACCGTCGGCGTCCGTGCGGCGATCCAGGGCGACTTGCCGTTCTCGGTCGTCGGCCAGGTGGAGCCGTGGGACAGGCGGCCGGTCTGAGAAAACGAAGCCGAGCCTAGCTCGACTGTTTGTGTTTCAATACCATGTGCACAGCTTCCACCACGGCATCCGGACGCACATCCGGGATCATGTGGCCGGTGCCGGGGAGCACCACCAACCGGGAGTGGCCGATCTCCCGATGCAGGCGGCCGGCTTGCAGCTCGGGGTGGAACGGATCGGCATCGCCGACGACGATCACGACCGGCGTGCGAATCTCGGCGTATTGCGGCTCCCACTGCGGGACCGTACGGACGTAGGCCAAAATGTCTTCGCGGTTGGCCCTCAACTGACCCGGTCTCGACCACAAGGCTCGGGCCTGTTCCAGGTAGCCCGGCGGCACTGGGTCAGGAGAAAATGTCGCCGTGACCATCGGTTTGGTGAGCAGCCGTGCCAACGGCGGAAGCACGGTGTTGGCCAGCAATTCGCCCAGCCAGGGAACGCGCAGCAGTCGGCCAATCAAAAGGTCCGCCGTTCCGGCCGGATAGGCGTCACCCGCGTAGGCCCCCGGTGCCAGGAGTACGAGACCGGCGATCTCGTCGGGATAGGTCAAAGCATAGGAAAGCGCGAGCGACCCGCTCCACGAATGGGCCACCAGAATGGGGGATTTCACCTGAAGGACGGAAAGCGCGTCCCGCAGCAGGCGGGCCTGAACTGCCGGCGTCGACATGTCCCGCCGGGGCCGCTCGCTGTAGCCGTAGCCTGGCCGGTCAAACGCGATGGCCTGGAAGCCTGCTTCTGCGGCCAATTCCAATACCCCGGCGTAATCGCAGGCGGAGAGCATTCCGCCGTGCAGCAGCACGACCGGTTGTCCCGCCCCCTGACAGACGTAGTGCAGGCGCAGTCCTTCCACCGTGACGAATGATCCGCGAGGAGGAAAGGCCATTTGGGCGCGGCGTACCTTCCGGTGGTTGTGCGCATGAAGCGCCACCATGACTGCTGTCGCCCCCGCGATCGCATAGATCTCCATCATCTCCATCATCCCTTTCTATTCGTTTTACATACGTAAACGTATGAGAATAACGTACCAATAAGTATGTGGTTGCTGAAAAAAACCCGTTTGCCTTTCAAACGGGTGCAGTGGCGTCGTCCACCGAGGGCTGCAGGCCTTCCCAGAGGACTCTCGACAGCTCGGGCACCACCTGCTCAAAGCGGATGCGGTCCGGGTCAATCAGCCAGCCCAAGATCAGGCCGTTGATTAACGCCTGGAACAGAACTGCCAAGGAGTCCGGGGCGACATCGTGTTTAACGACGCCGCTTTCCTGCAGCTGCGCGAGGACGCCGCTGACGCCGTCGATGATTTTTCCGTACGCGTCCCGCAGAACTTCGCCGACCGCCGGATCACGGCTGGCGGTGACAAATTCGAAAAACAGCATCGGATTGCCCTGACCCTCTTCCACGCAGGCAAATTGCGACTGCAGCAAACGGGCGAGCCCCTGTGCGGGAACAGCCGAATTGAGGGCGGAACCCGCCTGTTGGGTAAGCATCTTGAGCTGCTGCGTGAGGTTTTTCTCGCACAAGGCGGCGAACAGATCGCTTTTGCTAGAAAAGTGCCAGTAGACGGCTCCCTTTGTCATCCCGGCGTCGGCGGCCACCTGTTCCAACGATGCTCCGGCATACCCCAGTCGGGCGAATACGCGGGCGGCAGCATCCAAAATGCGCGTCCGCGTATCGGCCAGTGACGGCACGTTGTCTTCCTGCTGTTGGGCCAGCCAGACTCTCATCTCCTGCTTGCTGCCGAAGTGGCGTCTCACCGCTGTCCAGTGGACGCCGGCCGCTTTCGCCACATCGGCGAAACTGATTCTGTCAAAAGGGTGGCGGGCGGCCAACCGTCGGGCCGCTTCCATGATTCGTTCGCGTGTCGTCATCGTATCTCTCCGACCATGTATTCATTCCATACTGATGAGTATGTCTTCAGCATAACTGTTGCATGAAATGGATGTCAAGGAAATGGTTTCCTTGCATCGCGGACGAACGAAAAACCCCCTTGCCGTTTTCTCCATGGAAAACGGACAAGGGGTCTTACGCTTATCCTCCCTGAACGTTTTGGGAGGCGAAGTACTGCAGAATGCCTTTGTACAGCCCTTCGGCGGCCAAATCCTGTTGTTTTTCGGAACGCAGCCGCATCTCTTCGTTGTAGTTGGAGAGGAAACCGATCTCTGCCAGAATGGACGGAATCGGATTCTCCCGCAGGACGTAGTAGTTGCCGAACCTGGACTGCAGGTCCTTGTAGTTGGTCGCCTTGACGATTTCGCTTTGCACCAGCGAGGCGAGCTTGCTCGAATTGCCCTGGTTGTAATAAAAGACGATCGTGCCGTTTGTCTGCGAGTTGGGATGGGTGTTGTGGTGAATGCTGACGAAAATGTCCGCATTGTTCTGCACGGCAATGTCCACGCGCTGCTGCAGCGTGAGCTTGCGGTCGTCACTGCGGGTCATGATCACCTTGGCTCCGGCTGCTTCCAGCTTGTTTTTCAGCAGCAGCCCTACCTGCAGGTTGACCGTCTTTTCCTGTGTGGAAAAGCTGGAACCGGTCGCTCCCGTGTCGTTGCCGCCGTGGCCGGGGTCGACCACGATCACCTTGCCGACCAGTTCATTGCCCTTGATGACGGGAGGCATGCCCTGCGGAGACACCAGCCATCCGGCGACGTAGCCTGTCGAACCGTCGCTCAAGGTGATTTGGAACCAGTCTCCTTCTTTTTTCACGATCGCGTATTTTTCCCCGGTCTGTACCCGTTTGATGATGTCGTACTGGGTGCCGGGACCGGAGCGAATGTTGGTGTCCGGATTCAATATGGTGACGTGCGGACCGGACATGGCCGGTTGCTGCACGCTGATGAGCCAGCCGGCCACCCAGCCGGTTTTGCCGTCCGGTGTCTGGACGCGGTACCAATCGCCCTGCTGTTCCAGAATGGTCAGCGTGGTCCCCAGCTTTAACGTTCCCAGGATGGGACTGTTCGTGCTGGGCTGGCCGCGCAGGTTGAGACCGTCTGTCTGGACCGTGGCAGTCTGCTTTGCGGGAGATTGCGGCTGGCCGGAGCTGGGCGCACCGGCGTTCGGAGCAGGCTGCGGCGGATTCGGATTTGGCTGGCCGCTGCCGGCTGGAGCCGGAGTCTGGCCCGTTCCCTGTTTGGGTATCCAGGCGTTGACGCCGTTGTAGGGAAACTGGATCCACCCGTTTTGTTCCGTCAAAACGGTGATGATCTCGCCGTTGTGGAGCTGTCCGATGGCTGGCTGCGCGTAGTCCGGTACGGGGTAGACGTACGGCGCGTAGTCCAGGATCAGCTCGCGCCCCTGCTGATTTGTCTGTCCGGCGGGAGACGTCGCCGGTGCGCTGCCGTTAGCTTGTCCGCCGCTAACGCCGCCGGGCGCCGTCGTCCCTTGATCGGCAGCGCGGTGCTCAGTGACCAGCCAGCTGGCCACCCACCCTTTTTTCTGTGAGGGCAGCTCAATCATCAGCCAATCCCCACTGCGCTGCACGATCGGATAGCGCGTACCCGGATTAATGGTCTGAATGACGGAATACGTCAGGCCGGGACCAGTACGCACGTTGAGGTTGGTCGTTTGGCTCTCCGCCAGCAGTCCTGTGTTCGCTTGGGCTGTCGGTTTGACCAGCCAGCCGGCCACCCAGCCGGTGCGGCCGTCGGGAAGCCGGACGTTCAGCCACTCGCCTTGCTCGGCAAGGACCGGCAGGACGCTGTTGACGGGCAGCGTGGTAAGCACCTGATCCTGCAGGCTTGGCCCGGATCGAACGTTCAGCTTGTCCACGCTGACCTGGACGGAACTCTCCGCCTTTGCGGCCGATACGGGAAGCGATACGATGCAGACCGCCGCCATAATGGTCCGCAGAATCTTTTGTTGCTGAAACACGTCAGACATCCTTTCCATGATAGTAAAAGTCGATCGCATGCATGATTTGCCAAGTTATACCTTCGGCCTTTCCCCTGCTTTTTCCTGCATTATCCGACAAACTTCTTTTGCAATTGCGAATCGTTGCGCTCAAAACGGCACACCTGGCTCCGCCTCGCTTATGCTTTTCTCCGGACGCGGCCATACTAGGGATTGGAGCATGCATCGAGAAAGCGAGGAGAACAAAGTGAGACAATCCAACAAGGAAGCATTTGCCCAGGAAGCCAATCGTCGCCTGTTTTCTGTCGATTTCCACGATTTTCTGGAGAAAGAATCCGCGCTCACCGACGTGGAATTGTCGAGGGAATTCGACATCAGCGTGCGGGACGTACGGACATTGAGGCGAAAGCTGCACCCATGACGCGATGTTTTTGCACCGGCCGATTCGGTTGACCCGGCTTTTCAGGTCGGATAAGATGAAGGGTGGCATACTGAAAAGCAGGTGGAACCGATGATACAAGTCAAATGTGAAGGACATGCATTCGAGCGGGAAATCGCCTTGATTCTCGCTTTGTTTTACGAAGACCCGGAGATCGCCTACGTGGACGAATGGAGCGGCGATGAGGGAGTACGCATCCGGATTGCTCTGTCAGAAAGGGACGGCAGTGTATCGGCGGAGGGCGAGCTGTTGGCCGGAGGGCGCCGGTTTGTCCACAGCGCTGAGAGACAGACTGCCGGCCTGGATGAGATAGGGAAGCGGAAAGTCGCCAAGCAGGCGGTCAGCTACGTCCTGCTGGTCATGCTGGAGGAGTTCACCGGCATGGAGCAGGGCTGGGGCATCCTGACCGGCATCCGCCCCACCAAGTTGCTGCATCATCTGCTCTCTTCCGGCGCCAGTCAGGAAGAAGCACACCGCCGGCTGCGGCAGGACTTCATGGTCCGGCCATACAAGCTCCGCCTGCTGCAGGAGATTGTCGACCGGCAGCTGCAGGTGGTGCCTGATTTGTACCGGATCGACCGGGAGCTGTCCGTCTACATCGGCATCCCGTTTTGTCCCACCAAGTGCGCCTACTGCACCTTTCCCGCCTACGCCATCCGCAGCCACACCGCCTCCGTCAATCCGTTTCTGGAAGGATTGCATTACGAGATGGAACGGCTGGGCGAGTGGCTGAAGCGGCATGACATGCGGATTACCTCCGTGTACTTTGGAGGCGGCACGCCGACCAGCATTACAGCCGAAGATCTGGATCAGCTGTTCGACAAGATGCACCGCTCGTTTCCGCACATGGCTGATGTGCGCGAGCTGACCGTGGAAGCGGGACGGCCCGATACGATCACGCGGGAAAAGCTGGCGGTGATGAAGCGCTGGAACGTGGACCGGATCAGCATCAACCCGCAGTCGTTTACCCAGGAGACGCTCCATGCAATTGGCCGCCACCACACGGTCGAGGAGACAATTGAAAAGTACCATCTCGCCATGGAGATGGGGCTGACCAACATCAACATGGACCTGATCATCGGCCTGCCCAACGAAGGACTGGCCGAGCTGGAACACAGCCTGCGGGAAGTGGAAAAACTGATGCCCGCCTCGCTGACGGTGCACACCCTCTCGTTCAAGCGGGCGTCCGAGATGACGCAAAACAAAGAGCGCTACAAGGTAGCCAGCCGGGAGGAGATCAGCCGGATGATGGAGCTGGCGTCGGAGTGGACGAAAGCCCACGGCTACCATCCGTACTACCTCTACCGGCAGAAAAACATCCTCGGCAACCTGGAAAATGTCGGCTACGCCCTTGACGGCCGGGAGAGCATCTACAATATCATGATCATGGAAGAAGTTCAGACTATCCTGGGGCTGGGTTGCGGCGCCGTGTCCAAGCTGATGGCGCCCGGCAGCGGCAAGCTGACGCGCTGGCCCAATCCCAAAGACCCCAAGACGTACAACGAAACCTACCGGAAACTGACGGAAGAAAAGCTCCGTGATCTCGATCAGGTCTACTTTGGGACCGCAGCCGCACCTGCGCAGCAGGCGGAGTAGCCGGTGGAAAAAGTTTTACCGAGCGCCTGTTGACGGCGGATTGGCGGTTTGCTATGATTTTCATTAAGCTTTCACGATAGATCAATTGTCTGATCTGATGACGGGAACAAGTACCCAGGAGACGGATAGCCAGAGAGGAAGCGCCGCGGCTGAGAGCGTTTCTCTATAACGGCCTGGCGAATGACATCCCCGAGGACCGTCGGTGAACGGAAAAAACGGCGCAATTTCGGCCGCCATCCCAGTAACCGGCAGGCGTACGCCGGCGTTAACGGCCAACAAGCGGGACTCCCTGTCGGAGTCCAATCAGGGTGGCACCACGGGAAAACCATCTCTCGTCCCTGACATGTCCAGACGGCATGTCGGGCGGCGGGAGATTTTTTTATTTTGCTTACCAACGTTCCTGCGGGAACAGACAATGGAGGTTTCAGGCAAGATGACAAGGATTCAAATTCCCCGCGGTACGCAGGACATCATGCCCGGTACCGTGGAGCTGTGGCAGTACGTCGAGGCCAGGGCCCGCGACCTTAGCCGCCGCTACAATTATCAGGAAATCCGCACGCCGTTGTTTGAGAGCACGGAGCTGTTTCAACGCGGCGTGGGCGAAACCACGGACATCGTGGAAAAGGAGATGTACAGCGTCTCCAATCCGCGCAGCGACGACGCGCTGACACTCAGGCCGGAAGGGACGGCCGGCGTGGTGCGCGCCTATGTCGAGCACAAGCTGTACGGGCAGCCCAACCAGCCGGTGAAAGTGTACTACCTGGGCCCGATGTTTCGCCATGAACGTCCCCAGGCCGGACGCTACCGCCAGTTTGTCCAGTTTGGGGTGGAGGCGATCGGCTCCAGCGATCCGGCTATTGACGCGGAAGTGATCGCGCTGGCGATGCGATTCTACCAGGAGATGGGACTGACGGGCTTGAGCGTGGAGCTGAACAGTGTCGGCACCCTTGAGGACCGCGCCCGCCACCGCGAGCACCTGCTCGCCCACCTGAACGGCGTCCGCAGCGAGCTGTGCGCCGACTGTCAATCCCGCATTGACCGCAACCCGCTGCGCGTGCTGGACTGCAAAAACGAAAAATGCCGGACGCTGACCAAGGACGCACCGTCCATTCTCGACTACCTGAGCGACGAGTCCGCTGCCCACTTTGAGGCGGTCAAGGGCTATCTGAGCGCGCTCAACATCCCGTACACGGTCAATCCGCGGCTGGTGCGGGGACTGGATTACTACACCCTGACGGCATTTGAGATCAAAATGGCGGAAATCGGCGCTGTCGAAACGCTCTGCGGCGGCGGCCGTTACAACGGGCTTGTGGCCGAACTGGGCGGCGAAGACATGCCGGGCATTGGCTTTGCGCTCAGCATTGAGCGGCTGCTGCTCGCGCTGGCAAAGCAGGGCGTCCAGCTGCCTGTGAGCGGGGGGATTGACTGCTTCGTGGCGATCCAGACCCCTGATGCAAAGCAGGAGGCGTTCATCCTCGTCGACGAGCTGCGCCGCGCCGGGGTGTCCGCCGATCTGGACTACCTGGATCGCAAAATGAAGGCGCAGTTCAAGCAGGCCGACCGGCTGGGTGCCGCTTATACGGCGATTATCGGCGAGGCGGAACTGGCAAACGGCACGGTCGTCCTCAAGGAGATGGCGACCGGCGAACAGCAGGAAGTAAAGCGCGACCAGGTCGCCGCCGTGCTGGCCGAACGACTGGCGGCACGCGCATAACAAAATGGTTCAGTATAATTCGCAGAGATGAAGAGTGGAGGAATACCGAAGATGACGTGGCAATACCGTACCGTGCATTGTGGAGAAGTAAGCAAGGAACACATCGGGCAGGAGGTCGTCCTGAATGGCTGGGTGCAGAAACGGCGCGACCTGGGCGGAGTGATTTTCATCGACTTCCGCGACCGGACCGGCATCGTGCAGATCGTGTTCAACCCGGAATATAACAAAACAGCGTGGGAAATCGCCGACAAGGTCCGCAGCGAATACGTGCTGGCCGTTAAGGGAACCGTGGTCCAGCGCGATCCGGAAGCGGTCAACCCGAAGCTGAAAACCGGCGAAGTGGAAGTGCACGTCGCCGAAATCGAGGTTCTCAATGATGCGAAGACACCGCCGTTTGTGATCGAAGACGAAATCGACGTGGATGAGCAGGTCCGACTCAAGTACCGCTATCTGGACCTGCGCCGTCCGGAGATGCAGCGCGCTCTGCTGCTGCGCAGCAAGGCGTCCAAGGCATTCCGCGACTTTTTGGACAGCCGCGGCTTCGTTGAAGTGGAGACGCCGATCCTGACCAAGAGCACACCGGAAGGGGCGCGCGACTACCTGGTGCCGTCCCGCGTACATCCGGGCGAATTTTACGCGCTGCCGCAATCGCCGCAGTTGTTTAAGCAGCTGCTGATGATCTCCGGCCTGGAGCGCTACTACCAGATCGCCCGCTGCTTCCGCGATGAAGACCTGCGCGCTGACCGTCAGCCCGAGTTTACCCAGGTGGACATCGAGACGTCGTTCTTGTCCATGGAAGAGCTGCTGCCGATGATGGAGCAGATGGTCGCCCACGTTTTCAAGGAAACGATTGGCGTGGACGTTCCTACGCCGTTCCCGCGCCTTACCTATGCGGAAGCGATGGCCCGCTACGGTTCCGACAAGCCGGACATCCGCTTCGGCATGGAGCTGACGGACGTGTCCGATCTCGTGGCCAACTGCAATTTCAAAGTATTCGCCGGTGCCGTCGCTACCGGTGGCCAGGTAAAAGCGATCAATGCCAAAGGATGCGGCCACTACTCCCGCAAGGAAGCGGACGATCTGGGCAAATTCGCGGCCCGCTACGGGGCGAAAGGGTTGGCCTGGATGGGCTTCAAGGACGGCGAGGTGAAAGGGCCGATCGCCAAGTTCTTCTCTGCGGAAGAAATTGACGCGCTGAAACAGCGGCTGGCAGCGGAAGAAGGCGACCTGCTTCTGTTTGTGGCCGACAAGCCGAAAGTGGTGGCAGACGCGCTGGGCGCACTGCGTTCCAAACTGGGTGAAGAGCTTGGCCTGATCGACCACAGCAAGTTTGCCTTCCTGTGGGTGGTGGACTTCCCGCTGTTGGAATGGGACGAAGAAGCGCAGCGCTACGTCGCCCTGCACCATCCGTTCACGCGTCCGAAAGACGAAGACCTGCATCTGTTTGAAACCGACCCGGGACAGATCAGGGCACAGGCGTATGACATGGTGCTCAACGGCTACGAGCTGGGCGGCGGTTCGATGCGGATTTACAAGCGTGACGTGCAGGAAAAAATGTTCAAGGCACTCGGTTTTTCGCAGGAGGAAGCGCGCAAGCAATTCGGCTTCCTGCTGGATGCCTTTGAATACGGCACGCCTCCGCACGGCGGCATTGCCCTCGGTCTGGACCGTCTGGTCATGCTGCTGGCCGGCCGCAACAACCTGCGCGAAGTCATCGCCTTCCCGAAAACGGCAAGCGCCAGCGACCTGATGACGGACGCACCGGGACAAGTATCGCCGCTGCAGCTTGCCGAACTGAACATCACCACCACGGTCAAGGAAGAAGACGAGCAGGAATAAGCGTACTTGCACAGGCGCATTCGCCTCTGATACATTGGTTATACTGAAGAATAGCCCTGCGATGCCCGTGACTTCCGAATAGTTTTGAGCCACAAACACATTCATGGGAGTCTGCCGTCCCACCCGCGAGGACACGCCTCCATCGAGTGGACGTCCGGAACGGTTGGGCGAGACACCCACCTGCCAGGCGCAGGTTCAAAACTTCAGGAGCTGCACGGCATTATGGGGCTCCTTTTTTGCCCGGGATTCCTACTTTTCCGATGATCATTACAGCGGGCAAGAGGGAGAAGCCGGGTCGTACAGATCGTGTGAGAGGAAGAGGTTGACGGAAACATGCTTCATCAATTTTCCCGTTGTGAGCTGGCCTTCGGTCCCGAGGGCTTGGAAAAAATGAAAAACAGCACCGTCGCCGTGCTGGGCATCGGCGGCGTCGGTTCGTTTACGGTGGAGGCATTGGCCCGCACTGGCGTCGGCAAGCTGGTGCTGGTGGACAAGGACGTGGTGGACATCACCAACATCAACCGGCAGATTCACGCCACCCTGCATACCATCGGCCAGCCAAAGACCGAGCTGATGAAGGAGCGCATCGCTGCGATCAATCCGGAGTGCGAAGTGGTCACACTGAACATGTTTTACAACCAGGAGACGGCCGATCAGCTTTTCGCCCACAAGCTGGATTACATCGTTGACGCGATGGACCTCATGACGGCCAAGCTTCACGTGATCCAGGAGGCGAAGCGGCGCGGCATTCCGATCGTCTCCAGCATGGGGGCGGCGAACAAGATGGACCCGACCCGGTTCGAAGTGGCTGACATTTCCCAGACCAGCTACGACCCGATCGCCAAGGTGATCCGGCGCGAACTGCGGAAAAAAGGCATCCACAAAGGCGTCAAAGTGGTGTATTCCAAAGAAATTCCGGTAACGATCCGCGAAGACGTGCGTACCCAGATTGCCGATACCAATTCGCCGATCAGCAAGGCGCGCCGTCCCCCGGCAAGCAACGCGTTTGTGCCTTCCGTTGCGGGGCTGATTCTGGCCAGCGTCGTCGTCCGCGACATACTGGACTGGCAGCCGGCAAAAGGATAACCCAAGGAAAAGCTGCTGCGAAAAGGACGCAAGCTTCTTTGACTGCAGACATAATGATACAAAACCCACTACCAGCTTTCGGTAGTGGGTTTTGTTCATTCATCATTCAGGCTGTTTCCACTTGATATTGCAGCCAAGACTGGGTTTTTGCGGGACGGTTACGGGCTCGCCTTTGAGCAGTTGATCCAGAGCAGCGCGGATGGACGCGCCGGTGACAGGAATGTCGTTGCCTGGACGGGAGTCGTCCAATTGACCGCGATAGGCGCATGCCAGATTGCCGTCGAACACGTAAAAGTCGGGTGTGCACGCGGCCTGATAGGCGCGAGCGACCTCCTGCGTTTCGTCGTACAGGTACGGGAAGGGATACTTCCATTCTTCTGCCACCTGCTTCATCCGCTCGGGCGAATCGTCCGGATAGGCGGCAGCGTCATTGGAACTGATCGCGATGAAGGAGACGCCCTTGGGAAGGTAGTCGTTCGCAAGGCGTACCAGTTCCGCTTGTACGTGTTTGACAAACGGGCAGTGGTTGCAGATGAACATGATCACCGTCGCCTGTTTGGAGGCAAGCTCGGAAAGCGACATGACCTTGCCGGTTACCGTGTCCGGCAGTGCGAAGTCAGGTGCCTTTTGACCGAGCGGGAACATCGTGGATTCTGTCCGGGCCATGTTGATTCGCTCCTCTCCTTGGATATCGTTTCCGTCTACTATAGCGCATCTCCTTTTCCTGATCAACGGTATTGCGCGTTTTGCTTACAAACCACTCGCAATACACGAATATTTTTGACGGTCGTAAGCAAAATGCTTATCATAGAGATAACTTTTCCGTAAACGAGGGAGTTACCATGCAGCAAGAAGAACGTCTAGCCGCTGTCCTGCGCCATCTGCAGCGACACCAGCGGATCACTGTGGAGCAAATGTGCGACTGGTTTGGCATTTCCCGCGACTCGGCCCGCCGCGACCTGGTCAAATTGGAGGAGCGAGGGGAAATCATTCGCGTCCGCGGCGGAGCAGTGCTGCCCACCTTGACCAAGCATGTGCAGAGCTACCAAGAGCGATTGAACAACCCCGCTGGCAAACGGGAGATAGGCAGGGCGGCTGCGTCGTTGATCCGCAGCGGTGACTATCTTCTGTTGGATACGGCCACGACGGTGCAGTTTGCGGCGGAATGCATGTCAGCCGAACAGTGCGTAATCGTCACCAACTCCATTGACGTGGCCGACATTTTCAGCCGGAAGCGGTCGGCGGAAATACATCTGCTCGGCGGTCAGCTAAACGTCTGGCACCGCGGCTTGTTTGGGCCCAAGACGATCGCCGATCTGCACGAAATGCGCGTAGACAAACTGCTGCTCGGCGCGTGCGGCATCACGTCGGAAGGACTGACCGCCCAAACGGTGGACGAAGCGTACGTGAAAAAGGCAATGCTGGCATGCGCCGATCAGGTCATCGTGCTGGCCGATTCCAGCAAGTTTGGCAAGCGGCTGTTTCACAAGGTGTGCAGCCTGGACAAAATCGACATCGTCGTCACCGACGCGGAGCCGGCGGAAACGGTTCGGGGCGCATTGGAGCAGGCGGGCGTGGAGCTCTTGGTCGCTTCCCGTTTGACGGAGCAAGGGGGAGGAACATTGTGAAACAGGTAAACGTCGGGTTGATTGGATATGGATTATCGGGCCAGGTCTTTCATGCGCCGGTGATTCGGGCAGTGCCGGGATTAAAACTGGCGAAGGTCGTCTCATCCCGTCCGGAAAAGGTGCGTGCCGACCTGCCCGAGGCAGAGGTGGTCGCCAGCGTGGATGATCTTTTGTCTGACGATCAGATTGAACTGGTGGTCGTTGCCGCGCCAAACACCTCCCACTACCCGTACGCCAAGCAGGCGCTTTTGGCAGGCAAACATGTCGTGGTGGAGAAGCCGTTTGTGATCCGCTCTTCGGAAGCGGAAGAGCTGATCCGGCTGGCCGAGTCGCGCGGGCGCGTGCTCAGCGTCTACCACAACCGCAGATGGGACAACGATTTTTTGACGGTGAAACACCTGCTGCAAACCGGTGCATTGGGGGAGGTTTTCCTGTATGAAGCGCACTACGACCGTTACCGTCCGGAGGTGACCGACCGCTGGCGGGAGCGGGATTTGCCCGGTTCCGGCATTCTGTACGACCTGGGTTCCCATCTGATCGATCAGGCGCTTCATCTCTTCGGTCTGCCGCAGACGGTGATGGCCGATGTCGGCGCGCAGCGTCCCGGAGCCAGGGCGACGGACTTTTTCCACATCGTGCTCGGATACGGGGCGCTGCGGGTGATTTTGCACGCCGGTTCGCTGGTCCGTCAGCCTGGTCCCCGATTTATGATTCACGGCGACAAGGGCAGTTTCATCAAGTACGGTTTGGACCCGCAGGAAGACGCGTTGCGAGCGGGACAGATCCCGGGAGGACCTGAGTGGGGCAGGGATCGCAAAGAGACGTATGGACAGCTCACGCTGAGCGTGGGAGAACTGAACGTGAGCAGCAGCGTGGAAACCATTCCCGGCGCGTATCAGACGTACTATCAACAGATGTACGAAGCGATTGTGTCCGATACACCGGCGCCTGTTTCACCTGTGGATGCGATGAACGTGATTCGGGTGATTGAATGGGCGGAGCAGAGCAGCCGGGAACAGCGTGTGATCTCGGTTCGGTAGTGGGGCATATCCGGCAGGGGGACTTCGCTGCTATAGGCACATGACCTGCCGACTCGCCTGAGCGATGAATGGTTGCTTGCCAATGCACGTTTGTTTCCATTATGCTATGATATTGAGACAACCCCATTAACATGAAAGGGTATGTAGTAATGGATCTTTTTTCATTCGCATACGAACAGCACGATTCGGGCAAACTCCAGCCGCTGGCGGCGCGGATGAGGCCGCGGACCGTGGATGAGGTGCTCGGACAATCACATATTTTGGCACCTGGCAAGCTGCTCAGGCGAGCGATCGAGGCCGACCAGGTCTCTTCGCTCATCTTTTACGGTCCGCCCGGGGCGGGGAAGACGACATTGGCGAAAATCATCGCCAACACGACCAAATCCCATTTCGCCGAACTAAACGCGGTGACGGCAGGAGTCGCCGACATCCGCCGCATCGTGGACGAGGCCAAAGACCGTCTGGTTATGAACGGTCAGCGCACGACGCTGTTTATCGACGAGATACACCGCTTCAACAAGGCGCAGCAGGATGCCCTGCTCCCTTGTGTGGAGGATGGGACCATTATCCTGATTGGGGCGACAACGGAAAATCCGTTTTTTGAAGTAAACGCCGCCCTGCTCTCCCGTTCGCAGATATTTTCGCTCCATCCGCTGAACGAGGAAGAACTGCGGCAGGTTTTGGAGCGAGCCGTTACCGACCGCGAACGGGGCCTGGGAGAATTGAACGTCACGGTCACGCCCGAGGCTGCTGATCATCTGATCCGGTACGCCGAAGGAGATGCGCGCAGACTGCTGAACGCACTGGAACTGGCCGTGAAGACGACGCCTCCGGATGAACTCGGCGTGATTCGCGTCACGCTGGAAGTAGCGGTGGAGTCCATCCAGCGGCGCGCTGTTAGCTACGACAAAAGCGGCGACAACCACTACGACACCATATCCGCGTTTATCAAGTCGATTCGCGGCTCCGATCCGGACGCCGCCCTGTACTGGCTGGCGCGGATGATCGACGCGGGCGAAGACCCCCGGTTTATCGCCCGCCGGCTGGTGATCTCCGCCTCGGAAGACATCGGCAACGCCGACCCGCAGGCGATCACTGTCGCTGTTTCCTGCTTCCAGGCGGTGGAGTTGATCGGCATGCCGGAGGGACGGATTCCCCTGGCCCAGGCGACCACGTACCTGGCGACGGCGCCCAAGAGCAACGCCGCCTACAACGGGATCAACCAGGCGCTGGCCGCGATCAGGAGAGACGGGCACAAACCGGTGCCGCTCCACCTGCGCGACGCCGCCTACAAGGGTGCGTCCCGGCTTGGCCACGGCAAAGGGTATCTCTATCCGCACGACTATCCCGGCGGATACGTCCCGCAGCAGTATTTGCCGGACGGGACCGACTACACGTTTTATCAGCCGAAGCCGATCGGCTACGAGCAGGAAATTCGCCGCAGACAGGCAGAGCGCTTACAGACGCCCAGACCGTAAACGTTCCCCCGGGTGGCGGGGGAACGAGCGATCATGTGCGGGCGGTTCCGCCCGGTTTGTTGGGAAGATCGCCGTTTTCGTTCGGCTGTTTGCTCTGCTCGCTGGCTCCGAATCGCGCCTTGTGGGCGATCGTGCCGGCTGGATGGTCGTACAGCGCCGCAGAGGGATGGTTTTTTCCGTCTACCGCTTTTTGATTGGTGGCCATGTGCATTCACCCCCTGCAACGTAGTGTGTCCCCAACCGCCTGTCTCATGTAGGTCAATGGTCATGCAGGAGGTGGGCAGGGAGCGAGAGGAAAAAAGGAGAGTTGGTACCGTGAAAATTTCGACGAAAGGACGTTACGGCCTGACCATTATGATGGAATTGGCCAACCGCTTTGGCGAAGGCCCGATTTCGCTGCGGAGCATTGCCCAGCGGCACGATTTGTCCGAACATTACCTGGAGCAGTTGATCGCGCCGCTCCGCAATGCCGGACTGGTGAAAAGCATCCGCGGCGCATACGGCGGGTATGTCCTGGCAAAAAAGCCGGATGAAATCTCCGCCGGCGACATTATCCGCGTGTTGGAAGGGCCGATCAGCCCGGTGGAGTTCACCGAGGAGGAAGACCCGGCCAAGCGCTATCTGTGGCTGCGCATCCGCGACAGCATATCTGCCGTCCTCGATTCCACGACGCTGCAGGATTTGATCAGCTACAAGGATGAAGGACAGACGGACGGCTACATGTTCTACATTTGACGCAACAGCGTACGAAGCAAAAAAGGAGAGCGCGAGATGATCTATCTGGACCACGCCGCCACGACCCCTGTCCATCCGCGCGTGGCGGAAGCGATGCACCCCTATCTGACGAACGTATACGGCAATCCCTCCAGTCTGCACGGCTTTGGCCGGGAGGCGCGCATGGGCCTGGAACGTGCGCGTGACCGGATCGCTCACATTCTCGGTGCCGAACCGCAGACGATCGTCTTTACCAGCGGCGGGACGGAGGCGGACAACATGGCGATCATCGGGGGAGCGATGGCCCAGCAGGATCGAGGGCGGCACGTCATTACGTCCAGCGTGGAGCACCACGCCGTCCTGCATGCTTGCGCGCACCTGGAGCAGTTGGGATTTGAAGTGACGTACCTGCCTGTGGATGAGACGGGCATGGTCAGCCTGGAGGAACTCAAACAGGCGGTCCGACCGGATACCGTGCTGGTCTCGATCATGTACGGCAACAACGAAGTGGGGACGATCCAGCCGATCGAGGAGATTGGCCGGTTTCTCCGCGAACGGAACATCGTGTTTCACACCGACGCGGTGCAGGCATTCGGCGTGATGCCCCTCAACGTCAGCGAACTGCCGGTGGACATGCTCTCCGTCTCCGCCCACAAGATCAACGGCCCGAAAGGCGTAGGGGCCCTGTACCTGGGACGGAAGGTGCCGATTCAGCCGCATCTGCACGGAGGTAAACAGGAGCGGAATCGGCGGGGCGGCACGGAAAACCTGGCCGGCATCGTCGGCTTTGCAGAGGCGGCGGAGATCGCGGCCAGGGAGATGGAGGAGCGCGTCGCCAAGTACCGGCAGATGCGCGAAGCGATGCTTGCCGTCTGGCGGGAGGCGGGCATCGCGTATCACGTAAACGGTCACCCCGAACGGCATTTGCCGCACATCCTCAACGTCAGCTTTCCGGGCGTCCATACCGAGACGATGCTGATGAACCTGGATCTGGCCGGCATTGCCGCCGCCAGCGGCTCCGCCTGCACGTCGGGTTCGCTGGAACTGTCCCACGTTCTGCAGGCGATGTGCCTGGACGATCCGGTCATGCGTTCGGCTGTTCGCTTCAGCTTTGGCATCACCAACACGGTGGAAGAGGTGGAGCAGGCGGCGCAAACGACGGCGGACATCGTCAAACGGGTGGCGCGGTAATCTTTTCTGACAGCTGCAGACGGTTGCGGCCGATGATCCTGGGCCGGACCGATTCACAGAAGTCACAACAACCAGCAAGCGCACGAGAACGCTGCTGGTTTTTTTCTTGCCAATCGACGTGAAGGACGGCCCGTTTGCCGTCGGCGCGGTTGTCAGAGCTGGCAGAACGATTTTATAATCGAACAAGAGTTTCGGGGGAATCCCGCGGGATTTTCCCATCCGGGAGGCGTGTGCGGTGTCACAGCAGACACTTTCCTTGTTTGCCGAACCTTACATACGCGGCTATGTCGCGCAAGAAATTTTTTACAATGAAGAAACGTGGTACGGTGTCATTCGTCTAACAGTGGAGGAGACTACAGAACCGGTGAAGGATGCCGAGGTCGTGGTCGTCGGGAACTTCCCCCGGCCGCATCCGGAGGAGCTGTACACGTTTTACGGTGAGTGGAAGACGCATCCAAAGTTTGGGCAGCAGTACGCAGTCAACAGGTATGAACGGGAAACGCCCAAGACCCGGGCAGGAGTGGAGCGCTATCTGGCCAGCGGACTGTTTCAAGGCATCGGCAAGACGATGGCGAAACGCATCGTGCAGCATCTGGGCGTAGAGGCGCTCACAATCATCGCCGAGCAGCCGGAGCGGCTCGTGGAGGTGCCGGGTATCTCGGAGACGCGCGCCAAGCAGATCTACGAGTCGGTGATGGAACACCGCTCCCTGGAGAGAGCGATGGTGTTTCTCTACGAGTTTGGCATCGGCGTCCAGTTGGCGCTGCGGATTTATCAGACGTACAAGCTGGAGACGATGACTGTCCTGACGGAACAGCCGTATCGGCTGATCGAGGATGTCGCGGGCATCGGGTTCAAGCGGGCGGACGAAATCGCCCGGGCTACGGGAATTGCCGCTTCCTCGGAGGAAAGGGTCAAGGCGGCAGCCCTGTACGTTTTGCAGGAAGCCTGCTACTCCGAAGGACACGTGTTTCTGCCGGCGGACGAGCTGTGTGAAAAAACGCTGCGCCTGTTGGACGAGTGCGGGGGACACCGCTTTCAGCCGGAGGAGATTGCGCTTGCCGTGGAATCGCTTTTTGTCGAGAGCAAAGTGGTCTGGGACGAAGACCGGGTCTATCTGCCTTCGCTGTTTTTTGCGGAAATTGGGCTGGCCAAGCGGCTGCGCTACTTTGCCGAACGGGACGAGTTCGGCGCCTTTCCCGCTTCGGAGTTTTACCGGGCGCTGGGCGCAGTGGAAGAAGAGCTGGGCATCACGTACGCCCAAACGCAGCGGGATGCGATCGAGCAGGCGATCAAATCCGGACTGATGCTCTTGACCGGCGGTCCCGGCACGGGGAAAACGACGGTGATTCGCGGGATCTGTCGCGTGTTTGCCCAACTGCACGGCATTTCGCTAGACCTGAAGACCTACGACGAAGAAAATCCCTTCCCCATCCTGCTGGTCGCTCCCACCGGTCGGGCAGCCAAACGCATGTCGGAGACAACCGGTCTGCCAGCGATGACCATTCACCGCCTCCTCGGTTGGAAAGGGGACAGCTTTCAGCACGACGCGGAGCATCCGATCCGGGGACGGCTGTTGATCGTCGACGAGATGTCGATGGTGGACGTCTGGCTGGCCAATCAGCTGTTTCGCGCCGTGCCGGACGAGATGCAGGTGATTATGGTGGGCGACCCGGATCAGCTGCCGTCGGTCGGCCCCGGCAACGTGCTGCAGGACATGATCCGCTCGGGTCTGTTGCCGCGCGTACAGCTCAGCGAGATTTACCGGCAGGCGCAGGAGTCCTCGATCATCCGGCTGGCTCACGATGTCCGCAAGGGATTGGTCCCGTCCGATTTGTTGGCCACGACGCCTGACCGTCGATTTTTCACAAGTTCGCCACAAGATGTGGTGGAAGCGGTGAAACAAATCTGCGCCGGAGCCGTAAAGAAAGGGTATACGGCCAAAGATGTACAAGTCCTCGCTCCCATGTACAAGGGAAATGCCGGAGTAAACCGGCTGAACGAAGAGCTGCAGCAACTGTTCAATCCCAAGACTGAACAGAAGCGGGAGGTGACGTTTGGCGACACCGTCTTCCGCACCGGGGACAAGGTGCTGCAGTTGGTCAACAACGCCGAGGAACAGGTGTTCAACGGCGACATGGGAGAAATTGTCGCCATTTTTTACCCGAATGAAAACGCAGAGAACACCGAGATGATGGTCGTTTCCTTTGACGGCCGGGAAGTGGTGTACAAGCGTTCGGAGTATCACCAGCTCACACTGGCCTACTGCTGCTCCGTGCACAAGTCGCAGGGCAGCGAGTTTCCCATCGTGGTCATGCCGTTTGTCCGCAGCTACCACCGCATGCTGCGGCGCAAGCTGGTGTATACGGGAATTACCCGCAGCAAGTCGTTTTTGATCATGTGCGGGGAGCCGGATGCGTTTCGCCTCGCGGTAGAGACCGACGAAGAGGGCGTGCGCTACAGCTATCTGGAAGAGCGATTGAAGCAAGGGTGAGCCTTGGAACAAGTTGTTCCGCATGGATCGTCCCGCACCGCTTGATACTAAAGAAAGCGGAAGGGGGATGTCCCGACATGCGCAAGGCATTGGATGTAATCGGCTTGCCGATCGTCTGCCTGGAAACGGGGGAAGAGATCGGCACGGTCCGTGACATTCTCTGTGACTCCGCCTGGCGTGTAAGGGGGGTCTTGCTAAGCGAACAGGGCTGGTTCCACCCTGGCACCTGCATTCCTTCCGAACGCATCCACGCGGTAGGGGAATCCTGCCTTACCGTGACGGGCAAAGACGCCATCACCTCCCTTGACCGTCTCGCCGACCTGCCGCTCACCGGCATCCTGACGGGCAGAACAAAGCTGAAGGGGAAAACGGTCATCACCGCTTCCGGGGAACGCTTGGGCATACTGGAAGATGTTTACTTCTCTGCGGATTGGGAGAAACTTGTAGGGTACGAACTATCGAACGGTTGGCTTGCGGACATTACCGAAGGGCGCAAACGCCTGTCCGCGCCACCTTCCGTCATCGTCGGGGAAGAAAACCTGATCGTGCCGGACTGGGTTCGCAGCCAGGCGTGAAAGGGAGGAATTGCGTGTGATGCGTGTCATATGCCCGAACTGCGGTTCCAAAGACATCGGCAAGATTGGAACCACGCAGTATTACTGTTGGAACTGCTTCATCGAGATGAGCGTCGACGGCGACCAGATCGCTTCCGTCTACCAGGTGGAAGAGGATGGCTCGCTGCATTCGCTCAACGACCTGTTTATCGACGACCAGAATGTTTCCGCCCAGTTGAACATGTGAACAGACGGCCCATTACCCGAGGAGGTGTCATCGGCATGTCCGGACGCAATCTGATTGGCGTGATTGCCGCTAGCGGTCTGATCGCGGCGGTCGGGTTTATGGTCTCACCGCGGCGGCGCAAACGGCGGTTTGGGATTCGGGTCAACCGTATGCCCGTTTCGCTGCGCAACATGATGAACGTGATCAACATGAGCCGCTCGCTGCTTCGCGCCGTCGCCCGTTAGCCGGTGTCACATGGCAAGCGGAAAAGTCCATGAAGACAGCCCGAACGGTCCACTGCCGTTCGGGCTGCTTTTTTGCGGTTACGATTGTTCCGCCATGCGCTTTTGCTGTTGATTCCTGATGCGGCCAATCAGCAGTACGCCGACGACCACGGCCACGATGAAGATCCATTTCAGGATCACGTGAGCGGTGAAGAAACCGGCCAACAGTTTCTCGCTCGTGATCATGCTGCCCGCGGTGTAGGCCAAGATGGCTGCCCCGATGTAGATGACGGCAGGGAAGCGCTCCATCAGCTTCAACACCAGGGTGCTGCCCCACACCATGACCGGTACGCTGATCAAGAGACCGACCACGACGAGCAGAAAGCTGCCGTGTGCGGCCCCTGCGACTGCGATCACGTTGTCCAGACCCATCACGGCGTCTGCGACGATGATCGTCCAGATGGCCGAGACCAGGCTCGTTCCCGCTTTCACCGTCTCGTGCCCATCGTCCTGCACCAGCAGTTTCAGGGCGATCCAGATCAGCATTAATCCGCCGACGAACAGCAGCCCCGGGATTTTCAGCAGCCAGACAACCGCCAGCGTAGCGGTGGCTCGAATCACAATCGCCCCGATCGTTCCCCAGATGATCGCCTTCTTTTGCTGATGGGACGGCAGGTTGCGTGCGGCCATCCCGATTACGATTGCGTTGTCGCCCGCCAGTACCAGATCAATTACGATGATCGCTAACAGTCCAGACCAGAATGCGGGGGTAAACAACACGTCCATTTGTCTCTACAACCTCCTTTAATGCGGACATTTCTCGTAAAGGCCGGCGTCCTCCTTCGAACAGACATGCGCTATGTAGTCTGCGTCAAGGGGAGGAAAACAAAACGACCTTTACCTCAACGGGTAAAGGTCGTATGAACAGAAAAGACCCTTACCCATCACTCGGCAAAGGTCTTGCTTACAACATTACGTTGCCAACAAAGCCGGGGATTGCTCCCGTAATGACGACTTTGCTGTGACAAGCTACTCCCCTTTGGAGAATATATCCGTTTGTAGTATCATCGTACACCGGTGCCGCACGCATGTCAATACCGTACATGAAATTCCGCGACTTGCACACGCTAACAGATACGAATCAGAGGGAGGAGGGGGCAGGGTGGAGGAACTTCGCCGCAGCCGCCTGTTTGCCGCGGCCGTCTGGGCGATTGTGCTGCTGGTCATCGGCAATCTGCTCTGGCTGCTGCGCCCTGTGGTCGCCAAAACGTTTCACTTGCTGTCGGAGATTGTGATGCCCTTTCTCGTCGGCCTGCTGATCGCCTACGTGCTGCATCCGATCGTGCAGGCGCTGGAAAACAGGCGAGTGCCGCGCATGGTGGCCGTGCTGCTGATCTACGCGGGGTTCGTGCTGATCATCACCATCGGGATTGTCAATGCCATTCCCATCTTTGCCCGCCAGCTCGCGGAGCTGTCCGACGATCTGCCGCGCCTGACGGAGTGGTACCACACATGGATGCGGGAGTGGGAAGCGTACAAGTACTTTTTGCCGGACAGCATCTCGCTAGGGGTGGACCGGGTCATTATCCAGTCCCAGGAACGGATGTCCCATTCGATCACACTTTTGGTCGACAATGCGCGCAATACGCTGGGCAAGCTGCTCGCCTACGCAGTGGTTCCGTTTATCGCCTTTTACCTGCTCAAGGACATGAAAGACCTGCACCGCACAGGCATGTCCATCATCCCGGCGAAATACCGCAAGCAGGTGCTGGCCGTTCTGCGCGACGTCAACGAGTCGCTCGGCAATTACATACACGGCCAAATGACCGTGGCCCTGATCGTGGGCGCCTGCGCATGCGTCGGTTACTGGCTGATCGGCATGCCGTATCCATTCGTGTTGGCCACGTTTGTCAGCCTGACCAACGTCATTCCCTACATCGGCCCGATCATCGGCGCTGCTCCCGCCCTGATCGTCGCCCTGACGATCTCCATGAAAATGGCGCTCATGGTGCTGGCCGTCAACATTGTCATTCAGATCTTGGAGGGCAACATCCTCTCGCCCAACATCGTCGGCCGCTCGCTTCATCTGCATCCGCTCCTGATCATCATGGCCCTGCTGGCCGGAGAGGCGGTGGGCGGCATCATCGGTCTGATCGTCGCTGTTCCGGTGCTGGCAGTATGTAAAGTGGTGATCAGCCGGATTGCCCTGATGCTGCACGAAAGTTGACAGGTTTCGGCAAACAATTTTATAATACGAATAATGAAAAAGAGCATGGATCGATGAAGGAATGAGTACGCTGCAGCCCTTCTCCAGAGAGGACGCTCCACAGGCTGGGAGAGCGGCCAGAAGAAGTGCAGCGGAAGGCTACTCCCAAGACCGGGCAAAAACCGGCGGTTCGACACCGTTATCTGTCCGCAAGCGAGCGACAGGCAGATTCGTCTGATCAGGCTGCCTGTAAGCAGGGTGGTACCGCGAGACAAGTTCTCGTCCCTGAGGGGATGGGGACTTTTTTTTCGCGCAGGTCCGCCGCTTCGTCCGGGAGGGAGCGACCCTTTTTCCGATCATGTACGCGTTTCACACTCATTTTTTGGGAGGATTTTCGATGAAGAAACTGACTGGCAGCCAAATCCGCCAAATGTATCTCGATTTCTTCAAAAGCAAGGGACACCACGTGGAGCCGAGCGCGCCGCTGATTCCGCACGACGACCCGTCGCTTCTGTGGATCAACTGCGGGATGGCACCGCTGAAAAAGTACTTTGACGGCCGAGTCGTGCCGGACAACCCCCGAATTGTCAACTCGCAAAAATCGATCCGCACCAACGACATCGAAAACGTGGGACGCACGGCTCGTCACCACACGTTCTTTGAAATGCTGGGGAACTTCTCCATCGGCGACTATTTCAAAGAAGAGTCGATCACCTGGGCATGGGAATTCCTCACCAGCCCGCAGTGGATCGGATTTGAACCGGAGCGTCTGTGGGTTACGATTCACCCCGAGGACGACGAGGCGTTTGACATCTGGCACAAAAAAGTGGGCATTCCCGAAGAGCGGATCATTCGCCTGGAAGCCAACTTCTGGGACATCGGCGAAGGCCCCTGCGGTCCCAACTCCGAGATTTTTTACGATCGCGGCGAGCGCTTCGGCAACGATCCCAACGACCCGGAACTGTACCCGGGCGGCGAAAATGAGCGTTTCCTGGAAGTGTGGAACCTGGTCTTCTCGCAGTATAACCACAACCCGGACGGCAGCTACACGCCGCTGCCGAAAAAGAACATTGACACCGGCATGGGGCTGGAGCGGATGGCGTCCATCATCCAGGACGTGGACAACAACTTTGAAACAGACCTGCTGTTCCCGCTGATCGAGGCGACCAGTGCCATCTCCGGCGTCGCCTACAAGCAGGACCCGGACCTGGACGTGGCGCTGAAGGTGATCGCCGACCACGCCCGCACCGTCGTCTTTGCCATCAGCGACGGCGCGCTGCCTTCCAATGAAGGGCGCGGCTACGTCATTCGCCGCCTGCTGCGCCGTGCAGTGCGGATGGGCAAAAAGCTTGGCGTGGAGCAGCCGTTCCTCTATCGCCTGACGGAAACGGTCGGCAGGATGATGGGCGATTTCTATCCGGAAGTGGTGGAGAAGCGCGCCTTCATCGAAAAAGTGATCCGCGCCGAAGAGGAACGCTTCCACGAAACGTTGAACGACGGCCTCGCCATTCTGGCCGAAATGGTGAAAACGGCAAAGGCGGAAGGCAAGAGCCAACTGTCCGGCCAGGACGTCTTCAAAATGTACGACACCTACGGGTTCCCGGTTGACCTGACCGAAGACTTTGCCGGCGAACAAGGGCTGACGGTGGACCGCGAAGGATTCGAGCGGGCGATGGAGGAACAGCGCGAGCGTGCCCGTGCCGCCCGCCAGGACGTGGACAGCATGCAGACACAGGGCGGCCCGCTTGCCGATTTGACGGTTACGAGCGAATTTGTTGGGTATACTGAATTGGTAGCGAATGGCAAGGTAGAGGCGATCATCGCCAACAACCAGCTTGCTGACGAGGCGGAAGAAGGACAGACTGTCCAGGTCGTCTTGAGCCGTACCCCGTTTTACGCGGAAAGCGGCGGTCAAATCAACGACGAGGGCCTCATCATTTCCGACTCCGTCAAGGCGCGCGTCACCGACGTGCAAAAAGGGCCGATGGGCCAACACGTGCATACCGTCGTTGTGGAGGCAGGCACACTGCGCGTCGGCGAAGAAGTCCGCGCCGAAGTGAACCGGAATGCCCGACTCGACATCACCAAAAACCACACGGCCACACACTTGCTGCACCAGGCGCTCAAAGACGTGCTGGGCACGCATGTCAACCAGGCCGGTTCGCTGGTGGCGCCGGATCGCCTGCGGTTTGACTTCACCCATATCAGTGCGGTGACTCCGGAAGAACTGGAGCGGATCGAAGCGATCGTCAACGAAAAAGTGTGGGCCAACCTGAACGTAGACATCTTCCACAAGTCCCTTGACGAAGCGAAGGCGATGGGAGCGATGGCGCTGTTCGGTGAAAAGTACGGCGAGATCGTCCGCGTGGTCAAGGTGGGTGACTACAGTCTGGAGCTGTGCGGCGGCTGCCACGTGTCCAACACGGCGGAAATCGGCCTGTTCAAGATCGTCAGCGAGAGCGGCATCGGGGCGGGCACGCGCCGGATCGAAGCAGTGACGGGACGCGGCGCCTACCACTACCTCAACCAGCAGCTGAGCACGCTGAAAGAGGTGGCCAACGCACTCAAGGCACCAGTCCTGGCAGAGACGCCGGCCCGCATCGAGGCGCTCCAGCAGCAGTTGAAGGACGTGCAGCGCGAAAACGAATCGCTGCGCGCCAAACTGGGCAACATCGAAGCAGCGTCGCTGACCGACAAACTGAAAGAGGTGGAAGGCGTCAAGGTGCTGGCTGCCCGCGTCTCCGCGACCGATATGGATAACCTGCGCGGCATGGTAGACGAGCTGAAAAACAAACTGGGATCGGCTGTCATCGTCCTTGGTGCGGTGGACGGCGAGAAGGTCAACCTGGTGGCCGGCGTGACCAAAGACCTGATGGACAAGGGCTTCCATGCAGGCAAACTGATCAAGGAAGTGGCCACCCGCTGCGGCGGAGGAGGCGGAGGCCGTCCTGACATGGCCCAGGCGGGCGGCAAGGACCCTGCCAAGCTGCAAGAGGCGCTGGAATTGGTCTACGATCTGGTGAAAGGACAGGCGGTGGCGAAGTAACGCCGCCGTCTCTCCTCGCCACGTATTGCCTGACAAGAAAAGTGTTCGATCGACAAGGAATCGGCCGTTTTGAGGCGAATACACATGTGAAGAGCGAATGCGGAAGAGTCTCAGAGGAATCGAGGTGTTGATCGTGAGTTCGATGGATAAAACCATGAAGTTCACGGTGCCCAAGGAAAATAATACGGTGGAAGTGCGGGAGACGCTGACAGAGGTCTACAAGGCCCTGCAAGAGAAGGGGTACAACCCGATTACGCAGATCGTCGGCTACCTGCTTTCCGGTGATCCGGCATTCATTCCCCGCCACAACAATGCGCGCAGCCTGATCGGCAAAATTGAGCGGGACAGAATTATTGAAGAGCTGGTAACCGTCTACTTGTCGGAAGAACGCAAGTAGGTGTGTGCAGGCAATGGCACGAATTCTGGGATTGGATGTGGGCGAGAAAACCATCGGCGTGGCCGTCAGCGATGAGCTGGGCTGGACCGCCCAAGGGGTGGAGACGATCAGGCGCCAGTCAAAGGAGAAGGATCTCGCCCGCTTGAAAGAATGGATACAATATTATCAGGTCGGCGAAATTGTCGTGGGCCTGCCCAAAAATATGAACGGCACCATCGGAGCGCGCGGGGAAAGCTGCCAGGCGTTTGCCCGTTGGCTCGAGGAACGGACGGGGCTGCCTGTACGTCTTTGGGACGAACGGCTGACCACCATGGCCGCGGAGCGAATGTTGATTACTGCCGATGTCAGCCGGCAAAAACGCAAAAACGTGATAGACAAAATGGCGGCCACATTAATCCTGCAGGGTTACTTGGACGCAAAATCGAGGTGACCGAGATATGAGCGAAGAACTGTTTGATGAGTTTGAAGTCGGGGATGTGATCGCACTGACCGAAGAAGGCGATGACAACCCGCGTGATTTCCGTATCATGTACATTTTTGACATCGAAGACCGCACGTATCTCGTGCTGGTTCCCGTCGACCAGGAAGATGAAGAGGAGTACGAGGTTCACTTCCTGCGCTACGACGGCACTGACATGCTCCAGCCAATCGAGGACGATGCGGAGTGGGAACAGGTGGAGGCGACGTTCGAGACCCTGATTGCCGACCTGGAAAAAGAAGAGCTGTAAGAGCAATAACGGGAGGGCGATGCAGCCCTCTCGTTTTTTTGCCCGTGGCGTTGCGCTCCGCCTGCCTGTCGCCTGCATGATGTGCCCAAAAACTGCATGGATCACGTGCTGATGACAGCAGGACATGCCTTGGGTATAATGGAAAAGATGCAGGGACGAGCCCTCTTTGGGGTCCCAGGTGCCTTGTGTCGAAATCAATGGATTGGCAGCGAGGCACCGCGAAAAAAGGAGGACTCTGTCGTGAATCATCTGTCACTGAAACAAGATCGCAGCGCCGAATGGCCGCCGCCCAAGCGGCGCAGGCGCGGCCGCCTGTTTCGGTTGGGGGTCGCGCTGTTCTGTCTGCTGATCGCGGCGGGAGGAGCGGCATTTTACGTGTATCAAGGGCTGCAGCCGCCAAATGGCGAGCGCACAGTTAAAACGGTAACCATTCCGTCCGGTTCGTCGGTGCGGGAGATCGGCCGTCTGCTGGAGGAGCAGGGGCTGATCCGCAACGCCGACCTGTTTGCCTACTATGCCAAATACCAGGGGATCGGCTCCCGCCTGCAGGCCGGGACCTACCAGTTTCAGACGGGTGCCACCGTCGATGAGATCCTGCTAGCCATGGCGCAGGGCAAGATCGTGGTGAACTCCGTTCGCTTTACCGTGCCGGAGGGCTGGAACGTGGAGCAGATCGCCGATCATCTGGCCCAAAAAGGACTTGTTGACAAGGCGGAATTTTTGCGGGAAGTGGAGCAGGGAAGCTTTCCGGAGTTTCCGTTTGTCGCGGCCATTCCGAAAACAGAAGGGCGAAAATACCGCCTGGAGGGCTACCTGTTCCCCGAGACGTACGAAGTGAAAAAGGGGGCCAGCGCGCACGAGATCATCGCCAAGATGCTCGCCCAGTTCCAAAAGGAATGGCAACCGGAGTGGACGGAAACGTTGAAGCAGAGGAACATGACCATGGATGAGGCAGTCCGCCTGGCGTCCATCGTGGAACGGGAAGTCGTGGTGGACAAGGAGCGGCCGATCGTGGCCGGTGTCTACTACAACCGGCTGCGTGAAGGGTGGCTGTTGCAGGCCGACGCCACCGTCCAGTTTGTTCTCGGCAAGCAGCGCGACCGGCTGACGTATGACGATCTAAAGGTAAACAGTCCGTACAACACGTACAAGCATCCGGGACTGCCGCCCGGGCCGATCGCCAACCCCGGCCGGGCGTCGCTGGAAGCCGTCGTCCATCCGGCCCAACACGATTATTTCTTTTACGTGACCAAAAAGGACGGTTCGTCCGAGCATTACTTTTCCCGCACGCTGGCCGAGCACCAGGCCAACGATGCGAAAAGCAGAGGGAACTGACGCGGTTTCCTCTGTTTTTTGCCCGCGGGTATGCTATAATGATCCGGTTGTTAGGTTAGGGAGCGTGATGTGATGATTACCAATCCGGCGATTGATGCTTATGTGACGGGGCTGATCCCGCCGCGTTCCCCGCTGCTGGCGCGATTGGAGCGGGAAGCGGCGGAAGAGGGCATTCCCATCGTCCAACTGCCGACAGCGCAGACGATCCGGATGTTGCTCCAGCTTCACCGGCCGCAGTCGATTCTGGAAGTGGGGACCGCCATCGGTTATTCCACCATCTGGATGGCGGAGGCGGCACCGGAAGCCCGTATCGTCACGATGGACATCGACGAACAGCGTCTGGAGCGGGCGCGTGCCAACATCGCCGAAGCCGGGTTGTCAGAGCGGATCGAGATTCTCAATAGAGACGCCACGCTCGGTCTGCCGGACACGTACCAATTTGACTGTCTGTTTATCGACGCCGCCAAGGGACAGTACCGCACGTTTCTCGATCTCTACCTGCCGCTGTTGCGCGAAGGAGGGCTGGTGCTGTCTGACAACGTCCTGTTTCGCGGGCTGGTGGCGGCGCCGGAAGAAGCGGGAAAACGACAGCGGTCGCTGGTGGACAAGCTGCGGCAGTTCAACACCTGCCTGGCGCAGCATCCGCAATTGGAAACGACGTTTGTTCCGGTGGGCGACGGCCTGGCCGTCAGCCTGAAGCGGACAGCCGATTACACAACTGAGAACGGTCCCCGGCTGTAAGGCCAGGGAGTAGCCAGAGGAAGGAGACATGGAGCATGGGTCACCCCGTATTGATTGGGGTCGCCGGGGGCAGCGGCTCCGGCAAAACAACCGTGGCGCGGGAACTGTTTCGCCAGTTTCAAAACGACAGCGTCGCCATGATTGAGCAGGATTCGTACTACAAGGACCAGAGCCACCTCAGTCTGGAAGAGCGTGCGATGACCAATTACGACCACCCGTTTGCGTTTGACAACGATCTGCTGCTGTTTCACCTGCAGGAGCTGATGCAGCGCCGACCGATCCAAAAGCCGATTTACGATTTCAAGGTGCACAATCGGAAAAAGGAAACAGTGCTGGTGGAGCCGAAAGACGTGATTATTCTGGAAGGCATGCTGATCCTGGAAGATCCCCGCATCCGCGACCTGATGGACATCAAGGTGTTTGTCGACACTGACGCGGACGTGCGCATCGTCCGGCGGATCATGCGCGACATCGAAGAGCGCGGCCGTTCGCTTGAATCGGTGGTCAACCAGTACCTCAACGTCGTACGGCCGATGCACCTGCAGTTTATCGAGCCGACCAAGCGGTACGCCGACGTGATCATCCCGGAAGGCGGCTACAACCGGGTTGCGCTCGATCTCCTGTCGACCAAGATCCGCAACATCCTGCTGGAGAAACAGCAGCTCTCCAACGCGTAAGCGACGTCAGCCAGGCCGGGAAAAAGATCGCTGCCTTGCCGGGCCGATCGAAGCCGCAGGCAGCGTGACCGGCTCAGTCAGGGACATCACCGCACGTGAATATCTGAACCGATACGCGAGCGCACCGCTAACTAGCGGCGCGCTTTTTTCATGCCTGAGCTGTGAAAACGAAGGGTCCCATCAGGTTTTCCCGCCACCTTCTCCGGCAATACTGGAAAAAAAAGGCGGGGGGATTGCGCATGGACCTGGAACGACGGGTGAAACGGCGCCACTTTCTCGTGCTGTTGTTCATGACGCTGGTGTGGGCCGGGCTGTTGGTCCGCCTCTGGTGGATACAACTGTGGGCATCGCACCGCTTCTCCAAACACGGCATCGATTTGGTGAAAAATGCGGTCAAGCAGCGGCAGCAGAGTATCGTGTTAAACAGCGGCCGGGGCGACATCCTCGACCGAAACGGCTACCCCTTTACAGGAGAGGAACAACTCGCCCTGCTTTTGTTCCCTTTGGCGAGGAGCAGCCTGCAGGACAACGGCGTTTGGAAGCGGCTGGCGGAGATCGTGCAAGTGCCGAAAACGATGCTGACAGACGTGATGACCAAAGCGAAAGCTCCGATCATGCTGAGGCAGACAGACGGCAGGCTGGTCCCATTGAGCGAGCGGCAGGCGGATCAGGTAAACGCGCTGGGGATTCCCGGCGTCCTCGCCCTGAAGGTGACGGAGCGCTATCGGACGGACGAGGTGGCCAAGCACGTGATCGGCTACATCCACCGCAATCCCGATCTGGTCCGCAAGCTCTATCCGGACGAGTGGGCGGAAGGAAAAATGAACGCGGACAGCACGGTCGGCGCGTCCGGCCTGGAACGCAGCTTTGACCGGTTTTTGCAGGGCGTGGAGCCGTCCGTGCTCTCCTACTATGTGGACGGCGAGGGAAAGCCGCTCAAGGGTCTGGACATCCGCTACACGCGGCAGGAAAACGAGTACTACCCGCTGTCGCTGGTCACCACGCTGGACGCCGACCTGCAGCGCCGCTTGGAGCGGGCGGCGGACAGCGCCGGTATGCAAGAAGGGGCGATCGTCGTGCTGGATGCCGAACACGCAGACGTCCTGGCGATGGTCAGCCGGCCGCAGTACGACCAGACGAAGGTGGACGTGCAGCAGGGGGCGTGGCGAAACCGCGCTGTCAAGCAGTACACTCCCGGTTCCGTATTCAAGACGGTTGTGGCCACGGCTGCCCTGGCGGAGGGGCTGGTTTCCCCCACCGAGCGGTTTGTCTGCCGCGGCAGTTATGGCAAATACGGCTTTTCCTGCTGGAAGCGGGACGGTCATGGTGCGCTGACAATGGAGGAGGCGTTTGCCCAGTCCTGCAACATCACCTTTGCCGAAATTGCCAAACGGATCGGCGGGGACAAACTGGAAGACTACGCCCGCCGTCTGGGCTTGTCTTCTCCGGTGGGCCACGTCACGCCGCACCTGTTCAAACTGGACGGTTTTCGGCAGATGGACGGCGAGGAGCAGGGACGGGTGTTCGCCGAGTCGGTATCCCGCCAGGATGAAGGTGTATTGATCCAGACAGCGATCGGCCAGCGGGATGTGCGGATTACGCCGCTGCAGGCCGCCAATCTGATGGTGACCATCCTGCGGGGCGGGCAGCCCGGCCAGGTGCGGTTGGTGAGTGAGATCGCGTATCGAAACGGTCAGACGTTTTACCGCTTTCCGGAGCACCGGCTGCCGGAGTCGGGGATTGACTATGTGACAGCCAAAAAAATGAGGCGCCTGCTGCGCCTCGTCGTAACCGAAGGAACGGGCCGGCTGCTGCTGCAGGCGCCGTGGCCGGTGGCGGGCAAAAGCGGCACCGCGCAGACGGGGGCTGGCGACGGCAGCAACCACCTCTGGTTTGTCGGCTACACGCCGGTCGACACCCCCCGGTACGCCATTGCCGTCGTCGCGGCAAACCAGCCAGCCGGGGAGTCGACCAAGGCTATGGAGATTTTCCGTCGCGCTGTCGAAGCGATCGCCGAGTGGCAAGCTCAACCTTCTCCACTTCGCGCAGGGAGTTTTCCAGAATAAAAGCGCGCGCCTGCAGCTTGTCTTGTCTGTTCAGTCCGACAATCAGCATGATCGGCGATGAAGACATGTAGAGGGACTGATTTGCCTTCGTCCAAATCGTACGGCGGTCTCCCTTGCTGGGCGTCAGCCTTTTGATGGTGTGGCTGTGCCAATCTCCGATGTACTGCCAGCGCTGCCGTCGGCTCAACTTGCGCACCAGCCTGCGCAGGTGGTCGTCGTCAAACAAGATGGCGTTGGGATGACGAACGGCTTTGGGACCGGGATCGCTGGCATAGGTAATCAGCCACTCTTTATCGTTTAACGCGTATCCCATCAATATCCCTCCCGTTTCCAGGGAGGGATTATTTCTGACTGAAAGTTCGATCTGCTTCCACGCCTTGGGCGTGATATACAGCGAGGTCATGGCCTGGTTACCTCCTTGACTCAACCTCCACAGGTCCGCCATTTATCCTATGCTGCAGCATGCCAATGTGATTGTGACTTTTGTCATGCGACTATTGTCGAAAAAAGGTTGTCAGAAAAAGTGGTTGTTTTCTATAATTTAGAAAAAATATGAATGCTAGGAAAGGTTTGATGCTATGCCAATGGCTTCTGTAAATCCTGAACTGGTCGGCAAAGTGCTGGCCGAGGATCTCTATTCGGATGCCGGTGTGCTGCTGTTGCCTCGGCGAACCGTACTGACAGCCGCTCACGTGAATTCGCTGCGCAAACAGCGCATCACGCGCGTCAGCATCGCAGAAGACCTGTCTGAGGGGAATGGCGAAAAGATCTCCGCCCAGCTGCTGGACAAGGGTGGGGACCGGGAGATTGTGGTCTGCTACCTGGAAGCGATGGAGCAGACGAGGCGGCTGTTTGAGCGCGTGGACATTGGACAGATGCCGAGCCTGCACGAGTTCTGCCAGGCGTTTCAAACGCTGGCGGATCAGGTGGGGGAGCGGCTCGGGCTGTTTCGATCCCTGTACGTGCTGGAAGGTGCGGACAGCTACACGTACCGCCACTCCCTCAACGTTGGGATTCTCTGTACGCTGATCGCCCGCTTGTTGAAATGGGACGAGGAGCGTATCTCGTTGATGGGAGCGGCCGGTTTTCTGCACGATATCGGCAAAACGCGCGTGCCGCGGGAAATCCTGCTCAAACCCGGCAAGCTGACGGACGAGGAATTTGCCGAGATGAAGCGGCACACCGTGTACGGGTACGAGATTCTCAAGCAGATGGAGGACGCTCACGAAACACTCGCGATTTGTGCCCTGCTGCACCACGAGCGGCTGGACGGCTCCGGCTATCCGGACGGGCGGAAGGATGAGCAGATCCCGTTGGAGTGTCAGGTGGTGGCAGTTGCCGACATGTTTGACGCAATCTGCTCCGACCGCGTCTACAAGCAGCGGACGTCCCCGTTTGAAGCGGCCCGCATGCTGTGGAAGGAGGCGTGCGACGGTCTGCTCAACATTGAAATCGTCTCCCCGTTCGTCCACTACATCGCCCAGCTTTACGTGGGAGCCAAGGCGCGGCTTAACAACGGAGAAGAGGTGCAAGTGATCCTGATTCACCGGGATGAGCCGATGCGTCCGTTGGTTCGCCGGCAGGGAGAGTTTATCGATCTTCGCAACCACCGCCAGTTGTGCATCGATAAAATGCTGGGATAGCCGCCGTTGGCCGGTCGTCGTGATGCATATTGCCGGAAGCCGACGAGGCCAATCGTCGCGTCCCGGTCATGTACGGTCATGGTAAAGGTACGACCATCAATATCCGTGATAACCGACACCTTCCGCATGCCCGCGGTATCCGTTTCCAAGCCCCGGGGCAAGGCGGGAGGTGTTTGTTCTTGTAAAAAAACAAAAGCATTCCTGTCCGTTATGGGAAGCGGAAGAAACGATCTGATGTTGATATGCCAAAATTGTGGGAGTAAAATAACAAGAAAAAGCAATAAAAATCCATTGAAATTTGTTGCAATTCGATCCGTTGACAAGACAAACAAAAGGAGGAACTGCGTGTCATGTTGGTTTCAAAAAGGCAGCAGGAGATTCTCGAACTGCTGGAACAGAAGGGACACGTCTACGTATCCAACTTGAGCAAGCAGTTTCAGGTGACGAAAGAGACGATACGCCGCGATCTGGAGGCATTGGAGAAACAGGGATTGATTCACCGCACGCACGGCGGTGCAGTGATGAACCAGCGGGAAAAAGAAGTATCGCCGCTCATACAGCGCGAAGTCGCCCATCTGGAAGCGAAGCGGGAGATCGCCAGGGAAGCGGCCAAAGGCATCCAGGACGGGGACATCATCGCCCTCGACTCCAGCGACGTCTCCTTTCAGTTGGCCCGGCTTCTGGGCGAGCGGGAGATCACCGTAATCACCAATTCCATCGCCGTCACCCTGGAGTTTCTCCGTCAGGACAAGGTAAAGGTGATCACCGTCGGCGGCTACTTGAACAAGGACTCCACCTCGTTTTTCGGAACGATGACGGAAAAGTCCATCGAAGGTTACCACGTGGATAAGTTCTACTTCTCCTGCCACGGGGTTCATCTGGAACACGGCATATACGAGAACAACGAGATGGAAGCGCAGGTCAAACAGAAGTTTATCTCAATCTCCGACCGCTTGATCCTGCTGGCCGACCACACGAAGTTCGGGCAGAAGTCGCTGACCAACCTGCTCTCCCTGGACAAGGTGGACCAGATCATCACGGATCACGGATTGCCGCTCAACCAGTTGTCCGCTTTCAAAGCAGAGGGGTTGAATATACAACTCGCCCAGTCGTAAAAGGTGGGTTCTTTTCTGTTTTCCAACCCAACATTTTCGCCTGGAAAAGAGAAGCAATTCCGCAAAATCGTGTGGGATTGCTTCTCTTTTGTTGGTTTCGGAATATTGAAAAAGCAAAAAAATGCGGATAATATGTGGGACAAACAAAGCATCAATCGATTCAGGAGGAGCCGAGATGCAGAACAAGCTGGTGTTTGGAATTGATTTTGGAACGGAATCGGCTCGCGCCGTTCTAGTGGATGCAGCAAACGGAGAAGTGAAAGCGATTGCAACCAAACCGTACACCCACGGCGTAATCGTGGAGACGCTGCCGGGTACGTCGGTTCGGCTGGACAGCGAATGGGCGCTGCAGGACCCTCAGGATTACCTGGATGCGCTGGTGGATACGATCCGAGCCTGCATGAAAGAGGCCGGGGCCAGACCGGAGCAGGTGATCGGCATAGGGGTGGACTTTACCGCCTGCACGATACTGCCGATCCGCGCTGACGGAGAACCGCTCTGCGCCGATCCCGCCTTTCGCGGCAACCCGCACAGTTGGGTGAAACTGTGGAAGCACCACGCAGCAGAACCGGAAGCAAACGAGATCACCGCGCTGGCACGGGAGCGAGGAGAAGCGTTTCTCCGCTATTACGGCGGCTCCCTCTCGTCTGAGTGGCTCCTGCCCAAAGTACTGCAGATTCTGCGCGAAGCCCCCGAGGTGTACCATGCGGCAGACCGCTTCGTGGAGGCGGGGGACTGGATCGTCCAGCAGTTGACGGGCGAATTGAAGCGCAACTCCTGCGCGGCGGGGTACAAGGAAACCTGGAACAAACGGAACGGCTACCCGCCGTCTGATTTTTTGAAAGCCCTTCATCCGGACATGGAGCATTTTGTCCGTGACAAGATTGCCACCCCGATCTGCCCGGTCGGCACCTACGCCGGCCATCTGACGGAAGAGATGGCCCGTCGGCTGGGCCTGACGGAACAGGTGGCTGTCGCCGTGGCCACGATAGATGCCCATGCGAGCGTGCCTGGGGCGGGGATCGTCGAACCCGGTCAGATGCTGATGGTGATGGGAACGTCCATCTGCCACATGGTGATGGCGGAAGAGGAACTGTTTATCCCGGGGATAAACGGCGTTGTGGAAGACGGGATTCTCCCCGGACTGTATGGATACGAAGCTGGGCAGGCTGCCGGAGGCGACACGTTGGCCTGGTTTATCCGTCACGGCGTGCCAGCTGCCTATCACCAGGAAGCGGAACAGCGGGGCATGTCCCTGTACGCCCTCATGGAAGAAAAAGCGAGGGCGATCAAGCCGGGAGAGAGCGGGCTCATCGCGCTGGATTGGCTGAACGGTAATCGCTCCGTGCTCAACGACGCCTCCCTGTCCGGCCTGATCGTCGGCATCCGGCTGGAGACGAAGCCGGAAGAGATTTACCTTGCCCTGATGGAAAGCCTGGCGTTTGGCACGCGCACCATCATCGAAGCGTTTGAAAACGGGGGCCTCCCCATCCGCAAGCTGTACGCCTGCGGCGGTTTGTCCGTCAACAACCGCCTGCTGATGCAAATTTTCGCCAACGTGACAGGCAAGCAGGTGGAAGCAGTTTCGAGCCCCAATGCTTCCGCGCTGGGCGCCGCCATGTTCGGCGCGGTCGCTGCAGGGGCAAACGCCGGCGGCTACGATTCGATCATGGAAGCGGCCAGCCAGATGAAAGACGGCCACTCCGTCGTCTACCGGCCGGATGATCAGGCGCGTCAGACGTACGACCGGCTCTACCGGCTGTACAAGGAGCTTCACGACACCTTTGGACGGGGAACCCTGATGAAGGAATTGAAATCGGTAAAAAAATGGACGGAGCGTTTGACATGAAAATTTGCGTGGTTGGCAGTTTGAACACGGATATGGTAATCAGGACCAAGACGTACCCCCGCAGAGGGGAGACGCTGTTTGGCGAGACGTTAGACATCCTCCCGGGCGGCAAGGGCGGCAACGCCGCGACCGCGATCGCCCGGCTGGGCAAAAAGGTGCTGCTGGTCGGATCGGTCGGACAGGACTCGTTTGGCGATCGGCTGCTGGCGGAGCTCAAGGCCAACGGCGTCGACGTGTCGGGGGTGAAGCGCAGCGCAGCGGCCAAGACCGGGACGGCGATGATCACGATTGACGCCTACGCGGAAAACACCATGCTGGTGGTGCGCGGGGCCAATGCGGACCTGGCACCGGAGGACGTCGACAAGGTGCTCCCCGAGCTCCAGTCCTGCCGCATCCTGCTGACGCAGATGGAAACGGGCGAGCGGGCGGTCGTCTACGCGATGCAGAAGGCCAAGGAGAACGGCAGTCTGGTGATTCTCGACCCGGCGCCGGCGGAAGGCATCACGATGCGGGCGCTGCAGTACGCTGACATCGTCATTCCGAACGAGCAGGAGACGAAGTACATGACCGGCATTGAGATTGATGGTCCCGACGACGCCCGACAAGCGGCCCGGTACTTCCAGTCGCTCGGCGTTTCCCGGTCGATCATCAAGATGGGGCAGCGGGGCTGCCTGGTCTTCACCCCGGAACGCTCGGAGTACATCGAAGCGATTCCGGTTCAGGCGGTGGACACAGTCGTCGGTGACACGTTTTCCGGCGCGCTGGCCTGTGCGCTGGCCGACGGAAAAGACTTGTTTCAGGCAGCCCGTTTTGCAAGCGTTGTCAGTGCGCTGAAGGCAACCCGTTTCGGCGCCCAGGTGGGCATCCCCACACTGGCGGAAGTGCGGTCCTTCATCGCCGAACGCGGACTGCGCGAATATTTGGACGGGACAGCCGCGGCACATGACTGACGGAGGTGTGGACGATGCAGCCGTATTTGTTGGAAATGAAACACATCAGCAAGACGTTTCCGGGGGTGAAGGCGCTCGACGACGTGCAGTTGGCGGTGCGTGCAGGTGAAGTGCACGCCTTGATCGGAGAGAACGGGGCGGGCAAGTCGACGCTGATCAAAATCCTGGCAGGCGTGTATCACCCCGACCCCGGAAGCCGCTTTTTCTTTGACGGCAAGGAAGTGGAGATCAAAAAGCCGCTGGACGCGACCCTGCAGGGCATCTCCATCATTTATCAGGATTTGAGCCTCTTTCCCAACCTGAGCGTGGCGGAAAACATCTGCATGGGCCGCGATGCCGGAAAAGGACCATTTCGCCTGGTCAAGCGGAAAGAAAAGAGGGAGCTGGCCGCCCGCATCCTGAACGAATGGGGTTTTGGCATCGATCCTGACGCCCGCCTGGACACGCTGAGCATCGCAAAGCAGCAGCTCGTCGCCATTGCCAGAGCGATTGCCTTCGAGGCCAAGCTGATCATCATGGACGAGCCCACCTCGTCGCTCTCGTCCGGCGAAGTGGAGCTGCTGTACAAGGTGATTGACGACTTGAAACGAAAAGGCATCGCCATCCTGTTTGTCAGCCACAAGATGGAGGAGTTGTTCAAGGTGTCGGACCGGTTCACCGTGCTGCGGGACGGGAAGTACGTCGGCACGTACGCCAGGGAAGAGCTAAACGAAGATAAGCTGATCGCACTGATGGTCGGACGAAAAGTGGAGGCGGTGTCGAGGCAGGAGACGCAGCCGGGCGAGCCGGTCCTGGAAGTCGTCTCGCTGTCCAAGCGGGGCCATTTCAAGGACGTCTCGTTTACCCTGCGAAAAGGGGAAGTGGTCGGCATCACCGGGCTGGTCGGTTCGGGTAGGACGGAGCTGGCGCATGCGTTGTTCGGCTTGCAGCGGCCGGACGCAGGCGAGATCAGGTTGAACGGAAATGTGGTGAACATTTCATCCACAGCGGAGGCGGTAAAACTGGGCATCGCCTATGTGCCGGAAAGCAGGCAGCGGGAAGGACTGATCCTGCAGCAGTCGATCGTCCGCAACGTCTCCCTGCCGATCCTCAAGCAGTTGAAAAACCGCCTGGGGTGGATCGACGGAAATCAGGAGGCAAAACTGGCCGAGGGATACATCCGCTCGCTGGACATTCGCCCCGCCATCCCGGAGATGGCCACCGGCAACATGTCAGGCGGAAACCAGCAAAAAGTGGTCATTGCCAAATGGCTGTCGACAAACCCGCGCATCCTGATCGTCGATGAACCGACCAACGGGATCGACATCGGGGCGAAGACGGAAATTCACAAACTGATCCGCTCTCTGGCTGCCAACGGGCTGGCGGTGATTGTCATCTCGTCCGATTTGCCGGAAGTGCTGGCCGTCAGCGATCGCGTGCTGGTCATGCGAAAAGGGACGATTAGCGGGGAACTGTCCATAAAGGAAGCGACCCAGGAGAAAATCATGAACCTGGCTTTGATCGGGCGACCAAAGGCAAAAGGAAATGAGGCGGTCGGATTATGAACAAAATCCTGAAATCAAGCGAGTTTGGAATCGGAGTCATCCTGCTGCTGCTGTCCGCGGCGCTGGCGGTCACCAGTCCCGTCTTTTTGACGGCGGACAACATCCTCGACATCTTGAAGGGCAATGCCGTGCTGGGAATCCTCGCAATTGGGATGACGCTGGTGATCATCACCGGCGGGATTGACGTCTCCGTCGCTGCAGTGACGGCCGCCATCACCGTCATCATCGGCAAATTGGCCGTTTCGCTGCACGACAGCGGATGGAGTCTGGCCGCCATTTTTCTCGCCGCGCCGCTCGCGGGAGTGCTGTTCGGCCTGGTAAATGGGCTGCTCGTCGCCAAAACAAAGATTCCACCGATCGTGGCCACGCTGGGCACCAAAAGCATCCTGGCCGGTGCCACGCTGTACGTCACAAACGGGGCGTACATGAACAGCAGCGATTTGCCGGAAGCGTTTCTCCGCTTCGCCCAATGGAAACCTTTCGGGGTATCGGTTCTCATCCTCATCTTTTTTGCGGTCGCGCTGTTTACCTGGTTTCTGCTGAATCACACCGTCATCGGCCGCTCGGTCGTGGCGATGGGCGGCAATCCGGTTTCGGCAATGCGGGCGGGGATTCACCTGCAGTCCGTACAGTTGTTTGTATACGCTTACATGGGCTGCCTGGCGGGCATTGCCGCGATCGTGCAAACCGCGTACACCAAAGGGGTGGACCCGAACGGGTTCAACGGCTTCGAGCTGACCGTTATCGCCGCCGTCGTCCTGGGCGGGGCCAACATCATGGGCGGCTACGGTTCCATCCCGGGAACGATCCTGGGTGTGCTGCTGCTCGGTGTGATGCAGAACGGTCTGATCCTCGCCCATGTCGATACATTCTGGCAGGATATCGTGACCGGCGCGATTATCTTGATCGCCGTCACCTATGACGTGATCAAGCGGAAGCGCGAGGAAGCCAACCGGGCAAAAATCGAGATCGAGGCGTAGGAGCGGGGTGAGGACATGAATTTTCTCTCGAAAGAATGGATTCTCGGCTACGTGTTTGCGGGACTGTTTCTGTTGATGACGCTGTTTGTCCCGGGATTTTTTGACACGTACAACCTGATCAACATGCTGTTTCAACTCCCCGAACTGGGCATATTGTCGCTGGGAATGATGGTCGTGCTGCTGACGGCGGGGATCGATTTGTCGATCACCTTCCTGGCGGCGCTGGCTGGCGTGATCGTGGCAATGCTGCTGACCAACGGGTATTCCGTGCCGGTTTCCATCCTGGCCGGCTTCGCCACTGCGCTGGCCGGGGGGCTTCTCAACGGATTTTTCATCGCCGTCGTCGGCGTTTCCCCTATTCTGGTCACGCTGGGCACGATGACTTTGTTTGAGGGGATTGTCCTGCTGCTGACAAAAGGCAACAGCATTTCCGGCTTTCCGGAGAGCTACTCACTGATCGGCAACGGCCTCTTGGGAGTCGTTCCGATTCCGATCCTGATCTTTGCGGTGATTGCCGTGATCCTGTCCATTCTGCTGAACAAGACAGCGTGGGGCCGCAGCGTCTACATGTTCGGCAACAACCCGACGGCGACGCTGTTTTCCGGGATTAACACGACCCGGGTCGTCCTGTTGGTCTACCTGTTTGCCGCATTAATGACCGCGGTGGCGGCCATCATCATGACCAGCCGCTACAATTCTGCCAAGGTGGACATCGGCAGCTCGTACCTGCTGCAAAGCATCGCGGTCGCAGTCCTGGGCGGCACCAGCATTTCCGGCGGGTACGGCAAAGTGATCGGAGTCGTGCTGGCCGTGGGGATTTTCCAGATCATCTCCAACGGGCTGAATCTGCTGGGCGTCTCCAGCATGGTCATCGACATCCTGATGGGCACCATCCTGATTGGCGTCCTGCTGATCAACTATGTCTCAGCAAAGCGCAAGCAAAGTCAGACCGCGTGAAGGGAGGGATGCTGCCGAACCTATAAAGTCATCCGCTTCTTTCACCTTTTGTCCAATACAAAATCTCTGATCAAGAGACACAGGGGGAGTTTTGATGAAAAAGATGAACAAAATGCTGTCTGTTTCCGTCTCCGTTTTGCTGACACTGGGCTTGATGACGGGCTGTGCCGTACAGAAAAATCCGGCCGCTCCTGCTGATGGCGCGGCAGGGGGGAAAAGCGACGGCAAGCTGACAATCGCCGTCGTTCCCAAACTGGTCGGTATCCCGTACTTCAACGCGTCGGAAAAAGGGGCAAAGCAGGCAGCAGACGCACTGGGCGTTGAGCTGATCTACACCGGCCCGACCCAACCGGACGCCGCGCAGCAGGTGAAGGTGATCGAGGACCTGATCGCCAAAAAGGTGGATGTGATCGCCGTCGCGCCGAACGACGCCGCCGCGCTGACGCCGGTGCTGAAAAAGGCGAAGGATCAAGGCATCAAGGTGATGGACTGGGACACGCCAGCCGATCCTTCGGTGGTTGAACTGTCCGTCCATCAAATCGACGACGAAGTGTACGGACGCCACATGGTTGACCTTCTTGTCCAGGCGATGGGCACCGACAGCGGTAAAGTGGCGATCGTGACGGGCGGCTTGTCGGCGCAAAACCTGAACACCTGGATCGACTGGTCGAAAAAGCAGATTGCCGAGAAGTACCCCAACCTGCAGATCATCGGGGACAAGATCGGCACGGACGAGAAACAGCAGGTGGCGTACCAAAAGACGCTTGACCTGCTGAAGGCCAACCCCGACCTGAACGGCATCCTGGCCTACTCCACGGTGGCGCCGCTCGGTGCAGCTCAGGCGATCCAGGAAAAAGGCCTGCAGGACAAGGTGTCGCTCGTAGGCGTGGCGCTGCCCAAGGACTCGAAACCGTTCCTGGAAGACGGATCGCTCGATACGGCGACGCTGTGGGACCCGGTGAAACTGGGCTATTTGACCGTCACCCTGGCCAAAGACCTGGCGGAAGGCAAGAAGCCGACCGACGGCCAGGAGGTGGCGAACGTCGGCAAGATCGAAGTGAAGGAAGACGGCAAAACCGTCATCATGGGACCGCCGAGCGACTTCACCAAGGAAAACGCCGGCAACTACGATTTTTAATCAGAGCCGCACAGACGCTGTCAACAAACGGAGGCTGCCTGTATTCAGGCAGCCTTTCGTTAGAGAGGTTCAAAGGCAAGCCGCTCTCCAAACTCTATGTAGAACTTCTTCAAGCCATGGCTGGTAATTTGGTATCGATAGTCATACAGGCATTATTGAGTATGTTTTGTAATCATATAAAAACAAACCAAATTACAAAGAGTCCCTATGCCAAGAAAGCCCCGCACGGCAGGAGGAACATCCAAATAAAGCGTCTCGATCAGCATCGCGACAAACAAGATTAAGTAAGTGATTTGCAAAAAGATTTTCTTATTCATTTTCGCACCTCGATCCATAGGCGAAAAAGCCATTGTCCATTACAGACTAATGTCTCTATTCTCATTATTGAATATACACTTACTAAAATAAACATCGGGTTCGTCCAATTTTTGTAATTCATCACTTTCTGGGCTGAGGCAAGGTTGGCAGCAACTTCTGCACTCGCTTGCAGACGAGAGTAGGTTGCATACGCATCTCCAGTGATACCCGCTAGCGTAGTCACAGTTGCAGCCCCTGCAAGAACCGCTTGCGCCAATCCTGCGGCGCCAGCCGGGAAACCTGCTACAATGCAGAAAAAGGATGTGATTGATTTTCTGTCAATCACATCCTTTTTCTCCTACCTGCCCTGCGTCTGCTTCGTCCGATAAAACTCATTAAACAACTTCATCAATGCCCGCTTCTCGATCCGCGACACGTACGAACGGGAAATGCCCAGCTCGCGGGCGATTTCCCGCTGTGTCTTCTCTTTGTCCTGGTCCAGACCGAACCGGCCAATGATCACTTCTTTTTCCCTCTCATCGAGGATGTGGATGTGCTGGTAGATCTTGTTTGACTCCAGCTTGAGCTGCACGGTGTCCACGACCTCGTCAATCTCCGTGCCCAGCACGTCGATCAGGGTGATTTCATTCCCTTCCTTGTCGGTTCCGATGGGGTCGTGCAGCGACACGTCCTTTTTGGTTTTTTTCAAACTGCGCAGATGCATCAGAATCTCGAGTTTACTGTCAAACGTATGCGGACCGTCGTATGTGGCAGCGGCGGGTGCCGCTTGTTGGCGTGCAATCCGTGACTGGTGTGTCTGTGTTGTGCTTATCTCCTCAACGTCACATTCTCTCGCCAGCCGAGCTCGTACGAAATCCGTCTGACAGTCTCCTTAAGCACCTGGATTAATTCAGGCAGCCGCTCGTCGCCGAATCGAACATCCGGACCGGCAATGCTTAATCCGGCACAGATGCGGCCGAGATGGTCAAAAATGGGCGCCGCCACCGCCGCGGTGTTTTCCTCCAGTTCCGAATAGCTGACGGTATAGCCGTTTTTCCGCGCTTCGGCGAGTACGTCCCGGAGCCGCTGCTTGTCCGTAATGGTTCCGGAAGCGTATGGAACCAGCGTGGTCGCGTTTATATACTGTTCACGTTCCTGTTCGTCCAGAAAGGCGAGGATGATGCGGGAACAGGCTCCCGCGTAGAGTGGGGATCTTCTGCCAATTTTCGTATAAAGCCGGACCGGATGCAGTGTGTCCAACTTCTCAATATACATGGCCTGGTCCCCGTCGCGAACGATCAGATTGACAGCCTCGTCCACCTGATCCCGCAAGGTTTTCATCAATGGCAACGCGATTTGGCGGATATCCAATCGCTCGGCCACCAATTGGCCGAACTGCAGGAATGTCAACCCCAGCGAGTAGCTGCCGTCTTCGTTTTTCTGTAAGAATCCCATCTCTTCCAGCGACCCTGTCATGCGGTGAATGGACGTTTTGGGCATGCCCGACAGTTCTACCATCTCATTGAGGCTTAGTTTCGCGTGTTGGAGAAACAGATTCAGCACTTCCATCGATTTGACAAGTGTCTTGTTCTTGTGTTGTACCATGAGCCCCTTGATCCTCCCCAGCCAATCAAAAGATGGACCCCAACGACTACGGGTGAAGATTTGGTCATGCACAGACCGCCGCAGAGTGGTGTTCCGTATTTCAGAACATTCATTTCAAAATTGTTACTATTATGATAGTATTTCGTAAATGAGAAAATCAACATGTACATTTTGAAAATGGACGAGGGCTGGCAGTCCAATTTCGCTTTGTTTGCCAATCCGCTACTTTTGACAAGCCCAAGCCGCATACCTTCTGACAGGGAGGGATGTGCGGTGCGTGTACAGCTCATACCTGGAGATTCTGCTCACAGTCTCCGATCCGCCTGTTATCAGTACTTGTCAGGAAAATACAGGAGGGAGAAGCTGAATGGTCGGGATTTACGCCAGGGTGAGTACGGAGGAACAAGCGAAAAGCGGATTCAGCCTCAACGACCAAATCAGGGAGTGCCGGAAGAAAGCGGGGACCTGCGAGGTGGTCGAATACGTCGATGACGTATCGGGTGAGTTTCTCGACCGGCCTGCCCTCACCAAACTGCGGCATGATGTAAAAGAAGGCTTGATTACAAAAGTAATCTGCCTGGACCCGGACCGGCTTTCGCGCAAGCTGATGAACCAGCTGATCATCACGGATGAATTTGACAAACGCGGGGTTGAGCTGGTGTTTGTCAATGGAGAGTACGCCAAAACGCCGGAAGGGCAGCTGTTTTACAGCATGCGCGGGGCCATCGCGGAATTTGAAAAAGCCAAGATCAATGAGCGGATGAGCCGGGGACGGAGGGAAAAGGCGCGGCAAGGTCGAGTGCTGCGGGATTTTAAAATCTACGGATACGGCTATGATCCCGCCACCGAGCAATTGGTGGTGAAAGAGGACGAGGCCGTGGTGATCCGGCTCATCTTTGATCTTTTCACACAGCCCAACGGCCTGGTGCAGGGCATCAATGGAATTGCAAAGTACCTGACGGACAAGGGAGTGCCGACAAAACGGGGAGCGAAAGTGTGGCACCGGCAAGTGGTTCGGCAGATTCTGATGAACGAAGCGTACATCGGGAAATTTTATCAAAATCGCTGGAATACGGAGGGGATGCTGGGAAACAGGTTTCGTTCGCCCGAGGAGAAAGTCCGGATGAGACAGCGGCCAAAAGAAGAGTGGATTTTACTCCCGTGCCCTGCGATTGTCGATGAATCCACCTTTGCGCTGGCACAAAAAATGCTGAAGGAAGCACGGAGGCGATGGGCCGGCAGACGGCTTCATTCCTATTTGTTAAGCGGGTTGGTCCGCTGCGGCGACTGCGGCAATACGATGACCGGGCGAAAGACAAAGCATTGGGGGAGGGACGTCTACGAGTACACGGACATCAAAAACACGGCGGGAGCCAAACACCGCGGCTGCGGGCGGCGCGTGAAGTGCGACGAGCTGGACCGGGAAGTGTGGGAAACCATCCGAACCTGGCTGAATCAGCCGGAGGAAATGGCGGCAGCCGTTGAGCAGCGCGACGAACCCTCGTTTGAGCAAGCTGAAATGGACCGGCTGACGAAAGAGTTGAACAAAACCAGAGTCGGCCGCAAGCGGTTGCTGAAGCTGTTTGCGTCAGGGGAAGATGCACTGGGAGAAGAGGAGCTTCGCCAGGAACTGCAAGAGCTGAAGAACAAAGAAGAGCGATTGGTGCAGCAGCTTGCAGAATGGCAGGAGCGGGTGAAACGCATGGAGGAAACGGGGGAGAACCGGAATGTCCTTTGGGAAGCGGCCAACTACTACTTGTCCAAGGCGCCTGAGGAGCTTACGTTTGAAGATAAACGGGAACTGATTCGCCATGTCGTACGCGAGGTCAAGGTCTTTCAGGATCACATCGCCGTCTACACCTTCTGATTCAGATGCATCCCGATTGACAGTAGGAGATCATTTTCAATGCAGCGGGCGGCATACGTCGCCAGTTTGGTCCCTTTTTCTACCTGGTAGCTCTCGATGGCTTTGATCAGTCCGATCGTCCCGATGGAAATCAGGTCTTCGCTGTCTTCGCCGGTGTTTTCAAACTTTTTGAGGATGTGAACACAATTCGATGCCATTTCCAGATGAAAGGAACTGCTGCCGCTTCAACTCGTCAAGGGCGCCGACGGCCGTGACTTGCACTTCGTCGCCATCAAAGCGGATCAGGATCTCATCAACCAACGTTTCCACGATATGGCGCTTATCCGCAAAGCTGAGTTGATCGCCGCCGCTCTCTACAAACGTTCGAATCGTTTGCGTCAGCTGAGCCGCTTGGGTGGCGGAAAGCTTTCTTTCCAACACTTCGGACAGTTGCTTTTCATAGCCGGAGAGTTCTTGCTTTAGCGACGTTAACCCGGCGTTGATGTGCCGCATTTCGTTGAGCATCTCTTGTTCGTCGATGACTTCTCGCTTGAACATGAGTTTAATCTTTTCTTTTTCCTTTTCTTTCTGCTCGATTTGCCGTTTGATATTCTCCGCAGCAGACTGCAGCTCCATATGAAGCTCTGTCGATCGGTTTTGCAACCGTTCGATGTAATCAGCGGGATTGGACAGCGTTTCCAGGACTAACCGCCATACGAAATCGTCGAGCATATCGGCGCGCAGCGTTCGGGTTGGACACTTTTCGACGCCTTCGCCATACCGCTTTGGAGTTTTGTTTGGACAACGATAACACGTGTAACGGATCTTTTCCCCTGTCTCTTTATGAGTTCGCCCGCTATACGTCGTTGCCTGCCACATCCGGCCGCAATGTCCGCAACGGATCATGGATTTTAACAAGTAATCATATTTGACGTTTCCCGATTTCTTTTTGTTTTTCTCTCTCCGCGACTGCGCCAGGGCGAAAACCTGCGGGTCAATGATGGGAGGAACCTCGACCAGAATCCAGTCATTTTCATCGCGGAACGTAACCGTTTTTTTGGGGTTCCCGTTCTTCGTTTTTTCTCCGCGGATTTTGCGTGTTTCCCGCCGATTGTAATAAAACCTGCCGATATACACTTCCGACGTTAACACGCGCCGAATGGAACTGGCACTCCAGTTCCGGCTTTCACCGCGTTTCGGCACGGCTCCGAGCGAATACAGACGTTCCCCGATCTCCCGCAGCGTATAATGATCATAGACATACCAGTGATACATTTTGCGGACAAATTCTGCTTCCTCCTCATTGATCACCAACGTATGCCCGCTCAGGTCATAACCGTACGGAGCCGTCCGCATCGGCATAATTTTTTTCTCTTTCTCCACCGCTTTGAGTCGGCCGCGCACCGTCCGTTTTTTAATCAACGACAACTCGTACTGGGCAATGGAGCTCATGAGATTGAAAAAGAGCTGTCCCTCCGGAGTGTTTCGGTACTCCGTATCCACGAAGATGATCTCAACATCGCTTCTCTCCAATTCTCGGCAGAGGATTAATTTATCGGTCAAATCTCTGGTCAATCGGTCGGGATGTGTAACAATCAATCGATTGATGATTCCCTGCGCGACATCCTGCCTTAAGTCATTCATCGCCGGTCGGTCGATGTCCTCGCCCGTAAAACCTTCTTCACGATATACCTTCAGCATATTTTCTGAAAGCCCCATGTCTCTCGCTTTTCGAATGCAAATCTCAACTTGCGCATCAAGACTGGTTCCCTCAGACGCCTGCATGCCCGTTGAAACCCTTGAGTAGATTGCGGTGTACATAATGAAACAGGCTCCCTTCAATTTTTGCTAATACAACCAATGACACCCGAAGCAACAAAAAAACCGGCTTATTCAGTCGGTTTTAAAAATCAATCGTTTTAAGATATAGTCGATAACTGCGTATTTGGCCTCGTTGGCGGATAAGGCGCTCGAGGGGGGGGGAACCGCAAAAGGCTGCGGCACATATACGATTTTGATGGTCGACATTCGTCCCATGCTCCTCACCTCAATACACCTTATTCCGCCGGTCGATTGTCCTAACACAACCGATCGATGTTTTCGACAAAGGTGCATTGCTCTTTCCTCAATAGGTCAGGGGAGCGGAGTTGCCGCGGATGGCGTTATCGGACGGAATGTCACAAACCTGTGCCTGTGTTGTGATAGCCGGAAAAAAGCTGCGCGTTGAGAATCTCATCCGCCAGGAGAAGATCACGGAAGCGTATCTGATCCGCCTGGTGGATGAAGTTTGCTGCCGGTTTTTTCGAGAAGAGCGCAAACGACATGCCAGTGTGGCAGAGGTGAACGGCAGGTGGGCAACGTTATTGGACTGGCTCCGCTCATGGTATAAAAAACCGGTAACACTCGTTTTTCGCGAGTTGTCACCGGTTTTTTCAAGGCACCGATTATCCGAGCGCCGTTTTCAGGAAAGCTTTAAATCGCAGCAGCGCTACCGCAAGTCCCGCCAACGCGACAGCCGCCAGTACGAGCAGCGATTGCCATATGTCTGCGGTGTGCATGCCGCGAACGATGATGTCCTGGAACGCCTTCTGCGCCCAGAATTGCGGCGTGAAATGACCGATCGCGCGCATCGTGGACGGCATAAGGTCGATCGGGAACCAGAGACCGCCGAGCACAGCCCCGCCCATCGTCAACAACTGCGTGAGTGCCATTCCCTGGTTTTCGCTCCTGACCAGCATTGACAGTGCGAGGCCAAGCCCCGTTCCGCACAGCGCAAGCGCGAACACCAGCAAGGCGATTGCAGTGATGTCGCCGAGCTGCAAGCCGTAAACCCAGTGTCCGAACAACAGCAGCACCGTGCATTGGATCAGCGCCACCGCGAGATAGGCCAGCCACATGCCCGCCAGGTAGCTGATCGGCTTGATCGTCGTGCTGCGCATACGCGCGATCATGCCCGATTCCTTGTCGCTCATAAACCGCCGAATCATCGAAATGATGACGAAGAAGACGAACATGACGGTATAGCCGGGTACATATTGCGAAATACTGCTGTTGGTCAAAGCGTTTTCCGGTCTGTCGTCGATGCGGAACGGCGCGGCCATGACCTGCTCCTGCCACGACTTGGACCGCCCCGTCGCCTGGAGAGCGGCTTTCACCTTGTTGTCCCGATAACCGTTCGCCAGGTTTTCAAGAATGGCGAGCAGGGGGCCGGCAGCAGCTTCGGCCGCGGCGTCGCGATAGACCGTTACCGATGTCTGCTTTCCTTCTTGGGACTCGATCCCTTGCCCGAATTTTCTTGGAATGACGAGCAGCACCGTTTCCTTGCCGTCGCGGATTTGTTGAATTTTGTCCGCCATCTCGCTCTCGACCGCCTCAACCATCTTGTAGCCGCCGGCGTCTTCGATTGCCTGAATGAACGCCCTGGAGGCGGTTGTCTGATCAAGGTCAATGTAGGATATCTTGAGGGACGTATTGCCGGCGCCGTTGAAGATGGTGCCAAACAATACGATAAAGGCAATCGGCAGTACGATCAGCCAGAAAAACAACCCTTTCTCTTTAAGCAGCAGCTTCCATTCTTTGCGTGCTACATTCCACATTGTAAGATCTCCTTTCAGGTTCCACTCAGGAATCGCGCAGCGTCGTTCCGGTCAACGCCAGAAACACGGTCTCCAACGATGGACGGACGACTTCCAGCCGTTTGACGTTGAGCGATCGCTCTTTGCATGCGGAAGCCCAGCAGGCGAGCGCATCGAGCGGCGCCGCCGTTTCCAGCAGCCAGCCGCGCCCTTGCGCCGCCGGTTCGTCGAAGCCCGGAAGCGCCGGCGGCCGTTCGCCTTCCGCCAGTTCCAGGTAGACGGCCTGTGATCCAAATCGGTCGAGCACCTCGTTCAATTCACCTTGGGCGATGACGCTGCCGTGGTCGATGATGGCCAAGCGATCGCACAATGCTTCAACTTCTTCCATATAGTGAGTGGAGTACAGCACCGTTACGCCCTCCCGCTTCAAAGAGCGAATCATTTCAAAAATGTGGTTCCGTGATTGCGGGTCGATGCCTACGGTCGGTTCGTCCATAATGATCAGCTTCGGTTTGTGCAGCAGTGCGGCGGCGATGTTGATCCGGCGTTTCATCCCGCCGGAGAAGGAAGCGATCGGATCTTTTGCCCGGTCTGCCAGGCCGACTTGCTCCAGAACCTCACGAATCCGTTTCTTCAGTTCGCCGCCCCGAACCCCGTACATTTCCCCGAAATAGGTCAGGTTGTCCAGCGAGTTCAACTTCTCGTACAACGTAATCGATTGCGGCACATATCCGAGCTTTGCCTTGATCCGGTCGCCGGAACGGCGAATGTCTTCGCCGAGCACCTTCACACCTCCCGCGTCGAATTCGAGCAGACCAGCCAAAATTTTCATCGTCGTCGATTTGCCGGCGCCGTTTGGACCGAGGAGACCGAAGCAGCTTCCTTCCCGGACGGTGAACGAAATGTCTTTGAGCGCCATTTTGCTGCCGTATGATTTACCGAGACCGTGTATTTCAATTGCAGGTTTCAAAGGAATTCCTCCTTAAAATCGTAAATGTCGGGAAACGATGCGAATTGCACCCGTTAAAGTCAGCCCTGCCAACGCCCAGACGAGCGGAATCGCCGGGTAGATCCATCCGGGCAAAACTGCTGACACCCAAGCATCCGGTTGCTTGGAGAGCACGTTTCCGGCCACCCATGTCAGCGTGTTGGCTGACAGACCGAACAGGATCCACAGAAGCGGCGTCAACACTACCCAGCGTGAATGGGCGACTGCCGCCGTCAGCAGGCCAAGCGCCAGCATGAACGGGGCCAAGCCCAACAGAACGGTCGCGAAGACTGCTTCACCAGCGAACAAGTTGTGCAGCGGCGCGGTTCCAAGCCCGTGAACCGCTGCGTTGTAAAGGACAAGAAGCGTCAGGCTTCCGAAAAACAGCACGTAGACGAGCAGCATGTGCAGGAATGCGGCGCCAAATTTGGCCAGCAGCAGTGTGGAGCGGGAATAGGGCAGCGTAATCCACCAGCCGACAGTCCCGTTTTTCCACTCCCGCAGCAGCACCCGGAACGAAATCATGAAGGTCAGGTAAGGAAGCATATAGGCCAAATACAACAAATACTCCGTCCGAAAACCTCCCCGTTCTTTCCAGACAGTCAATGCCGCCGCCAACAGCAGGACGATGACTCCGCCATACTTCGCCATCCATTTCTTCTGGAAAAACTTTCGCAATTCCAGGCGGAATTCGTGCCGAAGCAAATAACGAAACGTGTTTTCGCTCATATATCCGTCCCCCTTAATCACCGAACAGTTGGCGATAAATGTCCCGTATCGAGCCCCGCTGCGCCCGAAGCTCCTCCACTTCGCCGCACAATACGGCCCGACCGTCCTGAATGAACACCGCATAGTCGAACAGACTTTCCGTTTCTCCGATTTCGTGCGTGCTGATCAGCACTGTCTGCTTCCGTTCGCTGAAGGCATCGATCAGGGACAGCACGATCTGCTCCCGCGAGATCATGTCGATGCCCGAGAACGGTTCGTCCAGCACAAGCAGCGGCACGTCGCGAGCCAGACACAGCACGAGCATCAGCCGAGCCTCCTGGCCTCTGGACATGCCTTCGACTTCCAGTTCCACGTCCAGTTTGAAATCACTCACCAGTTGGTGGGCGCGATCCCGGTTGAATCCCGGAAGCAGCCGTTCTCCCCACTCCAAGGCGTCTGCCACCGTGTGGCCGCCGTACCATCGCGCCCGGTCGGGCAGGTAGGCGATCAAATGGTTACGCTCCCACCCGGGCTGCCGGCCAAACACGTTCACTGTCCCCTGATCGGGAACCGTCATTCCCGCGATGATGCGCATCATTGTCGACTTCCCGGCCCCGTTCGGCCCAAGAATCGCCGTGATGCTTCCTTCAGGAATCGCAAGAGTCAGTTCGTTCAGCCCGCGGCGTTTGCCGTAGTACTTCGTCAACCTGTCGAAGACAATCGCGTTAGCTGTCAAGCCCATCGTCCTCCTTCTCGTGCAACAAACGCAGTATTTCATCCTTTGTCAGTCCGAGACTTTTCATTTTGTTCAAAAAATCCGTCGTTGCCTGCTCCGCCAACATTTGGCGAACTTCCGCGACCCGATTCGCATTGTTTGTTATAAACGTTCCCTGTCCCCGCCGCGTCTCCGTCAACCCGTCACGCTCCAGTTCCTGGTAAGCGCGCAACACTGTATTCGGGTTGATTTTCAGCGCCTGCGCCAGTTCCCGAACGGAAGGTATTTTTTCTCCCAAAGCGATTTCTCCCCTTGCAATGGAATTGCGGAACTGTTCCAGCACTTGCTCATATAAAGGCTGGCTGTAGTCCAGCACAAACCGAATCGGACCGTACCGAAATTCATTCAAACGTCTCCCCCCCTTTCCGGTCGAAACGGCTGCAGCTACTCTAAGCAATCGTTCTGAGTGTATTATATCACTTAAGACACTTGAGTCAATAAAGAGATTTCTGGGACAAGCGTGTAACAAAGGAACTGATCATTCGAATGAATGTGACTCAACCGTGGAGAGGGGAAAGGGGAGAGAGGGAGAACAACGCAGACAAGACAGCTGAGGAAATCCGGTGGGAGAGCCTGAAGCAGCTGCGGATGAATGCTGCCGCAGGGGCCGAATTCATCAAGATGCCGGGAGCAAAAAAAAAAGCAGCATTCACGTGATAACGCCGCCGCCCTCGACCTTTTCGCTGACCAGGGAGGAATATGTACGCATATACCGAATACAGGAGCAGATTGCAAACGGTTGAAGCAGCCGGCTGGCGACCTAATGCTCGTTTCCGAGGATCGTGTTTACAACGTGTTGACAATGTGGGCCACAAGCCGCAGATTGTGCTCGATCAGTTTGTTGCGCGCGTACGGGTCCCCTTCTGCCATCAGCTTCAGGTATTTTTCCTCTTCTGTATCGGGCAGTGGCTGGGGAAACGCGTTGTTCTTGACGTAGGCCACAAACAGCATGAGTTCCTTGAACAACAGGGAAAGCGCCGCTAAGATGCTGGACACGTCTGCCACCTCCACGTCTGGATGCTTACTCCTATCCATATGTGGGCGGCTGCCCATGCGTGCCTGTACGGGAAAAAGGACGGCGCGAACGGAACGGCTGGGGAACCGTGATCGGCCAGGGGGTGATCTGAAGCCTTTAAGCCAAAGTGACGCCCCGGAACGTGTCGCCGGGGCTGGAAAAGGTGCATGCCGATCATTGGGCGTCGGTAATGCGCAGATAGGAAATGTTTTGCACGTTGATCACGATGTCATCGTATTGAAGCCACCCGTCGCTGAGGTTGGCAATCATCTGGACGATCTCTTCCGGTTCGCTCGACCGGATGGTAACGGATTCGCCTCCGGAAAAATAAAAGGTGATGTTTTTTACCGCCTTCATCTGTACCAGTCTCCTTTTCGCAGCTTGCCACTGAGGCAGGGTGTTCACGGGAACGAGGACTTTGGTTCAGGTGCCGCGCGCCTCCTTCCCTACACCTCATGTATCGGTAAAATCACGAAATTCTGAAAGTGCCGGTTGAGAAGGATTTCGTTGGTTTATGTGTTCGCGTCGCATTTGCCAGGATGCCGGAGACGATAGAATGGAATTGGATGGCTTGTTTATGAAAATCATGCAGGGAGAGGTTCGTATGAGTGATGTATTCCGTTACGTGCCCAATCATGCGGAGATTGGCGTTGGACTTGCGCTGCTGGATGAACAGGAAAACTATGTGTTCTTTCTAGCTGGAACAAGACACAAGTTCACTTCAAATGAATTATTTTACGCTGGAATTGGCGGTCATCTGGAACCAGGAGAAGATTTGCTGTCGTGCGGAAAAAGAGAAGCGATGGAAGAAATCGGAGCGGAGGTGCACATACAGTGTTCACCCGTAAATCCGGTGTACATCTCCAAAGACAAGGAAATCCGGACCATTACCATGACAGATGAATGCAAACCGCTGGCCATTTATGAAATGATACATCCGAGCGGTAGTCCCAGGGAAGGGGAGATCTATTACCTGGTCATCTATCAGGCAACATTGAGATCGTCACTCACACACTTGAAAACAGATGAAGTATCCGGGGTCATTGCCATGAAGAAAGAGCAGGTCAAGAAAGGGGTTTTCCGCAGAGCCACCCTGCAAACGCTTGTGGACGAAGGGGCTCGCCTGATCGCAAGCAGTCCCCACATCCAGCCTGATGTGATTGTCTATCCGATCGGAACGGCTGAGGCATTGTCATACTACTTGAATTACATGGAAAGCAATCAACGTTGATGACCGTTTGTGTACTTTAAGGACTTCCACCATACCTTCCACATATGAACAAGAGCGTGAGTCGAGCCATGTCCGAATCGTGAAAATGGCTCGACTCCTTCTATTCTTTCATTTCCCTATTCGTCTTTTTGCCCCCACTTGTTCGACAGTTCCGGCCGTTGATAGGCGGCCAGTTTGTCCAGCAGGCGGGCCGGGTCGCTGTCGCTGACGAGCAGGTCGGCGTGGGAGGAGGGCATGAACCCGGCGCTTACGGCGTTCCCAATCATCTGCAGGAGCGGCGTGTAGTACCCGTTGACGTTGAGAATGCCCACCGGTTTTTGGTGGATGCCCAACTGGCACCAACTGACGGCTTCAAACAGTTCTTCCCACGTACCGTAGCCGCCGGGGAGGGCGATAAAGGCATCCGACAGCTCCGCCATTTTCGCTTTCCGCCCGTGCATGTCAGCCACTTCGTAGAACTGGCTCAATCCCGTGTGGGCCATTTCGCCGCGAAACAATCCGCGCGGCATCACTCCGATCGCTGTGCCTCCAGATTCCAGCACGGCATTTGCGGTGCAGCCCATCAGCCCCATGTTGGAGCCGCCGTAGACCAACCCCAGTCCCCGCCGGGCAATCTCTTGGCCAAGTTTTCGGGCCGTCTCGGCGTACACTGCATCGACGCCCGGATTGGAGCCGGCGTAGACACATACATTGTTCATGATTTCTCCCTCCTGTCTCTCTGATTGACTCTCTTTTCACCACCGTATAGTATACCAGCGATTGCAGAAAAAGGAAGGAAGAGGAGCATGACCATTGTCGAGCTTCAGCAATGGGTTTCCCGGTTTCACAGCAGTCGCTGCTGGACGGAGTACGGACCGTTTATCCGGACGGTTTTTTATGGAAGAGTGGGCGAGCTGGCACGAGCCGTCCGCGCCGCGGAAATCGGCCGGGATCGTCCGGACGAGTCGCCGAAACAAACTGCTGAACAGGTTTAACAGCCAGTCTGACAAAGCAGGCTCATAGCAGAAGCAGATGCCGCCGCATCGGTGGAGCTTGGTGTGGAACGATGTTACATTACCTCAGTCGGATGGGTGCCTTGCGGGGATAATCATGCGGGTGTGCGGGAAATGTAACCATATCGACAAGACTATTTCAGTTCGGTATGGAGGATCAATGGTGTTGCGAAAAACATGTGCCGCACTGCTTGTCACTGCCCTGATGTCCCTCGCAATTGTCTCCTGCGGCGGTCCGCATGCGGACGAGACGCCCCAGCCCCGGACAGCCCGTCTCCAAGCGACTGGCGATCGCCCAAAGGTCATCGTCCTGCTGGTCGATTCCCTGCTGTCCTCGTCAATCGACCGGCTGCTCGCCGCCAACAAGCTGCCGGCGCTCCGGTTTCTCATCGAAAACGGCGTCTACAAGCGGGATGTCATCAGTTCCTTTCCCACCATGTCACTCACCGTCGACAGTTCGCTGTTGACCGGAACCTATGCCGACGGGCACGGAATTCCCGGACTGCTCTGGTATCATTCCGCGGAAAAGCGGATCGTCAACTACGGCGACGGCTCGCGTGTCGTGTGGCAGTACGGTCCCCGGCAACTGCTGACGGACAGCTTGTACAACCTGAATCAGCAGCATCTCTCCAAGCGGGTTGAGACGCTGCATGAAGAGCTGGATCAGGCGGGACTCACCTCCGCCTCCATCAACGGTCTGATCTATCGGGGCAACGTTCCGCACGAACTGATCCTGCCGGCCAATCTGGCCAAGCTCGTCCTGAACACACAGAAGATTTCCGTCAGGGGGCCGCATCTGCTCGGCTTCGGGACGCTGTCCAGTGTAACGCGTCAGCCGCTGCCGGAGGGGCCGCTGCAGGCGTTCGGCTTTAACGATGCCTACACCGCGCAGAGCCTCGTCAGCCTGGTGGGTGAGGGCCGGCTTCCGGATGTGACCGTTGCCTATTTTCCCGACATGGACGGCCGGCTGCACAAAAACGGCCCCGATGATACGTCCGGCGTAGAAACCTTGGACCGGCAGCTGCAGATCATCCTCAATGCGTTCGGCGATTGGCGGCGGGCGCTGGAACACCATGTGTTTGTCGTCATCGGCGACAGCGGTGTGGCAGCGACGGCAGCGGACAGGACGGCTGCCGTCATCGAGCTGGACAAGAAGTTGACCGCAGCCGGGTATCGCGTCCTGCCGTTGGGAAGGCAGGCAGACACCCAAGACGATGTCGCAATTGCCGTCAACGGCCGGATGTGTTATGTATACGCCTTGTCGCCGCAAGCGACGCTGTCCGGGTTGGCCAACGCCTTGGGCAACGAACCGCGGATCGATCTGATCGCTTGGAAGGAAGGAGAGTGGGTACAGGTCCAACGCGGCGGCAGCGGCAACCGTCTGCGCTTCCGGCTTGGCGGAACGCACCGGGACCCGTACGGGCGCACATGGGACGTCGAGGGGGACTGGGCGGTGCTGGGCCTGGCCCGCGATGGCGTCACCGGGCGCATCCATTCACGGGCATACCCTGATGGCTTGAGCCGCCTGCATGGCGCGCTGCATTCGCATCCCGGCAAGTACCTGGTCGTGACGGCCGTTCCCGGTGCCGAATTTCACGCCAACGGATCGCCCAACCATCCGGGCGGAGGCAACCACGGGGGACTGCATCGCGAGGACTCCCTGGTTCCCTTCATCGCAGCGGGGAAAGGGAGGCTGCCCGCACCGCCCGCCCGCATCGTGGACGTGAAGGCGTACCTGCTGTCGCTCATTAAGGCGAACCGCGGGCAGATCAAAACAGGCCGTTGACACGGAATGCACACGGAAAAGAAAAGCGGCCATCCTTTGCCGATGGCCGCAGTCTATGAACTGTATATACACGGCGGAAGTGCCGTTGTTTTCCACGTTACCAGTCGACGAAGCGGACGGCGCGCACGATCACCTCTGTCGTGCCCATGGGCATTTCCAGGCGCAGTGTGTCGTCTACGGCCTGCATCAGCAACTGTCGACCGAGGGGCGACAGGAACGAGATGCGTCCCGCATCCGGATCGGTCTGTTCCGGGAAGCAGATCGTCAACTGCTCCTCGTATCCATCTTCAACATAGTGCAGCGTTACTTGTGATCCGATCACCACTTTGGGCAGATCGGACGTTGTGTTCCCGGCTGTCTCTTGCAGCAGGGATTCCACTGTCGATACGTACAGATCCAGCCACTGGCTGGCTTTTTGGCGTTCGGCCGGTTTTCCGGCAAAATGCAAATCCAGGAATGGAGTGCGCTGTTCGTCAAAATAGACAAGCTGCTCCACCAGTCGGCGGTGCAGGGGGGTGAGGGTGCTATGGTTCACCGTAATCATCTCCTATTCGTATTGGAATGGACCACCGTTCAGCAAAGGTTGTGAGTCGCCAGGGCGTTCGCCTCATCTTCATACTGCAATCTCCTCCGAATAAAAGAATGTGGCCCCCTGCTCAAACGCATGGGACCTTGCTTCCATTTTACCTTATTTGAGGAAAAATACAACATGCTTTCCAGTGACACTTAGGACTTTGCCTGCAACACGAAAACCCTTGCACCTGCAAGGGTTTTCGCTGCGATTATCGGACGTGGAGGGTGTACTCCTTATGGTCGTGGATCGTTTCGTCTTTTTCCACGTGGACGTTGACCGTGTAGTCACCGGAAGCGGGCAGGGTGACGGATGCGCTGTATACGCCCGGCTGCGTTTCCGCGGCGTCGACAAACTGATGGCGTTCTTCGCCTGCGTGCCAGTATTCAAAACGTACCGCGGCTTTGCTAAGCGGCTGGTTGTCTTTTGTCAGGCTGACGGTCAAAGCGGCCGTTTCGTTGGCTGTGAGCGTGTCAGCTGCTTGAAAGTGATAGTTGATGCCACTGGTGTGCTGGTGGTCCGCGCCGTGTTCACCGCCGTGCTCGTGATTGACGGCTTGTCCGCTGCCGTGATCGTCATGGACGGCTGCGTCATGGTTCTCCGGTTGAGACGTGGGTTGGTCGCTGCCGGCTGCCTTGACCGTAAAAGGATGCTTCTGCATGTTGTGGAAGTCACGCGCGGTCACGTGGTACATCACGTAGTAGGAGCCGGGTTCGGCAAATGATGTTTGCGCCGTGTAGACGCCGTCTTTTGCCAGCGTCGCGGGGATCGTTGCGTGCTGTTCCTGCCCGTCTTTCCACAGTTCAAACTCCACGCTGCTGGCGTCGTTGACGGGAGCGCCGTCCTGTGTCACCGTGACCGCAAAGGTGATCGCTTCTCCGGCGACCGGTTCCTTCGGCGTGAGCGCCAGCACCACCTCCACCGGACTGGCGGACGGCACGGCTTCTTCCTGGCCGCCGCAGCCAGCGGCCATCAGAGCCAGTGCCCCGATCAACGCGGCTATGTATCGCTTCATGCTGAATGACCCCTCTTTCTTCCTGTTCCCGACGGGTTGTCAGACGCCGTCGGATGATCGCTTTTTCTCAGATACGAGGCTCGATTGAGGATGACCCACCTCCCTAAATTATAGGCAAGAACAGGGAAAAGCCTAATGGCTCGAACGGGCTATTTCCGGACAGATGGATGGATCGTTCACACAACTGCCATTTTTATGGCCAACAACACGGAAAAACCTCCCGCGGGGGGAGGCTCATGTCATTTCGTTTGCTCCTGGAACCAGGCTTTCAGCTGCTCGCCGGTTTGTCCGCCGACGAGGCGGGAGACTTCCTTGCCGTCCTTGTAGTGGACCAGGGTAGGGGTATACTCGATGCCGTACGCGTCCCAACTGGCGCTGAATTCCAGCAGGTTGTGCTTTTTGACGTCCACGTTCAGCTCTTTGGCCACCGGCACCAGGACGGGCGTGGTAGCCCGGCAGTGCTCGCAGGTGGGGCTGTAAAAGTAGACGAACAGTTCCTCTTTTTCGTCCAGCTTTGCTTTCAGTTGATCCGGGAGAATCTGGTTGTCGTAAAGCGGATCGTTTAGTTGTTCGATCGTGGCCGGATGCAGGTTGGCTTTGCCGAAGGGATTGCCTTCCGCTGCCTTTTTGTTCGCGATGTCGGAGTAGACAATTGCGGCGATCAACAGGGCGGCCACAATGACTGAAAGAACAATGACCTTTTTCATGACTTAGCACTCCTTTTCGTATCTGCGAATGTAGATTTGCAGCACAGCAATCATGATGAAGGCGACCAGGGCGAGAAAAGGTATGGTGATAAAGCCAAACCAGTTGATATAGTCCGTGTTGCAGGGAATGATGCCGCAAGCATTACCCAGATCGTTCAGAGCGGGCACTTTTTGAATCAGATAGTGGTACAGGGAGATGCACCCGCCGATGACAGAAAGGATCAAGGCGTATGATGACATGCGGTAATCTTTTTTTACGGCGGCGACTCCCAACAGAATGACCAGCGGGTACATGAAAATCCGCTGGAACCAGCACAGTTCACAGGGAATGTATTTCATCACCTCCGAAAAAAACAGGCTTCCAGCTGTAGCGATGAGTGATACCACCCATGAACCGAACAGCGCGTATTCTTTTATTTGTTCTCGTCGCATATCAACACCTCGTCCTCATCTTATCACACATTACGAATGGGAAGTAACTTATTTAAAGTAATTTTTTTGAAAGACATTGATTGCCCAAAAAAGCGACGCCGGCAGTTGTCGGCGGCGGGATGGCTTGTCCCGGTTGCTGCCCTGTGCAGCGGATCAAAATTCCAAAGACACGCGCAAAAAAGCCGCCGAAATCATACGGCGGCAGCTAGCGAAGATGGATGCGCGGCGAGGGATACACCTCACGCACCGGTACGTACACGTAGCGAAGCGACGGCCACTCCACCAGCAAAATACCGCCCTGCCATGAGGCCGCGCCGCCGTCGATGCCGATCAGGTTGCCGCGCCGCCACACCCCGTTCCTGGTATAGCCGGGGAGCATGGAAACAGGCGTGTGGCCAAATACGATCACCGTTTCTCCCCTGTATGACTGGTAAAACGGCTGGCGGATCCAGAGGAGGTCTTCGGGCCGCTGCTGGTCGAGCGGGATGCCGGGACGGATGCCGGCGTGAACGAAGAGGGCGGCCGGAGCCCCGGATGCCGGATCGGCTGGCATTTCCACGTACAGCGGCAGGGAGGCGAGCGAAGGCAGCAGATAGGAATAGCGGGAGAGAATGTATCTGCGTGCCGATTCCTGATCGTTCAAAGCGGGAAGGCCGCCCAGGAAGGCGCGCCGCAGGGACTGTCGGCCGAGATAGGAGCGGATGGTGGCGTCACCGCCGTTGATCCGCAAGTAAAGGTTGGCGTCCCCCTTTCCTTCCAACCAATCCTGCAGCATCTGCTCGTGATTGCCCTTGATGAGAACGATTCGGTCCGGATAGGTTTGTCTCAAATTCAGCAGGTACTGCAGTGCCTCCCTCGACTGCGGTCCACGGTCCACCACGTCCCCCAGGACGTACAGGCGATCGCCCTGCTGCGGAGAAAAGCTGACGCGATCCAACGCTGTCCGCAGCACCTCATAGTGACCGTGAATATCCGACACCAAATAAATGGCCATGCCGACACCCCCTCGTATACAAACACAACGCTCTTCCTATACAATATGTGGAGGAGACGTTTGCGTGAAAAGGGGAGAGACGCAGATGAAGATGCTAGCGGAATGGCTCCGGGATGCCAGACAGGCCGTCGTGTTTACGGGAGCGGGCATGTCGACGGAAAGCGGGCTGCCCGATTTTCGTTCGGCGCAGTCAGGAATATGGCAGGGCAAGGACCCGACCCAACTGGCCAGCACTCAGGCGCTGCGGCACAATCGCGAGGGGTTTGCAGCTTTTTACCGGATGCGCATCGAAGGGCTTCTGGCCTGCCGTCCGCACGAGGGGCACGCCATTTTGGCCGAATGGGAACGTCGCGGGCGGATTCGCGGAATCATCACCCAAAACGTGGACGGCTTCCATCAGCAGGCGGGCAGCCGGAACGTGGCTGAATTGCACGGAAACCTGGGCACGCTGTGCTGTCTGGCGTGCGAGCGTACCTACCCGGCAGCGCGTTACCTGCAGCCGGACGGGACGGTATGCGACTGTGGCGGTTTTCTGCGTCCGACGGTCGTGCTGTTTGGAGAAGCGCTGCCGCAAGCAGCGCTGGCGAAGGCATCGGAGTGGACGGAACAAGCCGATCTGTTTCTCGTGTTGGGATCGTCGCTCGTGGTCAGCCCGGCCAACTGGTTTCCGCAGCAGGCAAAAGCAGCCGGGGCCAGACTGGTGATCATCAACCGAGAGCCCACCCCTTTGGACGATCTGGCCGACCTGGTGATCGGCGACGCATTGATCGGCACGGTGCTGAAAACAGTGGAAGCGGAGCTGTCGGGATACTGACAGAAAAAAGTGGAGGATTTTTTTCATTTTCCTCTTGATTTTTTGTGGAATGTTTACTAGAATAAAACCTGTGAGCGCGATCTATACAAAAACTGGTCGGTCGACCTGACTCACAAAAGAACATAATGCTGGTGTAGCACAGTGGTAGTGCAGCTGATTCGTAATCAGCAGGTCGGGGGTTCGAGTCCCTTCACCAGCACCATACACAAGGCAGGGGAGAGCAGTCCCCTGCTTTTTTCCTGTCTTTCCATCACTCCCCTAAGGAGATTGGCATCATTCATTTGTATAATGAACGTATTCACGTACTACTCCTCCGATCACTTGCATGGTGGTCGGCTCTTTTTTTATCTGCCTCCCGTTTTTCCCTCCCTGGCGTTTGTGTTGTATAATAAAGCCATCAACAAAGTTCATACCCGACACCTCATGAAAGGAACACCGTTGAGCACAATCTCGTTTTCGCAAGGAAAGGATTTGATGATCATGGGACTCCTTCATCATGACGTGACGTTGCTGAACTTTGACGATGCATACCCCTGGCAGCACAAGCTGTCCGATGTTGCCGACGAATGGATCGACCTGGCGGACATTGCGGAAGCCAACCTGTTTTGCGCAGAAAGGGCGCTGACAGAAATCAGCCGCAGGTTGTCGGCCCGGACCGGTCGCGGCATCACGTTTATCGGAAACGGCAATTATCACTATGTCACCTATCTTCTGCTGAGCGAAATCAATCGGCCGTTCAGCCTCGTCCTGTTTGACAATCACACTGATGCGAAGCGTTCGGACGACATGGCCGGGGTGTTGACGTGCGGTTCGTGGGTGGCCGAAGCGGCAGCACGTCTTCCTCACCTCAGGCGCGTGCTGATTGTCGGCGTTTCTGCGGAGCAAACGCTCTGCCTGTCCGATGCGCAGGGAAAAGTCGTTCTTCGCCCGAACGCAGGCGATCCGCAGGAGCTGCTTTCCGCCATCGCGACCGAAGATGTGTACATCAGTATCGACAAGGACGTGCTGAATCGCGCCTTCGCCGTAACCAACTGGGATCATGGAAACATGCATCTGCGGGAACTGCTCGCATCACTCAAGGCGCTCGTTCGGCAGAAAAACGTACTCGGCATCGACGTCTGCGGCGAACTGCCGGTGACGCCAGCCGACGTCTGGCTGCACGCCGACCAGCTTCGGTTGAACGAACGGACCAACCTGGCCATCCTGCAATCAGTCATGTGCGCCTAGCCGGTTAGACAAACAAAACGCGGGCGGGGGACAGCCGGCGTTTAAGCGACGCATCCCGGCGAGTTTTCGCGCAACCGCTTTTTTCCGCTGCACCATTTCTGTCCATGCCTCCCTAGGGCTTTTGTCTCGACTTCCCCTGCGCAAATGCGCGTTCACTTGCCTGGATTCCTACTATCGTTCCAATCCGCGCTTTTCTTTCAGGACTGCAGTTACTCCTCGGCCTCCAGGAAATGGTTTATCATGGTAACAAACAAAAACAGAGGAGGAAAATATGTCAGCAGCGTTTCATGAACGGAAGGCGTTACAGATGACCTTGCAGTCATTGCTGGAACTGCGGGTATCCTTGAGACGCGAGTACGTTGATCGTGACAAAGAATTGGGGAGCGAGATCAAACAGGTTTTGCACCGAATCCGTGAGCTGGACGAGCAGTACGGCCTTCCTGCCGAGACACAAGAGCAGGAAGAGGACCTTGCGAGCTGGCAGGCGATGCCGCGAGAAGTGTTGGACAAACACGTAGGGAGACCCAGAAAGGCGTATCAGCACCACGATTATCCGGGAATCGCCAAGGATATTGAAGCGATTCTGGAGGAAGCGGCAGGACCGCTGACGCTTGCAGAGTTGTATGACAAACTGCAGCAGAAAAAGGGCGTTGAATGGCCAAGTCCATACATAATTGTGCAAAAGGCATTGAAGCATACCGATCGCGTTCGGGTATCGAAGGAAGGCAGAAAACTGCTGTTTTCCCTGCAGTAATTCCTGGAGCCTGGCGCGCGGGGGGAGCTGCGGTCTGTTTCTAAGATATCGCCATCGTCCGGTGCAGCTGACTGCTCCCGACAGGCCGTCCCCTTTGACGAAAGAAGCTGGGGTTTGCTACGATGAAACGGCGAGGTTTCCTCTTCGTGACGTCTAGCAGAACCAACCCCACCGGAAGAAAACGGGTGCCAGGGGAGAAGTCCCCTGGTTTTTTGCTATCTGTCTTCCGGAGCACGGGTTGAACCATCTTTCACAAGTTTGGGTGACGACAATGCACATCCTATCAGTTGAACATCTCTCCAAGAGCTATGGGGAGAAAGTCCTGTTTGACGACATATCCTTTCATATCGCCGAACAACAGCGGATCGGGCTGATCGGCGTCAACGGCACGGGCAAATCCACGCTGTTGAAAATCCTGGCCGGACAGGAGACGGCAGACAGCGGACAGATCGTTCACGCCAAATCCTTTCGCGTGGAGTATTTGCCGCAGCATCCGGTTTTCGTGGAACGCTCCACCGTGCTGGAACAGGTGTTTTACGGCGACACGCCGCTCATCCAGTTGCTGCGCCAGTACGAGCAGGCCGTGGCTGACCTGCAGACCGACCCGCATGACGAGAAAAAACAGGCACGGCTGTACTCGCTGCAGAGCAGGATGGACGCGGCCGATGCCTGGGAGGCCAGCACTCAGGCGAAAACGATCTTGACGAAGCTGGGCATCCACAATTTTACCCAACAGGTGCACGAACTGTCCGGCGGGCAGCGCAAACGGGTGGCGCTGGCCCGCGCCCTGATTCAACCGGCAGACCTGCTCATCCTGGATGAGCCGACCAACCACCTGGACAATGAGACGGTGGAGTGGCTGGAAGATTACCTGTCCCGCTACAAAGGGGCGCTCTTGTTCGTCACGCACGACCGCTATTTTCTAAACCGCGTCACCACCCGCATCTGTGAGCTGGATCGCGGCAAGCTGTACAGCTATGAGGGCAACTACGCCGTCTTCCTGGAAAAGAAAGCGGAACGGGAAGAGCGCGAAGCAGCTGCGGAAAGCAAACTGCAAAATCTGCTGAGGCGGGAGCTGGCCTGGCTGCGCCGAGGGGCAAAAGCGCGGACGACCAAACAGAAGGCCCGCGTCCAACGCGTGGAGGAACTGCGCGACCGTAAAGTGGATGGACCGGTGCAAACTATCGAGATGTCGCTTGGGGCCAGCCGATTGGGCAAAACCGTGATGGAGATCCAGCACATCAGTAAAGGGTATGGGGAGCGCAAGCTGATTGACGATTTCAGCTACATCGTCCAGCCCGGGGACCGCGTCGGCATCATCGGCTCCAACGGCAGCGGCAAGTCAACCCTGTTGAACATGCTCGCGGGCCGTATCCAGCCGGACGCGGGCACCATCGTGGTGGGGCAGACGGTCAAACTGGCTTACTACACGCAGGAGAACGTGGAGATGGACGAAGGCATGCGCGTGATCGAATACGTCAAGGAAGCGGCCGAAGTGATTCGCACCAGCGATGGCCAGACGATCACCGCATCCCAGATGCTGGAGCGGTTTTTGTTTCCGCCGCATCTGCAGTGGACCCCCATCTCCCGGCTGTCGGGCGGGGAAAAACGGCGGCTCTACCTGCTGCGCACGCTGATGGGCGAGCCGAACGTCCTTTTCCTGGACGAGCCGACAAACGATCTGGACATTCAGACACTGAGCATCCTGGAGGACTATCTGGAACACTTCCCCGGCACTGTCATTACGGTGTCTCACGACCGCTACTTTCTTGATCGGACCGTTGACCACCTGTTTGCCTTCGAAGGGGATGGGAAAATTCGCCACTTCATGGGCAATTACTCGGAGTACCTGGACACGCGACGCCGGGAACAGGAAGCGGAAGCCCTGTCCAAACGGCGCGCGGACAAGGCGCAGTCTGCGGCGGCCGACTCCCGTGACGGAAGCGGAGCGGGCAGGGGAACCAACCGTCCGCGTCGACTTTCCTACAAGGAACAGAAAGAATGGGAGCAGATCGAGTCCCGGATCGCGGCGCTGGAGGAGCGGAGCGCAGCGTTGAAACAAGCCATTGCCGAAGCGGGCAGCGATTACGCCAAGGTGGAGAAGCTGTTTGCGGAAGAACAGCAGGTGTCAGCCGAGCTGGAAGCGGCAATTGATCGCTGGGCGGAACTGTCCGCGTTGATCGAGGAGATTGAACGCAGCAAATAGTCGGCAGCTTTAGGCACAGCTTTAGTTCGTATGGCAGGAGACCTCCCGGATGTTTCGGCTTCCGGGAGGGGCTTCATTTTGCGGAGGGCTTCTTTTTTGCGGGAGTGACCTCACACCCGCCATTGAACACAGCCGTAACAGCATGATCGTCATATTAATGTTCAGAATAGTTTTTCACTTCGGAACGGTTGTGCTATAGTTACGAGTAATCAGGATTTGTATCAAAGACAGGGAGATGAAAAGAAATGCCGTACCCGATCACCATCACGCAAACCGACCGCAAAAAAGAGAAGCCCGACAGCAGCTGTCTGGGCTTTGGCCGGTATTTTACCGACCATATGTTTGTCATGGACTACTCCGCAGAAATAGGCTGGCACGATCCGCGAATCGTTCCGTACGCGCCGCTCGCACTCGACCCGGCGGCCTTGGTGCTTCACTACGGACAGGCCATTTTTGAAGGCATGAAAGCGTATCGGACCAGTGACGATCGCATCCTGCTGTTTCGTCCCGAGAAAAACGCGCAGCGGTTGAACCTGTCTGCCGCCAGACTCAGCATGCCGTCGATTGACGAAGAACTGTTCCTGGAGGCGCTGCGAACCCTGATCAGCCTGGAAAAAGACTGGGTGCCGCGGGAACGGGGAACGTCGCTCTACATACGTCCGTTCATGTTCGCCACAGAGCCTTACCTGGGGGTCCGGGCGTCCGAGTCGTACAAACTGGTCATCGTCCTGTCACCTGTCGGCGCCTACTACGCAGGGGGAATGAAGCCGGTCAAAATCCATGTGGAGAGCCGCTACGTCCGTGCCGTCAGGGGAGGGACCGGCTTTGCCAAGGTATCCGGCAATTACGCGGCCAGCCTGAAGGCGCAGGAAGACGCGCATGCAAAAGGCTATGAACAGGTGCTGTGGCTGGATGCCATCGAGAACAAATACATTGAAGAAGTAGGCAGCATGAACGTGTTTTTCAAAATAAACGGGGAAGTGTGGACGCCTCCGCTGCACGGCAGCATCCTGGGCGGCATTACGCGGGACTCCGTCATCCACCTTCTGCGCGATTGGGGCATCCCCGTGCGCGAGGAGAAGCTGTCGATGGAAGACTTGTACGTCGCGTACACCAGGGGCGAACTGGAGGAAGCGTTCGGCACTGGGACGGCGGCGGTCGTATCCCCGATCGGAGTGCTGGGCTGGAACGATCACCACATGGTCATCAACCACGAACAGATCGGTGAACTGACGGCAAAGCTCTACGGCACCTTGACCGGCATTCAGTACGGAGAGATCGCCGACCCGTACGGCTGGATTGTGGAAGTCGAGTGAAAACGGGTATCGGCTCATAACAAAAAAGGCACGGGAATGGAGAAGCCCCTGTTCGGAACCTGTAAAAAACGCCCTCCGGCGGTTTGTCCAGCCGGAGGGCGTTTGTCGTGCTGCATGGCAGGTTTGCCACAAACGGCAAGCGAACTGCACCGACTTCAAGCCTGGGGGCGCAGATCGCGATAGGCCGGGATTCCCCCGGCGGTCTCGGCGGCAATGATCGCGTTGACGACCGCTTCGGCAAGCACGTCTGCCGACAGCGTGCCGACCAGATCGACGGAGGCGTCCACTCCGCCGGTGGCGGCTGCGAAAATGGTGTCGCCGTCGTGCATCGTGTGAACGGGAAAAATCGTCCGGGCCAGGCCGTTGTGAGCCATCTGCGCCACCTTGTTGGCCTGGGCCTTGGTAAAATTGGCGTTGCTCGCCACGACGGCGATCGTCGTGTTTGTTCCGGGCAGGATGGATGAAGTGCCCTGTTCGATCATCAGGGAGCGGATGTCGCGAATCTGTCCGTGCTCGTCCCGCACTCCGGCCAATACCTTGCCGGTTGCCGGATCACGCACTTCGCCTACGGCATTGACGGCAACGATTGCCCCGACGACCAAACCGTTCGGCAGGCGGCGGGAGGCGGAGCCGAGGCCGCCTTTCATCGCGTGGCGCACGCCGGCCAGCTTCCCGACTGTCGCACCGGTTCCCGCTCCAACGTTGCCTTGCTTGACCGGATGGGTGTTTGCCTGCTGGGCCGCTGTGTACCCCATTTGCTGATCGGGCCGCACCTTGGCGCTGCCGACGGACAGGTCAAACAGCACGGCAGCGGGCACGATCGGTACGACACCCACGCCGACGTCAAACCCGATGTTCCGCTCCTCCAACCAGCGCATCACACCGCTTGCCGCATCCAATCCGTATGCGCTGCCCCCCGACAGGCAGATGGCGTGTACCCGTTCGATCAGGCAGGTCGGATGGAGCAGATCGGTTTCCCGTGTGCCCGGGGCAGAGCCGCGCACATCGACGCCGCAGACCGCCCCGTTTTCCATGACCAACACCGTACAGCCCGTCAGCGCCTCCGCGTCCTGCACCTGTCCCACCTTGACGCCCGGCACGTCCACGATGCTGCCGTATGCCTCGTGTTGTTCCCGCGTCACATTCTCACCGTCTTTCCTGGTGGTTTTCGCTAAGCCAACTGGCGGCTCTCCGGTCCCTGCCGGAATGTGCGAACCGTCGCCGCTCTCGCCATTTTATTGCCCGAAAATTCCGTCTGATGTGTCTTCATCATATACGATGGCCATTGCCCGATCAAGGGGTGGCAGGGCGCTTGATTTACAGAAAATCAGGATACCGCAGTCCGTCCCGGACAAACAGCGTTCGCACCCAGGCGTAGAGGCGAAGCGGGATGGACGGAAAGACGATGGCCAGTTCGCCGTCTTCCAGCACAGGCAGGTCCACGGGAGACTGGATTCGGTAGGGGACCCCCTTGGCGTTCAACAGCGTCTTGTACCGCTGGGCGTCGCGCCAGCTTACCGGGTAGTAAAACGATTTTTCCATCTGAACTCAACACACCTTTCCGGGGATTCCTGATTACCATTCTATGCCACAATCGTGAGATAAAAAAAGGCCGCCGTCCGGGGCCTTTTGTTTTGGGCCGCCAAACGAATGGAATGACGCAAACTTGCGTACGATACGGGAAGATTTCTGCGCTGATGCGAGCGGCCGGCCGGGCCGTCGGCAGTCTCGCAAGCGGCTGACGGAGACGCACGTCGAGGCAGCCAGGTGCAGTTTCGCGGGCCGCTGACATGGAAAGCAAGGGACAGTCGTGCTACGATAAACAGGAGTGATTGTGGCTGGAGGAGTGATTCATATGAAACTGTTGTCCATCGAGCCGACGCCCAGTCCCAACGTGATGAAGCTGAACGTGGACGAGCGTTTGCCTGACGGTGTACAGCGCGTATATACAAAAGAAACGACAGCGTCCCTTCCGGACCTGATCCGCAAGTTGCTGGCGATTGAGGGTGTGACGTCCATTTTCCACACGGCCGATTTTTTCGCCTTGGAGCGAAAGTCAACCGCTGACTGGCAGCGGATTCTGACGCAGGCCAGGGAAGCGTTTGGTCCTGATGGAGAAGTTGCACTGCCGGCTGTGGCGCAGGAAGCAGGCGATACCTGCTGGGGGGAAGCGCAGGTATACATTCAGATGTTCCGCGGCATTCCGATGCAGGTGAAGGTGACGATGGGAACGGAGCAGGTACGCACCGCACTGCCGGAGCGGTTCGGCAAGGCAGCCGTTCATGCGGGGTCAGCTTCGCCCAACCTGATTATGGAGCGGAAGTGGGTGGAACATGGCGTCCGCTACGGTGATTTGCGCGAAATCGGCGAGGTGGTGGCGCAGGAGATCGACGCCGCATATCCGCAGGAGCGGGTGGACGAGCTGGTGAAGCTGGCGATGCAGCAGGAGCCGGGAGAGGCGCCGCTGCAGCCGGAACGCCGGGAAACAAAAGTGGTTACGCTGGAGATGTTGGACGATCCCGACTGGCAAAAGCGGTATGCCGCCCTGGATGGGCTGGAGCCGACCGAAGCGGATTTGCCGGTGCTGATCAAGGCCCTGCACGATCCCAAAGCCTCCATCCGTCGGCTGGCGGTTGTCTACCTGGGGATGGTCGGCGGGGACGCGGTGCTGCCTCATCTGTTCGAAGCGCTGCGGGACGAATCCGTATCCGTCCGGCGTACGGCGGGCGACACCCTGTCCGACCTGGGGGACCCGCGCGCCATCGGCCCGATGGCAGAAGCGTTGAAAGACCCCAACAAGCTGGTCCGCTGGCGGGCGGCCCGCTTCCTTTACGAAGTGGGCGACGAGTCCGCGTTGGAGGCGCTGCGAGCGGCCCAGGACGAACCGGAATTCGAGGTGCGCCTGCAAATCAAGATGGCGCTGGAGCGGATCGAAAGCGGAGAAGCGGCCAGCGGCACGGTCTGGCAGCAGATGACGCGGCGAAACGAGCAGGGCTGAGATGCTTGTCGACGCATCCAATTTCCGTTTCCGATGTACGGCCCGATGTTCAGGTGCTGCTCCCGCTTAGGTGAATCACTTCGAGATATATCACCCGTCGGCGAAAGGTATGTGCGGTTGTAAAAAACTGGCGATATCAGCCAATAAATGGTATATCGAGTATAATATTAGACACAGTTCATTTTTAGTTGACTTCCACCTTGTCCATCCCTTATTATTCTATGAGGATTAGGAATCAACTTCGAGAGTGCGTAAGGGAGTTTGTTGTATGACTACCAATCACTATGACGTCGTCATTGTCGGCGGCGGACTGGCCGGATTGTCGGCTGCTGCCTATCTTTCGACCAAGGGCAAGAAAGTGGCGCTCTTGGAACGGGGTACCTTGGGCGGGCGAGCTGTCACGCTGAAACTCAAGGGCTTTAATTTCAACTTTGGCGCTCACGCCATCTACGGACGCGACACGTCCATTTTGAAAACGTTTGAAAAAGAGTTGGGCCTGCAGATCGACTGGCAGGATTTCAACCCCAACAAAGCCAAATACGACTTGGGAGACGACCTGACCGCCGTTCCGGCTAACGTGCAGGGGCTGTTCCGCACCAAGTTGTTGAAAGGGATTGACAAGGTCCTGTTTACCTTTGAAATCTTGAAAACGATGCTGAAGATGGAGACGGGCCATCCGCACCTGTCGATCCAAAAATGGATGGAGAAGAAAAACGTCAGCGAGGACGTGCGAGAAATGATGCTGACGCTGGCGTCTTCCAACTTCTTTACCCGGGAGCCGGAAAAAATCCCGTCCGACGTGTTTTTTACCTACTATCGCCGCCTGTTTACGACCAACAAGCCGGTGGCCTACATCGGAGGCGGTTGGCAGGCGTTGATCAACGAGTTTGTCCGCGTCATCGAGGCCAACAACGGCACGATTCTCACCAAGACCAGAGTGGAGGCGTTCCGCTGGGAAAACGACCGCGTGATCGCCGCCGTCACCCCGGATGCGGAGTATACGGCCGACGAGTTCGTCTGCTGCATTCCGCCCAAGGAAATGGTCAAGGTGTTCAAGGATACCAAGCTGGAGCACGCCATCGAACAGTACGCGTTGTACGAACCGACGGTCGTGGTGGTGTACGACATCGGCTTGAAAGAGCGGATCGACGTGCCCTACACCTATGTATACGACAAGCAGAACAACATTTTCATCACCGACATCTCTTACTACGACACCACCTGCGTGCCGGAGGGAGGCCAACTGCTGCAGGCGACAGCCTACCTGCGCCAATCGGAAGTTGGCAACAAGGAAGCGGTCGAACAGCGCAAACAGGAAATTGAACAGCTGTACGACAAGCACTTCCCGGGCTGGCGCGAACATCTGGTCGTCCCGCGCGTTTCGACGCGCGCCGTGGTGCAGGAGATCAAGTGGACCATGAACCAGAAGCCCATGCCGATCTTCCTGCCGGACTACCGTAACCTCTTCTTTGCCGGCGACTGGTGTGAAGGACAGGGACAGCTGTCCGAGCTCTCTTTCTCCAGCGCGTATGAGGCAAGCAAGCTGATTCTCGAAAAGTAGACACGCGATACAACAGAGGCGTCCTTCCCAATCGGGGAGGACGCCGTTTCATTGTGCGGCACCTGCCTGCACGGCATGGGTCAGGAGCGGCCCGCGTACAGGTCGTACACCATCCGTCCTATTTGTCCCATCACCTCACCGGCAGCCTTGGCATCCACGTTCTTCGACAGGGCGCAGATGATCACGGCGTGGCCGCCCACGTACAAAATGCCGGCGTCGTGCGTGATGTTGGTCACCGTTCCGGTCTTGTTCGCCAGCTCCCACTTGGGCAGCATGCCGATGACATCGCCTTCCGGATCGGGCAGGCGACACGGCAGCCGGTCGCGGTGCTGCTGCCGCTTGAGGATGTTGATCATCTGCAGACAGCTGTTGTACGAGATCGCTTTTCCCGTCGCCAAAAAACGGAAATGGCTGCCCATGTCGGCGGCCGTCACTTCGTTGTAGCCCTCCGGCTCCGCGGGCACAATCATCAGTTTGTTGTAAAACGAACTGTTGACCATTTCCGTACGGCTCATCGCGGTGCGAATGGCGTCCGTGCCGATCAGATCGATCAGCATGTTGGTCGCTGTATTGTCGCTTTGAATGATCATCAGCGTCACGGCGTCGTAGACGGTCAGTTCGGTGCCCGGGGTGAAGTGCTGAAGCACGCCGGCTCCGCCCACCTGATCCTCCCGACGCAGCCGGAGCTTGTCCGATAGGGCCAGTCTGCCGGCGTACGCCTCGGCAAACACTGCCGTCATGATCGGCACCTTGATCAGACTGGCAGCGTAGAAGCGCTGATGTTCGGCGATGCCGAGCCGTTCCCCTGTCCGCACATCCTCCAGGTAAATTCCCCATTGACCGCCGGTTTCTTCCGTTAATCTTTCAAGTGAAGGCCCGAGGGCAGAGAGCACCGCAGCCAACTCCTTTCGCGTACATTATTAATATAGGCAATAGACAAAATATTCATAAGATAAGATAATAATATGTACTCGTACTTGGCATAATCAAGAAAAAATGTTTCATGAGGGGGATGTTATGAAAACATTACAGAGACTGTCTCTATGCGCGGTTCTTCTGTCCAGCCTTGCGTTTGCCGGCTGTGGAGGGAATGGTGCGCAGGACGCGGCGAAACCTGCGGATACGCCAACCGCGCAGGGTCAGCAGGCAGCCGCGCAAGAATTGCGTGTCAACCTGAATACGGGTGACCCCAGCACGATCGACCCGGGACTGGCGGAAGACATTCCGTCCATGTCAGTGGCCCGCGCGGCGTTTGACGGTCTGCTGCGCCTCGACGTAAACGGCCAGCTCAAGGAAGCAGTCGCCGAGAAGTACGAAGTGTCTGCGGACGGGCTGACCTACACGTTCCATCTGCGCGACAGCAAGTGGTCCAACGGCGATCCGGTCACGGCGCACGACTTTGAATACGCCTGGAAACGGGTGCTCAACCCGGAGACGGCATCGGGTTACGCGTACCAGCTCTACTATCTGAAAAACGGGCAGGCGTACAATGCGGGCAAGGCCAAGGCGGAAGACGTGGGGGTAAAGGCAACGGACGACAAGACGCTGGTCGTCACGCTGGAAAACCCGGCTCCGTTCTTCCCGCAGTTGGTCGCTTCCGTCACCTACTTCCCTGTCAACAAGAATGTGGTGGAGGCCAACGAAAACTGGGCGGGCAGCCCCGAGACGTACGTGGGGAACGGTCCGTTTGTACTGAAGAAGTGGGAACACAAGTCGGTCATCGAACTGGAGAAAAACGAGTCCTACTGGGACAAGGATGCAGTCAAGCTGTCCAAACTGACGATCAACATGATCGAAGACGCCAATACCGAGCTGTCCATGTTCGAAAGAGGGGAACTGGACTGGGCGGGTTCGCCGCTGGGCGACTTGCCGCTTGATGCGCTCAATGCGCTGAAGGACTCGGGCAAGATGCAAACCCAGGCGACCGCCGGTACGTACTGGTACGTGTTTAATACGTCACAGCCTCCGTTCTCCAACAAGAAAATTCGCCAAGCTTTCGCATACGCGGTGAACCGCAAGGATATCGCCGAGAATGTCGTGCCGTACAAGAGCACGCCGGCGCTCGGCATCCTGCCGCCGACGATGGCCTTCAATCCGGACGGCTACTTCAAGGACGGCGACGTGGAGACCGCGAAAAAGCTGCTGGCAGAAGGCATGAAGGAGCTGGGCATCTCCAAACTGCCGGAGATCACGTTGTCCTACAACACGACGGAAGTGAACCAGCGCATCGCAACCGTTATCCAAGACCAGTGGAGAAAGGCGTTCGGCATCGAAGTCAAACTGGTCAACAAGGAAAACAAGGTTCACCGCGAGCAGATGAAGTTGGGCAACTTCCAAATCGGCAGGGCAAGCTGGATCGGCGACTTCAACGATCCGATCAACTTCTTCGAGGTCTTCAAGGGCGGGCTGAACACGTCCAAGTGGGAGAACAAGGAATTCCTCGCCCTGCTGGAACAGTCGGCAAAAGAAGCAGACCCGACGAAGCGCAACGAAATCCTCAAAAAGGCGGACGCCATCGTCATGGACGAAATGCCGGCGATGCCGATTTACTACTTCACCTACGCGTGGGTGAAGCAGGACACGGTAAAAGACGTCGTGGTGGATCCGCTCGGTTTCATCGACTTCAAATACGCATCCAACGAAAAGTAATTACAGATTACAAGGAGTGACCGCATGTGCGTCCGATCATTGGTGTAGCGTGTACCAAAATGTACTTTCCCAACAACAATCTCGACCAGTTCTACTACGTGGGTACCAGCTATGTGGACGGGGTGGCCCGCACCGGCGGGATTCCGTTCATCCTGCCGCTGATGTCCGTCCCGGATGCGCCGTTCCGCGCGATGGTGGAATCGCTGGACGGCCTGATTCTCACCGGCGGAGACGATCCCGCCCCCCATCTGTACGGAGAAGAGCCGCTGCAGGGGCTGGGGGACGTGGAGCACGAACGGGACCTGGCGGAACTGGCGGTGATTCGGCTGGCTCTGGAGCTGAAGAAACCGATTCTCGGCATCTGCCGCGGCATGCAAATCCTGAATATAGCCTGCGGCGGCACGCTGATCCAGGACATCCCAAGCCAGGTGCCAGGTGCCTTTCAACACGAGCAAAAAGGTTCGCGACAATACGGGGCGCACAAGGTCACGCTACAGCCGGGGTTTGTGGCGGAGGCATTGGGCAAGACGGAAATCCTCGTCAATACGTCGCATCATCAGGCGGTAAAAGACGTGGCCCCTGGCTTCAAGGTAACAGGGGTGGCTGCAGACGGGGTGATTGAGGCGATCGAAAGCCTCGACGGGCTGCACGTGGGCGTGCAGTGGCATCCGGAGCGCATGTGGGCGCACGACGACACGATGCTGAAGCTGGCGGAAGCGTTCGTCAACAAGGCGCGTCAGGTAAAGGCGCTGGCCCGGTAAGGCGTCGGCCACAGCATGCAATAAGGAAGACAGTCATGCAAAAGAAAAAACAGCACAGGCCGCTCTTCTCTTAAGGAAGGGCGGTCAGTTTGTAGTCAAAGTCCGTAGCGCATGGGTGATCGGGCCCGCTCGCTCTCTTGACGACCAGCAAAGAAGCGGAATGCGTCCGCTTCAAAACGCGACGCGGGCAGGGGGCACACATCTGGGTGTTTCGAGGATGTGAGACTTGTGCCCCCTGTTTTTCCCGCGTCTTCGTTTTTTCGCTGAGCGGGTCGTCAAAGGAGCTCGCTTGGCCCATCACTCCATACCTCGTACTTTTCTACAACGTTATTTGATCGATGTGCAGGCCTCCGGCCTGGAAACGATGGTTAAGATTGTTTTAGTCTGGCCGCCCTTCGCTCGGGAAGGGCGGTTTTTTGTCACCATGAGGACGTTACCAGGCGGCTGACACGATGCAGGCGGCGACCGTACGCAGCAGGCGGCGACCGTACGCAGCAGGCGGCTGTATCTTGCATCCGTTTAAAAAAAGAACGATAATAGCCATATGAGAATGTATGTTTGGTGGTATCTCCTGTGAAGAAGATCCTGCATCTGGATATTGACGCGTTTTTTGCCAGTGTTGAACAGTTGGATCACCCGGAACTGCGCGGCCGGCCGGTGATCGTCGGCGGCACGGGAAACCGCGGCGTGGTATCCACCTGCAGCTATGAAGCGCGAAAATACGGGGTGCGGTCCGCGATGCCGATGGCGTTGGCCCGCAAAAAATGTCCGCACGGCGTGTTTCTGCCGGTTCGTTACGAGCGCTACGCGGAAAAATCGGCGGAGATCCGCGAGGTGTTTGCCGCCTATACGGATCGCTATCAAACCGTGGGACTGGATGAGGCGTACCTGGATGTCTCCGGATACGACAACGCCGTTCCCGTCGCCCGGGAGATCAAGCGGCGGATAAAGCGTGAGACCGGCCTGACCTGCAGCATCGGCCTCTCCTACAACATGTCCCTCGCCAAGATCGCCAGCGATTTGAAAAAGCCGGACGCCTTCGTCGTCATCCGACCGGAACAGGCGCTGGAGGTGCTGCGGCCGCTGCCTGTCGGAACGCTGCATGGCGTGGGCAAAAAATCGCAGGAATTGCTGGCGCGAAAGGGCATTCACACCGTGGAAGACTTTTGGCAGCTTTCCCTGGACGAAGTGGTGCAGTTGTTCGGCAAGTTCGGACGAGCGCTCTACCATCGGGCCCGGGGCGTGGACGACCGGGAAATCGTGACGGAGCGGGCTCCCAAATCGCTCAGCCGCGAGACGACGCTGCCGTTTGACCTATACGACCGTGAGGCGGTCAGCCCCATCGCTGCCGCCCTGCTGGAGGAGGCGGAGCAGGATGTGAGGCAGGAGGGTGTCATCCCGCAAACGCTGACGCTGAAAATCAAATACGCCGACTTCACCCTCAGGACCAAACAGCGCAAGGCCGCCCCCGGCGAAAACTGGGCTGACCTGCTGGAAGAGCTGTTGGACGCGTTTGACTACTCCCCGGGGGTGCGCCTCGTCGGTGTTGGTTTCTCCAACTTTGCGCCGCCGACGGAACAGCGGTACGAGCAGTTGACGCTGTTTTCGTGGGAGGGTTTTCATGAAGCGGACACGGGATATCGTCTCGGGCAGTGATGCCGTGCTGCCTCGCGGATTGTATTTGAATGCGGATTGAAACTTTTGCAAGCCGGTGGCGGAGTGTGGTATAGTAAGTGCCGAAATCGCGGTTCTTTTCAGGCCGTGTTGGAGGTGCCCCGTGTTTCTGGAGAAGCTGATGCCGGATCAATTTGTGGAATCTATCCATCATATTGATATAGATCAACTGCGAAAAAGAAACATACGCGCGGTCATTACCGACCTGGACAACACCCTGGTGGAGTGGGACAGGCCACACGCCACTCCCGAGGTGGAAGCCTGGCTGAAACGGCTGAACGAGGCAGGCATCCAGGTGACGGTCGTGTCCAACAACAATCAGGAGCGGGTGAACCGCTTTTGCGCCCCGTTGGGGGTCCGGTTCATCTGCGCAGCGCGAAAGCCGTCCAGCCGCGCCTTTTTGCAGGCGGTCCGAGAGATGAACGTGACAATCGCGGAGACGGTTGTGATCGGCGACCAGTTGTTTACCGACGTGCTGGGAGGCAACCGGCTCGGGTTTCATACCATCCTCGTCGTCCCCGTTGCCCAGACGGACGGGTTTTGGACGCGGTTCAACCGCCGGATGGAACGGGTGGCGTTATACTGGATGCGCAAGAAAGGAATGATTTCGTGGAAGACAGAATCGTGAACGAACAAACACCGGAGACGTGCGCAGGCTGCGGCGTGGCCATTCAGACGGAGGACCCGAAACGGCCGGGGTACGCGCCGGCGTCGGCCCTCGCCCGGGAAACCGTCATCTGCCAGCGCTGTTTCCGGATCAAACACTACAATGAAGTGGCGCCGGTCAGCATGGAGGACGACGACTTCTTGCGGATTCTGCACGGCATTGGAGCGACCGACAGCCTCGTGGTGATGGTGGTCGACATCTTCGACTTCCAGGGGTCGTGGCTGAAGGGCTTGCCCCGTTTTGTCGGCAAGAACCCCATTTTGTTGGTCGGCAACAAGGTGGATCTGCTGCCCAAAAACATCAACCTGAACCGCGTTCGCAACTGGATGCAGCACGAAGCCAAAGAGCGTGGACTGCGCCCGGAGGACGTCATCCTGGTCAGCGCGCAAAAAGGCGTCAACATCGACGAGCTTCTGGCGCGCATTGGCCAATTGCGGCGCGGACGGGACGTTTACATCGTCGGGGTTACCAACGTCGGCAAGTCGACCTTGATCAACCGGATTTTGCACGACTACGGTTCGGCCGACTTGGAAATCACCACGTCTCCATTCCCTGGCACGACGCTGGACAAGATCGAAATTCCGCTGGAAGACGGCCGCTCCATTTACGACACGCCCGGGATCATCAACCGCGACCAGATCGGCCACATGGTGTCGCCGCAGGATCTGCGCAGGATCACGCCCACGGCGCGCATTAATCCCAAGGTATACCAGTTAAACGACAAACAGACGCTGTTTTTGGGCGGACTGGCTCGCATCGATTTTGTACGCGGCCAGCACCAGCCATTTGTCGTCTACGTGGCCAACAACCTGTACATTCACCGCACCAAGCTGGAGAATGCCGACGAGGTCATGGCCAAGCACCATGGGGAACTGCTTAGCCCGCCCACGGGAGCAGAGGCGGCTCAGGCGCTGCCCCCCTTTGTCAAGCATACGTTCAAGATCCCGCCTGCCGGCACGACGGACATCGTCATCTCCGGATTGGGATGGGTCAGCCTGCGGGGCAAGGAAGAGGCGCACGTCGTCGTGCACGCGCCCAAGGGCGTCAGCGTCGGGATAAGAAAAGGTCTGATTTAAAGCGGCAGTGCTGCTTCGCCTGCCGCCTGCCCTGTCATATGCTACACAAAGAGCAGCAGAGGGGAAGGAGATCCGCATGATCACGAGCAAAACACAGTTGGTTGGTCTGTTGGGCCATCCGGTTTCGCATTCCCAATCGCCGTTGATGCACAACGCCGCCTTTGCCGAATTGGGGCTGGATTTTGCCTATGCCGCTTTTGATGTGGAACCGGAGCGCTTGGGGGAAGCAGTGGCCGGCATTCGCGCGCTGGGGATCAAAGGGGTCAACGTGACGATTCCCCACAAGGTGGCGATCATGCCGATGCTGGACGAAATCGATCCCCTGGCCCAGCGGATCGGCGCGGTGAACACGGTCGTCAACCGGAACGGCCGCCTGATCGGTTACAACACCGACGGGACGGGCTACGTCCGTTCCCTGGTGGAGGAGACGGGGATCGACTTGCGCGAGCATGTTGTCACGATGATGGGGGCCGGGGGAGCGGCGCGCGCTGTCGCGTTCACCCTGGCTGAACAGGGCGTGCGGGAAATCCGAATCATCAACCGCTCGCGTGAACGCGCCGCGCTCCTGGCAGAACACGTGGGAACGATCGTGCCCACTGCGGTGATCGATCCGGCGGACGGGAAAGCGGCGATCGCCGATGCCACGCTGCTGATCAACACCACGTCGATCGGCATGCACCCGCAGGTGGACGAAATGCCAGTGCAGGCGGACTGGCTGCACCCCGGTCTGATCGTCAGTGATCTGATTTACAACCCGCTCGAGACCCGTCTGCTGAAAGAGGCGCGGGCGTGCGGTGCGCGCGTTCATTCCGGCGTAGGCATGTTCGTCAACCAGGGCGCGCTCGCATTTGAACTGTGGACGGGGCAGACGGCTCCCGCAGGGACGATGCGGGACATTGTTTTGCAGCAGCTTACGAAGACAAGTTCATGACCATAGACGTAAAAGAAGGAGGCATGCCGATGCTCACCGGCAAGCAGAAGCGTTTTTTGCGGGCGCAGGCCCATCATCTCACTCCGATTTTTCAAGTGGGAAAAGGCGGCGTCAACGACAACATGATTGCACAGATCAAAGAGGCGCTGGAAGCGCGGGAACTGATCAAGGTGTCCATCCTGCAGAACAATCTGGATGACAAACACGAGGTGGCAAACGCCCTGGCGGAAGGAGCGGAGGCCGAACTGGTGCAGCTCATCGGCCATACCGTCGTGCTGTACAAGGAGTCCCGGGAAAACAAGACGATCGAGCTGCCGTAAGCCATGGAACAGCGCGACAAGCAGATCGGGATAATGGGCGGCACGTTTGATCCGATTCACTGCGGTCATCTCCTTGCCGCGGAGCAGGCCAGAGACCAGATGAGGCTGGACGAAGTCTGGTTCATGCCGGCCCGCATCCCGCCGCACAAGGCGAGGGCGGGCATCACGCCGGCGGAACACCGTCTGCGCATGGTGGAACTGGCTGTCGCGGACCATCCGGCCTTTCGCGTGACCGACGTGGAACTGCGGCGAGACGGGCCATCCTACACCTACGACACGATGCGTCAATTGGTCACCGCGTATCCAGACTGCCGCTTTTCGTTTATCGTCGGGGCCGACATGGTGGAGCTTTTGCCCAAGTGGCATCGTTTTGCCGAGCTGATCCGGCTGGTCCGGTTTATCGGGCTGGCGCGGCCGGGGACACGGCTGGACCGACAGGCGCACGAAGCGTATGTCAGCTTCGTCGAGATGCCGTCCTGGGACATCTCGTCCTCGCTGATTCGGGAAAAAGTGGCGGCGGGCAGAAGTATCCGCTACCTCGTCCCGCCGGCAGTAGAGCGTTATATAAAGGAGCACGGGTTATATGTACGGACTGGTTGATCGGGAGGCGCTGCTCGCGAAGGTGCGCGCCCAAATGCATGACAAGCGGTACCGCCACACCCTGGGCGTGGCGGAGTCGGCGAGGCGGCTCGCGGAGCGCTTTGGCGCCGATCCGGACAAGGCGGAGCTGGCCGGCTACCTGCACGACTACTGCAAATGCTGGCCGGTGGAGAAAATGCGCGACATCCTCGTCCGCCACGACATGCCGCGCGAGCTTCTGGAAGGGGAAAAAGAGCTGTGGCACGCATTTGCCGGTGCCATCGTCATCCAGACGGAGCTCGGCGTGAGCGATCCGGAGATTTTGCAGGCCGTCCGGTACCACACGACCGGTCGTCCGGGGATGAGTCTGTTAGAAAAGGTGGTCTGTGTGGCAGACTATATAGAACCAAACCGGGATTTCCCCGGGGTGGAGATGATTCGCGCCCTGGCCGAGCAGGATTTGGACGAAGCGCTGGCGTGCGCGCTCGGGGGCACGATCCAGCATTTGATCGAAAAGCGGAAAACGGTGTATCCGTTGACGCTCTTGGCATACAACGATCTCGTATCCCGCAGGGATGCACAAGGAGGAGTTTGATGGTTAAAACGGTGGAAGATCTGGCACGCCTGGTGGTAAAAGCTGCGGAAGAGAAAAAGGCGGAAAACCTGATCGTTTTGGACATCAGCAAACAGTCCGTGATCGCCGACTATTTCGTGATCTGCCACGGCAACAACGAGCGCCAGGTTCAGGCAATCGTCAACGAGATTCGCGACCAGGCGCACAAACACGGCTACAACGTCCGCGGCATCGAGGGGGCGGACGAGGGACGCTGGGTGCTGATTGACCTGGAAGACGTGGTCATTCACGTGTTTCACCGCGAAGAACGGGAGTTTTACAATCTGGAGCGGCTCTGGGGAGACGCACCGGCAGTCTCCTTTGGAGAGCAGGGCTGACGGCGATGGCGTACGCGCATTTGGCGTCCGTCTACGATAAGCTGATGGCCGATTCCCCCTACGATCAGTGGCTGGATTGGCTGGAGCGGGTCTGGGAAAAGCGGGAAAAACCCCGGCAGGTAATCGACCTTGGCTGCGGAACGGGCAGCATCGCCATTCCGCTCGCCAAACGCGGTTACCGGGTGACGGGGGTGGATCTCTCGGCGGAGATGCTGGCGGTGGCTTATGACAAAATGAGGCGGGAGCAGGTTCAAATCACCTGGGTGGAGCAGGACATGCGGGAGTTGGATCTGCCCGCTGCCGACGCCGTCATTTCCCTGTGCGATTCGCTCAGCTATCTGACGGAAGAGGAAGACGTCAAGCTGACGTTTGAACGTGTCTATCAGCATCTGAATCCCGGCGGCACGTTTTTGTTTGACGTTCACAGCCCCTACAAGATGCTGCACGTGTTCGGCAATCAGACGTTTACGCTGGTGGATGACGAAGTTTCGTACATTTGGCAATGTTTCTGCGACCCGATTCGGCTGGAGGTGGAGCACCAGCTCACCTTTTTCCTGCGCCAACCGGACGGGCTGTACCAGCGTGTGGAGGAGGAGCACTGGCAGCGTGCGTACCAGCCGGTTCAGCTGTTGCGCTGGCTGGCGGACGCGGGGTTTGTCGACGTGGAGATCACGGCCGATTTTACCGGTCTTCCGCCGCACGAAACCAGCGAACGGCTGTTTTTTGCCGCGCGTCGACCCGAGCGTTGACACGGTTGGTACGGATTGTCTATAATCGGAATACAACCGCAAACATGAGTATGCGTTGAAGAGGAGTAGTACGAAAGGCTCCCATGGCATCAGAGAGTTGACGGCAGGTGCGAGTCAACCTGGGACTTTCCGAACTCGCCTCGAAGCACTCCGCCCGAAGGCCGGCTGGTTTCGCCGGCTGCGTAAGGAGGAGCGTCTCGTCCGCGATAGGGACAACAAGCGGGTGAACGATACGTTCATCAAGTAGGGTGGTACCGCGGGAGTGCATAATCCTCTCGTCCCTTTCGGCAGTGCGCCAGGGGCGGGAGGTTTTCTTATTTTTGTCATCTTTTTACGATGGGAGTGCGACACAATGGTTTTCAATCATCAGGAGATCGAAAAAAAGTGGCAGGACTACTGGGAGAAGAACAAAACGTTTAAAACCCTGGAAGACAAGAACAAGAAGAAGTTTTACGCGCTCGACATGTTTCCGTATCCGTCCGGCGCAGGACTGCACGTCGGCCATCCAGAGGGCTATACGGCTACTGACATCCTGTCCCGGATGAAACGGATGCAGGGCTACAACGTTCTCCATCCGATGGGATGGGACGCTTTTGGCCTGCCGGCCGAACAGTATGCGCTCGACACCGGAAACGATCCGGCGGAGTTTACGCAGCGCAACATCGACAACTTCCGCCGGCAGATCAAATCCCTGGGCTTTTCCTACGACTGGGATCGCGAGGTAAACACGACCGACCCGGCCTACTACAAATGGACCCAGTGGATCTTTACGAAGCTCTACGAGCATGGACTGGCCTACATTGATGAAGTGCCGGTAAACTGGTGCCCTGCGTTGGGAACTGTGCTGGCCAACGAGGAAGTCATCGACGGGAAGAGCGAGCGCGGCGGCCACCCGGTGGAACGCCGCCCGATGAAGCAGTGGGTGCTGAAGATTACGGCTTACGCTGACCGCCTGCTGGAAGACCTGGAAGAACTGGATTGGCCGGAAAGCATCAAGGAGATGCAGCGCAACTGGATCGGCCGTTCGGAAGGGGCGGAAGTCGTCTTTGGAATCGAGGGTCACGACGAGACCATCACCGTCTTCACCACCCGCCCGGATACGCTGTTTGGTGCCACCTATGTGGTGCTCGCGCCGGAGCACAAGCTGGTGAACACCATCACGACGCCGGAACAGAAGCAGGCGGTGGATGCGTACCTGGAGCAGACCAAACGGAAGAGCGATCTGGAGCGCACCGACCTGGCCAAGGAAAAAACCGGGGTGTTTACCGGCGCGTACGCGATCAATCCGGTAAACGGGGAGCGGCTGCCGATCTGGATCGCCGATTACGTGCTGGTCAGCTACGGTACAGGTGCCATCATGGCAGTACCGGCACACGATGAGCGCGACTACGAGTTTGCCCAGGCGTTTGGCCTGCCGATCAAGGAAGTGATCGTCGGCGGAGACGTGACCAAAGCGCCCTATACCGGCGACGGCGAGCACGTCAATTCCGGATTCCTGAACGGGTTGAACAAGGAGCAGGCGATCAACAAGATGATCGAATGGCTGGAGGAAAACGGCAAGGGAGCGCGCAAAGTCTCCTATCGCCTGCGCGATTGGCTATTCAGCCGTCAGCGCTACTGGGGTGAGCCGATTCCGATTATCCACCTGGAAGACGGTACGATGAAAGTGGTGCCGGAAGAAGAACTCCCCGTCGTCCTGCCAAAGACCAAGGAGATCAAACCGTCCGGCACGGGCGAATCGCCGCTTGCCAACATCACGGAATGGGTCAACGTCGTCGACAAGGAAACAGGATTGAAGGGACGCCGCGAGACCAATACGATGCCGCAGTGGGCGGGAAGCTGCTGGTACTACCTGCGCTATATCGATCCGCACAACGACCAGCAGTTGGCCGACCCGGAAAAGCTGAAGGAATGGCTGCCCGTTGACATTTACATCGGCGGTGCGGAACACGCCGTTCTCCACCTGCTCTACGCCCGCTTCTGGCACAAGTTCCTGTACGACATCGGTGTCGTGCCGACGAAAGAACCGTTCCAGAAGCTGTTCAACCAGGGCATGATCCTCGGCGAGAACAACGAAAAGATGAGCAAGTCCAAAGGAAACGTGGTCAATCCGGACGAGATCGTGCAAAGCCACGGCGCCGACACGCTCCGCCTTTACGAAATGTTCATGGGGCCGCTGGACGCCTCCATCGCCTGGTCCACCAAAGGGCTTGACGGAGCGCGCCGTTTCCTCGACCGCGTATGGCGCTTGTTCGTTGACGACAACGGCCGCTTGAATGAAAAAATCAAGGATAACTGCGAGTCGGCCGCACTGGAGCGCGTATACCACCAAACCGTGAAAAAGGTGACGGAAGATTACGAGGCGCTCCGCTTCAACACGGGCATCTCCCAGTTGATGATCTTCATCAACGAAGCCTACCGGGCGGACGTGCTGCCGAAGAAATACATGGAAGGCTTCGTCAAGCTGCTGTCGCCCATTTGCCCGCACATCGGCGAAGAACTGTGGGAAAAACTGGGCCACACCGATACGATTGCGTACGAACCGTGGCCGGAGTACGATGAATCCAAACTGGTGGAAGACGAAGTGGAAATCGTGCTGCAGATCAACGGCAAAAACAGGGAAAAACTGCGCATCCCGGCCGACGCGACCAAAGAGCAGATGGAAGAATTGGCCGTCAGCAACGAGACGATCAAGGAGCTGACCAGCGGCAAAACGATCGTAAAAGTGATTGCTGTCCCTGGCAAACTGGTCAACATCGTGGTCAAGTAACAAATCCGCATCGATTGAGCACGTTTTAATCGGCAGTAAAAGATACAGGAGACAATTGCATCAACCAAATGAGGCGCGTTCCGGCAGGGAACGCGCCTTTTATTTGGTGTCAGTCGGGCGGCGTCTCAAGATGGCGGGCCATGTGCTCGCGATCTTCGGCAAATTTGGCGTGCGTGCGTTCAAACACCTGCCGAAACATGCCAGGCACGGCTTCGCGCAGGGGGATCAGCCCTTCGCCGGTGATGCCGCCCGGTACGCAGACCCGCTCCTGCAGCGCGGACAGGGTAAACATCTCCTGTTTCAACAGGTCGGCCATGCCAATGAGCATCTGAGACGTCAGATAAGCGGCGGCTTCTTCGGAGATGCCGGTTTTTTCGACGGCGGCATTGATCATCTCGCGCAGGATATAGCTGACAAAGGCTGGGCCGCAGCTGGCGATGTCGGACGCGATGCGCAAAAACGGCTCCGCCACTTCCACCGGATTGCTGATCTGGGAGAAGAGGTCCAGTATGCCTTCCCGCGTGTCACTGTCGATTCTTGACCCAAATTCAAACAGGCTGACGCCGCTGCCGGCTGCATTCGTAATGCTGGGCACCATACGGGCAACGGCGCAGGGGACGAGCGATTCCAGCTGTTTCAAACTGACGGGGCTGGTGATCGTCAGCAGGGTGTGTTCCGGCGTAAGTGCCGGAAGAGTCTGTTCCAATGCTTGCCTGTATTCGAACGGTTTGACGCACAGCAGCAGCACACGGGCACCGCGGGCAACGTCGGCGTTGCTGGCAGCTACGGTCAGTCCGGGGTGACGTTCGGCCAACCATTCCGCTTTGGCGGGGGTGCGATTGCTCGCAATGATCTGGCCGGGAGACAGGGCTTTGGCCGCGAGCAGGGCTTCGATCAGCATGCTGCCCATGTTGCCCGTGCCGATAAACCCGATCCTGTCCATGTCCATTCCTCCCTCGCTGGTTCTCTCCCCATTGTATGTGTACAGGAGACGGAACATGACCATCACTAGCGGACGCGGATGTGATCCTTCAGGCGCTGGTACATCTTGTCGCCGATGCCGCTGATTCGTTTCAATTCCTCCGGCGAACGGAACGCTCCGTGTTCTGTCCGGTAGGCCAGGATTGCCTTGGCCCGCGCTTCGCCAATTCCGGGCAGCGTCATTAATTCTTCCAGACTGGCAGTATTGAGATTGACGGGCTGTGCGCCGCCAGCTTTTCCGCCCCCGGAAGCGCCGGTCGAACTCCCCGCGGCTGCGCTGCCGAGCGAACTGCCCGTTCCCACTGTTTCCACGATTGCGGAGTGGGCCGCCGCCTGGCCGCAGGGAGAGGCCGGACTGCCTTTGGCCGGCACCAGGACAGCGCTGCCGTCCGTCAGCGGTTCGGCCAGATTGATCTGCTCCACGTCGGCATCCGGCGCGGGTCCTCCTGCCCGGGCAATGGCGTCGGCGACCCGAGCCCCGGCCTCAAACTGGTACAGCCCGGGCTGCTTTACCTTACCTTTGACGTCCACGAACAGGGGAGGAGCGCCTGTATCGCGCGGCTGCCCCTGATGTGCCACGTCCTGCCGAGGAGCAGGAACGGCCCCGACCGCGCCTGGTGGATCGGACAAGTGTTGTTGTGTACCGGCAGTAGAAGGCGGCTCGACCGAAGCGGACGTTTCGCCCGATGCAGATTGGCCGTCCCCGACAGAGGCAAACGCTTCCTGCAGCGGCAGGTCCGCTGTCGTCCCAGCCTGCTGCGCATGGTACAGCCAGATGCTGATGCCCACAAACAGGATGACGGCTGCGGCGATCGCGATGCGCCGGTATCGTTCCCACCATTCGTAAAGCATAAAAAAACCCCCTTGCGTCTCGTCCGGCATGCCGTGAAGGCGTCATAAGGCTCTCTATCCGGATGCTACAAAAAGACAGCAGGGGTGTGCAAATGATATGCAAACCATTGAAAAACGGCCCCGCCCGAAGCATCTTTGGGCGAAGCCGTTTGGTCAGGTGTTGGTGTTATCCCAAGTTTTGCAGCGATTCTTTTTTGCGGCGAATTTCCACGCTGGGGCTGACATACGGTCCAAAGTTGTATTTCTGCTCGATAAAGATCTGATGCCACAGCATGAAGATCAAAATCGTCCAGATTTTGCGGCTGTAGTCGGCGTTGCCTTCGCGATGCTCATCCAGCATGTACAGAACGTACGCCTTGTTGATCAAATCGTCCACCTTGGATTCGAAGATGATCTCCTTGGCCCACTTGTAAAAGTGGTTTTTCAGCCAGTGGCGCGTCGGCACAGGAAAGCCCAGCTTTTTGCGCGTCTTGATTTCCGGCGGGAGAAAATCTTTCATCGCTTCACGAAGCACGTGCTTGGTGGTGCCGTTGGCGATCTTGTACTTGGTCGGGATGGTTGCGGCAAATTCGAACACCTTGACGTCGATGAACGGAACGCGCAGCTCCAGCGAGTTGGCCATCGTCATCTTGTCCGCTTTCATCAGGATGTTGCCGCGCAGCCAGGTGTGAATGTCCAGGTACTGCATTTTGGTGACGTCGTCGTACGCACTCGCCCGTTTGTAGATCTCTTCCGTGACCGTCCACGGGGAACGGTACTCCTCGGAGCGGCGAATATCAGCCATGACGACTCGTTCCTTCATCTCTTCGGTAAAGATCAGGGCGTTGCCAAAGAAGCGTTCTTCCACCGTCTTCGAACCGCGGATCAGGAAGTTTTTGCCCTTGACCTGTTCCGGCAGCTTTTCTGCAAGATAGCGGATGGAATGGCGCATCCAGCCGGGCATCCGGGAGAACATGCGCAGCGAGTGCGGTTCGCGGTAGATGTTGTAGCCGCCGAAAAATTCGTCGGCGCCTTCTCCGGAGAGCACCACAGTGACGTGTTCGCTGGCCATCTGCGCGACGAAATAGAGAAGGATGGCGGACGGGTCGGCCACCGGTTCGTCCTGGTGCCAGACGAGACGGGGAAGTTCGTCCATGTAGCGCTGCGCGTTGACGACCAGTTCGTGGTGTTCGGTGCCGAGATATTGGGCGGTACGGCGGGCGTAATCCAGCTCGCTGTAACCGGGTATGTCAGAGCCGACGGAGAACGTCTTCACCGGTTCAAACGTACGCAGCATGCCGACAATGCTGCTGGAGTCGACGCCGCTGGACAGAAATGCGCCGCGCGGTACCTCGCTGACGCGGTGTTTGTCGACGGATTCGAGCAGAATGCTGCGCGTGCCTTCCACAAAGTAGGAGAACGGCTTGCTTTCGTCCGGCTTGAACTCGACATCCCAGTAGCGCTGCAGTCGAATCTGGTCGTTCTCAATCACGAACGAGTGGGCGGGCGGGATGCGGTAGATGCCCTGGTACATCGTTTCCGGATCGGGCACGTATTGAAACGTCAAGTAATGATAAAACGCGGTGTGGTTTACTTCCCGGCTGACTCCGGGCAGTTCCAGGAGGCTCTTGATCTCGCTGCCCACGGCGATCGCGTCATTCGTCTCCACGTAGTAGAGCGGCTTAATGCCGAAGTGGTCGCGTGCGCCGAAAAGCCGCTTGTTGCGGGAGTCCCAGATGGTGAAACCAAACATCCCGCGCAGGTGTTTCGGTGCATCCATTCCCACCTCTTCGTACAGGTGCAGAATGGTTTCGATATCGGAATCGGTATGGAAAACGTGTCCGCACCCCTTCAACCAGTGCTGCAGTTCCTTGTAGTTGTAGATTTCGCCGTTGCCGATAATCCAGATGTCACGCGTCTCGTTGAACAGCGGTTGATGGCCGCCTTCCACGTCAATGATGCTCAAACGACGAAAGCCCAGGGCGATGTTGTCTTCCAGGTGAAAGCCATCATCGTCTGGACCGCGGTGCAGGATGACACGCGTCATCGCGCCGATCGTCTCTTGGGCGACGGGCGCTTGGCGCTTGTTGTAGATTGATACGATTCCACACATATGAAATGACTCTTCCTCTCACTGATTGCTCTAGCTAACTCTATCATGGATTGACGGTCAACGCAATCGCTCCGAATGCCCAAGCTGACTCCGCAGCAAGTGCAGTCCCCGAGGGTACCGTGACTCAAACACCACGCGTGATTGAAAACGGGCAGGTCGTGTACGCCGCCCGGTTTTTCGGACGGGAGCTTGGGGCGGGAAATGCCTCGCTTCATCCACGAGCGTCAATTACTCTGCACCGGTTGCGGCGGCATGTGGACGACTTCCAGATCCTTGAGAAAGTACCGGTTCCATTTGTTTGGGTAGGCATGGCGGTAGACAATTCGCTTGATGCCAACCTGGGCCAGGATTTTGGAGCAGTTTTCGCACGGTTCATGCGTCACGTAGGCGGTGGCACCCTTGAGGCTGTCCCGGTCTGCGTGCAGGCAGGCGTTTGTCTCAGCATGGATCGTCCGATGGCAGCGGTTGTCGTCTCCCAGAAGACAGCCTGCGTCTTCGCAGTGATCGTGTCCGTGGATGGAACCGTTGTAGCCGGTGGCGATGATGTGCTTGTCCTTCACGATAACGCAGCCGACGTGCAGTCTGTTGCACGTGGAACGGGCTGACACCTGCTCGGCAATGTCCAGGAAGTATTCATCCCAACTTTTCCTCGTCATGACTGTCCTCCCTCTGAGCGAACCATGCGGGTCTGTTATTGCTGGCACGCTTTTTTTGCACTGTTTTTTTGTCCCATCCCCCTTGTGTACACTCGATGTCTCAGACACGTGACACGGGGGTGTCGTTGGTGAGTGTTTTTACCGTGAGCCTTGCGGCAGTCTGCGGGCTGCTGGCGGGGGCCTGCCTGCAAACCGCCTGGCTGGCACTATTAGCCGCCGCTGCGTCGGCAGTGTGCCTCTTTCTGCCCCGCCCGCACCGCACGCGGATGCTTTATCATTCTCTCATTTGTATTCTAACAGGTCTTTACTTTCAAGGGTACGACTATCTCCAGCGTTCGACGCTGCTGCCGTTGGCGGAGGACGGCGAGTCGATCGCGGTCGCCGGTGTCATTGATTCGCCAGTGAAGCGCGACGGCGATACGGCCCGGTTTTTTCTGTCGGTCGAAACATGGGGGAAAACCGGGCGGCAGATGACCGACATGGCGACAGCGGAGAGGATCGCCCTGCGGGTCCGCTTGTCCCGTGAGCCGGAAGCGCATGAGGTGGAACGGTGGATGCAGGGCAGCCGCCTGTCGGCTACGGTCCGGCTGTCGCTGCCGTCGTCGGCCCGCAACCCCCATGCGTTTGACTACGCCCGCTATCTGCGGTGGCAGGGCGTGCGTATCGTGGCGGAAGCGGAGTACGGCGACGTCCGGATGGAGCCGGCCGAGTCGGGTGTAATGATGCTGTTTCGGCGGTGGCAGACGACAGCTGCCGACCGCATTGCCCTGCTGTTTCCAGACCAGGAAGCAGCCGGTTACATGCAATCGCTGCTGTTGGGCATCACGGACGGGGTGTCGCCGGCAACGGAAGAGATGTACGACAACCTTGGCTTGAGTCACGTGCTGGCCATTTCCGGGCTGCACGTGACGCTGGTGAGCGGGATGTTCGTGTGGATCGCAGAGCGGGCGGGGATGCCGCGCCGGACGGCCCTGGTGCTGACGACAGTGCTGCTTGTCGGCTATGTCCTGATCGTGGGGGCCAGTGCCTCCGCGGTGCGCGCCGGCATCATGGGAGCGATCGGCCTGCTCTGTCAGGCTGGAGCCCGGCAGACGGAGGGAAGGCAGGTGTGGGGGTGGGCGCTGCTGTTGATGCTGGCGTTCAATCCGTACTACTTGTGGCACCTGGGGTTCCAGCTCTCGTTTGGCGTGACACTGGGGCTGATTGTGCTCGTGCCCGTCGGCCGCCAGTTTTTCACGCGGGGGCCCGAGTGGCTGCGCACGTCGTTGGCCGTCACCTTTGCCGCGCAGGCTGTCTCGTTCCCGTTTCTCATTTACCATTTTCATCAGTTTTCACCGCTCTCCTGGCTGGTCAACCTGCTGGCCGTGCCGCTGCTTTCAATGGTGGTGCTGCCTGCAGGCTACCTCGCGCTATTGCTCGGACTGATTCACCCGGCGCTGGCCGTGCTGCCCGCCCGGCTGGCTTCCGCGCTGCTGGACTGGCTGCACGGGCCGCTGTTTTGGCTGGAGGCGCAGACCGTGCCGTTTTCCCATTGGCCGCATCCCCAGTGGTGGTGGATCGTGCTGTACGGGCTTTTTCTCGCGGCACTGCCTGTATTGTGGTGGCGAGGCTACCATCGTCCGAGGGACCGCTGGCTGTATGCGGGCCTTTTTCTGTTGCTGCTCGTGGCCGCGAGACAGCCGTTCGCCGGCGGGGACGAAGTGCGGATCACGTTTCTTGACGTCGATCAAGGAGATTCTATCGTTGTCGAAGTTGGTAAAAAGAAGGTATACTTAATAGATGCGGGTGGAACACCCCGGTACCCAGCCAGGGAATCCTGGCGGGAGCGACGTGATCCGTTTGATGTGGGGAAAGACGTCGTGTTGCCTTTTTTGCGAGCGCGGGGGATCGAACGGATCGACCATGTGGTAATGACGCACGGGGATCACGACCACATCGGAGGGATGGCAGCGCTGGTGCCGCACTTTACATTTGGCTCGGTGCTTGTCAACGGTTCACCTCCCCGTGACGAGGAAGCCGCGATTCTCGAACGTTTCCGCGCAAAACGCGTACCTGTCCTGACCGGAAGGCCTGGGCAGACATGGACGGATGTACCCGGTGTGGAGTGGGCCTGGCTTCACCCGGACGGAGATTTGACACATACGGGCAACGATGCTTCTGTCGTGCTTCGTCTTACCGCTTATGGCACGACTGTTTTGTTTACTGGCGATATTGAACGGTCAGGGGAAGAGCGGCTGCTTGCCCGCAGCCTGCTGTCGCCCGTCGATGTATTGAAAGTGGCGCATCACGGCAGCAGCACATCCAGCTCTCCCGCTTTTCTGGCCGCAGCAAAACCGCGAGCCGCCGTCATTTCGGCCGGCCGAAACAACCGCTACGGGCATCCCTCGCCCGTCGTGGTCAAGCGTTTGATGGATACAGGGGCAAATGTTTACCGAACGGATCTGCATGGGGCAGTCACCCTGGTCATACGCAGGGGAGCGGTGCACTGGCAAACGCAAATTACCGATACATAAATGCTTGCAACCTTTTTCAGCAGCGCCCCGTCTGTAGGAGGGAGAGGAGATTATGCGAGAGGCAGAGCTGATCAGGATGGCGCAAGCCGGGGATCACGACGCGCTTGTCGAGCTGCTCCGATCGATTGAGGCCTCTGTTTACCGCAGCGCTTATTATATCCTAGGAAATGAACAGGACGCTCTCGATGCCTCCCAGGAAGCGTTGATCCGGATTTATCGAAAGCTGGACACGTACCAGGAAAAGGCAAGGTTTTCCACATGGGTGCAACGGATCGTCAACAACGTTTGCATGGATAAATTTCGCGCCATGAAGGAAACGGTCTCGATTGACGAGCATGAGCTCATCATCCCTGATCGAAACAACGTAGAAGATGAAATCCTTCTCACCAGTTTGTCGAGCGATATTCAGCAGGCGATCAAAAAACTGCCCAATCAGTACCGCATGGTGGTGGTGCTCCGCTATCTTGAGGATTTGTCCTACCAAGAGATTGCCGAGACATTGGATCTGCCGCTGAATACGGTCAAGTCGTATTTGTTTCGGGCCAGACAACAACTGCAGGAGTTGTTGCACGACTATCAGAAAGGGGGGATCGGTAGATGATAGATGAAGAAGTCTGGGAGTGGATGCAGCGGGATATGGATGGGGACCTCTCACCGGAAGAGCGGGAAAAGCTGTTTGCCATGCTCCGGAACAATCCCGATCTGCAGCTTGCGTACGACCGTTTGAAACGAGTCTCTGAGCAGTTGGAACAACTTCCCCCTGTCACACCACCATACAGCCTGGTGGACGCGATCCTACCGCAGTTGGAGTCAGAATCGGTCCGGCCGGCAGAAGCATCATCCCCTAAGCGGGAATCTCTGCCCAAGCTGGAGGTGAAGCAGGCGGCGTCTGCCACCGAGAAATCGTCGAAGTGGCGGCGGGCGTACGTCTGGATGGCCCGGATCGGAAGCGGTGCAGTTGCCGCCTGTCTGCTCGTATTTCTGCTCTTTATGGGCAGCAGCGATCAGCAGCAGAACTCGGACGATTACCAGCAAGGTTCGACGGCTGGCGAAGAAACGCCTGAGGTGGCGCCTGCCGTGTTTGGTCCGCCTGTGCCCCCAAAGAGCACTCATTCATCATCAGTAACAACAACGGGGGAGCAGCAGACGAAACCGGCGAAGAAGGTAAAATCGCAGACGACAGAGAAAAAAGAGCAAAAGACCAAGACAGAAACTAAAACGCCACCTGCAAAGCAAACCGTCCAACCGAAAAAGCAGGTGGAACCCAAACCGCCCGTAAGGCCAGTCATCGATCCGCAGGAAGAAAAGCCGGTGTTTCCGATTGGCCTGGAAGAAAAGGACGACAGCAAGTCGGACAGAAACGAAAAAAAAGTGCGTGATGACGACGACCGCGACGAAGATGATGACGACAAGTCCGGCGGCAACAGAGGGAAATCGCGCGACAGAGACTGACGCCCCCTTTGCGTGTGCAGTGTTCGTGCGTTCGTGACAAACGCGCTTTTTGCAATTGGACCGGCACCGGCAGGGAAGGAACTGCGTATATTGCAGTATCCAGCACCCCCTGCTTACCGTTTCAGGAGAAGGCATCCCGGGACTTCTCCCAGAACGTTTACATAGAGGTGCCCATATGAAAAACTGCAGCGATCCAGGCTGCGGTTTTTCGTTTCGCTCTGCAGGAGCGCGTCGCCTTGAGAAAAAACGGGCCTTTGTCCGCCCATGCCGGTGATCGAGACATCCGCGGTGCCCGTTGCGCGCATCTGTGCTATAATAACCCAGGAATACGAAGGAGGAGGAGAAGCCATGCCGCTGCTTTCGGCCATCCGGGAGATCAGACAGAAGCAGTTTGCGCCGGTGTATGTTCTGTACGGCCCGGAGTCCTTTCTCGCCGAAGAGTTTCTCGCGGCGGCCCGCCGGGAGATGATTGACCCGGCCTTCGCCGATTTGAACCTGAGCGTGTACGACTGCACGGAAACACCGCTCGCCGAGATCGTCCAGGATGCGGAGACGCTGCCGTTTCTGGGGGAACATCGCCTGGTGATTGCCCGGCAGGCGTACTTTTTGACCGGCAGCAAGCCGGCGACGAAGGTAGAGAGCGATCCCGACGCGCTGCTTGCCTATCTGGAGCAGCCGCCGACCTACACTTCGCTCGTGCTGCATACGGAGGCGGACAAGCTGGACGAGCGAAAAAAACTGGTCAAGATCCTTCACCAAAAGGCCAAAGTGATACCGTTTCAGCCGCTGCGAGACGCCGATCTGTACGCGTGGGTGGAGCGTCAGGCGGAGAAGTACCACGCTGTCATTGAGCGGCCGCAGGCAGTGAAGCTGGTGGAGCGCGCAGGAGGCGACCTGCGCCTGCTGGACAAAGAGCTGGAAAAGATGGCGCTGTTTGTGGGGGGAAGCGGAGCGGTCATCACGGATGAGGTGATCGAAACGCTGGCCTCGCGCACGCTGGAACAAGACGTGTTTGCCCTGATTGAGCATACCGCCGCAGGCAGGCTGGACAAAGGCCTGCGGATGCTGTACGACTGTCTGAAAACGGGCGAAGAACCAATTCGCCTCGTGGCGCTGCTGGCCAGGCAGTTCCGCTTGCTGCTGCACGTGCGGCAGTGGGCGCCGCGGGGGTATTCGCAGCAGCAGTTGGCCGGCATGCTGAAAGTGCATCCGTACGCGGTAAAAAAAGCGATGGAACAAGCGCGTCACTTTTCCGAAGCGGCGCTGCGAAGGCTGTTGGCCGTATTGGCCGAGGAAGACTACCGGATGAAGTCCGGACAGGTGGACAAGCGGCTGGCCCTGGAACTGTTCATGACGCGCGTCTACGAGGAACGGACCAAAGCAAAAAACCCGTGAACCAGGTGTTCGCGGGTTTTTCTGATGTACCGATTACTCTTACGCTACCGGAGCGGTCAGAGCGTTGAACTTTTTCATCAAGCGGGACTTTTGACGGTTTGCTGCGTTTTTATGAATGAGACCTTTCGTAGCGGCCTTGTCCAGCTTTTTCACAGCCACCAGAAGAGTGGATTTCGCCAGTTCGACATCGGAAGCAGCGACCGCTTTCTCAAAGTTCTTCATTGCAGTACGCAGGTCGGACTTTTGAGAAGCGCGTTGTGCGCGGCGCTTTTCGATTTGTTTGGTGCGCTTGATCGCGGATTTAATGTTTGGCATGTGTGTCACCTCCTTAGACGACCATAGGCATGCAGGAAATACAACAAAACTTATTCTAGCACGCAGACTTGCCATTTGCAAGAAAGGATTCGGAATAAAAAACGGGGTTTCAAGCAACCTAACAGCAGGAACAAAATGGAGAAGGGAGCAAGTACAGATGGAGCACAATCTCGATTTGTCCGGTTATTCCATCCGGACCGACCTGGCCCTCGAAGCACATGAACTGGCCCAGCAGCAGCAAGGCGGCCAGATCCCCGGTGTCAGGATCGAGACGGACGATTCGGAAGAGGGGATCAAGGTAACGCGCCTGGCTGTGGAAAACGAGGAAGCGGGCAGGCAGATTGGCAAGCTGCCTGGCCACTACATCACCATCGAAGTGCCGAAGCTGCGCAACAACGACACGGCCGTCGAAGAACGGGTAGCCCAGCGGTTCGCCCGTGAATTTGCCCGGTTTCTCAGCGAACTGGGAATTACGGAAGAAAAGAAGGCGCTCGTCGTCGGCCTCGGCAACTGGAATGTGACGCCGGACGCGCTGGGACCGATGGTGGTGGAAAACCTGCTCGTCACCCGTCATTTGTTTACGCTCGCTCCCGAGACTGTGGAAGACGGGTACCGCGAAGTGAGCGCCCTCTCGCCGGGGGTGCTGGGGATCACCGGCATCGAGACGAGCGAGATTATCTTTGGGGTGGTGGAAAAGAGCAAACCCGACTTCGTCATCTGCGTCGACGCGCTGGCCTCCCGTGCGCTGCACCGTGTCAACACCACGATCCAGATTTCTGATACGGGAATTCATCCCGGCTCCGGCGTCGGCAACAAGCGGAAGGCAATTGACGAAAAGACGTTGGGCATTCCGGTGATCGCGATCGGCGTGCCGACGGTCGTGTTTGCCTCCACGATTGTCAACGACGCCATCACCTATCTGCTCGGCCACTTCGGCCAGTCAATGAAGGAGAGCAACCGGCCCGCCAACAAGCTGGCGATGAGCAGTCTGCCGGAGCGGAAAGAGCCGTATACGGAAGATGATCTGCCCGACATGGAGGCGCGCAAGACGTTTCTGGGCCTGGTGGGGTCGCTGCCCGAGGAGGAAAAACGGCAGCTCATTCACGAGGTGCTGCGGCCGCTGGGACAAGACCTGGTGGTGACACCCAAGGAAGTGGACGACTTTATCGAAGGGGTGGCCAACGTGCTCGCTACCGGGTTGAACCAGGCGCTGCACCGTGCCGTCAACAGTAAGAACAGCGCGGCCTACACCCACTGATGGCTGCCGTCCTGGCCGTCTGCCGGTGAGCGCTCCTCACTGACACCGCAGACGGAAAAACTAGCGGTGAGAGAAAAGGTAGAAAAGGGTTCTATCGTCTCTATGACGCTCATAGGCTAAAGCATAGACAAGCGTTCGGCGATTGCTAAGTCCGCTGTCAATGCAAACAGCATGAGGAGGGAGACAGATGGCAACCCTGATTCAGCGCCAATTTGTCGCGCTTTCCATTATCACGGCCTTCCTGTTCATCGTCACCAGTGTGATGGCGATGCACGGCAACCGCGTCATGATCGCCTCGTCGGCTGTGCAGCAGGCGGCGACCCGCGTGTCCAGCCTGGCTTTGCTCACATGGATGGGACAGGAGATTCCCACGCTGACACAGACGGTACAGGCCTCTACAGAGCGAGGCGTCAACAGCATATCCGGTTTTTTGTTTCAGGTGGCCACCGGCATCCAGCCTGGTGACCTGCGCAGCCTGCTGGGAAGGGAGCTGCCCGGCATGCTGACAGCGGATGACGCCCGCTTTGTCGTCGCCGGCAGGGACTCCACGCTGGCCGACCTGTACGTGGAATACCCCGCCTATCCGCATCAGGTGAACGATGCGGCGCCGTCTGGCAATACCGGTGAAACGGCAGCAAACGATGCACAGCCGAAGCCGGAGGAGAACAAGGCGGCACCGCAGCCCAACCCGACCACCGGCGGCAGGAAAATTGTCTACGTCTACAGCACCCACAACCGCGAGTCCTGGTACAGTGAAACAAAGCCCGTCGGGACATCGGTGGACCACCCTAAGCGCAACATCTCGCTGGTCAGCAAGCGGCTGGCGGAAGCGCTGAACGAACGAGGCATCGGCACGGAGTACAATGAGGAAGACATCTACCAAAAGCTGTTGGACAAAAAATTGGACTACGCCCTCTCCTACGCCGAATCGCTGCGGGCGGTCAAGGCGGCGACGCAGCGGAACCGGGAGCTGTATTACTTCTTTGACCTGCACCGCGACACTGCGCCGCGCAGCAAAACCACCGTCACCATCAACGGTAAGACCTATGCCCGCGTCTTGATGATCATCGGGAAGCGAAACAAAAACTACGAGAAAAACGAGCAGTTTGCCACCGAACTGCACCACCTGATGGAAAAGATGTATCCCGGCCTGTCCCGCGGCGTCATGGAAAAAGGGGCGAAAACCGACCATGGCGAGTATAACCAGTCCATCTCACCGGGAAGCCTTTTAATGGAAATCGGCGGAACCAGCAATACGCTGCAGGAGTCGTTGAACACGGCGGAAGCGCTGGCAGACGTGTTCGCCGAATACTACTGGCAGGCGGAAAAGGTGGGCAAACCGCTGACCAGCGAGCCTGCCAAGAGGTGAAGAGGCATGAACGTGACGGTGAAGCTGGCGGGGATGGTAGTGATCCTGTTGATCGGTGTGGCGTTGGGGCTGCAGACAGCAGAGCGCGGCATCCACAAGGTGAGCGGAACGCCGGAGCAGCAGCCGCAGACGTTTTACATCAAAAAGTTGGACAAGGGGCAGATGGAGATCGCGGTGATGGGTACACAGGTGCAGGCGGCGGCGCCGCGCGAGATGGTCAACTACGTGAGCAGCGCGGGCCAAACGCTGGGGCGGCTGGTGAAAGAAGGGACGAAGTCGGCCGTTGAGTGGGTGGCCAGGATTTTTGCCCCATGAGCGGTCGTTTATAGACAAATCAATGCAGGCAAACAGTCAGGTATTAATCAGGCCCGCTGCACATGCGGGTCTTTCTCGTTCGTTCGTATTGGTTCGCACAGGAGAATATTTTGTTTGTTTAGTCAAGTTATAATTATGTGAATTTAATACGTTGCCAAAAAATTGGATTAATGGCATAATTGATCACAGTTAGGCGTCTTGTCCTATGGAATATATCGGTAAGAGAGGTGCACGGCGTGTCACAGCCTTTGCTTGAGATCGAAAACCTGCAGACGCACTTTTTCACGGACCGCGGACAAATCCCGGCCGTCGACGGCGTTTCCATCAAGGTAAACAAAGGAGAAGTGGTCGGCATTGTCGGCGAATCCGGGTGCGGGAAAAGTGTGACCTCGCTTTCCGTGATGAGACTGGTCCCCAATCCTCCTGGCAAGATTGTCGGCGGCTCCATCCGGTTTAAGGGGGAAGAGCTGGTCACAGCCAGCGAAAAGCGCATGAGGGAGCTGCGCGGCAATGAGATTGCGATGATCTTTCAGGAGCCGATGACCTCGCTCAATCCCGTTTTCACGATCGGCAACCAGATTGGGGAAGTGATTCGAATACATACCAACGTGACGAAAAAAGAGGCCAGGCAGCGCTCGATTGACATGTTGAAAAAAGTGGGCATCCCGCGCGCGGAAGCGATCGTGGACGAATACCCGCACCAATTGTCCGGCGGCATGAGGCAGCGGGTCATGATTGCCATGGCGATGGCCTGCAATCCCCAGCTGTTGATTGCGGACGAACCGACGACGGCGCTGGACGTGACGATTCAGGCGCAGATTCTCGATCTGATGCGGCAGCTCAATCGCGAGTCGGAAACGGCGATTATGATGATCACCCACGACCTCGGGGTGGTTGCGGAGATGTGTGACCGCGTTGTCGTGATGTACGCGGGCAACGTGGTGGAGGAAGGCGACGTCCGCTCCATCCTGAAAGAGCCAAAACACCCGTACACGGTCGGGCTGCTTAATTCCCTGCCCAAACTGGCGGGGGAGCGGAAGCGGCTGTACTCCATCCCCGGCAACGTGCCCATCCCCGGATCGCTCACCGTAGGCTGCCGATTTGCCCCGCGCTGCGAGCACGCGACCGACAGGTGCAGGGCAGAGATGCCGGAACTGAAAGCGGCAGGACCGAATCGACGCACTCGCTGTTGGCTGTACGATTAACCCGAAAGGAGCATGCAGGTGGCTGAAGATCTGCTGATTGTCAAGAATCTGAAAAAATACTACTCCATCACAGGCGGCGTTTTCGGGAAAGAGGTTGGCGTAGTCAAGGCGGTGGACGACGTATCGTTCACGGTCAAGCGGGGGGAGACGCTCGGCCTGGTGGGCGAGAGCGGCTGCGGCAAGTCGACGACCGGACGCTCTCTGCTGCGGCTGATCGAACCGACCGCCGGAGAAGTGATATTTGACGGCGTCAATGTCACCGCGCTCACAGCGGACGAGATGCGCAGGATGCGCCGCCACATGCAGATTGTCTTTCAGGATCCGTTCGCCTCTCTCAACCCTCGTCACAATATTGAAAAGATTTTGGAAGAACCGCTCGTGGTGCACGGCATCGGCACGCCAGACGAACGGAAAAAGCGGGTGCGGGAGATGCTGGAAGTGGTCGGTTTGAGCAGCGCCCACGCACAGCGCTATCCGCACCAGTTCAGCGGCGGCCAGCGGCAGCGGATCGGCATCGCCCGGGCCCTGATGCTCAACCCCAAACTGATCGTGGCAGACGAACCGGTGTCGGCGCTGGACGTATCCATCCAGTCGCAGGTGCTCAACCTGATGCAGGATCTGCAGCAGGAATTGGGGCTCACCTACCTGTTCATCGCCCACGATCTGAGCGTCGTACGCCACATCAGCGACCGCGTCGGCGTGATGTACCTGGGGCGACTGGTGGAACTGGCCGACAGCGAAACGCTGTACGACCAGCCGCTGCACCCGTACACGCGCGCGCTGCTGTCAGCCGTGCCGTCGCCTGATCCGGATGCCGTGCGGGAACGGATCATCCTGCAGGGAGATGTGCCCAGCCCGGCCAATCCGCCCGGCGGATGCACATTTCACACCCGCTGTCCCCATGTGACCGAAGAATGCCGCAGCGTGCGTCCCGCATTTCAGGACGTTGGCGGCGGCCATTTCATCGCCTGTCATTTGTACAAGACGTGAGTCACGAGGGGACCGGGGAGGAGCGAAAAGCACCCGCACGGTCGGGAGCAACGCTGCCTGTTCCCAGGCAAAGGGGGGGATGCGGAAAAACGGTGACGATCCAAATCTTTCGAATAATGGCGTGAAGAAAAACGGAGGAAAAGGGGGCACTCATCCATGAAGAAGAACGTGCTTACTGCTGCAATGGCCAGCCTGTTGGCGCTCTCCATGGCGCTGGCAGGATGCAGCGGCTCGCAAACGGCTCAGCAGCCGGCTGACCAATCGGGGCAACAACCGGCGCAGACGGCGACGGAACCGGCCAACAACGGTCCCAAGCAGTTGATCATCGGCCGCGGCGCTGATACGAAAAGCCTTGATCCCATCCGGGAGACCGACGGTGAAACCTTTAAGGTGACGGAAAACATATACGAAACGCTGGTCAGCTATGAAGACACCAGCACCAAGGTCATTCCCGGATTGGCGGAGAGCTGGGAGATTTCACCGGACGGCTTGACCTACACCTTCAAGCTCCGCCAGGGCGTGAAATTCCACGACGGCACCGATTTCAACGCCGAAGCGGTCAAGTTCAACTTTGACCGCTGGATGGACAAGAGCAACAAGTACCACAACCCCGAGGGCTACCCGTACTACAACGACATGTTCGGCGGCTACAAAGGCGACAAGGATCACGTAATCAAGGAAGTCAAGGTGGTCGATCCGTACACCGTGCAGTTCGTGCTGAACCGGACAATGGCGCCGTTCCTGGCCAACCTGGGCATGTCGCCGTTTGCGATTGCGTCTCCGAAAGCGATCGAAAGCGGAACGCTCGGGGAGAAGCCGGTCGGTACGGGACCGTTCAAGTTCGTGGAATGGGTTCGCAACGACACCATCACGCTGGAGAAAAACCCCGACTACTGGAACAAGGGGCTGCCCAAGCTGGACAAGGTCGTCTTTAAAGTCATTCCGGAAAACACGGCGCGCCTGACCGCGCTTGCCTCCGGCGAAATCGACCTGATGGACGGTCTCAATCCGGACGATGCAGAGAGCGTGAAGGAGAACGAGGACCTGCAGTTGATCCTGCGCCCGTCGATGAACGTCGGCTATTTGGCGTTCAACACGGAGAAGAAGCCGTTTGACAATCCGAAAGTGCGTCAAGCCATCGGCTACGCCATCAACAAGCCGGAACTGGTCCAAGCGTTCTACAGCGGCCTGGGTGAACCGGCAACCAACCCGATGCCGCCCAGCCTCTGGGGTTACAACGACCAGATCAAGGACCGCGAGTACAACCTGGAAAAGGCCAAGCAGCTGCTGGCGGAGGCAGGCTATCCCAATGGCTTCAAGGTCAAGTTCTGGGCGATGCCGGTGCCGCGTCCGTACATCCCCGACGGCAAGAAGATTGCCGAGGCCATTCAGCAGGATCTGAAAAAGATCGGCATCGAGACGGAAATTGTCACGATGGAGTGGGCCACCTATCTGGAAAAAACGCGGAAAGGCGAGCACGACATGTGCCTGCTCGGGTGGACTGGCGACAACGGCGACCCGGACAACTTCCTGTATACACTGCTTGACAAAAACACGATCAACGGCAACAACATTTCCCGCTACAGCAATGAGGAAGTCCACCAACTGCTGCTGAAAGCGCAGTCCTTGCCCGATCAAGCGGAGCGGGAAGCCCTGTACAAGAAAGCCCAGGAGATCATTTTCAACGACGCGCCGCTGATCCCGCTGGTGCACTCCACTCCGCCGCTCGCCGCGAAGAAGAGCGTCACGGGCTATCAGCCTCATCCCAAAGGCAGCGAAAGCGTAGAAAAGGTAGACATCCAATAAGGAAGACGGCAACAAAGGGTAAGAGGAACCCTTCTTCTTACCCTTCTCTCATGTGCAAAACGCGAGGAAAGCGAGGAGATGGCCTTGCTGTCATACACGATTCGTAGATTGTTGATGCTGATTCCCGTGCTCCTTGGCATGTCGCTGATTGTATTTGCCATCATTCGCGCCATCCCCGGCGATCCGGCGCTGACCATTTTGGGAGAAAAGGCAAGTGCCAAAGCTCTGGAGGATCTGCGGCAGCAGCTCGGGCTGAACAATCCCTGGTACGTGCAGTACTTCCACTACCTGTGGGACGTTCTCAGGGGAGACCTGGGCGTATCCTTGCACACCAAGGCTCCCATCGCGAAGGAATTGGGGCCGTACCTGGCTGCCACCATTGAATTGACGCTGGTCAGCATGATATTTGCCGTTTTCATCGGCGTAAATGCCGGAATCATTTCGGCCTGGAAGCAAAACTCGTGGTTTGACTACATCTGCATGCTGGTTGCGTTGATCGGCGTATCCATGCCCGTATTCTGGCTGGGGTTGATGGAGCAGTGGCTGTTTGCCCAGGAGTTGAAGTGGCTGCCTTCCATTGGACGCGACAATCCGCGTGATCCCGTAACGGCGATTACGCATTTCTATATCATTGATGCGATGCTGGCCGGTCGTTGGGACCATCTCCGCGACGTGATCGAGCACCTGATTTTGCCGAGCATCGCGCTGGGGACCATCCCGATGGCGATCATCGCCCGCATCACCCGTTCCAGCATGCTGGAAGTGATGCGCTCCGACTATATTCGGACGGCACGTGCCAAGGGGCTGGGACAGTTTTTCGTGGTGTACAAGCACGCCTTGAAAAATGCGCTGATTCCCGTCCTGACCATCGTCGGGCTGCAGACAGGGCTGTTGATCGGCGGAGCCGTCCTGACCGAGACGATTTTTGGCTGGCCCGGCGTTGGCCGATACATTTTTACGGCGATTGGAAACCGCGATTATCCCGTCATTCAATCAAGCATTCTCGTCATCGCTACGATTTTTGTCCTGATCAACCTGTTGGTCGACCTCCTCTACGCCTATGTCGATCCGCGCATTAAATACCGCTAAGGAGGACGTCTTATGGCAGAAACCCATGTGGAAACGGTACGCGTGCAGCAAACCGACGAGCCGGTCTCGTCCCCTTGGCGCGACGCCTGGCGGACGCTCCGCAAAAACAAGCTGGCCATCGTCGGCTTCATCATCATTTTCGTGTTTGTCCTGCTGGCCCTGTTGGCTCCATACATTACCCCCTACGAATACGACAAGGGAGAGTTGATCAACAAGAACAAGCCGCCGTCGGCCGAGCACTGGTTTGGAACTGACTACAACGGGCGCGACGTGTTCACCCGGGTGATTTACGGGGCGCAAATCTCCCTGCGCGTCGGGCTGTTCTCCGTCATCGGATCGGTAATCGTCGGCACGTTTCTCGGCCTGCTTGCCGGCTATTACGGCCGCTGGGTGGACATGATCATCTCCCGGCTGTTTGACATCATGCTGGCCTTCCCCAGTATTCTGCTCGCCATCGCGATTGTGGCGATGCTCGGACCATCGCTGGAGAACGCCCTGCTGGCGATCGCCATCGTCAACATTCCTACCTACGGACGGCTGGTCCGTTCGCGCGTGTTAAGCCTGAAAGAGGAAGAGTTTGTCATGGCAGCGAAGGCGATCGGATCGAAAAACTCTCGGATTATCCTGCATCACATCCTGCCGAACAGCCTGGCGCCGATCATCGTCACCGGCACGCTGGGCATTGCGACGGCAATTCTTGAAGCGGCTGCCCTGGGGTTCCTCGGACTGGGGGCGCAGCCGCCGCAGCCGGAGTGGGGGCTGATGCTGTCCGACTCACGCCAGTACATTCAAAAAGCGCCGTGGACCGTCATCTTCCCCGGCTTGTCCATCATGCTGACGGTGCTCGGCTTCAACCTGATCGGCGACGGTCTGCGCGACGCGCTTGACCCGCGGATGAAACATTGAAAACGCCATTCCGTCCGGCTGTCGAGGCTGCTCGGCAGCCTTCCCGTATATAGACAAAGTCCGTGGAGCATGGGTGATAGGGCCCGCTCGCTTCTTTTTTTTCCGAGGACATGGTATCCTCGCTAGTAGATACCAAGAGAAAGCAGGGTGAGCAAGTTGTACCAGGAGCGCATGCAGCAGTTGCACACGTATATGGAAAAGGAAGAGTTGGACGCGGTGTTGATCACCTCGCCCAAACACGTTTACTATCTGACTGGCTTTTTTACGGAACCCCACGAACGCTTCATGGGCCTCATCATCCCGGCGCAGGGCGAACCGTCGTTGATCGTCCCGGCGCTGGATCGTGAAGCGGCGGCAGCGGCGGCTTCCGGGGTCAAGCAAATCCTGACGCATACCGATACGGATAATCCGTATGACGTGTTGAAGCAGGCGCTGCCCGCCGGAGTGACGCGGTTGGGCATCGAGAAGAGCCACATGACTGTGGAGCGCTTTGAAGCGATGAGCGCGGTCGTGTCGGCCAAGCGGTACGCCGACGTGGAGGAACCGCTCCGCGAAATGCGGTTGATCAAGTCGGCGGAGGAAGTGGCCCGCATCAGGCACGCCGTGCGGCTGGTGGAACAGGCACTGAGCGAGAGTCTGAAAAAAGTGAAACCGGGCGTCACCGAGATGGAGATCGTCGCCGAACTGGAATACCAGATGAAGCGGTTGGGGGCTGACGGGCCGTCGTTTGACACGATGGTGCTGGCCGGCGAAAAATCGGCGCTGCCGCACGGAACCCCGGGCAGCCGGCAGGTGCGCGAGGGAGACCTGCTGTTGTTTGACCTGGGCGTGGCGGCTGACGGCTACGTGTCCGACATCACCCGCACCTTTGCGATCGGCGAGATCAGTGCACAGCTTCGGGAAATCTACGAGACGGTGCTTGCGGCCAACGAAGCGGCCATCGCTGAGGTGCGTCCGGGTGTCACGCTGGCTCACCTCGACCAAACGGCTCGCCGCGTAATCGAGGAAAAAGGGTACGGTCCGTATTTCATGCACCGTCTGGGGCACGGATTGGGCATGGACGTCCACGAATATCCGTCGGTTCACGGACAAAACCAGGACGTGCTTCGTCCCGGCATGGTCTTCACGATCGAACCGGGGATCTACCTCCCGGGCGTGGGGGGCGTGCGAATCGAGGACGACGTGCTGGTGACCGACAGCGGCTGCGATGTATTGACGCAGTTCCCGAAACAGCTGACCGTCATCAGGTAAGGCTCAGACGAAAAACGAATATGGTGTTTCACGGTGCCGTCCGGGTGCAGGTCCGCCCGGGGGGCTTAAAAGGGAAGTTCGGTGAAAGTCCGACGCGGTCCCGCCACTGTAACGGGAGCGCCCTGCGACAGCCACTGTCTCGCCGGTCTGGCGAGATGGGAAGGTGCAGGGAGCGATGAACCCAAGCCAGGAGACCTGCCGTGAAGCGATCACGCTTTTACCCACGAGGATGGGGATGTGTGGAAAGCAGGGGACAGAAAGAAACGGCGCTCCGCGTCTGTTCTTTTGTCGTGTCCGCATGCAGACAGGCATCTTCCGTCCAATACGGGAGGTGCTTTTTTGTTTGTGCGTAAACATGTGAGCCAGGTTTACAACAGGCAGGCGAGTATGTATTGGTGCTTTCGTCGGGGATGGCCTCTCCGTAGTCGGGGCGGCCATCCAGGCACTTGTCCGCAATTCCCTCGCTGATCCCGACATCCTGGGCGTCTCTTCGGGGGCGTCGGTCGGGGCGACATCGGTCATGCTGTTTGGCGCACTCCCGCTCCCCTGGACCCGTTTTTCGCCATAAACGTTGTAACATTTCGTCGGCCGGCCGCATCTAAACAGGTGAATGCACACGAAGGGAGGCGCGCCGCGTGGAAAAACTGCAGCCGACGGTGGAAGCGGTGCTGGAACAGATCATGCGGGAATACGGGACGCGCGTGCTTCGCCTGGTCACCTTGATGGTGAAAGACCGCAGTCTGGCGGAAGACATCACGCAGGACGTCTTTTTGAAAGCGTACCGTCACCTGCCCCGTTTTCGCGGCGAGAGCAGCATCCGCACCTGGCTCTACCGGATCGCCGTGAACGAGTGCAAAGGGTGCCTGCGCTCCTGGGCGTTTCGCAACCTGCTGCCTCGTTCCTGGATCAGCCGGGAGAGCGACGTGTCCGCGGAGCGGCAGGTCATGGAGCGGGCGCAACGGGACGAGCTGGTTCGCCTGGTGCTGGAGCTGCCGCCGCTGTACCGCCAGGTGATCGCGCTGCACTACTACGCCGATCTGTCCATCGCGGAAACGGCCGAAGTGCTTGGCGTGACGGAGGGAACGGTCCGGACACGGCTGCACCGCGCCCGGCAGCAGTTGAGACAGCGGATGGAGTCAAGGGAGGAATGGGAATGGAACGGGACAAATGGCTGCGAGAGCTGAAGGAGCGGGCCGACGAAACGGTGTGCAAGGACGTGACGTTTACCCCCGGAATGGAAGAAGCCGTGCGAAAGCGCATCAGACAGCGGTCGCAGCGGCAGAGGCGCGGACCGCTTCTGGCGTCGGCGTCCGCTGCGGTGACGCTGCTGGCCCTGTGGATGTGGTGGCCCGATGCGCTGCAGCCCAAGCAACCGGCCGCCCCTGGCCCCGCGCCGAAGACAACCGCACCGCCGCTGTTCGGCCTCGTCTCCTCTCCTCCCGTGCTGTGGAAAACGTCGCCGCAGATGGAGACGGTCCATGACGGCAAACCGTTCCGCTATGTCGGCGAGAAGCCGGTGCGCATCATCACGGATGAGCTGTACGAAGGACAGATGCAAAACGTGTTCTGGCTGCTGAATGGTCCGTTTGCCCCGGAAGTGAATCTGGTCGGGTGGAGCACCGAGGGGGAGCGCGTGGATCTGGGCAGCTACCGGGTGGCGGGACCGCAGTATGACGCGGACGGCCATTTTCCTTCCGGCATCGTTTTGCCGCATGCGGGTATCTGGAAGCTGCAGGTCGTCTCCGGCGGCAAGCATTTCGGACAGGTGTTCGTCGAGGTGAAGGAGGGCGTGTCGCCGGCCAACCGGGAACTGGTCACGCCGCTGATTACCCGCTACCTGCAGAGCATCCGGGGTGATCTTGACTGGCTCGGCGGTGAGCGGGACGTCAAACTGGATGTAATCGGCGTGGAAGCCCCCAATGCGGAGAACCGGCGCGTGTACGCATGGGTGCAGATTACCGGCAGGGGCGGGGACCAACAGCAGCTCGCGCTCAGCGCCCCGATGGTCTTTGACATCGCGTACAGGGTCTCTCGCGGCGGCAGCGCCGGGTACCAGGTCACAAGCCACCGCATGCCGGAGGACGGCAGCCGTTACCAGAGCAGCCTCGAGTCGATGTTTCCGCCGCAGATCGTGCAGAAACTGAAAAGGTACGGCTCTGCACACTGACAGGGCCGTACCCGGGTGCTGCTCCCCTAATTCCCCCGTCGCCCTCTCCTCCAGAAGGGGTGCGCCCCGTCATGCCCCTTCCATCTCCCATCTTCCCTCTCCTTCCGCCTCGTTCCTGCTTATTGCTCCGCTATCCGGCCTTTGTTATAATTGACCTTAGTGTATTTTTTCGGAACGCTATCTGAAAGCGACTTTCGGATGGCGTGGGAGGGAACAGACACAGATGGATCGCCGTGAAAGACAGAAACGAATTCGCAATTTTTCCATTATCGCCCATATTGACCACGGAAAGTCAACCCTGGCGGACCGCATTTTGGAGCTGACCGGAGCACTGTCGGCCCGCGAGATGGAAGACCAGTTTCTGGACACGATGGAGCTGGAAAAGGAGCGCGGCATTACGATCAAGCTGAACGCCGTGCGGTTGAACTATAAAGCCGATGACGGAGAGGAGTACATCCTGCACCTGATCGACACCCCCGGACACGTCGACTTTACGTACGAAGTATCCCGCAGCCTTGCCGCCTGTGAAGGGGCGCTCCTGGTGGTGGACGCCGCCCAGGGGATTGAGGCGCAGACATTGGCCAACGTCTATTTGGCGCTGGACAACAATCTCGAGATTATCCCGGTCATCAACAAGATCGACCTGCCCAGCGCGGAGCCGGAGCGCATCAAGCAGGAAGTGGAGGACGTCATCGGGCTGGACGCCAGCGACGCCTGCCTCACCTCGGCCAAAGCAGGGATCGGCATCAAGGACGTGCTGGAGGCAGTGGTGAAAAAGGTGCCGGCACCCGAGGGAGACCCGGATGCGCCGCTGCAGGCGCTGATCTTCGACTCCTACTTTGATCCGTACCGGGGCGTGATCGCATCCGTGCGGATCGTCAACGGTACGCTGAAAAAAGGTATGAAAATCAAGATGATGGCCACCGGCAAAACATTCGAAGTGACGGAAGTGGGCACCTCCACCCCCCGTCAGACGCCGGTAGACGAGCTGACCGTCGGTGACGTGGGCTACGTGGCTGCCTCGATCAAGACGGTGGGCGACACCCGTGTCGGGGATACGATCACGGATGCCAATCGTCCGGCCGCCGAACCGCTGCCAGGTTACCGCAAAATCAATCCGATGGTGTTTTGCGGTCTCTACCCGATCGACACCAGCGAGTACAACGATCTGCGCGAGGCGCTGGAAAAGCTGCAGTTGAACGACGCGTCGCTGCAGTTCGAACCGGAGACCTCACAGGCGCTCGGATTTGGCTTCCGCTGCGGCTTCCTCGGACTTTTGCACATGGAGATCATCCAGGAGCGGATCGAGCGGGAGTTTAACATCAACCTGATTACCACCGCGCCGAGCGTTATCTACCGCATCACCAAGACGAGCGGCGAAGTGGTTGAGATCGACAACCCCTCGAAAATGCCGGAGGCGCAAAAAATCGAACAGATCGAGGAGCCGTACGTCACGGCGACAATCATGGTGCCCAACGATTACGTCGGCGACGTCATGCAGCTCTGCCAGGGCAAGCGCGGGGAATTCCTCGACATGCAGTACATGGGGGAAAACCGCGTTCAGCTCAAGTACGACATGCCCCTCTCCGAGATCGTCTACGACTTCTTTGACCTGTTGAAGTCGGGCACCAAGGGATACGCGTCCTTTGACTATGAACTGGCCGGCTACAAGCCCTCCAAGCTGGTGAAAATGGACATCCTCCTCAACGGCGAAGTGGTTGACGCATTGTCGTTCATCGTCCACCGCGACAGCGCCTACCAGCGCGGACGCGTCATTTGCGAAAAGCTGAAAGAACTGATTCCGCGCCAGCAGTTTGAAGTGCCGATCCAGGCCGCCATCGGCAACAAGGTGATCGCGCGCGAGACGATCAGCGCGCTCAGGAAAAACGTGTTGGCCAAGTGTTACGGCGGCGACATCACCAGGAAGCGCAAGCTGTTGGAAAAACAAAAAGAAGGGAAAAAGCGCATGAAAGCCGTCGGCTCCGTCGAGGTGCCGCAAGAAGCGTTTATGGCTGTGCTGCGCATGGACGACAAAAAGTAGGCCTGACCGCGCGTCAGGTCTTTTCCATTCCACTATCGCAAAAAGGAGGGGAGCGGATATGCCGCAGTCGGTGTACATCCACATTCCCTTTTGCACCAACAAGTGCTACTACTGTGACTTCAATTCGTTCGTCACCAGCAACCCGCAGGTGATCGAAGACTATCTGGACACACTGGACAAGGAGATGGAGCGGACGTTTGCCCTGTGGCCGCCGGAGAAGATCAAAACCATTTTCGTCGGCGGGGGGACGCCGACGTTTCTCGACCGCCGCCAGATGCAGGTCTTTCTGGAGGCGGTGCGGAAGCATACAGAACGGTTCTGGGCCGACGATCTGGAATTCACGATGGAAGCCAATCCCGGCACCACTGACGTGGAAAAGCTCCGGCTGATGCGCGAGCTGGGCGTCAACCGGCTCAGTTTTGGCGTGCAGTCGTTCGACAATGCGCTCTTGAAGCGGCTGGGCCGGATTCACGACGTGGACGACGTCTACCGCAGCATCGACAACGCCGTGACCGTCGGCTTTACCAACCTGACCATCGACCTGATGTTCGGGCTGCCGGACCAGACGGAAGAGATTTTCCGCCGCACGCTGGAACTGGCGTTTGAGCTGCCGACCACGCATTTTTCCGCGTACAGTCTGAAGGTGGAAGAAAACACGCTGTTCCACACGCTGTACCAAAAAGACCAGCTTCCGCTCCCTTCGGAAGAGGCTGAGCTGGCAATGTATCTGATGTTGATCGAGGAGATGGAAGCGCACGGTTATCGCCAGTACGAGATCAGCAACTTTGCCAAGCCTGGCTATGAAAGCCGTCACAACTGCACCTACTGGCTCAATGATGAATACTATGGGTTGGGCGCGGGAGCCCACGGCTATGTAAACGGCGAACGGCACGTCAACGCAGGACCGCTGGCCGTCTACATGCGCATGGGCCAGGAAGGGCTGCCCCGAGTGGAGCAGTTTGCCGTCTCCCGCGAAGATGCCATGGAGGAACAGATGATCCTGGGGCTGCGGCTGCGCGACGGGGTGAACCTCGCCCGGTTCGCGGAGCGCTTCGGCGTCACGGCGGAGCAGGTGTTCGGACCGGTGATTGACGAAGAGGTGGCAAAAGGGATGTTGGAACGTGTGGACGGCCACCTGCGGTTGACCAAACAGGCCTTGCCGTTGGGAAACGAAGTGTTCGCCCGCTTCCTGCGCGATTAGCGGCAGGATCGGGTGGACAGCGTGCTGGGAAAACATTGACAAAACCTTCGCGTATTGATACCTTAGTAAATAGATTTAGCACTCGATGCTGTTGAGTGCTAACAACAGGGGGCGAAGACAGCATGTTATCGGAACGCCAACGACTGATTCTCAATGCGATTGTCGATAATTACATTCATTCCGCCGAACCCGTAGGCTCACGCACCATCTCCAAACGGGAGGACATCGGTTTCAGCTCCGCGACCATCCGCAACGAGATGGCTGATCTGGAAGAACTCGGGTACCTGGAACAGCCGCATACATCAGCTGGCCGCGTTCCCTCCACGAAAGGGTACCGCTTTTACGTCGACAACTTGATCAAACCGCACATGTTGAGTGAGTTGGAGTTGAGCAAACTGAAACAGCTGTTTGCCGAACGGATTCATCACTTTGAGAAGGTGATCGACTACACTGCTCAAATTCTCTCGCACGTGACCAACTACACGGCCATCGTGTTGGGTCCGGAGATTTTCGAGCATCGGCTGAAACACATTCAGATCGTTCCCCTGAATGAAACACAGGCAGTGGCCATCGTGGTCACAAACACCGGCCGCGTGGAAAACAAGCTGATTGACATGCCGCAGGGCGTTCGACCGCAGGAGATCGAGAAGCTGGTCAACCTGCTGAACAGCAAGCTGAGCGACGTGCCGCTGTGGCAGCTTCGCCAGCGCATGTATCTGGAAGTGGCGGGCGAGATGCGGCGTCATGTGGAGCAGTACGAAGAGATGCTGCGGATTCTGGAAGAGTCTCTCCAGCGGAAGGAAGGCGAACGCGTCTATCTCCGTGGTGCGACCAAGATCATGGATCAGCCGGAGTTCCGCGACGTGGACAAAGTGAAGGACATCTTGGAACTGCTGGAACAAAACGATCAACTGGTCCACTTGTTCGGACCTCCGAGTGAGGGCATCACCGTTCGCATCGGACAGGAAAACCAGCTTGACGCGATGAAGGAATGCAGCATCATCACCACCGCCTATTACATCGGCGGCAAGCCGGTCGGGACGGTGGGAATCCTGGGGCCGACGCGGATGGAGTACAGCCGGGTGATCACCGTGCTCAACTATCTGGCGGAAGGTCTGTCGCGTATGCTGACATCGCAGTTTGAGAAATAGTAGAAATCGTAATGGAGTGAAAGGCTGACCCGGTGCAGCGGCAGCGGACAGCCTGGGGAGGTATCGGAACGTTGAACGAGGACAAACTGACGCGAGACCACGAACAGGAAGCGGAAGCGGCAGCAGCCGAGCAGCAGGAAACCGCTGACCAGGAGCAGCAGGAAGCCGCCGCACAAGAGCAGGAGCCGGCGGCAGAGATCGACTGGCAGCAGGAAGCGGAACGCTGGAAGGCACAGGCGGAAGAAAATCATAACCGCATGCTGCGCGCCTTGGCCGACATGGAAAACCTCAGGCGGCGGACGCGCAAGGAGCAGGAGGATCTGGCCAAATACGCCTCGCTCAAGGTTATCTCGGAGCTTCTGCCCGTGATTGACAACTTTGAACGCGCGCTGAGTGCTGACAAGGATTCGATGACGGTCGAATCCCTGCTCGAAGGGGTCAACATGGTGTACCGCCAGATGTTGCAGATCTTTGAACGGGAAGGCTTGACGGCGATCCAGGCGACAGGCCAGCCCTTTGATCCCAACGTCCATCAGGCGGTAATGCAGGCCCAAGACCCGGCATACGAATCGGGCGTGGTCGTGGAGGAATTCCAAAAAGGCTACCTCTTCAAGGATCGCGTCATCCGTCCTGCGATGGTCAAGGTAAACGCCTGATTGTACTTAAGATAATTCCAGTTGGACAGAAGTGTAAGGAGGATATCCAGTATGAGTCGCGTTATCGGTATTGACCTTGGAACCACAAACTCTTGCGTAGCCGTGATGGAAGGCGGCGAACCGGTCGTCATCGCCAATGCGGAGGGCAGCCGCACTACGCCGTCCGTCGTCGCGTTTAAAAACGGCGAGCGGATCGTGGGAGAAGCGGCCAAACGTCAAGCCATCACCAACCCGGACAACACGGTGATCTCCATTAAACGCCACATGGGAACCAACCACAAGGTAACCCTGGAGGGCAAGGAGTACACGCCGCAGGAAATTTCGGCGATGATTCTGCAAAAACTGAAAGCCGACGCGGAAGCATACCTGGGCGAACCGGTCACCAAAGCGGTAATTACCGTTCCGGCTTACTTTAACGACAGCCAGCGTCAAGCGACCAAGGACGCCGGCAGGATCGCCGGTTTGGAAGTGCTCCGCATCGTCAACGAACCGACAGCGGCTGCACTGGCGTACGGCATCGAAAAAACGGAAGACCAAACCGTGCTCGTCTACGACCTGGGCGGCGGTACCTTCGACGTTTCCATTCTGGAGCTGTCTGACGGCTTCTTTGAAGTAAAAGCCACCTCCGGCGACAACCTCCTGGGCGGTGACGACTTTGACCAGGTGATCATCGACTACCTGGTAAGCGAGTTTAAAAAGGAACACGGCATCGATCTGTCCCAGGATCGCATGGCGATGCAGCGTTTGAAAGACGCCGCGGAAAAAGCGAAAAAAGACCTTTCCGGCGTGCTGACCACGACCATCTCGCTGCCGTTCATCACCGCGGACGCGACCGGTCCAAAGCACCTGGAGGTAAACCTGACCCGCGCCAAGTTTGAAGAACTGTCCGCGCACCTGGTAGAGCGCACCATGGGACCGACTCGCCAGGCGCTGCAAGATGCGGGACTGAGCCCGAGCGACATCGACCGCGTCATCCTCGTCGGCGGTTCCACGCGGATTCCGGCCGTACAGGAGGCCATTAAGAAATTTATCGGCAAAGAGCCGCACAAAGGGGTTAACCCGGACGAAGTGGTGGCGCTGGGCGCAGCCGTTCAGGCAGGCGTGCTGACCGGTGATGTGAAGGATGTTGTGCTGCTTGACGTAACACCGCTGTCTCTGGGTATCGAAACGCTGGGCGGCGTGTTTACCAAGCTGATTGAGCGCAACACGACGATCCCGACCAGCAAATCGCAGATTTTCTCTACGGCTGCCGACAACCAAACCTCCGTGGAAATCCACGTACTGCAGGGCGAACGTCCGATGGCAGCCGACAACAAGACGCTGGGCCGCTTCACCCTGTCCGACATTCCGCCGGCTCCGCGCGGCGTTCCGCAAATCGAGGTAACGTTTGACATCGACGCCAACGGGATTGTGAACGTGCGCGCCAAAGACCTCGGCACCGGCAAGGAGCAGCGCATCACCATCACGTCCAACTCCGGCCTGACGGACGAAGAGATCGAGCGCATGGTGAAAGAGGCTGAGCTGAACGCAGAGGCGGACAGAAAGCGCAAGGAGGAAGTAGAGCTCCGCAACGAAGCGGATCAGCTGGTCTTCACGACCGAAAAGACCCTGAAAGAAGTGGAAGGCAAGGTGGATCAGGCGGAGATCGACAAGGCCAACGAAGCCAAGGACAAACTGAAAAAGGCGTTGGAAGGCGGCAAGATCGACGAGATCAAGACCGCCAAGGACGAACTGTCCCAGGTCATTCAACAAATCTCCGTGAAACTGTACGAACAGGCCGCTCAAGCCGCTCAGGCAGCACAAAACGCGGCTGGCCAAGGCGCATCCGGCGAACCGAAAAAAGACAACGTCGTCGATGCTGACTACGAGGTCGTCGACGACAAGAAGTAACCGAGTGTGAACGAAAAAAAGTCAAAGTCACGGAATGCTGACTTTGACTTTTTTTCAAGTCAGTCACATGCTATGATAACAGTTGACTGTCATGGGAGTGATCGAGCAGATGAAACGGGATTACTATGAGGTGCTGGGTGTCTCCAAGGGAGCGGATGCCGACGAGATCAAGAAGGCGTACCGCAAGTTGGCGCGCCAGTACCACCCCGACGTCAACAAGGCGCCGGATGCGGAAGAGAAGTTCAAGGAAGTAAAAGAAGCGTACGATGTCCTCTCTGACCCGCAAAAGCGTGCCCAGTACGACCGGTTCGGCCATCAAGACCCCAGCCAGGGCTTTGGCGGCGGGTTCGGCGGATTTGACACGTCCGGCATGGGCGGCTTTGGGGACATTTTTGACATGTTTTTTGGCGGCGGCAGACGGTCCAACCCGAATGCGCCGAGAAAAGGGGCGGATCTGCAGTTTGGGTTGTCGATTGACTTCACGGATGCCGTCTTCGGCAAGGAAACGGACGTGGAGATTCCCAAAGAGGCGGAGTGCGACACCTGCCGTGGCACGGGAGCGAAGCCGGGTTCCGGCATAGAGACATGCAAGACGTGCGGCGGCACCGGTCAGCAGGAAGTGGTGGCAAATACCCCGTTTGGCCGCATCGTGAACCGTCGCGTGTGCCCGACCTGCGAAGGCAAGGGCAAGGTGGTCAAGGAGAAGTGTACATCCTGCCGCGGTACGGGCCGGGTGAAGGTGCGCCGCAAAATTCACCTCAACATTCCGGCAGGCGTCGACGACGGAGCACAGCTTCGCGTCGCGGGCGAAGGCGAACCGGGCATAAACGGCGGCCCTCCCGGCGACTTGTACGTCGTGCTGCGGGTGAAGCCGCACGAGTTTTTTGAAAGGGAAGGCAACGACATCTACTGCGAAGTGCCGCTCACCTTTGCCCAGGCAGCGCTCGGGGACGAAATTGAAGTGCCGACGGTCGACGGCCGGGTTAAATTGAAGATTCCCGCCGGTACGCAGACGGAGACTTTTTTCCGGCTGCGGGGCAAAGGGGTGCCGTACCTGCGCGGAAGCGGCCGCGGCGACCAGCATGTGAAGGTGCGCGTCGTCACCCCGACCAAGCTGAACGAGCGGCAAAAGGAACTTCTTCGCGAATTCGCCTCCCTGTCTGGTGAGTCGATAAGCGGGTACGGCGTGGAAGATGAGGGTTTTTTTGAAAAAATGAAGCGGGCGTTCCGCGGCGAGTAGCCGGGAATCGCGTCTGTCAGCGAGACGTTGGCAGAACATGAGCAAAATTGGGGAGTTGGTAGTTCATGAAATGGTCGGAAATCAGTATCCACACGACAGCGGAGGCAGTGGAAGCAGTGTCCAACCTGCTATACGAGATGGGGGCCAACGGTGTCGTCATTGAAGACCCCGAGGTGCTGCATCGCGATTGGGATACGCCGTTTGGTGAAATCTACCAGCTCTCCCCGGATGATTTTCCGGACGAGGGCGTATTCGTCAAGGCGTATCTGCCGATGGATTCGAGTCAGCTGGTCGACGTGTTGGATGAGCTGAAGGAGCAGCTCAGCCACCTGACCGACTACGGTCTCGACATCGGCAAAGGCACGATTGCCGTCAATGACGTGCACGAAGACGAGTGGGCCCACGCCTGGAAAAAGTATTACAAACCGGTCAACGTCTCCGAGCGGATGACGATCAAACCGGTCTGGGAGGCATACGAGCCGAAGCGGCCAGACGAGATCATCATCGAGATGGACCCGGGCATGGCCTTCGGCACCGGCACCCATCCGACGACGATTCTCTGCCTGCGCGCGTTGGAAAAATACCTGCAGCCCGGCGACCGCGTCTACGACGTAGGGACGGGAACGGCCATCCTCAGCATCGCCGCCGTCAAACTGGGCGCCGACCACGTGCTGGCGATGGATCTGGACGAGGTGGCGGTCCGCTCCGCGGAGGCCAACATCGAACTGAACGGCGTCCACGAGCGGATCACCGTCCGGCAGAACAACCTGCTGGACGGAGTGGACGAGCAGGTCGACCTGGTGGTGGCCAATATTCTCGCAGAAGTGATCGTCCGCTTTACCGACGACGTATATCGCGTGCTGAAACCGGGTGGGGTGTTCATCGCGTCCGGGATCATCGCCGCGCGGGAAGCGGATGTGAAAGCGGCAATGGAGGCGTCCGGCCTTGAACTCGTGGAAACCATTTTCATCGATGACTGGGTAGCAATTGTGGCAAAAAAACGGTAGAATAGTGAGGTTGGCGAGATGCAAAGATATTTTGTCGAGCCACACCTCTTTTCCGAACAAGAGGTAACGATTGTCGGCGACGACGTTCATCATATCGTAAACGTGATGCGGGCCAAACCCGGCGAGAAAATCGTCGTGTGCGACGGGGCGGGCCGTTCGGCTGTCGCTCAGCTCGTCTCCCTGTCCGCAAAAGAAGTGACAGCATCGATCGTCCAGTTCCTGGACGAGCAGACGGAACTGCCGATCCGCATTACCATCGGACAGGGACTGCCGAAGGGCGAGAAGATGGAGTGGATATTGCAAAAGGGGACGGAAATGGGGGCGCATGCCTTTTTTCCGTTTACCTCCGAACGCACCATCGTCAAGCTGGACGCCAAAAAAGAGGCGAAGAAGCTGGAGCGCTGGCGCAAGATTGTCAAGGAGGCGGCGGAACAATCCCACCGGGCGGTGCTGCCGGAGATTCTGCCGCCTGCGTCGTTTCGACAAGCAATCGCGTCGGCCGCCGGTTACACGCAGCGTGTGATCGCCTATGAAAAGGAAGGCGGCTCTACGCTTCATCAGGTCTTTGCCGGCATGAGTCCGGGAGAGTCGCTCTTTGTGCTGATCGGGCCGGAAGGAGGCTTTTCTTTGGACGAGGTGAAGCAGGCAGAGTTGATGGGCTTTCAGTCCGTATCACTCGGTCCGCGCATCCTGCGCACGGAGACGGCCAGCCAGTACGTGCTGGCAGCCGCATCGTACCAGTTTGAACGCCTGGCCCCGTAGAGCGCGTAAGATGGGTCAAGGCTACTTACAGAAAGGAGGAAGCGCCATGTCTACGGTTGCTTTCCATACATTGGGCTGCAAAGTGAACAGTTATGAGACGGAAGCGATCTGGCAGCTGTTTAAGGCCAACGGCTACGAGCGGGTGGACTTTGAACAGGACGGCGCCGACGTCTACGTGATCAATACGTGCACGGTGACCAATACCGGAGACAAGAAGAGCCGTCAGGTCATCCGCCGTGCCATTCGCCGCAATCCTGACGCGATTGTCGCGGTGACAGGTTGCTACGCGCAAACTTCCCCCGGGGAAATTGCGCAAATCCCGGGTGTAGATATCATCGTCGGCACACAGGGCCGCGAGAAACTGATCGAATACGTGGAGCAAATCCGCCGGGAGCGCCAACCGATCAACGCGGTCAGCAACATCATGAAGGCGCGCGAGTTTGAAGAACTGGACGTCCCGTCGTTTACGGATCGCACGCGCGCGTCCCTGAAGATTCAGGAAGGCTGCAACAATTTCTGCACCTTCTGCATCATCCCCTGGGCACGCGGCCTGATGCGCTCCCGCAAACCGGAGAGCGTTCTCGAACAGGCCCGGAAGCTGGTCGATGCCGGGTATCTGGAGATCGTGCTGACCGGTATCCACACCGGCGGTTACGGCGAGGATCTGGAGAACTACAACCTGGCCAAACTGCTCGTGGATCTGCATCAGGTGGAGGGACTGAAGCGGATTCGCATCAGCTCCATCGAAGCCAGCCAGATTACTGACGAAGTGATTGATGTGATCAACAATTCGGATCGCGTCTGCCGTCATCTGCACGTGCCCCTGCAAGCGGGCGACGATGAGGTGCTGAAGCGGATGCGCCGCAAGTACACCACGGCGGAATTCTACGAAAAGATGGTGAAAGTGCGCGAAGCACTGCCAGGCGTCGCCCTGACAACCGACGTGATCGTCGGCTTCCCGGGCGAAACGGAACAGCAGTTCCAAAACACCTACGATTTCATCAAAACCGTGGGGTTTGCCGAACTGCACGTCTTCCCGTACTCCATGCGCACCGGTACGCCGGCTGCCCGCATGCCGGATCAGATTCCGGAAGAGGTGAAGCATGAGCGGGTCGCCCGGCTGCTGGAGCTGAACCAGCAGCTGACGCTGGCATACGCCAAGCAGTTTGTCGGCGAAGTGTTGGAAGTGATTCCCGAACGCCCGTACAAGGAAGACCCGGACAGCGGCTTGCTGATGGGGTATTCCGACAACTATTTGAATGTGGTTTTCCCAGGCGATGCGTCGATGATCGGCAACATCTGCAAGGTCCGGCTGGATGAACCCGGCTCCGAATACTGCAACGGCACGCTTGTCCGCGTACTGGACAACGAGCGTCCTGTGCAGCTGAAGGAACGGGCGATATGAAAGAGGTATCAGCGGGAGGCGTCGTCTACCGCTTTCACGACGAAGAACTGCTGCTGTTGCTGATTGAAGACCGCTACGGCAAGGTGACGCTGGCCAAGGGAAAACAGGAACTGGGCGAGACTATTGAGGAAGCGGCACTCCGGGAAGTGCTGGAGGAGACGGGAATCCGCGGGGTGCTCGGAGAAAAGCTGGACACGATTTATTACGACTACCAGCACGCAGTAACGGGAGAAGTGGTCAACAAGGAAGTCCACTATTTTCTGGTGGAGGCGTACACGACGGAAATTACCGTGCAGGTGGAGGAGATTAACGACGTTCACTGGTACACGCCGCTGGAAGCGTGGGCGCTCCAGCAGGAGCGAGGGTACCGCAACAACGACGACGTCCTGCGCAAGGCTTTGCAACATTTCGGGATCGAGGTGTGAGAAGGATGAACCTGAACAAGTACATTGACCATACCCTGCTGAAGCCGGAAACGACGGCAGCGATGATCGACAAGCTGTGCGCCGAAGCAAAAGAACACGACTTTGCTTCCGTCTGCGTCAACCCCACTTGGGTAAAGCGCTGCGCCGAGCTGCTGAAAGGCACTGATGTAAAGGTGTGCACGGTCATCGGGTTCCCGCTGGGAGCCAGCACTCCGGCGGTGAAAGCGGCGGAAACCCGTGACGCGATTGCAAACGGCGCTGCGGAAGTGGACATGGTCCTCAATATCGGTGCGCTGAAATCCGGCGATCTGGAGCTGGTAAAAGCGGATGTGAAAGCCGTCAAGGAAGCGGCTGGCAGCGTTTTGGTCAAAGTGATTCTGGAAACGGGCCTGTTAACGGACGAAGAAAAAGTGACCGCCTGCAAGCTGTGCGTTGAAGCAGGCGCCGATTACGTCAAAACCTCCACCGGATTCGGACACGGCGGTGCCACCGTGGAAGATATCGCCCTGATGCGCAAAACAGTGGGGCCGAATATTGGCGTGAAAGCCTCCGGCGGTGTGCGCGACCGCGCGACGGCGCTTGCGATGATCGAAGCGGGAGCGAGCCGCATTGGCACCAGTTCCGGCGTCGCGATCGTGACGGGCGCAAACGCGGGTGGCAGCGGTTACTGACACGTAAGGAAAGCCTGACCGTATGAGTGGTCGGGCTTTTTTCTGCAGGTGGGTCACACCTCTGCTCTGCAGGATGTGACAAAGTGTCTGAAGTGCGGATATTGGCGAAGTGAACCGCCTGACAAATCCCGGTGTAACCATATGGACAAAAACCGGGTGGAAGGAGCGCATCACATGAAAACCATCAAGGGCGTGTTGATTCTGCTTGCCTTTTTTGGAATGGGTACGCTGGCCAACAAATGGCTTCACGTCCCGCTGCCGGGCAACTTGCTGGGCATGCTGCTGCTGACGCTGGCGCTATGCACGGGACTGGTCAAGCTGGAGTGGGTCGAGACGGCCAGCAATCTGTTGATTCGGCACATGATGCTGTTTTTTGTACCGATTCTGGTGGGAGTGACTGCGTATCTCAAGTGGATTGCAGGCGACCCGTGGCCGATCGTTTCGTCGCTCGTGCTGGGTCCGCTCGCGGTGATGCTGGTGTCGGGGCGGGTCGTTCAGTGGTATCTGAACCGGCACAAGCAAAAAATGGAGCATCACCAACTGGAAGGGAGGATGCTCGATGTTTGACCAATTGCTTGCCGTTGCTGTCACACTGGCGGGATACAAGGCAGCGAGTGTGCTGGCGGAGCGCTTTCCCCGTCTGCAACCGCTGGTCGTGGCGACAATCTGCGTCTGGTTTGCCTGGTGGCTGATCGGCGAGGATTGGGAAGCGTACCGCGCCGGCGGGGAATGGATCTCGTTTTGGCTGGGACCGGCCACGGTTGCACTGGCTGTTCCGCTCGCCAAGCAGCTGAAGGAGTTCGTCCATATTTGGCGCGGCGTCCTGCTGGGTGTGGCGGCGGGCTGTGCCGTTGCGATCCTGACGGTCCGGCTGGTGGGATGGCTGCTGGGCACGGATCAGACGATGGTGCACAGCATGATGGCCAAATCGGTGACCACGCCAATCGCCGTGGAACTGACCCGCAGCATCGGCGGCATTCCGGCGCTGGGGGCCTTGTTTACCGTATTGACGGGGATCATCGGCGTCACCATTGCCCGTCCGGTCCTCTCCTGGGCGGGGATCAGGGATGATTGGGCAATTGGGATTGCCGTCGGCACCAGCTCTCATGCAATCGGCACAGCCAACCTGAACCGCGTCTCACCGGTGCAGACGGCGGCGTCCAGTGTGGCGATGATCTTGGCCGGTGTGGTGACAGCGCTGTACCTGATTCCGTTTTCCACGTAGACGGAGTTACCAGCGTCGTCGTTTCCTGTCCGGCACCAGCCACTGGACGGCAGCGGCGATCTGCCTGGTAAACGGCAGGGCGGCCAGGGAGCACACCACGTTGAACAGGGTCTGGGCATGAGCAATTCGCATCGACGGGCTGTCTGTCAACAAGCTGCTGACCATGGCAAGCTGTGAAAGAAACGGCAGAAAGGCGAGAGCGCCTACCAGGTTGAACAGCGTGTGGCACCAGGCGACCTGGCGGGAAGCCGCATTGGTGCCGATGCTGGCGATGATGGCGGTAAAGCAGGTGCCGATGTTGGCACCCAGCACGATTGCCAGCGCCGTCTCCATCGAGAGCACCTGGTGACTCATCAACCCCATGGTGATGGCGGTCGTCGCCGAACTGCTGTGGATGAGCGCTGTAAACACCATTCCGGTGATCAGGCCGATCCAGACGGAATGGCGGCTTTCCAGAAACAGCGAGCGAAACGCGTCCGACTGTTCCAGCGGTTTGGCCATCACCTGCATGGTGTCGATCCCAAGAAAGATCAGGCCGAAGCCGGCCACCACCAGTCCGATGCAGCGGGTCAGACGGCGCGGCATCAGCCACAAGGCGACGCCGACCAGGAGCATGGGCACGGCGAACGTCTCCAGCCGAAGCGCGATCAATTCGGTTGTGATCGTCGTCCCTACATTGGTGCCGAGAATGATTCCCACGGTCTGGGAAAAACTGATCATGCCTGCATGTGTAAGCCCGATGGTAAGGACGGTGACGGCGCTGGAACTCTGCAGCACCATGGTGCTCAACAAACCCACCCAAAAGCTGTGGACCGGCGTGCGCGTGAAGCGTCCCAGCCAGTCCGCCATTTTCTTCCCGGCGAGGTTTTGAAAACCGGTGCGCATGACATACATACCCAACAGAAAAAAACTGAGACCGAATGTAAAGGGAGCGAGGATGGCAGTCACGGAGCGATCCTCCTTACCAGCAATGAGAACACCCTTCGCGCAGCCAGCGTGTGCCATCTGAACGGGCACCGTGCAGGCTGTCGGGAGGGATTGAATTACTATACGCTATGCCTGTACCAAGACGAGCATGACAAGGAGGAACCGACAACATTGGCAAGAGTGATTCTGCACAAGCACCGAAAAAAGCGGCTGGAAGCGGGCCATCCGTGGATTTTTCAATCGGAAGTGAAGGAGATTCAAGGAGAGTATAAGCCGGGCGACATTGTCGAGGTAATCAACCACCAAGGCCACTTCCTCGCCAAAGGCTACATCAATCCCGCATCGCAAATCATCGTTCGCGTTCTGACGTACAATCAGGACGAAGCGATCGACTATGACTTTTTTCTCCGCCGCATCCGCGAAGCGGCCGCGTTTCGCTCCCGGTTCGTCGACAATCCGCGAGCATGCCGCGTCGTCTACGGCGAGGCGGACTTCCTGCCCGGTCTGATTGTGGACCGGTACGAAGACGTGCTGGTGGCGCAAATTCTCTCGCTTGGGATGGACGTGCGGCGCGACTGGATTCGGGACGCATTGGTGGAAGTGTTTCAACCGCAGGGCATCTACCTGCGCAACGACGTCCCCGTGCGTGAACTGGAGGGGCTGAACCAGAGCAAGGAAGTGCTGTACGGGGAATGTCCGCGGGAAGTGACAATTACGGAAAACGGCCTGACATACATTGTGGATATCATCGAAGGGCAAAAAACGGGCTTCTTTTACGACCAGCGGGAAAACCGAGCCGCCATCGCCCCGCTGATGAAAGGCTGGGGAGAAAAGCACGGCATCACCCTGAAGGAGATGGACGTGGACGGCGAACAGAAGATCGTCCCCGTAGACCGGCGCGGCAAAGTGGTAAAAAACCCCTACTGGGACGGGGCAGAGGTGCTGGAGTGCTTTACCCATACCGGGTCGTTTACGCTGAACGCATGCAAGCACGGCGCGAAAAAGGTGACGGCGCTCGATATCTCCGAGCACGCCATCGAGACGGCTAGGCGAAACATCATGCAAAACGGCTTTTTGCACCGCGTCGAATTCGTCGTTGCCAACGCGTTTGACTACCTGCGCGAGTGCGTCGATGCCGGCCGCATGTGGGACGTGGTCATTCTCGATCCGCCGGCGTTTGCCAAATCGCGCGCGGCGGTGAAGAGCGCCTGCCGCGGCTACAAGGACATCAATCTGAACGGGATGAAGCTGGTGCGCTCCGGAGGGTATCTGGTGACGGCCTCCTGCTCGTACCACATGTCTCCCCAGCTTTTCCTGGAGACGATCCAGGACGCGGCGATGGATGCCCGTAAAATCCTGCGGCTGATTGAGTGGCGGGGAGCAGGCAAGGACCACCCACAGATCAGCGGAGCGGACGAATCCCACTACCTCAAGTTTGCCATCTTTGAAGTAAGGGATCGGCGGTAACCATCCGCTGCCAGGAGCGGCGGACAAAAAACGAGCGGCATGTCGCAGCAGCGCGGCATGCCGCCTTTTTGCGCCGTTCTTCCGTCGGGCAGCAGGGGAAACATGCTTCTCTGGCTGCTGCGGAACGGGTCATCCGCATACAGAAATGGCAGTTGCTGGAACGAATCGGCACTGGTAAAATGAAAGCGCTTCTCAGAAAGAAAGGGGAAGGAAGAAGAGGAGGGATTGAGAGATGAGCATGTCATGGTCGCGTCTTGTGCTTGCGGCGGCGCTGATGGTTCCGCTGGTCCCGGCCGGCCTGTCATCCGCCGGAGCGATCTCGGAACCTGTCGTACCGGGCGCGCATGGCGTGACGGTCACCCGCTTTGACGGCCAGGCGGGAAACTGGCTGACCACGCGCAACCCGCAGCAGTACGCGGCGGCTGTCCAATTCGGCAATCTGGGGCTGGTCCCGGCCGCGTGGGGCGGTTGGGAAACGATGTACGATCCGGCCGAAGTGACGGGCACACAAGTAAACGGCGCGTTTGACGATGCGCAATTCGTCATTCGCGTGCCGGATGAGTGGAACGGCAAGCTGGTCGTGTCCGGCATCCCGGCCACTCGCAACGAGACGGCCACCGATCTGTTGTTTAGCGATTACGTGCTGGAAAAAGGCTACGCCTTTGCGGCCATTGACAAAGGGACGCAGGGAGAAAGCGATCCCGCCGATCCGCTGGCCAAAGTAAAAAACGCCCTCGCGTCCGAGGAAGACTCGGTAGCCGAGTGGCATGTCCGCTTCCGGCAGTTGACCAAGGCGGCGCAAGCCTACCTGGCGGCGCATCATCGAGACCGGCTGATCGATCCCTCCGACAGTACACCCGCTGCCCGACTGGTCTCGAAACAGCATCCAATCCCCACGTACGCCATCGGTATTTCCAACGGCGGGTACGTGGTCCGGTACGCTTTGGAACACGATGATCCGAAACTGACCAAAGAGCCGCGGCTGTACGACGGCGGCGTCGATTGGGAAGGGGTGCTGTGGCGCGCTGACAGGCCCAACCTGATCACCACACTGACCGACGTCGTCAACCACGCGGAAGCGGCCATCTACGGCCAGGGCAACGAGCGGGAGCGCGCCCGCGCAGCCCTGTACCGAGCCGGTGTGCCCAAAGGCTCGGAGAAGCTGTGGGCCTATTACGACCAGATCTACTGGTTCCTTACCCTCAACATCTACCGGGACGAGTTTGACCCGCACGCGCCGAAGCGCTTGCAGTGGCCGGACTACCTGCGGTTCAACGCCGACGGCACCCGCGACCGTTCGCTGGACGGCATCTATCGCACCTACGATTTCACCAAGCGGCCGAAAAAAGTGAAAGAAGCGGTGGAGGCGATCGAGAATACGGGCAGGATTGACGTGCCGCTGATCTCCGTGTTCGGCACCTGGGACGCCCTGATCTTCCCCGAGGTACATGGGAACGCCTACCGGCGGTTGGTCAAAGCGGCGGGACGGGAAAACCTGCACCGGCTCTACCTGGTGGAAAAGGGCAATCATGTCGACGGCCTGGTCTGGAGCGCATCGGACCCGGACAAGGAACTTCAGCCGCTGTTACCGTACGTCCATCAATGCTTTGACCTGCTTGTCGGCTGGGTGGAAGAGGGCAGGCAGCCGCCTGAAAGCGGGACGATTTCTGCACCGCGCGATCCCCTGCGGGTGAAGGACATCCGGACGGGGGAAGAGATCGACCCGTACTGACACGCTGAGCGGACATATGCGTCCGCTTCTTTTTTTGTATCGACAAAAAAACGGCCCGCTGTCCGGCGGGTCGAAAAACGCTGCGGTCAGGCAAACTGTTTGTCGGACAGGATGTCGCGAACCAGTTCCAGGGCTCGTTTGATGCCCAGTTCCTTGCCGAGCAGCACCTGCCCCTCGGCTGAGCTGGCCGCCCTGACTTTACTCAATTCCTCCAGTTCGTGCGTCAGCAGGTGTTCCAGGATGTAGAGGCGCACCTGGCCGATCTCCCGTTCGCTCTGCCGATCCCGTTCCTGGTACTTGACCAGCGCCAGACTTTCTTCCACGTACTTGTCGATATCGTCTTCCAAAAAACGGGAAGCTGTGCAGATGATCTCGCGGTACTCGTCCGTTTGGGAGGGGATGACGCGCAGTGCGTGTCCGAGGTGGGCGAGCAGAAACTTGTGGAGCACGACGCTGTTGCGCGTGTAGGCGTTGTGCAACAGGGAGTACTCGCCCAAAAACGTCCCGGTCTCCTTGTCGTAGCGGTGCAGGAGCGTATAGGACGAACAGTACGTACAGAAGAGCAGATAGTCTCTCATGGACATTCCCCCTGCGTTGAGAAAAGTCTTCTGTGACGTTTTTTCACAGGATATGTTGGACGGCGGCTGCTTGTGCTTCTCCTGTCCCCTTGTATTTGCGGAAGGGATTGTGTATGCTGAATGGGGTATTTGCGCCCGGCGCACACCATAGGCGGGCGTTTGCATACCATGGGAGAGCAGGAGACGCGTGAACGCGCTTTTGCGCAGGCAAGGCGAAAGGAGCTTGGAGTTCATGGGGAACAAAATTCGGCTGGGGATTATTTACGGAGGGAAGTCCTCGGAACATGAGGTTTCGCTGCGCACCGCCCTGTCGATTATGAAGGCGGTCGATTTTGATAAATACGACATTTTGCCCATCTACGTGACGCTGGATGGAAACTGGGTGAAAGGGGAGAACCTCAGGGGCATTTTGCCGGAGGGTACCAACGAACTCCGCCTGACAAACGGGGCGGTGTCTGTCAGCAGCGAGGTGAAGATGGAACAGGTGGCTGTCAGCCGCACCTCGCCGATCTTTGGCGTCGCCCAGGAAGTGGACGTGATTTTTCCCGTCGTGCACGGCCCAAACGGTGAAGACGGCACGATTCAAGGCCTGCTGGAACTGGCCAACCTGCCATATGTCGGAGCTGGTGTCATGGCATCGGCAGTGGGCATGGACAAATGGATGATGAAAAACGTGTTCGCCCAGGCGGGACTGCCGCAGGTGAAATACGTGGGCGTGCTCCGGTCGCAGTGGGAACGTGACCAGGAGGGAATCATCGCGCGCATCGAGCAGGAACTGGGCTACCCATGCTTCGTAAAACCGGCCAACATGGGGTCCAGTGTCGGGATCAGTAAGGCAAAAGACCGGCAGCAGTTGATCGACGCGATGATGCTGGCCGCCAAATTTGACCGCCGGTTGATCGTGGAGCAGTTCGTCAAGGCGCGCGAGCTGGAAATCGGCCTGCTCGGCAACGAGGAACCAATCACCTCGGTCGTGGGCGAGATCGTGCCGGCCAAGGAGTTTTACGATTACGAAGCCAAGTACAAAGGCGCCGGCACAGAACTGCAGATTCCAGCCCGGATTCCGTCCCACGTGGCAGAGCGGATCGCTGAAATGGCCAAAATCGCATACTGCGCCCTGGATGCGTCGGGCCTGTCGCGGGCAGACTTTTTCTGGGACGAGGAAAACGACCAACTGTATATCAATGAAGTGAACACGATGCCCGGCTTTACGCCGTTCAGCATGTACCCGCTGCTGTTCCAGGAAGCGGGCATCAGCTACAGCGAGCTGATTGACCGGCTGGTCCAGCTTGCTCTGGAACGCCACGCCGACAAACAGCGAAACGTGGTGGATGCAGAAGAGTTGGAATAATGGGGAATGTAGAGGGAGTGCCCTGGGGCGCTCCCGTGTTCATTTTTGGACAAGGAGCCTCTGTAGCGAGGCTCCTTGCTGTTTTTCGTTTTCAATTGTGGTCACGCGTGATCTTCCAGCGCCTGAAGCAGCGTCCACAGTCCCATGCCTTGCGACGCTTTGAACAGAAAGGCGTGATGGGCGTCGCGCACCGCAAGGAGCGTTTCGACTGCTTCAGCCTTGGTCGGGAAGTAGCGCTTATTCCCCTCGTACGCGTCATACAGGTGCTGCGCTTGCTCACCGACGGCCACGAGCAGTTCGATTCGGTCGCGGTAGCGGTTGGCGAAAGCCCCCACCTGGGCGTGCATGGCCGGGCTGTTCTCGCCAAGCTCAAACATGTCGCCCAGCACCAGCACCTTTTTACGCTCGGGGAACAGATCCGCAAACGTGGAGATCGCCGCTTCCATCGACGAAGGGCTGGCGTTGTACGCGTCGTTGATGTAGAGCGGGCCATGGGCGGACTCGATCCGCTCGAAACGCATGGCCGACAGGCGCACCGTCGCCAGCGCGCGGATGATCTCCGCTGTCGTCATGCCGAAGTGGCGGCCGATCGCAACAGCCGGCAGCGCGTTCAGGACGTTGTGCGTGCCGAACAGCGGCAGGAAGGCCGCGAAGCGCTCCCCGTCCCGGAAGCAGACGTCAAATCGCGTCCCGTCGTCAGCGGATTGGATATTCTCCGCCCAGATGTCAGCGGGGGCGTTGACGGAGTAGTACATGATGCGGCCCGGATAAAGTGGCGCCACCTTGCGCAGGTATTCGCTGTCTCCGTTCAAAAGGACCAGTCCGTCCGGATCAGTGTGGGGAAGCAGTTCTGCCTTGGCGAGCGCGATTTTCTCCCGCGAGCCAAAAAACTCGATGTGGGCTTCGCCGATATAGGTAATCACGCTGATCTGCGGCTTGACCAGCGAGGCCAGCAGGTCGATTTCGCCAGCGTGGTTCATGCCCAGCTCCAGCACGGCTGCCTGATGCTGCTCTTCCACCTGCAGCAGGGAGTAGGGAACGCCCAGGTGGTTGTTGAGATTTTTGTAGGTCTTGTGGATGGAAAACCGGCTTTCCAGCAGGTGGGCGACGATGTCCTTCGTTGTCGTTTTGCCGTTGCTGCCGGTAATGGCCACAAAGGGTATGGAAAAGGACGTGCGGTAAGCAGCTGCCAGCTTTTGAAACGCGCGCAGCGTGTCGTTCACCAGAATCAGGCCGAATCCCGCCGGCAGGCTGTCTGGCACCTTTTGTTCGTTGGAGATGATCGCTGCCCGTGCGCCTTTTTCCGCCGCCTGCAGGAGAAAGTCGTGTCCGTCCCGCGTTCCGGCAATCGCCACGAACAAGGCACCCGGCAAAAGCTGACGCGTGTCAAAGTGAACGGATGTCACCGTCAGCCCGGGATCGCCCGCCAGCAGCAGCCCTTCCGCCATAACGGCCGCTCGTCCCAGTGCAATTTCTCTCATAGGTCCAATCCCCTTTTCATCGAATCGTTTTCGATCGTGGAAACCACGAAGTCATGCTAACACTCCTGTTCGGCCGCGGCAAGGAAAAAATGACGGTCCCCATCGCAGACAGCCGAACAGGTCAATGATCATGAAACAGTCATGCGTACAGGTTGCTGGTAGTTCAGGTGGCGATAAAAAAGCATAATGGCCACAGACGGCGAAAAACGCCCGAAAACGAAGATTCGGGCGTCTGTTACATCATGTATGGCAGCGGGACCTATTCAGATATTGGATCGGCTTTTATAACTTTTTTTAACCAGTACAATTACCCAGTTGCCTCTTATTGTAATATATTCCCTTCCGATTCACAATCATGCCGCGCGTTTGAACAGTTCAGTCACAAACGTCGCAACAATTTCTCTTTACGGCAAAGCGGTTTTGCGTAAGCGTGCTTTTCCTCTCCTGACAGAATTGCGCCTTCCAAGAATAAGTTGGAAAGAAAGGTTGACCTGTCTTGGTTTTCTGTCCTATAATGTAGTGTGACAGTCTGTTGGTAACAGGCGTCCCACGGTTTTAGCGGAGGGAGGGAAGACAGATGGCAGAAGTTCGAGTCAAGAAAAACGAGTCTTTGGAACAGGCACTTCGTCGCTTCAAGCGTGAGAGCGCCAAAGCAGGGGTTATGGCGGAACTGAGAAAACGCCGCCACTTCGAAAAACCCAGCGTGCGCCGCAAGAAAAAATCCGAAGCAGCTCGCAAGCGCAAGTACTAATTGACGGAGGGCTCATCATGAGTGTAATGGAGCGACTCGATCAAGATATGAAGCAAGCGATGAAGGACAAAGCTGCGCTGAAACTCTCTGTTATTCGCATGGTGAAAGCTGCGTTAAAGAACGAAGAGATTAGTAAAGGTAGACTGTTGTCTGAAGACGAAGAGCTGACCATCTTGACTCGCGAGTTAAAACAGCGCCGTGAATCCCTCCAAGAATTTGAAAAGGCGGGTCGTGACGACCTCGCCGCCAAAACACGAGAGGAAATCGACGTGCTCTCCGCGTATCTGCCCGCTCAATTGAGCGAGGACGAACTGCGCGGCATTGTACGGGACGCGATTGCCGCCACCGGAGCCACCTCCAAAAAGGAGATGGGCAAGGTGATGGGGGCGATCATGCCGAAAGTAAAAGGAAGAGCCGACGGTGCTCTCGTGCAAAAGATTGTATCTGAGGAATTGCCATCGTAATGAGGATCAACCTCATCTAGATACGCACAAAAGACTCAGTCCCATGCGGCTGGGTCTTTCTTTATGGCTCGAATGAGGCAATCAATAAAAAATTATGAAACGGGCGTGAATCTGACCCGTATACCTAAGTAGCCATTCGAGGAGGCTGTATAAGGAAAGGAGGTGGAGGTAATGAATGTGTCACGCATCGTTTCCCGTCCCGTTCGCTTGTTGCTGGCGCTGCTTTGCGTGGCGATAGGGCTCGCCGGTCTGCTGGCCGGAAGTCCGGCTGCTGCCAAACCGTATCAGAAAGCGGTCTGGATTCCCGTGGAGCACCAGATCGAGCAGGGGCTGGAAAGCTTTCTGAAGCGGGCGTTTGCCGAAGCAACGAGTAAGGGCGCGGATCTGATCGTGCTGCACATCAACACCCCCGGCGGAGAAATCAATGCGGCCGACTCCATCGGCCAACTGGTCAGACAATCGCCAATCCACGTGGTGGCCTACATCGACAATCAGGCGTTTTCGGCCGGCACCTATATCGCTCTGAACGCAAACGAAATTGTCATGACCCCAGGCAGCAGCATCGGTGCGGCGACGCCGATTGACCTGGCGGGCAACGCCGCCGACGTGAAGATCATCTCCGGGTGGTCAAACAAGATGGTGGCGGCAGCCAAGCTGAACAACCGCAATCCGGACGTGGCCCGGGCCATGGTGGAAATCGACCGGGAGTTTCCGGGGTTGAAACCGAAAGGCACCGTTCTTTCCCTGGATGCCGAGCGGGCCAAGCAGTTGGGCTACGCCGAACAGGTGGTGGCCAACAAGGCACAGCTTCTCGCGTATCTGGGCGTCAATGCGGATGAGCTGGAAACGATTGAACCGACAATCGGCGAGCGGGTGGCCCGTTTTGTCACCAGTCCGGTTGTCATGAGCCTTCTGTTGATCATTGGTCTGGTGGGCATCGTCGTCGAGCTGTTTGCCCCCGGATTTGGCGTGGGCGGCACGGTTGCGTTGTGCGCCTTTGGTCTGTACTTCTTCGGCCATTACGTGGCGGGATTCGCCAATTGGCTGCATATCTGCCTGTTTGTTCTGGGCATCCTGCTGATGATATTGGAAATCTTCGTTCCCGGCGGGATCGTCGGTGGGCTTGGCTTCATCAGCATTGTCGCCGGCTTGGTCATGGCTGCCTACGACACAAAACAGGGGCTTGCATCGCTGGGGATCGCTGTCCTGGTCACGGTGATCGTCGCCTTCGCGCTGATTAAAAAATACGGCATCAAAGGACTGATCAGCCGGTTTGTGCTGGGTGACGTGCAGCGCAATGAAGCGGGCTACGTGGCGCCGAAGGACCAGCGGCACCTGCTGGGCAAGGAGGGGATTGCCCTGACGCCGCTTCGACCGGCGGGCGTGGTCAAGATTGAGGGGCGGCGCATTGATGCCGTCAGCGGAGGCGGATTTATTGCCGCCGGCACCCCCATCACCGTAATACAGGTGGAAGGCAGCCGCGTTGTCGTGCAGGAACAAGAACAAAAGGAGTAGATGATTCATGTTGGATAGCGGATTGATTCCTATCATTTTTATGGTGGCAGTGGCGATCGTTGTCCTGTCGATCTTTTTCTCATTCGTCCCGGTAATGCTCTGGATTTCCGCGCTCGCCTCCGGTGTGCGCGTCGGCATCATCACGCTGGTGGCCATGCGGCTGCGCCGCGTGATTCCTTCGCGCATCGTCAACCCGCTGATCAAGGCGAGAAAAGCGGGGCTGGAGCTTGACACGAACCAGTTGGAAAGCCACTACCTGGCAGGCGGAAACGTAGACCGTGTCGTCGATGCCCTGGTAGCTGCACAGCGGGCTGACATTCCGCTCGGCTTCGAGCGGGCCGCCGCGATTGACCTGGCGGGCCGTGACGTGCTGGAAGCGGTGCAGATGAGCGTAAACCCGAAAGTGATTGAAACCCCCGTCGTCGCCGCCATGGCCAAGGACGGGATCGAGGTAAAGGCAAAGGCGAAGGTGACTGTTCGCGCCAACATCGACCGACTGGTGGGGGGCGCAGGCGAAGAAACGATTATCGCCCGTGTTGGCGAAGGGATCGTGACGACGATCGGTTCGTCCAACTCCCACAAAGACGTGCTGGAAAATCCGGACAGCATTTCGCAAACCGTGTTGAACAAAGGGTTGGACGCCGGTACAGCGTTTGAAATCCTCTCCATCGACATCGCTGATGTAGATGTGGGCAAAAACATCGGGGCACAGCTCCAAACCGATCAGGCGGAAGCAGACAAACGCATCGCTCAGGCAAAAGCAGAGGAGCGCCGCGCGATGGCGGTCGCCCAGGAACAGGAAATGAAGGCGCGCGTCGTAGAGATGAAGGCCAAGGTTGTGGAAGCCGAGGCGCAGGTGCCGCTCGCGCTCTCCGAAGCCCTGAGAAGCGGCAAATTGGGCGTAATGGATTACTACAACCTGCAAAACATCTCCGCTGATACGCGAATGCGCCAGGCATTCGGCGCCACCGGCAGCAAGCAAGAGTCCGACCTGCCTGACCAAGACCAAGAGTAAGAGGCGATAGCCAATGGACGATCTTATTGATCTGTTGATTGATCTGCTGATTGATCAGTTGGAATGGGTTTTACCGCTCCTTGGCAAGTTCTGGGTTCTGATCGCGGGGTTCTTCGGCTACTTGCTGTTTGGCAAAAAAGGCAAACAAGGGCGCAGCATGTCCCAGGGAAAACCGCAGCGTCCTCCGCTAACCCCGGTGGACAGCGGCGATTTCCCGCTCCCTGCAGATGTAGAGTTGCAGCCGGAGCGGCGCATGGTGGTGCGGCAGGAATCCAGGTCTGCCATGGAAGAACGCGCCGCCGAACCGGAATGGCTGGAAGAGGAGATGCATATGCCGCTGGCGAATGTGGAAGCGGCACCGGCCGCCCAAGTTGTTGGGTATGATGCTGCGCTCCAACCGTCCCCGGCAGAGCAAGCAACAGAAAAGCCAACCGAGCTCGATCCTCGGGAAGGGATGAAGTGGGCGATCATTTTCGGTCCGCCCCGGGCCAAAAGCAGGCCCCTTCCCTACCGCCGCAGCGTTTGACGCATGGGTGTAACAGACAGGCGAACATTCCCGTTCGCCTGTTGTTTTTTGACTGAACATTTTGTCGAAAGAAATCGAACATCTGGTCTTGTGCCTCAAGTCTTGGTTGACTATTCTTGATCTAGGCACGAACTATTAACAATAAGGGTGAGGGGTAGAGCGGCGAATGGATCGACAGGAACTGGAGAGGATGAGCAAGTTTCGCCAAAAGGTGATCCGGCTTGTCATCTATGAAAGGAAATCGATCTATGAAACGGCGATCGCCTGCGGGTGTACGGCGGAAAAGGTAAAGCGCGTGATCAAGAAGTGGAAGGCCCTCAAACGGTACGGAACGCCTTTTCCCACCGACGAACAGAAGACGTGACGGGACGAGCCCCGACGCTTGCGGAAGCGAGTGTCGGGGCGATTTTCTCTGCATGATTTTCTCCCCTCACCGCATACGGTTATAGAAGAAGGACGCACCGGGCACCCGGACTGGCTTGGAGGGATGCATTCCGGCGCAGCAGCACCAGTAAAGGGGGGCTTGCTCATGAAACGATGGGGCCGCCGTCTGCGCCATCTGGCCGTTGGAGTGCTGGATTTGCCGCAAGATGTGGTGCTGGAAGTCCCGCGCATCACGATGATCGGCCATCTGCAAATGTATATCGAAAACCACCGCGGAGTTCTCCACTTTAGTGAAAAGGAGCTCCGCTTGCTGTTGACCAATGGACAGCTGCTCGTTACTGGAGAACAATTGGTGATCCGGGCGATCCTGCCGGAGGAAATCCTGTTGGAGGGGCGCATCGGCGGCGTCAAGTTTCTGGAGAAACCTTAGGAAACGTTCCGCGACAATACCTGGGAAAGTGGGGACGGGCACATGCGCAATGGATTGCAGGAATGGTTGGACGGCTATATCACGATCACCGTCCGGGGAAAGCGGTTTGAACGAATGTTGAACATGGCGGTACGGGAAGGTATCCGAATCTGGAACATCCGCAGAGTGGGGCAGGAGGTGGGCCGCTGCGACATCCTGATCCGCGATTACTTTCGCTTGCGGCCGTTTTTGCGGGAGACAGGCTGTCGCCCTCACGTGGAACGACGAGGCGGGCTGCCTTTCTGGCTGGTCCGGCTGCGCCGGCGGGCCGGTCTTGTCATCGGCGCCTCTTTATTTTTGGTCGGAATGTACATGCTCTCCTCGTTCGTCTGGCAGGTGGAGGTGCAGGGAGTCAGGCAAATGCGCCCCGAGGCGGTGACTAATGCGGCGGCACAGGTCGGGATTAAAGAAGGGGTCTGGAAGGCCAAACTAAAAGAATCACACGTGCTGCAGCGGGAACTGATGAGCCTGCTGCCGGAAGCGTCCAGGGTCATCGTTGACATACAAGGCACCAAGGCGATTATCCAGGTGGTAGAGAAAGAAGAGCCGGAGAAGCCGGCCCCGCCCAGTCCGCGCCACCTGGTTGCCAAGAAGCGGGCGGTCGTGCACACGATTCTGCCGGAAGCGGGCAAAAGCATGGTGTCTGTCAACCAGTTTGTGGAAAAAGGGCAGACGCTGATATCCGGCATTATCGGCAATGAGACCAGGCAAAAGGCAGTCGCCGCCCGCGGCACGGTAAAAGGGGAGGTGTGGTACGTCAGCAACGTCACGATGCCGCTCGCCCAGGTGCACTATCAGTTGACCGGTGAACGGCAGCAGACGCAGTATCTGCTCGTCGGCCCCTTCGCCGTGCAGATATGGCCGTTCAAACAGCAGCCGTTTGCGCAGGCCGAGTCGGTCGAGCAGCGCTTCCAACCCTCGTATGCGGGCTTTACAAGTCCGATCGGCTGGAAGACGGTCACGCAGGCGGAGGTGCAGCCAGTACGGCGGGAATTGAGCATGGAAGAAGCGCTGCAGGCTGCCAAGCAGGCGGCCCGCGAGGACGTGCTGCGGCAGGCGGGCAAAGATGCGGTAATTCAGGACGAAAAAGTTTTGCACGTGAAGAGAGAGAATGGTAAAGTTTATTTGAGTATTCATTTTTCCGTTATTGAGGACATTGCCGTCGAGCAGCCGATTCTGGGCCTGCCGCCGGCTCCCCAGGCAAACGGCAATTCGTAATGGATTGCTGACAACCGCTGCAAGGAGATGGAAGCCTGTTGCACGTACAAGAAGAGGTAAAAATTCCGTTTGTTGACGCATCGGAAGCGTTGTTGCTGTTCGGTCCCCACGATGCATATCTCAAATTGATCGAGGAAACGACCACAGCAAAAATCATGACACGCAGCGGCGAGCTGGTCATCAGCGGCGAAAAGGCCGAAGTGGATAAGCTCTCCCGCTTGTTTGCCGTCCTGCTCCAGCTGATTCGGCGGGACATCGCCCTGTCCGAGCGCGACGTCTCGTACGCGCTGCAATTGGTGGAACGGGGAGAAGCGGAACAATTGCTGGACGTCTACGACGAGGAAGTGGCTCGCACCCAAAAGGGCAAGCTGATTCGCGCCAAGACGCTGGGACAGCGCCACTACCTGTCCGCCATCAAGCGGCACGACATCGTGTTTGGCATCGGGCCGGCCGGTACCGGCAAAACGTACCTGGCTGTGGTAATGGCGGTCAACGCGTTGAAAAACGGACGAGTCAAGCGCATCGTGCTGACGCGCCCGGCCGTGGAGGCAGGAGAGAGCCTCGGCTTTTTGCCCGGCGACTTGCAGGAAAAAGTGGACCCCTATCTGCGTCCGCTCTACGACGCCTTGTACGACATGCTGGGCACGGAACAGGTGGCCAAGATGATGGAGCGCGGGCTGATTGAAGTGGCTCCGCTGGCATACATGCGCGGGCGAACGCTGGAAGACTGCTTTGTCATCCTGGACGAAGCGCAGAACACCACGCCTGAACAAATGAAAATGTTTCTCACCCGTCTGGGCTTCGGTTCCAAAATGGTGATTACCGGCGACGTGACCCAGATCGACCTGCCCAAAGGGAAAAAATCGGGTTTGCGGGAAGCAGAGCGCATTCTGGCCCCGATCCCCGAAGTGGCATTTATCCGCTTCCAGGAAGCGGACGTGGTGCGCCACAGCCTGGTGCAGAAGATCATCGAAGCGTACGCCAAAGACGAACACGAACACAGCTACCGGTAAAGGAGATTGGGTACCCGTGCTATCCGTAGAAATTCTTCACGACGAAATCCAACCGATTGACGAATCCCTGCAGGACCTGATCGTCCGCTGCCTGGAAGCGGCTGCTGAGCGGGAAGGCGTGGACGGCGAAGTGGTGGTGACGCTGGTGAACAACGAGCGCATCCATGAGCTGAACCGCCAATACCGTGGCGTTGACCGTCCCACCGACGTGCTGTCGTTTGCGATGAACGAGTCGGGAGAGGGAGAAATGGACATTTATTTGGACGAGGAAGCGTTGGACGCGCTCCCCAACATGCTGGGGGACATTGTCATTTCCGTTCCCAAGGCGGAGGAGCAGGCGGCAGAGTATGGACACTCGCTCGAACGGGAACTGGGTTTTCTCGCTGTTCACGGTTTTCTCCATCTGCTCGGGTACGACCACGGCACGGAGGAAGAGGAGAAAGAGATGTTTTCCCGTCAGGAGGCAGTGCTGCAGCAGATTGGTTTGACGAGGTAGGCGATAGCGTTTGAAAGAGTGGCGCCGTTTGGTCAGCAGCTTTTCCTATGCCCTGCAAGGCATAGTCCAAACCGTGAAGACACAGCGAAACATGCAAATCCACGTCGCATTTGCCGTGCTGGCGCTGGCGGCGGCGTGGTGGCTGCGCATTCCTCGCGGCGATGTTTTGCTGGTCTTTTTTTCTATCGCGCTGGTGTGGGCGCTCGAGTTGGTCAATACCGCCCTGGAGGCAGCAGTCGATTTGTCCTCCCCCGAGTGGCACGCGAAGGCCAAAACGGCCAAGGACGCTTGTGCCGGTGCCGTCCTGGTGGCGGCTGTCCTGTCCGTCGTAATCGGCGTCGCTGTTTTCGGCCCACCGCTCTGGGGGAAACTCACGGTATGGCTGGCCGTGTAACAGGAGGACTGGCCTGGTGCGGCTCTGCGGCACCGCCTGCAGGCCGGCGGGTGCCTCGCGTTTGCTTTACCCACTACATATGTATTGAAATGTATTGATTGGCGAGGGAACGGTGATGATGAACATGGATAAACAAGCCCTGCTGGAGCAAGCGAAAGAAGCGAGAAAGCTGGCGTATGTGCCGTATTCCAACTTTCCTGTGGGAGCGGCACTCTTGACCGACAGCGGCAAGGTGTATCTCGGCTGCAATATCGAGAACGCCTCCTTCCCGCTGTGCAACTGCGCGGAGCGGACCGCGCTGTTTAAGGCGTATTCCGAAGGGGATACCCGTTACAAGGCGATCGCCGTGGTGGCTGACACGCCGAATCCGGTCTCTCCCTGCGGCGCGTGCCGGCAGGTGATGGCGGAGCTGTGCCCGCCCGACATGCCGGTCATCCTTGCCAACATGAACGGTGACGTGACAGAAACAACAGTATCCGCCCTGCTTCCCGGGGCGTTTGCCAAGGAGGATTTACGTGGATAATCGCACGAAAAAAGGTTTCAAATCCGGGTTTGTCTCCATTGTGGGCAGGCCCAACGTGGGGAAATCCACGCTGTTAAACCACATCGTCGGCCAGAAGATTGCGATCATGTCCAACAAACCGCAGACGACGCGCAACAAGATTACCGCCGTCTACACGACAGAGCAGGGACAAGTCATCTTCCTGGACACGCCGGGGATTCACAAGCCCAAGTCCAAGCTGGGCGACTACATGGTCGCCGTCGCGGAAAACACGCTCAACGAAGTGGACCTGGTGCTGTTTGTCATCGACGCAACGGAAAAACGGGGGCCGGGTGACGATTACATCATTGAGCGGCTCAAGCAGGTAAAAACTCCCGTCTTTCTGGTGATCAACAAAATTGACAAGGTTCACCCGGAGGAACTGCTGCCGATCATCGACGAATACCGGAAGCTGTACGAGTTCAAACAGATCATCCCGATTTCCGCTCTGGAGGGGAACAACACCGGGCCGCTGATCCAGGCCATCTTTGACGAGATGGAAGAAGGGCCGATGTACTACCCGCCCGACCAGGTGACCGACCACCCCGAGCGCTTCATCGTGGCCGAATTGATCAGGGAAAAGGTGCTGCATCTGACCCGCGAAGAGGTGCCCCATTCGATCGCCGTGACGGTTGAAGAAATGAAGCGGGGCGAAAACGGAAAGACCCTGTACATCTACGCGGCCATTTACGTCGAGCGGGATTCGCAGAAAGGCATCCTGATCGGCGAGAGAGGGCAGATGCTCAAGGAAATCGGCCGCCGCGCCCGTCTGGACATCGAGCGGCTGATGGGGGACAAGGTGTTTCTGGAACTGTGGGTCAAGGTGAAAAAAGACTGGCGCAATCAGGAGCGAATGCTGCGCAATTTTGGTTTTTACGATGAAGAATAGCGGTGTCAATTTTTCCATGGCATAGAAAAACGGGCGCAGGTGAATCTAAGAAGGAAGTGGATTCAGCCGAAACAAGAAAGGATGATGCTTCATGCTTCGTGACTTTTCTTGGAAATATTTCGCTTCGACCGGTGACATCCATGCTTACCTTCTCTACAGAGAACACCTTCAAACGACTGCCGACGAGGAGGACACGTTTGAATTCGCCCAAAAGGAGCCGGGTGAAACACACGCATGCTTGTAAAGTGGGAAGGCATTGTCATCCGCAGCGTGGACTATGGCGAGTCCAGCAAAGTGGTGACGTTGTTTACGCGGGAGCACGGCAAAGTGGGCATCATGGCCCGCGGCGCGAAAAAGCCGAAAAGCCGCCTGGGGGCCGTCTCCCAACTGTTTACCCATGGATACTATCTGTGCAAGGCAGGGCCTGGAAGCGGCATGCCTGACCTGTCCCAGGGAGAGATCGTGGAGTCGTTTCGGGACTTGCGGCAAAACCTGGCTGCCACGGCTTATGCCGCGTACATGGCGGAGCTGTTGGACCGGTTGACGGATGAACGGGAAGCCAATCCTTTTTTGTTTCACATGGTATTGCTGCTGTTTCGATATCTGGATGAAGGCAGGGATGCGGAAATTCTCTGCCGGATCTTCGAGACAAAAATGCTGCGGGTGGCGGGCATTGCCCCGCACCTGTCGGGATGTGCCAGCTGCGGGGCGGAGCGGGAGCCATATGCGATCAGCGTGTCGCAGGGAGGACTCATCTGTCCCGTCTGCCTTCCGCAGGACCCGTATGCAATCGCCGTCACCCCGTCGGTCTGGAAGCTGCTTCGCCTGTTTCAGGTGTTTGATCTGGAGCGGCTGGGCGAGATTGAAGTGAAACCTGCGACGCGCAGCCAGCTCAAACACGTGCTGCGCAGCTTTTTGGACCAACATCTCGATTTGCGGCTGAAAAGTCGGGCGTTTCTGGATCAGATCGAAAACATCGGCTTGTAGCCGGCCGGAATGTCATGTGGATCTGCATTGACATCCGTTTTGCTTTTCGCTATGATAAGTACCAAATGTGATATCGACCGTTGCTGTGAAGGAAAGGAGTAGTCGACCGCTGGCTGATCGAGAAGGCGTCGCGTCTTCTCACGTAGCGAACCGGGGAGGGTGGAAGCCTGGTAGTCATGTCGATGAACGGCGTTCCGGAGCAAGGTGAACAGCAAAAGCGGACGATGAGGCCGGTATGCCGATTCGTCAAGTAGGGTGGAACCGCGGGATAACCTCTCGTCCCTACACTGTGGAAGACACGGTGTAGGCGGCGGGAGGTTTTTTGCTGAATCAGGGGGGAGCGGCTTTTTTTAAGCTGCGGCCTGATTCGGCAGACCAGCGTCCTTTCCAACAGGGGCCATGGCACACGGGCGCTTTCACGCCTGATCGTGCTGTGCAGGCTTCGCTTGGAGTTTTTGTTACCTTCAGGAGGTGGAACGAACCATGAAAAAGACCTTTCAAGACATCATCTTGACGCTGCAAAACTTTTGGGCAAAACAAAATTGCTTGATTGTGCAGCCGTACGACGTGGAAAAAGGGGCCGGCACGCTCAACCCGATGACGTTTCTCCGCGCGATCGGGCCGGAGCCGTGGAATGTGGCTTACGTGGAGCCGTCCCGCCGGCCTGCCGACGGCCGTTACGGGGAAAACCCCAACCGCTTGTACCAGCACCATCAGTTCCAGGTGATCATGAAACCGTCGCCGGACAACATTCAGGACATCTACCTGGACAGTCTGCGCGAACTGGGCATTGAACCGCTGGAACACGACATCCGCTTTGTCGAGGACAACTGGGAGCACCCGGGGCTTGGCGCCTGGGGCCTGGGCTGGGAAGTGTGGCTGGACGGCATGGAAATCACCCAGTTCACCTATTTCCAACAGGTGGGCGGACTGGAATGCAAGCCGGTGGCGGTGGAGATCACCTACGGCCTGGAGCGCCTCGCGTCCTACATCCAGGAAAAGGAAAATGTCTTCGAGCTGGAGTGGGTCAACGGCTACACCTATGGCGACGTCTTCCTGCAGCCGGAGTACGAGCATTCCAAATACACGTTTGAGCTGTCCGACGTGGACATGCTGTTCAATCTGTACAACACCTACGAGGCAGAAGCAAAGCGCCTGATGAAAGAGCGGCTGGTGTTTCCGGCCTATGACTACGTGCTAAAGTGCTCCCACACGTTCAACCTGCTGGATGCGCGGGGGGCGATCAGCGTGACGGAGAGGACCGGCTACATCGCCCGCGTCCGCAACCTGTCCCGCGAAGTGGCTCACACCTATCTGGCAGAGCGCGAACGGCTCGGCTTCCCCTTGCTGAAAAAAGGACAATCGAGCGAGGAGGCGGCTGCGCACAACAGCGCGTCCAGCCGTGAGGAAGGAGTGAACGCAGATGAGTAAGCGCGACTTGTTGCTGGAGATCGGTACGGAAGAAATGCCGGCCCGCTTCGTCGCCGGAGCGGCCGCGCAGTTGAAGGAAAAGGTGGAAAAATGGCTGGCGGCGGAACGCCTTCCCTACGACGCGGTCTTTTCCTACGAGACCCCGCGCCGCTTTGCCGTTCTGGTGAGCGGAGTGGCGGAGAAACAGCCGGACCGCAACGACGAAGCGAAAGGACCGGCCCGCAAAATCGCCATGGACGAGTCCGGCAACTGGACCAAGGCGGCGCAGGGTTTTGCCCGCAGCAACGGCGTAGACGTCGATCAGCTCTACTTCAAGGACGTGAACGGCGTCGAGTACGTGTTTGCCCGCAAGTCGGAAGCCGGGAAAGCAACCAAGGAACTGCTGCCCGCACTGGCTGATGTGATCGCCGGCATGACGTTCCCGAAAAACATGCGCTGGGGCGCGTATGAGCTGAAGTACGTGCGCCCGATCCGCTGGCTGGTGGCCCTCTTCGGTGAAGACGTGATCGAGATGGAGATCGCCGGTGTTAAATCGGGACGCGTGACGCGCGGCCACCGCTTCCTTGGCAGTCAGGACGTGGCGCTGACCCATCCGGGCGAGTACGCGGCCAAGCTGTCGGAACAGCACGTCATCGTCGACCCGGACGAACGGCGCCGTTCCATCCTTGAGCAGATTCACCGATTGGAGCGGGAAAACGGCTGGCGCGTGCCGATGGATGAAGGCCTGCTGGACGAAGTGGTTCATCTGGTCGAGTATCCGACTGCGCTGTACGGCACGTTTGACGAAGCATTTCTCTCCATTCCGCGCGAGGTGCTGGTCACCTCGATGCGCGAGCACCAGCGCTACTTCCCGGTAGAGGATGGGGCTGGCAACCTGCTCAACCACTTTATCACAGTCCGCAACGGCGACAGCCGCGCGCTGGACAACGTGGCCAAAGGAAACGAAAAAGTGCTGCGCGCTCGCCTGTCCGACGCCCGCTTCTTCTATGAGGAGGATCAAAAGCTGTCGATCGACAGCTGCCTGAAGCGGCTGGAGACGATCGTCTTCCACGAAGAACTGGGGACGATCGGCGACAAGGTGCGCCGGATTCGCGATCTGGCAGGCCGTATCGCCGGTCAGCTGGAGCTGGGCAATGCGGAGGCCGCCCGCGTGGACCGCATCGCGGAGATTGCCAAGTTTGACCTGGTGACCAACATGGTGGGCGAATTTCCCGAACTGCAGGGCATCATGGGCGAGGATTACGCCCGCAAGGCAGGTGAAAGCGACGAGGTGGCGCGGGGTGTCTTCGAACACTACCTGCCCCGTTTTGCCGGCGACCAACTGCCGCAGTCTGCCGAAGGTGCAGCTGTCAGCATCGCGGACAAGCTGGACACGATCGTCGGCTGCTTCTCCATCGGCATCGTCCCCACCGGCTCGCAGGACCCGTACGGACTGCGCCGGATGGCGGCGGGAATCGTGGCAATCCTGCTCGATCGCGGCTGGAATATGCCGCTGGACCGCTTGTGGGATGCCGCATTGGACATCTATGCCGCTCAGGGCGTAACCAAGCGCGATCGGGATGAGGTGAAGAAAGACCTGGCTGATTTCTTCGCGCTGCGACTGAAAAATGCGCTGCAGGAAGACCAGATTCGTTACGATGTAATCGACGCCGTGCTGTCGGCGGACATCGCGCTGGTGCCGGACGTGCTGGCCAAAGCGAAAGCGCTGATGGCAGCGGTACAATCGGACGACTTCAAGCTGACCGTGGAACAGTTCAACCGGGCCGGCAATCTGGCACAAAAAGCGGAGGGGGACGCGATCGACGAAGCCGTCTTCACCGAGGACGCAGAACGCACCCTGTACAAGGCGTATCTGTCCGTGCGTGAGCAGGTGACGGGCCTCGACGATCAGGCTCAGGTGCTGGCGACACTGTCCCAGCTGCGCGAGCCCATCCAATCGTTCTTCGACGCCGTCATGGTCATGGCTGACGATCAAGCCGTCCGCCGCAACCGACTGGCGCTCCTGCTCAACATCTCCCGCCTGATTGGCGCATATGCCGATTTTTCCAAACTGGTTTTTGCCTGATGACTGGCTGCACACGCCTCCGCCTGCCCGGCGGGGGCGAGCTTTTTTCCCGCGGAAAGAAGGAAAATCTGTGCGAATAGAGTAATACTAGGGATAGGTACCAGACATGAACCGGGGGGATTGGTCATCGAGCTTACCAAACGCCAAGAGCAGATCTTACAGATCGTTAAGGATGAAGGACCGATTACCGGCGAACAGATCGCAGAGCGGCTCAACCTGACCAGGGCCACGCTGCGTCCCGACCTGTCAATCCTTACGATGTCCGGTTATTTAGAAGCCAGACCTCGTGTCGGTTATTTTTATGCAGGCAGACCTGCCGGCTCGGTCATAAGTGAACGGCTTCACAAGCTTCTCGTCAATGACTACAAGGCGATGCCCATCGTTGTTTCCGAATCGGCTTCCGCCTACGACGCGATCGTCACACTGTTTCTGGAAGACGTAGGCACGCTGTTCGTCGTCAACCAGAAAGGCTATCTGGCTGGTGTTCTCTCCCGCAAGGACCTGCTGCGCGCTTCGCTCGGCAACAAATCGCTGGAAGACGTGCCGGTCGGGATCATCATGACCCGCATGCCGAACATTGTTACCTGTCAGCCGGAGGACACCCTGTATTCGGCCGCCAAAAAGTTGATCGACTTTCAGATCGACTCGCTGCCCGTTGTCCGTCCCGCCGAGGGAGAGGACAGCCGAAATTACGAGCTGGTGGGCAGGGTGACGAAGACGACGATCGCCAAGGCGTTTGTGGAATTGGGCAGCGAATCGAAAGTCTAGGAGGAGAAGCGATACACATGGTTCAACAAGCACAGCTCATCTATGTCGTCTCTGATTCCATAGGCGAAACCGCCGAGCTGGTCGTCCGTGCAGCGGCCAGCCAGTTCGACCGTTTCGCGATCGACGTGTACAAGTACCCCTATATAGAAGACAAGGAATCCATCGACGAAATCATCGCTTCGGCCAAGGAATCGAAAGCGATGATCGTTTTTACGTTGGTGGTGCCCGAACTGAAGGCGTACATTTTGGAACAGGCCGCCTTGCACGCCATTCCTATCGTCGATGTAATGGGGCCGCTGATGAACTCCCTGCAGGTGATGCTCAACGAGCCGCCGATTGGCAAACCGGGTCTGGTTCGCCGCCTGGACGAGGAGTATTTTCGCAAGGTGGACGCCATTGAGTTTGCCGTCAAGTACGACGACGGCCGTGACCCGCGCGGACTTTTGCGCGCTGACGTGGTGCTGATCGGCGTTTCCCGCACGTCGAAGACGCCGCTCTCGATGTACCTGGCCAACAAACGGCTGAAGGTGGCCAACGTACCGCTCGTGCCGGAAGTGGAACCGCCGGAGGAACTGTTCCAACTCCCGCCGGAGCGCTGTGTCGGGCTGACGATCAACCCCGAGCAGCTGAACAGCATCCGCACCGAGCGCCTGAAGGCCTTGGGCCTGACCGCACAGGCCAACTACGCCAATCTGGAACGGATCAACGAAGAACTGGCGTATTCGCAGCGGATCATGAAGCGGATTGGCTGCCCGGTGATTGACGTCTCCAACAAGGCTGTGGAGGAGACGGCCAACATCATCCTGGAAATCATTCGCAAAAACAAGCTGCGTGGCGAAAAGAAGTAGAAGAAAAAAAGGGTTTTGGCGTTTCTTGTAGAAGAATAGATAGCCGTCCTTCCTTTTTGAATGCGGCTGCGCGGCGTTTATTGTCTGCGGAAATGTGGAAAAGTAGAAAAGAGTGCATTTCCCAGCAGGAAAATGACGAATTTTGACGAACTAAATATCCTCATTGTGCGATTCTCTAAAAAGGTGGAAAGACATGGCTGGTCCCTATTCAGCTGATTTTGTGAACCGAGTCCGTGCCGCTGTGGATATCGTGGACGTGGTGGGAGAATACGTTCAGCTCCGGAAAAGTGGGCGGTCGTTCGTCGGTCTGTGTCCGTTCCACTCGGAAAAGACACCCTCCTTCAACGTCAACGCGGAGCGACAGTTTTTTCATTGCTTTGGCTGTGGGGCAGGCGGAGATGTCTTTTCCTTTTTAATGAAGATGGAGCAGTTGACCTTCCCCGAAGCGCTGCACAAGCTGGCGGAACGCGCAGGGATTGAACTGCCCATGACGCACGCCAAGGAGGATGACGATCCGCCGGAGAATCGGGCCAAGCAGGCGATGCTTTCGGCCCACCAATTGGTCGGCAAACTGTACCATTACGTCCTGACGGAAACGCCCTACGGAAAGGAAGCGATGACCTATCTGTCGAAGCGCGGCCTTTCGCCGCAGACCATTGCGGATTTTCAGATCGGATTCGCGCCCGATTCGTGGGATTTCGTCACGCAGTTTCTGCAAAAGCGCGGCTTTTCCCTGGACCAGATGGTGGAAGCGGGGCTCTTGGTCAAGAGTGAAACAGGCAACATCTTTGACCGCTTTCGCGGACGGATCATGTTCCCCATCCACGATTCGCAGGGAAACATCATCGGTTTTGGCGGCCGGCTGCTGGAAACCGCTTCTGCATCCAGGCAGCAGGCCAAACAGCCCAAGTACCTAAACAGCCCGGAAAGTCCGCTGTTCAACAAGAGCGCCAACTTGTTCAATCTGCACCGGGCCCGTCCTTTCATGCGAAAGCGAAAGCAGGCGCTGCTGTTTGAGGGCTACGTCGATGTCGTCTCGGCATGGCAGGCCGGTTTTCACCAGGGCATTGCCACACTGGGGACCGCACTGACCGAGCAGCAGGCGCGGATCATCCGCCGCAACGTGGAACAGGTCGTCCTCTGCTACGATGGAGACGCTGCCGGCCAGGAGGCGACGGCCAAGGCGATTCACATCCTGCAGGAGGCCGGACTGATCGTGCGGGTGGCACCGCTGCCGCAGGGAACAGACCCCGACGATTACATCCGCCAGCACGGCCCGGAGGCGTTTTCGCAGCAGGTGCTGCTGCAGGCGATGCCGGTGACCGCGTTTCGCTTGAAACATTTGCGCGCCAGCCACGTAATACAGGATGAGACAGACCAGGCGCGGTTCATCGAAAAGGCGCTTGCCATCGTCATCGAACTGAACAGCCCGGTAGAGCGGGACTTGTATTTGCGGCAGTTGGCGGAAGAATACTCAATCTCGCTTGACACGCTCAAGTGGGAGGCCCGTCGGCTGTACAAACAGCAAAAAAATAACAGCCACAGGGATAAAGTATCGCCAGCATGGAATAATAGTATAAATAATGGAAAAGTTACGCGCGCAAAAACACTGCCGCCCGCTTACCATACGGCCGAGCGCATGCTGCTGTACTACATGATGCGAAACCGGCACATTGCAGAACGCGTCCAGACAGAGTGCAATGCCTCTTTTCAGGTGGATGAACACGACGCGCTGGCTGCCTATCTGTACGCTTACTTCGCAGAAGGACATCCGGAAGACCCTGGACAGTTTATCCATTACCTGCAAGATGAATCGTTAAAGCAATTAGCCTCGGGATTGGCGATGATGGAGTGTAAAGAAGAGGTATCTGATCAAGAGATCGGGGACTACATCAAGCAAGTGAATCACTACCCGAAGCGCGCCGAGCTGGAGCGACTGCGGGAAGAACAACGCAGCCTGCACCTCCAAGCCTCCTCCGCAGACAGCGAGGAAGCGCGCAGAGAACTGGAAATTCAAGCAGCCGTCATAGGGATGAAGATTCTTGAATTGGAAAATGCTTTAAAGGAAGGGTAGCATCCGATCATTCCCGGGGAAGGAGGGATAGTAGATGAACAAACAAAACATCACGTCAGACTTGGAAGCAGCGTCCATTGAACAAGTGAAGGAACAGTTGGTCGAGTTGGGTAAAAAACGCGGTGCGCTGTCATACAAGGAAATCATGGAACGCCTCTCCGGATTTGAGCAGGACTCGGACCAAATGGATGAGTTCTTTGAATATCTGAGCGATCAGGGAATCGAGCTGAACAACGACAGCGATGACGACGACGATGTGGACGATTTGATCATGAAAGACGAGGACACCGAAGAGTTCGACTTCGACGATCTCTCCGTACCACCCGGAATTAAGATCAACGACCCTGTACGCATGTATCTGAAGGAAATCGGTCGTGTTCCTCTGCTTTCCGCCGAAGAGGAGATCAAACTGGCACAGCGAATCGAGCAGGGGGATGAGGAGGCCAAGCGGCGTCTGGCGGAAGCCAACCTGCGCCTGGTGGTATCCATCGCCAAGCGTTACGTCGGTCGCGGCATGTTGTTCCTCGACCTGATCCAGGAAGGTAACATGGGCTTGATCAAAGCCGTTGAGAAATTCGACTACCGCAAGGGATACAAGTTCAGCACCTACGCGACCTGGTGGATTCGCCAAGCCATCACCCGCGCCATTGCCGACCAGGCGCGCACGATCCGCATTCCGGTTCACATGGTGGAGACCATCAACAAGCTGATTCGCGTATCCCGCCAACTGCTGCAGGAACTGGGACGAGAGCCGCTGCCGGAAGAGATCGCGGAAAAAATGGATCTGACGCCGGAAAAAGTGCGGGAGATCATGAAGATCGCACAAGAACCGGTGTCGCTGGAAACGCCGATCGGCGAGGAAGACGACTCCCATCTGGGCGACTTTATCGAAGACCAGGATGCGCTGGAACCGTCTGACGCAGCCGCTTACGAACTCTTGAAAGAGCAATTGGAAGACGTGCTGGATACGCTGACCGATCGCGAAGAAAACGTGCTTCGTCTGCGTTTTGGCTTGGATGACGGTCGCACCCGCACGCTGGAAGAAGTAGGAAAGGTGTTTGGCGTGACCCGTGAGCGGATTCGCCAGATCGAAGCGAAAGCCCTGCGCAAACTTCGCCATCCGAGCCGCAGCAAACGCTTAAAAGATTTCCTCGAATAACCGATATAGGTAGTAAGTGGCCTACGTGAAGCCGGCGTAGGCTTTTCTTTTTCCAACGGGCAAACGATACGCGCCCACGGCTGCTGCAGTTTGCCCTCCACCATAGTACCTGTCGTGAGGAGGGGCTCGCGTTGGACGATCGGCGCAAACGCATCATCATCGCCGAGATCGAAAACTGGCGGCGCAACAACCTGCTGCCTGAACATTACTGCATCTTCTTGTTGAATCTGTACACCGAAGGAGATCGTCCGCCAACTCCTGCTGCCGTTGGCAAAGAAGGAGAGAAGGGAACAGGATCTGCTTCGGCGTCTGCGGGAGGGACGAAAACAACGCGGCCGTACGTGTCCGGGAGCAACCATCCCGTATCGGGGAAGATGATCCTGGCCTGGCTGTTGGGCGCCTGCCTGCTTGCAGGAATGATCTTACTTGCTTTCCATTTTAACCGTTTCACCCCCTTAATGCAAATTGCCATCTTTACCTTTTTTGTGGTTCTCTTCTATATACTGGCATTCGTTTTCCGTCGGTCTGCCACACCTTTGCCCCATCTGTTGCTGGGGCTGTCGTCCCTGTTGCTGATTTTCGGCGGGGTCTACATCCTGAATCAGTGGGAAGGGTCACTTTCGCTCCTGCTCGCGTACCTCGCCGTCGTCTGTCTGCTGTGGTGCGCCAGCGCGTTTCTGTTCGGTTATGAGTATCTGCTGTACTGCGGGCTGATCGGACTTAGCCTGGTGTATGGAGTGGCCACGCTTGAGCGGGTGGGGACAGGGTATGCCTGGTGGCGGGCGGAACTGTACTGGGTGCCGATTGCCTGCCTGATGACCGGGTTCGGATTTTTGCTGCACGGCCGTCAACCGAAGTGGGCAGGCGTTCTCGCCGTCTGCGGCATGATCATCTGGTTTGGCGCGGAGATTCAGTCCCTCTACATCCCACAGGCTCGGCAGGACGTCATCCAGCTCCTGCTGTTTGTCAAAGTATTCGCAAGTTCCGTGCTGTTTTTTCTGACGCGGTCCTACTGGTTTCAGTGGCTCAGACTGTAGAGCCTGCTTGGCCGGTGGACAAAAAAGGTGTACGATTGGGCTACATGCAACGTGCGAGGTGAAGTGTGTGGATACCAAATGGCGGGTATTGCTATTCATCGTGTTGGCCGCCGTGTTCTTCGGCGTCGAGACGTTTGCCAAAGTGGTCAACGTTCCGACCTATAATATTGGATACATTCTGGGCATTCTCTCGTTCATGGCGGGAATTGTTATCGGGGCGCGCAGGCGGTGAGCGCGCTTTTTTTGTTTTCTCGATCAATACTTTTCTGAAAAAACATACACATCCGACAGTTTGCTGATGTATAATGGAGATACCATCTGAACAAACGCTCAGTCAGAATGGGTGACATCTTGATGATCGAGTAAAAATCGCTTGCAAGGAGGCGGACAACCATGCACTTTGACCTGACGGAAGAACAGCGGATGCTAAAAAGCATGATCCGTTCGTTCGCCGATGAAGTAGTGGCACCGGGAGCGGATGAGCGGGATCGCACCAAGACGTTTCCCGTTGAGATTTTCAAGCAGCTGGCCGAGCTGAATCTGCTCGGGCTGCCGTTTCCAGAGGAGTACGGCGGTGCGGGGGCGGATACGGTCAGCTTTGCCATTGTCGTCGAAGAACTGAGCCGTGCGTGCGGTTCGACCGGGATCACCTATTCGGCCCACATCTCGCTGGGCGGGGCGCCGCTCGCCCTGTTTGGCACGGAAGCGCAAAAGCAGAAGTACCTGACGAAAATCTGCTCCGGCGAGAGCTTGGGCGCCTTTGGCCTGACGGAGCCGAACGCCGGTTCGGACGCGGGCGGCACGAAAACGACTGCCGTGCGGGACGGCGACGGGTGGCTGATCAACGGGTCGAAGTGCTTCATTACCAATGCCTCGTACGCCCAATTTGTCGCGCTGACGGCCGTCACAGACAAAGAAAAAGGCTCGCGGGGTATCACCGCGTTTATTGTACCGACGGATTCGCCCGGCTTCACGGTGCTGGCCAACTACGAAAAACTCGGTCTGCATAGCTCCAACACGACGGAGCTGATTTTGGAAAACGTTCGCGTGCCGGACGAAAACATCCTCGGCAAGCAGGGCGAGGGCTTCAAGCAGTTCCTGATCACGCTGGACGGCGGGCGCATCGGGATCGGCGCGATGGCTGTCGGTATCGCCCAGGCGGCGTACGACAAGGCGTTGGAGTACGCCCGGCAGCGGACGGCATTCGGTCAGTCCATTTCCAAGTTCCAAGCCATCCAGCACAAGCTGGCGGACATGGCGATGCAGATCGAATTGGCCCGCAATATGGTGTACAAGGCTGCCTGGCTGAAAGACAGCGGCCGAAAGTTCACCAAGGAAGCGGCAATGGCAAAGCTGTACGCGTCGGAAGTGGCGATGGCCGTCACCCATCAGGCAATCCAGATCCACGGCGGCTACGGGTATATGCGGGAATACCAGGTGGAGCGTTTCTTCCGCGACGCCCGTCTGCTGGAAATCGGCGAAGGCACTTCGGAAATCCTGCGAAATGTGATCGCCCGAGAAATCGGCTGTTAATGAAGTGGCGAACGTGTTCCCTGCCTTGTCAAAAGGCGGGGTTTTTTCGTGCTTTTTTGCATTGGGCAATCTTGGAGAAATAGGGTAGAATAAAGGACATGGAAGGTGAAGAACAGGTATGACATCATCATTAATCATTTCCAAGCGGCTTGAGACGATTGCCCGCTATTGTCCGCAGGGAGCCCGCGTTGCCGACATCGGTTCGGACCACGCGTTACTGGCTTCTTATTTGCTTGTGCGGGGCATCGCTTCGTTCGTGATCGCCGGAGAGCTGAACGAAGGTCCGTATCAAGCGGCTCTCCGGCAAATCCAGACGCTGGCGTTGCGGGACCGTGCGTCGGTGCGCAAGGGTGACGGGCTGTCGGTCCTTCGCCCGGGCGAAGTGGACGCAGTCTGCATCGCCGGCATGGGCGGTCAATTGATTGTCTCGATACTCACAGCCGGGACTGACAAGCTGGAGGGAGTCCAGCGCCTGATCCTGCAGCCCAATGTGGGAGAAGAACTCGTCCGCCGCTGGCTGCTGGAAAACGGTTGGCAGCTGGTGGCGGAATCCATTTTGGAAGAAGACGGCATCATCTACGAAATCCTTGTGGCGGAGCGGGGCGAGCCGGTCAAGCCGTACGAAGGGAAGGAGCGCAGCCGGGACGAACTGCTGCGCATCGGTCCGTTCCTGTGGGAGGAAAAGTCGCCGATCCTCCTGAAAAAGTGGCAGCAGGAGCGGGACAAGTGGCAGCGGGTGCTGTCCCAACTGCAGCGGTCGCGCAAGCCGGAGGCGGCGGAACGGACCCGGCAGATCGAAGCAGAACTGGAATGGTTAGACGAGGTGATCGCATGTTTGCACACGGACAAACCGTAATCCAATACGTGGAGCAGTTGGCCCCCAAAGCGCTGGCGGTGGAAGGGGACAAGATTGGCCTGCACGTCGGGACGTTGAACAAGCAGGTAAAAAAAGTGATGGTGGCCCTTGACGTGCTGGAGGAGGTCGTCGACGAAGCCATCTCCGAAAAAGTGGATCTGATCGTTGCCCACCACGCGGTGATTTACCGGCCGCTCAAGCACTTGCGCACGGATCTGGCCGCCGGGCGGGTCTTTGAAAAACTCTTGAAACACGACATCGCCGTCTATACGGCACACACCAACCTGGACGCTGCCGCCGGCGGATTGAACGACTGGCTGGCCGAAGCGATCGGTCTGAGCGATGTGGAGGTGCTGGACGTCAGCTATCAGGAGCCGTTGAAAAAGCTGGTCGTCTACGTCCCGCTTTCCCATCGGGACGCGGTGTTTCAGGCCGTATCCGAGGCAGGAGCCGGTTGGGTCGGCAACTACAGTCACTGTTCGTTTCAGGTGGAAGGAACGGGAACGTTTTTGCCGCGGGAGGGAACCAATCCCCACATCGGCCAGCAGGGTACGCTGGAGCGGGTGGAAGAAGTCCGGCTGGAGACAGTAATGCCGGCTTCCCGTCAGGCAGCCGTGATCAAGGCGATGCTGGCCGCCCATCCGTACGAAGAGGTTGCCTACGACGTAATTCCGCTGGAGGCGTCCGGCACCCGGTTGGGTATTGGCCGAATCGGCAAGCTGACGCAGCCCGTGACACTGCGTGAGCTGGCGGAGCAGATCAAGGAGCGTTTCTCGCTTACCGGCGTTCGTGTCGTCGGCGATCTGGACGCCCCTGTGCGCAAAGTGGCCGTGGTTGGCGGGGATGGCAGCTCGTTTGTGTCCAAAGCCATTTTTCGCGGAGCCGACGTGTTCGTGACGGGCGATATCGGCTATCATACTGCTCACGACGCGCAGGCGGAGGGGCTGTTTATCATAGACGCCGGCCACAACATTGAAAAAATCATGAAAGAGAAGCTGGCTTCCTATCTGGCGGAAAAATTAAAAGCAAACGGCTACCAGACGGAAGTATTTCCTTCCTCCGTACACACGGATCCGTTCCAATTTGTATAGGCAGGCCGCGCGCGCCCGCCGACAGGCGGAAAGCCGGCTGTTTGACCGCAGGCGGAGCGCCGATACGGCTTGCGGAAGGTGCGTGTGAGTAAAACGATAGGGGGATTTTTGTGCGAAAAACTATCCAAATCATGGCGTGCGGGTTGCTCGCCTCGGTGCTGTTTGCCCCAGTGACCGCCCGCGCCAGCGAAGTCCCGTACGAGGACATCGGGAAGCACTGGGCCAAAGCAGCGATTGTTCGCGGGGTGAAGGCCGGCCTGTTTGCGGCAGGCGCCGGCATTGACCGCTTCTATCCGGAACGGGAGATGAGCCGGGCCGAGTTTCTCGCTTTGATGGATCGGTTGTACGAACTGGGACAGCTTCATCTGTACCCGCTCACCTTTTTGTCCGAACACGAGGCGTACGGCTTTGGAGAAGGGTTTGACGAGCCGTATCTGCCATACGCGGATGTGGACCGGCTGACCTGGATGTACGATCCGATCCTGCGCGTCTCTGTTTTGCTGGAGCGCCTGTACGGCCCCGGGGCGATTCAACAGGTGTTTCCCGGCAAGGAACTGCATCCCAACCAGCCTATCACCCGCGAGGAAGCGGCCAAACTGCTGCAGATGTACACGATGGGCACAGACGGGGAGCAGGCCTGGCAGAATATTTCCAAAACTGGTTGGATGGACGGTCGGCCGGAGCAGAAGCTGAAGCGGGGTGAGGCTGCCGTCGTGGCCGACCGGCTGCTCGCCTCCATGCAGGGGGACTTGCTGCTGCCGCTGCTTGATTACAACGGCCAAAAGTTTCCTGCGATTCCGGAGATTCAGGAACTGTTTCCGATGTTCGCGGCTTACACCAATCAGCTGACCAAGGACGAAGAGACATTTGTCCAAGCGGTGGAAGCGATCCGCAACCACGAAGACAGCGAGGAGACGTTTGCAGACCTGGAGCGTCTGGCCGGGTCCACGTTTGACAACCAGGTCGGTGTGCACTACTACCTGAGCTGGAATTCGGGGACCACGCTTGCGGACAATCTGGACCAGGCATTTTTGGCCATCGACGCGTATTTCGCCGACAAGATCATTCTGCCCGACACGCTTCGCCTGCTCTGTGCCAACGTCTACGACATCGCGGTGCAAATGGGGGCAGAAGACCCTGCGGTGTACGGGCAGATCCTGGAGCGTCTGGGCAGCTACGAACCGAAAGTGCGGCAAGGTTCCGAAGAATGGCAATCGCTGGCCGTTTACCTGGCCGCGTTGGAAGTGAAAAGCGGCAAAACGGAAGCAGCCCTGGCCCGCTACCGCTCGTTTGCCGACAAAAAGACGGAGGCACTGCTCAACGCGGTGTACTATCTGGTGGAAACCAACCGACTGGATGAAGCGGAGAAGTTGCTGGCCAGTCCGGACATCTCCGATGCGGCAGACGCAGTCCAGCAGTTGGCGCAGCTGCTGTCCCAGGAGTTGGCTGTGCTGCGGCAGCAGCCTTCGCTGATTACGGACCTTGCGCATACATTCAAACGGATGGACAACAAGGACGGCTACATCGCTCGCGGGGAGGCCGTTCTGCGCGGCTTTTTGTTGAAGTACACACAGGAAGTGGACCAACGCGAACGGATCGGCCACACGTCCGGTATCTTCCAGTCCCCGCAGCAGCTCGTGCTGGACAAGTGGGAGAGCTATACGGACCTCCGTAAGAAACTGCATTACGAACGAGACGTTGAACGCGGAGTCTGGGAAAAAAGCAGCATTGGCGAGGCTGATTTCCTCTACGAATGGGTACCCGAACTCAGCGTCGCGGAACGGGCGAAACTCCTGCACGCCCGCTATTTCAAGCAGTCACTCGGCCGTTACGACGTCATCACCGAGTGGATTCCCGGGCCCGCTTTGGTGGAGCAGGTGAAGAACCGCTCGTTTAAGGCCGGCAAGGTGAAGCAGATCCCGGTGTTTATGAACAAGTACTACATCGACCGCGACACGGATTTGCTGGTGCAGCGGGTCTGGCGCTATGAAGAGATTTACGATACCGAGGAGTACGTGGCTTTTGCGGGCAAGGAAACGTATTCCTTCCCCTATGAGGTGCATGTGCGCATTCCGGACGAAGCGGTGAAGGGGGCGACACGATGAAGCGCTTGATCATGGGCCTGCTCGCCGCAGTTCTGACGGCCGTTTCCGTCCCCGTGCAGGCGGAGGAACAGCCGTTTGCGGTGACAGCAGAAGTATTTCAATATGTACTGGACAATCATTTGACCAAGCCCACTGCCAAGCAGTTGGTACAGGGAGCGCTCAGTCACGTCAGCGAGGAGGCAGGCAAACAAGCCCACCTGACGCTGAAACCTTCGGAGGATGACGACACGCTGCCGGAGATGGTGCAGCGGTTGGCGGAATGGCAGCGTACCGCACGACTGGATCAATCGCTGCTGAACCGCTGGGCGATTGACGGGATGCTTGCCACGCTGGACGACCCGCACACGATGTATTTCACCCGGGACGAGTTACGGGTGTTTGCGGCGGACGTCGAAAACCAGTTTGTCGGCTTTGGTTTCCGTCTGCGGATGCTGGATGGACTGCTGGTGATCCGTGACATCGTGCCGGGATCGCCGGCTGCCGCTTCCGAACTGCGGAAAGGAGATCAATTGCTGGCAGTAGACGGCAAGTCCCTCAAGGGCAAAAGTTTTGAGGAAGCATTCGCCTTGCTGCAAGGAGAAGAAGACAGCGAAGCCGTTTTGACCATCTACCGCCCTTCAGAAAAACGGGAAAAACAGGTCCGCCTGAAACGGGCTGCCGTGACGATGCCCGAGGTGGAAGGAGACCTGTTTGAAGGCAGCGCGATTGGCTACGTCAGCCTGTCCACCTTCGGATCGGCAGCGGCCGTACAGCTTCGTGACAAGCTGGAGCAGCTTTCCCGCGTTCGCCCCTTGAAAGGGCTGATCCTGGATTTGCGCGACAACAGCGGCGGTTACCTGTCCACTGCTCGTGACGTGGCCAGCTTGTTCATGGAAGAAGGTCTGTTGATGTACACGACCAACCGCAACGGCGTGGAAGTAGAGACCTGGGTTCGCAACGGCCGAAACGTCGGGTATCCTGTCCGCATACTCGTCAATGAAGGGACTGCCTCTGCATCCGAACTGGTGGCGGGGGCCCTGCGCGAACACGGCATTGCCGTGCTGGTGGGCAGCAAAACCTACGGGAAAGGCAGCGCACAACAGATCATTCCGCTGTCCAACGGGGATGCGCTGAAGCTGACGCTGCACGAGTACTTTACTCCCAAGCACACCGTGGTCAATCACGTCGGTCTGGAGCCGGACCTTGCGGTGGAGGACTACGCGGCACAGGTTGTGGAAGCCCTGCGATCGCTTCATGTACAGACGTATCGCCTGACGGAAGAAAACGGCGACACGGTGATAAACGGCATCGCGTTTCCTGCGGTCGATCCCTTGTTCAAACGGGAAAACGGCCAGTGGCTGGTGAGGACGGCCGTTCTCTCCACGCTGCTCGGCGAGGCCGCTGTCGGGGAGCAGGAGTACGTGCCGATCGCTCCGTACCTGCAGCGGCACCAAACGCTTAAACTGCAACAAATCAACGACGAGCCGGTGCTCGTCTACACGGCGCCAATACCGGCCGCGTCCCGATGAATTTGAAGCCCCTGCCTTCTTCGGCAGGGCTTTTCCTTTTTGTATAGAGCACATGAAAAGACAAACACTAACATGTGCGACAACTACTAACGGACAAGGAAGACAGACGGATGAAAAAAGTTCTCCTCTTCCTCATCGACTCCATGATGTCGGATGTGCTGGAGCGATGCGTGGCGATGGGGAAAGCGCCCGGTTTGCAGTTTTTCATGGAGCGGGGGCAGTACATTTCGGACTGCGTGACCGTGTTTCCGACCATGACCGCTTCCGTCGACTGTTCGCTTATCACGGGTGTATACCCCGATCAGCACAAGGTGCCGGGACTGGTCTGGTACGATCCCGAGACGAACGAGATGATCAACTACATAAACGGAACCGCTTCGGTTGGAAAACTCGGCTTTGAACACTGCGCAAAAAACGTGCTGTTCGACTTGAACGAACGCCACCTCAGTCGGGACGTAAAGACGATACACGAGGTGCTGGAGGAAAACGGGCTTGTCTCTGGCTCGATCAACGTGATTGCCCACCGCGGGCACAAACGCCACAAGGTGCACATGCCGCCCGTGCTGGATGCCGTTACCCGCTTCAACCTGCGCGAAAAAGCTAGCGGCCCCACGATCATGAGCCTGGGCACGCTGGTCCGCCCTGCCCTGTTTCGCCCGATTGTGTGGAATTGGGCCCAGTCTGCCGCCAAGGGGTACGGCATCAACGATACGTACGCCATTGACGTCCTGATCGAAGTGATCAACAGCGGCCAACAGCCGGATTTTACCCTGATCTATCTCCCGGAGAACGACCACAAGCTGCACGTCTCGCCGCATGAGGCGGTTGAGCACCTGGCCGAAGTGGATGAGCAGTTGGTGCGTTTTTTGGACAGCTACAGTTCCTGGGAACAGGTGCTGGAGCGTAACGTCTGCATCTTTATCAGCGATCACGGCCAGACGCTGATCGGTGAAAGCGACGAGCACAACATCGACCTGGAAGCGATGCTTGCCGGCTTTTCCATTCACCGGTTGGGGACGGACGTGACCGATGAGTATGACGTCGTCATCTGCAACAACGAGCGGATGACGTACCTCTATCCGCTGAAGGAAGAGAATCTGCTTCCCTTGAGCGCTGCCGTTTCGCAAGACCCGCGGATTGATTTGATCGCCTGGCGGGAAGGGGAGCGCGTGGTGGTGCGGCGCGGCGGGTCCGACCGATTTCTGCAGTTTTGGAAGGGCGGGCCGCTTCGCGATCCGTACGGCAACGAATGGGGGATGGAAGGAGATAGCGGTGTGCTGGAAGTGGAACAGGAGGGGCGGGACATCTGTTTCGGGACGTATCCGGATGCGTTTTCCCGCCTGTACGGTTCCTTGTTTTCGCAGCGGGGGCCAGTACTTGTGCTGACGGCGGCCGAGGGTTTTGAATTCTTGTCAGAAGCGTCGCCGACGCACCTGGGCGGCGGCAGTCACGGTTCCCTGCACAAGCAGGACTCCCTGATCCCGCTTTTGGTGGCGGGAGCGTCCCGGCCGTTTCCGGTCCCCGCCCGGTTGGTCGACGTAAAGGACTTCATTTTGCAGGAACTTGGGGTTGCAGTTCGAGATCGGCGATGATTGGGAGGTGATCGGACCATTTTACGGGCGCAACGTCGTAGTGTATGATTCGCCAATGGCTGGATGCAAACAGATAGTCAATGCGGCGGCGAAAAGTCGGCAGCGTCGCGAGGCGGTCCTGTCCGGTGGCAAGTGCGCAGTCAGTAAGCATCGGGGCAAACGAGACGTTAACAGCGTTGAAATCCCCCATCAGCAGCAGGGGAGTGTTCATTTTCGCGGCCTTGTCCGTGAGCAGCTTTATCTGCGCCAGTCGGCTTGCTTGATTGAGGCTGCAGTGGGTCACCCAGCACGATATGTGGATGCCAGCGCAGGAGAGGGTTGCTTGCAGGGCGCAGCGTTTCTCCTTTTTGGCCGGCAAATCCAACCGTCCGACATGCTCGACGGGCAAACGCGTCAACAAGGCGTTTCCGTAATGGCCGTCCGCGATGGTGATTGACGGGGCAAAGGCGAATTCGTACTCCAGCGCGTCCGCCAGATAGGCAGCTTGAAAGCCGTATTTGCCGTTCTGATGGACTTCCTGCAGGCCGATCACGTCTGCCTGCATTTCGCGCAGCGTCGCAGCCATTTCGTTCAGCCGTTTGCGCCAAAACAAGTCCCGTCCGCTGTGAATGTTATAACTGACGACCCGTATCATGTCTGTTCTCCTTTTCTTTGTAATGGACATCTCTGCTTGTAGTATGGTCATATTGCCCAATTGTTTGTCTTTGTCGAACCTCGAAAAATGCGACCCAACTTACTTAGAATTTCCTGTTGCATTTATTTTTAGCCTATGCTATATTAAAAAGCGTCGCTTGAAGCGTAAAGGAAGAAACTACTTGCGACATGATGTTCCTTGAAAACCGGATAGAATCAGCCTGTACAATCGCTGTTGATGCAGCAGCCAGTAATTTTTAACTCAACTTTATTGGAGAGTTTGATCCTGGCTCAGGACGAACGCTGGCGGCGTG
>ERZ1673758.7-NODE-7-length-169094-cov-17.570643_pt1 | contig 169094 bp, 164 predicted proteins | sample MGYA00580180_ERZ1673758 | MGnify/ENA primary metagenome ERZ1673758 (study PRJEB41219, sample SAMN04549637) | soil metagenome | isolation source: soil | place: USA:California, San Francisco Bay NWR | collected 2009-02-09 ...
CTTTCGGCCTGGAAATCATTTTTTGTGGACGCTAACTCAATGAACCGTTTGTCTTTAGTCTGAGTCCGGGAATCCGGACTCAGCGTGTAGACAAAGTCCGCGGCGCATGGGAGATCGGCCCCGCTCGCTCGCTTGACGCCCAGCAAAGAAGCGGATGAAGTCCGCTCCAAAACGAGACGCGGGCAGGGGACAAACATCTGGGTATTTCGAGGAAGTGAGACTTGTGTCCCCTGTTGGTCCCCGCGTCTTCGTTTTTCCGCTGAGCCGGTCGTCAAAGGAGCTCGCTTGGCCCATCCCTCCATGCGATGCCCATTGTCTTCCGCTTCGGTTGATGAATGGGCAGGCCTTCCGGCCTGGAAATCATTTTTTGTGGACGCTAACTCAATGAACCGTTTGTCTTTAGTCTGAGTCCGGGAATCCGGACTTTTCTTCTTTTCTGCTGCGGCAGCCAGCGGCTGATTGGCTTCGCTTCTCTTGAGGGCGAAGCGCAGACTGAACCTCCCCGGACAGGGAAAGAATATGGCGTACATGATTGTTTGCCGAATGTTAAATTTGAGTGGTCGGGGAAAATTACATAAATTCCCGAACGTTTGTCGAATGCTAATCTGCTCATTTTCGTTGATAAATGCGTATAATTGTGTTTTAATTGAGTTGAAATGTTCGTGTATATTACGCATTACGCAACCTTTGCTCGGGGAAGGTGACTCCGGAAGTGGAAAAACGGGAACAACTCTATGAAGGTAAGGCAAAGCGCATCTATCGTACGTCTTTGGCCGATCAATACTGGGTGGAGTACAAGGACGATGCGACCGCGTTCAACGGGGAAAAGAAAGGCACCATCACCGGAAAGGGTGAACTGAACAACCGCATCACCGCCATCTTTTTCACGCTGTTGAAAGAGCGGGGCATCGACAACCACTTTATCCGCCTGCTGTCGCCCACGGAACAGTTGGTCCGCAAAGTGGAGATCATTCCGCTGGAAGTGGTCGTCCGCAACATCGCGGCCGGTTCCCTGGCCAAGCGGTTGGGGATGGCGGAGGGAACGGCCCTGCCGCACCCGGTGGTGGAGTTTTACTATAAAGACGACGCACTGGGCGATCCGCTGGTCAACCACTCGCACATCAAGGTGCTCGGAGTCGCCAGTGAAGACGACCTGGCCGTGCTGGAGCGTATCGGCCTGCAGGTAAACGAGGTGCTGCAGGAGTACCTGCGCGAGCGCGGCGTGATTCTCGTCGACTTTAAACTGGAGTTTGGACGCACGCCGGAGGGAGAGATTCTTCTGGCGGATGAAATATCGCCGGATACGTGCCGGTTCTGGGATGCCGAGACTATGGAGAAACTGGACAAGGACCGTTTCCGCCGCGATCTCGGCAATGTGGAAGAAGCGTATCGGGAAATGCTGAAACGATTGGGAGGAGAAGCACATGTGTAAAGCTGTTGTATACGTGACGCTGCGCCAAAGCGTGCTCGACCCGCAAGGACACGCGGTCAAGGGAGCGCTGCACACCCTTGGGTTTGACGAAGTAAAAGACGTGCGCATCGGCAAGTACATGGAGTTGGTGCTGGACACGGCCGACCGGGCGCAGGCGGAGGAGCGCGTCCGCGCGATGTGTGAAAAACTGCTGGCCAACACCGTGATTGAAGACTACCGCTTTGACATCGTGGAGGGCTGAGCCATGCGAGTAGCCGTAATCGTCTTTCCCGGTTCCAATGCCGACATCGACTTGTACAACGCCGTTGAAGACGTGATGGAAGTGCCGGTGGATTACGTCTGGCACGCACAGACCGACCTCTCCGCCTACGATGTCATCCTGCTGCCGGGCGGTTTTTCCTACGGTGACTACCTGCGCTGCGGGGCCGTCGCCCGGTTTTCGCCGGTGATGGAACAGGTGGTCAAGGCAGCTGAGGACGGCAAGCTGGTGATGGGCATTTGCAACGGCTTCCAGATCCTGACCGAAGTCGGACTGCTGCCGGGCGCCCTGCTCCGCAATCGTTCGCTGAAGTTCCGCTGCAAGCTGTCGCCGCTGCGCGTGGTCAACAACGACACGCCGTTTACCCGCGACTACGCTGCGGGTGAAGTGATCCGGATTCCCATCGCTCACGGCGAAGGCAACTACTACTGCGACGACGAGACGCTGGCACGGCTGCAGGCCAACAACCAGATCGTCTTCCGCTACGAAGGGGAAAACCCGAACGGTTCCATAGATGACATCGCCGGCATCTGCAACGAACGGGGCAACGTGCTCGGCATGATGCCTCACCCGGAGCGGGCCGTGCACGAATGGATGAGTTCCGCCGACGGCCGGCGCCTGTTTACCTCGATTCTGAAGACATGGAGGGAAAAAAACAGTGTCACAGCTCACTCGTAACGAACCGACCGCTGATCAAATCGCCGACCAGCGCCTGTACCGGGAGATCGGCTTGACTGACGAAGAATATCAGCGCGTCGTGGACATCCTCGGCCGCAAGCCGAACTGGACGGAGACAGGACTCTACAGCGTGATGTGGTCGGAGCACTGCTCGTACAAAAACTCCAAGCCGGTGCTGCGCCGCTTTCCGACCAGCGGGCCGCGCGTGCTGCAGGGACCGGGCGAAGGGGCCGGGATCGTCGACATCGGCGACAACCAGGCCGTCGTCTTCAAGATCGAAAGCCATAACCATCCCTCCGCCATCGAGCCGTACCAAGGGGCGGCAACCGGGGTGGGCGGCATCATCCGCGACGTCTTTTCGATGGGCGCCCGACCGGTGGCGCTTTTGAACTCGCTGCGCTTTGGGGAATTGACCTCGCCGCGCGTGAAATACCTGTTTGAAAACGTGGTGGCGGGCATCGCCGGCTACGGCAACTGCATCGGTATCCCGACCGTGGGCGGCGAAGTGAACTTTGACGCCACCTACGAGGGCAACCCGCTGGTGAACGCGATGTGCGTCGGCCTGATCGACCACGACAAGATTCAAAAAGGGGTGGCGACGGGCGTCGGCAACCCGGTTATCTACGTGGGGGCCAGCACCGGCCGGGACGGCATTCACGGCGCGACATTCGCCTCCGAGGAATTGAACGACGAGTCGGAGAAAAAGCGGCCGGCTGTACAGGTAGGCGACCCGTTCATGGAAAAACTGCTGCTGGAAGCATGCCTGGAGCTGATCGACACCGGCATCGTCGTCGGCATTCAGGACATGGGCGCGGCTGGTCTCACCTGCTCCAGCGCGGAGATGGCCTCCAAGGCGGGCAACGGCATCGAGATGAACCTCGACCTGGTCCCGCAGCGGGAGGCGGGCATGTCCGCTTACGAGATGATGCTCTCCGAATCCCAGGAGCGCATGCTGGTCGTCGTGGAAAAAGGCAAGGAAGCAGAAGCGATCGCCATTTTTGACAAGTGGGGCCTGGCTTCGGCAGTTGTCGGCCGTGTGACGGACGACGGCATGCTGCGCCTGCTGCACCACGGCGAAGTAGTGGCGGAAGTGCCGGTCAAGACCCTGGCGGATGACGCGCCGGTCTACCACAGACCGTCGGCTGTGCCGGCGTACTACGAAGCGAACGCCAACGTCGATCCGGTGGCGGCCATCCCCGAACCGGCTGACGCCAACGAAACGCTGAAAGCCCTGCTGTCTCAGCCGACGATCGCCAACAAGGCGTGGGTATACGAACAGTACGACCACATCGTCCGCGCCAATACCGCGGTCAAACCGGGTTCGGACGCGGCCGTGGTAATGATTCGCGGCACCCGCAAGGCACTGGCGATGAGCACGGATTGCAACGGCCGTTACGTCTACCTCGACCCGCAGGTGGGCGGCGCAATCGCCGTGGCGGAAGCGGCCCGCAACGTGGTATGTTCCGGTGCCGAACCGCTGGCGATCACCGACTGCCTCAACTTTGGCAATCCCGAGAAGCCGGAGGTGTTCTGGCAGTTTGAAAAAGCGGTCGACGGCATGAGCGAAGCCTGCCTCGCGCTGAACACACCGGTCATCGGCGGTAATGTGTCGTTTTACAACGAACGCAGTGGCGACGCCATTTACCCGACGCCGACCATCGGCATGGTTGGTCTGATCGCGGACGTCGATCACATCACCACCCAGGATTTCCAGGCCGAAGGGGACGCGATTATCCTCCTCGGGGAGACCTACGCCGAACTGGGCGGCAGCGAGTATCAAAAATGGGCGACAGGCTCCATCTCGGGACGTCCGCCGCACATTGACCTGGCAAAAGAAGCGGCCGTGCAGAAACTGGTGTACGACGCCATTCGCCAGGGGCTGGTAAAATCTGCGCACGATCTGTCGGAAGGAGGACTTGGCGTCGCATTGGCGGAATCGTGCTTTGGCAACGAGATCGGCGCAACCGTTTCGCTTGAGTCCGACCTGCGCAGTGACGTGCTGCTGTTCAGCGAGTCGCAATCGCGCATTCTGCTCAGCGTCGCACAGGAACAAAAGGACGCCGTGCTGGCGCTGGCAAAAGAACGGGGTGTGCCGGCACAGGTAATTGGAACGACTAGCGGCAAGCGACTGGTGGTGAACGTCAACGGAACGGAAGTGATCCATGCGCCGCTTGCCGATTTGAAAGCCGCTTGGAAGGATGCGATTCCATGTTTGATCGGTTGATCTGGGACAAACTGAACGAAGAATGCGGCGTCTTTGGCATCTACAACCACCGGGAAGCAGCCCCGCTGACCTATCTGGGGCTGCACGCCCTGCAGCACCGCGGCCAGGAGAGCGCGGGCATCTGCGCCTCCGACGGTGAAAAGTGGTACAAGCACCGCGGCATGGGGCTGGTCTCGGAGGCGTTTGGCAAGGGCGACCTGGAAAAGTTTCGCGGCCATATCGCCATCGGCCACACGCGTTACACCACGGCCGGGGCGAGCAAGATCGAAAACGCGCAGCCGCTCTTTTTCCGCTACGCGCACGGCAGCATGGCCGTCGCCCACAACGGCAACCTGGTCAACGCCTCTGTGCTGCGAAAAGAGCTGGAGGCCATGGGTTCCATTTTCCAGACGACGAGCGACACCGAAGTGATCGCCCACCTGATCGCCCGTTCGCAAAGCCGCGATCTGGCGGAAGCGGTCCGGGAAGCGCTGCAGCACATCAAGGGCGCATATGCGCTTTTGGTGATGAACGAGCGGCAGCTCATTATTGCGCTTGACCCGAACGGTCTGCGTCCGCTGTCGCTCGGCCGTCTGGGCGACGCCGTCTGCGTAGCCTCCGAGACCTGCGCCTTTGACATCATCGGCGCAGAGTATTGGCGCGACGTCCGGCCGGGCGAGCTGATCATCATCGACGAGGACGGCATCCGCGAGACGACGTTTACGGACAAAACCGTCCGTTCCATCTGTACGTTTGAGTACATTTACTTCGCCCGTCCGGACAGCGACATCGACGGGATCAACGTGCACATGGCCCGCAAGCGGCTGGGCAAGCAGCTCGCGCTGGAGGCGCCGGTGGAGGCCGACGTGGTGACGGGCGTGCCCGATTCCAGCATCTCGGCGGCCATCGGCTTCGCGGAGGCGACCGGCATTCCCTACGAGATCGGGTTGATTAAAAACCGCTACGTGGGACGCACCTTTATCCAGCCGACGCAGGAACTGCGGGAACGGGCCGTACACCTGAAGCTGTCCGCCGTGCGCAAGGTGGTGGAAGGCAAGCGGGTGGTGATGATCGACGATTCGATTGTGCGCGGCACGACCAGCAGCCGCATTGTCCGCATGCTGCGCGAGGCGGGGGCGCGGGAAGTGCACGTGCGGGTAAGTTCGCCGCCGGTGAAAAATCCCTGCTTCTACGGCATCGACACATCCACCCGGGACGAACTGATCGCCGCCACCAAATCGGTCGAAGAGATTCGCCGCATCATCGGCGCGGACTCGCTGGCTTTTTTGTCGGTGGAGGGCATGATCGAAGCGATCGGCCGTACGGACGCGGCTCCCAACAACGGCCACTGCCTGGCCTGCTTCACCGGCCAGTATCCCACGGAGATTGAATTTGAGGCGGCACTGCCGGCAGACAAGTGTTAAGAGGGTGAAACCATGAGCGAAGCATACAAGCAAGCAGGCGTCGACATCGAGGCGGGCAACGAAGCGGTAGAGCGGATGAAAAAGCATGTGAAGCGGACGTTCCGTCCCGAGGTGCTGACTGATTTGGGCGGATTTGGCGCGTTGTTTCGCCTGGATGTGTCCCGGTACAAAAAACCGGTGCTCGTCTCGGGCACGGACGGCGTGGGCACCAAGCTGAAGCTCGCGTTTGCCATGGACAAACACGACACAATCGGCATCGACGCCGTGGCGATGTGCGTCAACGACGTAGTCGTGCAGGGAGCGGAACCGCTCTTTTTCCTCGATTACCTGGCCTGCGACAAAGTGATTCCGGAAAAGATCGAGGCAATCGTCAAGGGCATCGCCGACGGCTGCGCCCAGGCAGGCTGCTCGCTGATCGGCGGGGAGACGGCGGAAATGCCGGGCATGTACGCGGAAGGCGAGTACGACATCGCCGGGTTTACCGTCGGTGTCGCGGACGAAGATAAGCTGATCACCGGTGCTGATGTAAAGCCGGGTGACGTGCTGGTGGGGCTTGCCTCCAGCGGCGTGCACAGCAACGGCTTTTCCCTCGTGCGCAAAGTGCTGCTGGCGGATCGGGGAATGTCGCTACACGACCATGTGGACGAGCTCGGCAAAACACTGGGGGAAGAGCTGCTGACGCCGACCCGGATTTACGTCAAGCCGATTCTTTCGCTGCTCCAGTCTTATGAGATCAAGGCGATGGCCCACATCACCGGCGGCGGCTTCACGGAAAACATTCCGCGCGTCCTGCCCGAGGGAACGCAGGCGGTGATCGACGTCGGTTCCTGGCCGGTGCTGCCGATTTTCCGGCTGGTGCAGGAGGCGGGCAGCATCAACCCGGCCGACATGTACCGCACGTTCAACATGGGCATCGGGATGGTGCTGGTCGTCAAACAGGACGACGTCGTCAACGTGATCGGCACGCTGCAGCAAATGGGCGAACAGCCGTACCTGATCGGTCAAATTCGGGCGGGCGAGCGGCGCGTCGTCTACAACGGGGTGACGTGGTGAAACGGATGGCCATTTTTGCCTCGGGCAGCGGTTCCAATTTTGAAGCAATCGTGCAGGCGACGAAAAGCGGCCGGCTGGAAGGCGCGGAAGTGGTACTGCTCGTCTGTGACAAGCCGGGAGCCAAAGTGCTGGAGCGGGCGGCGCGATTGGGCGTGGAAGCGTTCGCGTTTGAGCCGAAAGCGTACCCGGACAAGGCGGCGTTTGAGGCAGAAATCGTCGCCGAGCTGTGCAGGCGGGACGTCGAGCTGGTCGTGCTGGCCGGGTACATGCGGTTGGTGGGGCCGACGCTCTTGTCCGCCTATGAAGGACAGATCATCAACCTGCATCCCTCGCTGCTGCCGGCCTTTCCCGGCAAGGATGCGATCGGGCAGGCTCTCGCCTACGGGGTGAAGGTAACGGGAGTAACGGTACATGTCGTCGATGCCGGTCTGGATACCGGACCGATAATCGCGCAGGTTCCCGTGATGGTGCACGAGACGGATACGGCAGAAAGCCTCGCTGCCCGGATTCATGAAGTGGAGCACGAACTGCTGGTCGACGTGATCGGACGACTGCTGACCGGCCGGATGAGGCTGGAAGGGCGGCACGTGCGGCTGGAGAAATAACAGCGGCCCTCTGCGACGGGTGTGATTCCCGTGGCGGAGGGCCTTTTTTGTTTCGTGCCATAGGGGCCTACTTATACGTATTTGTTCCGTCCCGCCCCGACAGCGGCGATCGTCATCAGCAGGCTGACCGCCAGCAGCGTCAGCAGGGGGAACGTCCACGAACCGGTCCAATCGTAGAAAAGTCCGATCAGGATCGGCCCGACGGCGGCCAGCAAATACCCTACGGACTGCGACATACCGGACAGCGCGGAAGCCTGATGCGTGTCCGTTGTTCGCAGGACGATCATCGTCATCGCCAGGCTGATGCTGGCTCCCAGCCCGATGCCGAGCAGCACCAGTGATCCAAACAGCAGCAGGCTGTTTTCACCGACCAGCAGCCCGCCGAATCCGGCCAGAAAGCACAGACCGATCACCAGGGCCATGCCCATCTGGTTGGTCATGCGGGTGGCCAGCACCGGTGCCAGGAATGTGGCCGGCAGACTGATAAACTGCAGGATCGAGAGCATCCAACCGGCGGTGGAAGTGCTCATGCCGTGGTGATGGAGGATTTCCGGCAGCCAGGCAATGGTGCAGTAAAACGCAAACGACTGCAATCCCATGAATACGGTAACCTGCCAGGCCAGCGGTGAACGCCAGAGTCGGCTGCTGTCGGACGCTTTGCCCTGGTCGCCTGTGATGTGGACGGATGCACGGAGCTGCGGCAGCCACACAACCAGCGCGACGAGGGTCAGCAGGGACCAGCAGGCCAGCGCTCCCTGCCATCCGAGACGCAGCGCCTGGGCCAGCGGGACGCTAAGACCGGACGCCAGCGCAGCGAGGGTGCCCATCGCCGTGGTGTACACACTCGTCATCAGTCCGATCCTGTCCGGAAACCGCTGCTTGACGAGCCCCGGCAGCAGCACGTTGGAAATGGCGATTCCCAAGCCGATCAGGCCCATGCCGGCAAATAACGCGGCAGTCCCCCCGAGCGAGCGGAGGATGATGCCGACGAGCAAGATACACAGTCCCGCCCAGATGGTCCGTTCATTCCCGTAGCGTTCTGCGATCTTTGGAGCGATCGGGGACAGGACGGCAAAGGCGATGAGCGGCAGCGTGGTCAAAAAACCCGCCATGCTGCCGGACAGGCCTGTATCCGTTCGGATGGAGCCGATCAGCGGCCCTACGGAGGTGAGGGCGGGGCGCAGGTTGAAGGCGACGAGAATGATGCCCGCGACAAGCAGCATGTTTCCCGTGGGTAGCGGACGGGAAGCGACGTCATCACGATTGGTCATGAAAGGATTCCTCCAGACGTTTCATCTCCGGTACTTCCATTAGTGTACGCAGTAAAAGTTGTTAATTCTTTACGGTATGCACAATTCCCTTCCCGTACACCCATGATGCACCCATTACGGACTTTGTCTGCACACCGGGCTATTTTGGAAAAAACGGTCCCCACCCGGGCGTTTGCTACATACAGTAGTACGAAAGCGGAAAAAAGGAGGGGGCCCACATGGGCGATTTGATATCCGATCTGCTGGGTAAGCTGAGCAAGAAAACAGGACGGAACTGGACGATGGAGGATATCGTGCGGCTGGCGCAAAAGCTGCCGAAGGGAGGGAATGGAAACCTGGATGAAGTGTTTGACGAACTGTCAGACATGGGGCTCAATCTGAGCGAGGAAACGCGGGTGAAGGTGAAGGAACAGTTGAAGGACGGTAAACCCCCATCGCTCGAATCCATCAGCGCGCTGGCGAACAGGCAGGCACAGGGAACAAACACCCCGAAGAAAGAGGTGTCGCATGCCAGTGCAAAAGTGAAAAGCGATCCGCTTGCCGAACGATTGAGAAAATGGCAGGACGGGAGAAAGAAAAGGCGATAGACGTGTAATGCAAACGAAGCGCAGTCTCGCGTGCCTTGGCACGATGCGGCTGCGTTCGTTTTTTTGGGAGGAAACCTTGATAAAAACGTACAATTATGTTTTAATTAACTTATAATGTTCGTGTTTTCTATATTCTTTCCAATAATATCAGGAGGTTCTATCCGTGAGTGTGAAAAAGGCACTGATCAGCGTTTCCGACAAGACAGGGTTGATTCCGTTTGCGCGCCGTTTGGCTGATGCCGGCGTGGAGATCATCTCCACCGGGGGTACGGCGACCATGCTGAAAGAAGCGGGCATTCCGGTTATCGGCATTTCCGAAGTGACCGGTTTCCCTGAGATTCTCGATGGGCGCGTCAAAACGCTGCATCCGAACATCCACAGCGGCCTCTTGGCTGTGCGCGACAATGAAGCCCACCGGAAGCAGCTGAACGACCTGCAGATTGAAACAATTGATCTGGTTGTCGTCAACCTGTATCCTTTTAAGCAGACGATCGCCAAACCGGACGTGACGTTTGCGGAGGCGATTGAGAATATTGACATCGGCGGGCCGACCATGCTGCGTGCGGCTGCGAAAAACCACCAGTACGTCACTGTAGTGGTGGACGCCGCCGACTACGAGCAGGTAGCCACGGAAATCGAGCAGAATGGGGATACGTCCCTGGATACGCGCCGCCGTCTGGCCGCCAAGGTGTTCCGCCACACGGCTGCGTACGACGCGCTGATCTCCCGCTATCTGAGCGAACAGGTGGGCGACTTCCTGCCGGAAAGCTACACAGTGACCTACGAAAAAGCGCAAGATCTGCGTTACGGCGAAAATCCGCATCAGCGGGCTGCATTCTACCGCGAGCCGCTGGCAGGCGGAGCCAGCATCGCACGTGCCCAACAGCTTCACGGCAAAGAGCTTTCCTACAACAACATCAACGACGCTGACGCCGCTCTGGCCATCGTGCGCGAGTTTGCCGAACCTGCCGTGGTCGCGGTGAAACACTCCAACCCGTGCGGCGTAGGCATCGGTGCCGACATTCGCGAAGCCTACCAAAAGGCGTACGAGGCTGATCCCGTTTCCATCTTTGGTGGCATCGTGGCGGCCAATCGTCCGGTGGACCGCGACACTGCCCTGCTGATGAAAGAAACGTTTTTGGAAATCATCCTCGCGCCTGATTTCACCGAAGAAGCGCTGGCCGTGCTGACCGAGAAGAAAAACCTGCGCCTGCTGCGCATCCCCTCGCTGAACGAGTCCCGGGAAGCAGCGCAGGGATTCCGCATCGCGCCGGTGGCGGGCGGAGCGCTGGTGCAGGACTACGACGTGAAACAACTGGACGATGCCGATATCCGCGTGGTGACCGACAAACAGCCGACCGCCGAAGAACTGGCGCAGCTGAAATTCGCCTGGAAGGTCGTCAAGCACGTCAAGTCGAACGCCATCGTGCTCGCCAAGGATAACATGACGATCGGCGTGGGCGCTGGCCAGATGAACCGCGTCGGTGCTGCCGGCATTGCCATCGCTCAGGCGGGAGAAAAAGCGAAAGGGGCTGTGCTGGCCTCCGATGCCTTCTTCCCGATGCCGGACACCGTAGAAGCGGCAGCGAAGGCAGGTATTACAGCGATCATTCAGCCGGGCGGTTCGGTCCGCGACCAGGACTCCATTGACGCCTGCAACCGCCATGGCATCGCGATGGTGTTTACCGGTGTACGCCATTTCAAACACTAATCGCTGACGAATTGATGAGAGCGAAAGAGAAAAGCGGATTTGTCAGAACCGCTGACAGGAGGGAGTACGCATGAACGTACTGGTAATCGGCGGCGGGGGCCGCGAACACGCCATCGTCTGGAAGTTGGCGCAAAGTCCCAAGGTGAAAAAGATTTTCTGCGCGCCTGGCAACGGCGGTACGGCGCTGTTGGCGGAAAACGTGCCGATTCCCGTTGACGATTTTGCCGCCCTGGCCCAGTTTGCCAAAGACGAGGGGGTTGACCTGACAGTGGTCGGTCCGGAAGACCCGCTGTTGGGCGGAATCGTCGACTTTTTCACGGAGCGCGGCCTGCCGATCTTCGGGCCGACTGCGCAGGCAGCGAAGATCGAAGGCAGCAAAAGTTTTGCCAAGCATCTGATGAAGCGCTATGGCATCCCGACGGCCCGGTACGAGTCGTTTCTCGACTACGAGTCGGCCCTGGCCTACGTGCGTGAACAGGGGGCGCCGATCGTGGTCAAAGCGGACGGACTGGCAGCCGGCAAAGGGGTGGTCGTTGCGGAAACGCTGGAAGCAGCGGAAGCGGCGCTCTACCGGATTATGAAGGAAGGCGTGTTTGGCCAGGCGGGGGCGCGCGTGGTGATCGAGGAGTGCATGCGCGGCGAAGAGCTGTCCCTGCTGTCGTTTGTCGACGGGGAAACGGTCAAGCCGATGGTGACTTCCCAGGACCACAAGCGCGTCTTTGACGGTGACCAGGGCCCCAACACCGGCGGCATGGGCACCTATGCGCCTGTGCCGCACATGTCGGCAGAGCTGGTGGAGCAGATCGTGGAGACGATCGTCAAACCGATGGCCCGCGGCATGGCACAGGACGGCATCCCGTTTAGGGGCGTGCTTTACACGGGCCTGATGATCACGGACGAGGGGCCGAAGGTCGTGGAGTTCAACGCCCGCTTCGGCGATCCGGAAACGCAGGTGATCCTGCCGCTTTTGGAGACCGATCTGGTAGACATCTGCACGGCTGCCATCCAGGGGGAACTGGCATCGGTCGACGTAAAGTGGAAGCAGGAAAGTGCGGTATGCGTCGTCATGGCCGCTCCCGGGTATCCGGGTGAATACCCCAAGGGCGAGCTGATCAGCGGCTTGGAAAAGGCGGGCGAGTCCGTCACCGTGTTCCACGCCGGCACCAAACAGACGGAGCAGGGCATCGTCACCAGCGGCGGCCGTGTCCTCGGCGTGACCGGGACAGGACGAACGCTGGAAGATGCGCGTGCTCGGGCATACGCTGCCGTTGAGCAGATCAGCTTCGCGGGTGCGCATTACCGCCGGGACATCGCCGACAGGGCGCTGCGCAGACGCTAGATTTGTGCCAATTGTGACCTGTATGGCAAAAAAAGGGGGATCCGTCCGGTTATTGACGGTATCTCCCTTTCTTCTTGTTCGCAGCGTACATAAAGTAGCCCATGACGGCGACACAGCCGATGATCAAGGCAAAGACAAACGCATTGTGGGAAAACCATTCGTACAGCGGAGGTCCGACAAGTGACATGGGCTGTCCCTCCTAGGAATAAGTTGGCTCGAGATGTTCGTCGCGGCTGTGGCGGTCGTCCGTTTTTTTGGCGCGCTCTTCGTTGCGGGAAGCTTCCTCGGCCTGGCGGTAGGAGACGTACTCCTTAACAGCCGCTTCGAGCTGTTTGTCTTCGGCCGACAGTTTGGTTTGCTCCTGCTTGGGAGCCGTGCCACTGCGCGGTTTCCCTGCCTGGTTCCTCATGTCCTTTGCTTTGCTGAGCATGTTTTGCATTCCGGCGCGATCGCAGCTGTTGACACCCATCGCGTACAGCATCGGACAAAAGCGGGTGACGCCTTCTGCCACCTTCATGGCTGACAGCGCCATTAACAGCCAGGGAGTGCGGTACGGGCGGCGGCTCATCCTGCCGACGCCGTAGGCCAGCCCCAACAGGCCGACAGTGATGCGGATCAGAGCATCCACGGTTCCGACGTTTTTTTGCATGGTTGTTCCTCCTGTCCTAACAGTTCCTGTTGGTAGTGTGTGCCGGGCGGAAAAAATCACGCGAGGGAATTGTTGTTAACAGAGGGGTTGGATACAGGAGTCCGGCAGGCGAACGGAGAAGTGTACACAGGAAGTGAGCGAGCGTTCGCTAGGAAACGGCTGCTCTGGCAGAGGATTCTCTATCCGTGCGCCAAACAGGGAAAGGAGTGCATACCATGCGAGTCCGTCCGATCAACGAAAAGGCTTACCTGCATCTGTTACGGGTGGCGAAGCGGCAGGCCCCTGCCGACATGTGGATCAAGGGAGCGCGGGTGCTGCAGGTGTATACCAAGGAATGGCGGGAGGTGAATGTCGTCGTCGCCGGAGAACGGATCGCCTATGTGGGGGAAAAGGAGCCGGAGGTGGCCGAACATACGGTTGTGGTAGACGCAGCTGGGATGTACGCGGTGCCGGGGTACATGGAGCCGCACGCCCATCCGTTTCAGTGGTACAATCCGTTCACGCTGGCCGACTTCGCACTGGAGCGGGGAACGACAACCCTGGTGTCTGACACGATGATGCTGATGAGCCTGCCGTTTGCGCAGGTGGCACAGATCATGGAGCGGCTGTCGGCCCATCCGGTCAAGCAGTTTTTCTGGGGTCGGCTCGATCCGCAGCGGAGGCGGTCACATGCAGAGCCGCCGTTTGACCGGGCAGGGCTGGCGCGAATGCTGGAGCATCCGCTGGTCGTCCAGGGCGGGGAACTGACCGACTGGCAAGGCGTGTTGAACGAAGACGAGACCCTGCTGTTTGGACTCAAGCACGCCCGCGATCTTGGCAAACGGATCGAAGGACATCATCCGGGAGCGTCGGTGGAGACCCTGAACACAGCGGCTGCCGCCGGGATCACCGCCTGCCACGAGAGCATCACGGCGGAGGAGTTGTTGCGCCGCCTGCAGTTGGGGATGTATGTCGCACTGCGCCACTCCTCCATCCGGCCGGACCTGCCGGAATTGGTTCGCGGCTGGCTGGAGATGGGACTGCCCTGGTCGCCCCGCATGATGCTGACATCGGACGGCAGCACGCCGCCGATGCACCGGCACGGCCTGATGGATTACACGATAAAAGTGGCGATCGAAGCGGGCATGCCGCCGGAAGAGGCCTACGTGATGGCGACGCTCAATCCTGCCGTCTACTACGGCATGGACGCCGAAATCGGGGGGATTGCCCCAGGTCGACTCGCCGACGTTCTGCTGCTTACTCGTCCGGAGGAGCCGACGCCCGAGCTGGTCATCGCCAACGGACGGCGGGCGGCGGAAAAAGGGCGGCTGCTGGTGCCCACGGTGCTGCCTCATTGGGAGCAGTACGAGTTTCCGCCCGTCGACCGGCTGGGCAGGGACGTGGGAGCGGACGCGTTTCGACTTCGCCACACGGGCGGACCGCTGCCGGTCCTGCACATGCGCAATGCGGTCATTACCACACTGGAGCGGGAGGAACTGCCGGCAGACCGGGATGGCTGCGTTTCGCTGGAGAACGATCCCGAGCTGGCGGTAATCTGCTGTCTCAATCCTGACCGGGAGCGGCTGACACAGGCGCTGGTAAGGGGATACGGCCGTTCGCTGGAGGCACTGGTTAGCACCTACACGGCCTCCGACGACTGGCTGGTCATCGGGCGCAACCCGGAGGCCATGGCGGAATCGCTGCGGCGCGTCCGGCAGATTGGCGGAGGCGTGGTCATGATCGACGGGGGACGGGTGATCTGCGAATGTCCGCTGCCGCTCGCCGGAAAGTTTTCTCCCGCGCCGATGGACGACGTCATCCGCATGGCGGAATCGCTGACCGACCTGTTGCGGGACAAGGGGTACGCGCATTTGGACCCGCTCTATTCGTTGCTGTTTTTTACCGCCACCCATTTGCCGTATGCCCGGCTTACCGCCGAGGGGATCGTCGATGTGAAGTCGGGGGCCGTTTTGGTGCCGTCCATTCCCCTTCCATGAGGAAAACATGTTTTCGGCAAAGGAATGTCTTCGCAAACATCAATTACTTCACCTTAGTAAAGTATTGATATATTTATTTGGATTTAATACAGCTTCATCTTTACGCTGTTATATGTATAAAAAATATGTTTATTGAAAATACCATTATTCATCTCTTGTAAAATTCCTGATATATTTTACAATTAAGAAAGGCCAGACAGGAACGGTCCTGTGAGACGTTTGGCCCATGTCGGGTATCCTCCCTGGGTGGACGTTTTACGGGCCGCCAAGTGATTTCATGGGTGGCGGTGGACGGGTGGTTCTGATATGATTATGTTAACCTGTCCCGCCGTGGAAGGGGTGCTTTGCTCGAGAAAAGAATACCTGTGACGGAAAAGGGGACGGTTTCATCGTTGTATTCGTCGATCCAAAATGAGCAGCCGGCTCCGGTATCGCAGGATACGTTGCTTAAATAGGGCCAGACATCGCAGACTACCGAACAAGCCTCTTTCAACCCGGGGCGACACTCAGGTGTGCGCCCTTTCTGTTTGAGGAGTTGTCCAGTGCGCGGACAAGCCTTTCGCTGACGGTACGACCGCTCACACAAAGACAGCGCGTCAGGCAAAAAAGCAGCGGTTGTCCCGACAGCCGCCGGGCGGCAAGTTGTTTTTTTGATCGCCGAATACAGAAAATTTACAATTACCGCAAGTTTACAAAGGAATGAGGGATGGGAAAGTATGCTGCTCGACATTTTGCCTCAGGTGTTGGTTGACGGCTTGACGCTGGGCTTCATGTACGCCGTCGTTGCGCTCGGCTACACCATGGTGTACGGGATTTTGGAGTTCATCAACTTCGCGCACGGTGAGATTTTCATGGTGGGCGCCTTTGTGGGGACGGAGGTCCTGCTGATTACGGACGCCCTGGGGGCGCTGGAGGGGATGAATCCGTTTGTCGCACTGTTTATAACCCTGCTGATCGCGATGGCCATTACCGGAGCCCTCGGCGTCGGGATTGAGCGGGTAGCCTACCGTCCGTTGCGCGGTGCGCCGCGGCTCGTTCCGCTGATTTCCGCGATCGGCGTGTCGTTCCTGCTGCAGGATCTCGTCCGGTTTACGGAAGCGATTGCCCGCAACGAATTTTATCTGAACAGTCCCATTCTTTTTTCAGGTTCCATCCCGTTGGGCAGCATCGCCGCGATTCCGACGAAGGCGTTGATCGTCATCGTGCTCGCCATTGTGATGATGATATCGCTGACCTTGTTCATCAACAAGACCAAGTGGGGTATCGCCATGCGGGCTGTTGCGCAGGACCAGTCAACAGCGTCGCTGATGACCATTAACGTGGACAAAGTCATTATGCTTACCTTTTTGATCGGTTCCAGCCTGGGCGGCGCAACCGGGGTACTGTTCGCGCAGAACTACGGCACGATTGACCCCTACATCGGCTTTATTCTCGGTCTCAAGGCGTTTACCGCAGCCGTTCTCGGCGGTATCGGCAACATCCGCGGCGCGATGGTGGGCGGTGTTCTGCTTGGCTTGCTGGAGTCCCTGTCCGGCGCGTACATGGGTCCGCTGACCGGCGGAGCGTTTGGCGCCGAGTACAAAGACGTGTTTGCGTTCAGCATTTTGATTCTCGTGCTTCTGTTCAAACCGGAAGGCCTGTTTGGCGAAGCCGTAAAAGAGAAAGTGTAGGTGAAACGCATGGCAAACATGGTATGGAAGTCGTTCAAAGGGATTCCGCTTCCGGTTACGCTGATTTGGATCGCTGGCTTTTCGGCCGCACTGCACTTCTTGGACAAATCGGTCATCGCGTTTCTGGGAATCTTGTCCTCCATTGTTTTGATCTACTACACCAACGCCTCCAGCAAGGTCCGCATGCTCATCGGAGCACTGGTGCTGTTAATCATCATTCCGCTGGTGGCGGGGGACAACCGCTACTACATGGAAGTGGCTTCGCAGGTGGGCATCTACGTGGCCATGGCGCTCGGCCTGAACATCGTGGTCGGATTTGCCGGACTGCTTGACCTCGGCTACGTCGCCTTTTTCGCCGCCGGTGCGTACGCGTACGCGATTTTTTCCACGTCCCAGGCCAACCAGTTCATCCCCGGCGACCTGTTTCCGCTGTCGGGCGAGTGGTTCTGGCCGTTCCTCATCGTCGGCTTGATCGTGGCGGCAATCTTCGGGATATTGCTCGGTCTGCCGGTCTTGCGGGTGAAAGGGGACTACCTGGCCATTGTCACGCTGGGGTTTGGTGAAATTATTCGGATTATTTTCAATAACCTGGACAAACCCATCAACATCACCAACGGCCCGCAGGGGATCACTCCGATCCCGCAGCCGGAATTGTTGGGAATGAAGATGGGCACGCCGTTCCACTTCTATTTTATCGTGTTAGTCGTCATCGCCTTTATCGTCCTGGCCAACTTCCGCTTTGAAAACTCGCGCATCGGCCGCGCCTGGATCGCGGTGCGGGAAGACGAACTGGCGGCCCAGTCCATGGGCATCTCCCTGCTGAACACCAAGCTGGCCGCGTTTGCCACGGGCGCTTCCTTCGCCGGTGTGGTCGGCGTCATCTTTGCCGCCAAGCAGACGTTTATCGATCCGACCTCGTTTACGCTGATGGAGTCGATCGGGATTCTCGTCATGGTCATCCTCGGCGGCAGCGGAAGCATCCCTGGCGTGGTATTGGGGGCGGCATTCGTCACGGTGCTGCAGGTGCAGCTGCTGAAAGAGCTCTCCAATTTCCTCCACTCGCTGCAACAGGCGGGCGTCATCAATCTGCCGAACCAGTTGGACCCGTCCAAGTTCCAGCGGTTGATCTTTGGCATCATGTTGATCCTCGTGGCGCTCTACCGTCCCAACGGTTTGATTCCGGCGAAGCGCAAGAAGACCGATCTCGACGCCATCCGGACAAGCAAATTGGGCGAAAACCGTCTGGGGATCCTGAGCAGGCTGGCGAAAGGCAAGCTGTCGCAGGGCAACCAGTCGTAGCGTACAAGGAGGGAGCATCATTATGGCACTGTTGGAAGCAATCGGCTTGACAAAGCGCTTCGGCGGTCTGGTCGCCAATCAGGACGTCACCGTCAAGATTGAGAAGGGGACGATTACGGCGGTCATTGGACCGAACGGGGCCGGGAAAACCACGTTTTTCAACATGATCACCGGCTTTTACGAGCCGGATGAGGGCGATGTCCTGCTGGACGGGAAAAGCATCAAGGGACTGCGGCCGGACCAGATTGCCGAGCGGGGCATCACCCGCACGTTCCAAAACATCCGCTTGTTCAAGCAGATGACCGCCTTGGAAAACGTGATGGTGGGTACGCACAGCCGGCTGACGGCAGGACTCTTGGGCATCCTGTTCAACGTTAAGCGGGTGCGCGAAGAGGAAGAGCGGGCCCGCGTCGAGGCCTATCAACTCCTGGAATACGTCGGGATCGCCCACGTCGCCAACGAAGAGGCCGGCAGTCTGCCGTACGGCTTGCAGCGCCGCCTGGAGATCGCCCGCGCGCTGGCGACCAATCCGCAAATCATTCTGCTGGACGAGCCGGCGGCGGGGATGAATCCGCGCGAAACAGCGGAGATGACGGAGTTTATCCGCCGGCTGAAAAACGAACTGGAACTGACCATCATCCTGATTGAACACGACATGAAGCTGGTCATGGGCCTGAGCGAATACATCCACGTGTTGGATTACGGACGCAAAATCGCCGAGGGAACGCCGGAGCAAATCCGCAACAATCCCAGAGTCATCGAGGCGTACCTGGGCAAAAGCGCGTCGGAAGTGTCGTAAGCGGGGGAGGAATCACAGATGGCATTGTTGGAACTGCATAACGTACACACCTATTACGGCGGCATCCACGCGTTAAAGGGGCTGAGCATCCAGGTCAACCAAGGGGAAGTGGTGACGCTGATCGGCTCCAACGGGGCAGGCAAGTCGACCACGCTGAAGACGATCTGCGGCCAGACGCGCGCACGGGAAGGCAAAATCCTCTTTGACGGCAAGGACATCACCCAAATGCGCACGCATGAAATCGCCCTGCTGGGTATCGCCCACGTGCCGGAGGGGCGGCGCATTTTCCCCAAGCTGACCGTGCGGGAGAACCTGGAGATGGGCGCCTTCTCCGTAACGGACAAGAATCTGATCGAGGAAGGAATTGAGCGGGCATTTCGCTACTTTCCCCGGCTGAAAGAGCGGATCAACCAAAAGGGCGGCACGATGTCCGGCGGGGAGCAGCAGATGCTGGCCATCGCACGCGGCCTGATGATGAAGCCGAAGATTTTGATGCTGGACGAGCCGTCCATGGGGCTGGCGCCGATTCTGGTCGAACAGATTTTTGACATCATCACGGAGCTGAATAAGGAGGGCATGACGATCCTGCTCGTGGAGCAAAACGCCAACCAGGCGCTCTCCGTGGCCCATCGCGGCTACGTCATCCAGACGGGAGAGATCATCCTGCAGGATGAGGCGGCCACCCTGCTGGCAAACCCGCAGGTGCGGGAAGCGTACCTTGCATAGAAGTGAAGCACCGATGGAGTCTAATGACTCCATCGGTGTTTTTTGTAACGAAATGGAAATTTCTTCGTCTCCTCTTATGGATGCACAGGTTTGCAGGACGATTCGACATCAGAGTTGGAACGTACCTCTCTGCAAACGATGTGAGTCGTGAGGAATATGGCTGTTCCAAAAACGGTCCACGTGAAAGGGTGCATGTCGATGATGAACAAAAAATCCATCATGTTGTCTGTGATAGCCGCTGCCAGTGTCGCTGCCGGCGGATACCTTTTCGTAAATGCCAATCAACCTGCATCCGACCAGGCAACTCAATGGCAAGAAAACGTTCACGGGGCTGAACAAAAGGAGAAGGCGGGAACTGCGGTAGATGTAAGAGGAGATGTTAATGAGAGTTTTTCCAGTATCGAACAGTTGAAGGACAACTCTGAATTGATTGCAGAGGTTGAAATTGAAAAGGCGGACAGCTTCCAATACAAACACGTTGTGTTTACGTTGAGTGAAGCGAAACTGCTGCATGTCTATAAAGGTGAGGTCCAAAACGGAGAAACCATCAAGATTTTCGAAACCGGCGGATATAAGGATGGAACGGAATACACGTTTGAAGGCAACAAGGCATTTACGGAAAAGGAGACGGCGATTGTCTTTTTGGAAAAGTACGAAGGGCCGATTGCTGATGACGCTTATGTAATAGCGGGAGTGTATCAAGGGAAATTTGTAACAGACGGTCAGACAGTACAACCGCCCAATGGCGTAGAAAAGGGGCTGCAGGTAAAAACCATGGAAGAGTTGGACTTGGAATAGCATGGTATCAGACGGCCAGCCAGGTGAATACTGGTTGGCCTTGTCGGTGGAGGAGATGGATGCGGGGCTGCGGCTGCTATACGGAGTGTAAAAGCCGTACATGCACTCCTGCATTTGACAGAACTTACTGACAAGCGTAGAGTATAGCAGTGTATGGAGGGGGAAGCGAGTGAACTCTGCGCGCACGTTGTTTGTCACAGGCATGATTCAAATTATCCCGGTCGCCGCCGCAGGGATCGTGGACGGGCTTGTGTTTGGCATCCTCGCCCGGCAGGCAGGTCTCGGCATCGCGGAAGCCTTGCTGTTTTCACTCCTCGTCAACGCAGGGTCGTCGCAGTTTGCCGCCGTCGGCCTGATCTCGCAGGGGATTGTGGGCTGGCCCATTCTGGTCTCCGCGGCTTTGCTGAACGCCCGTCACCTGCTGTACGGCCTGTCGCTCGGGCCCCACTTTCGCGGGACGCCACCGTGGAAGCTGTCGTTGATGGCGGCTGGCCTGAACGACGAGACGTACGCCCTGACATCCACCTATCTGGCGTCCGGCCAATAGCCCAGCCTCTCCTTTTTTGCCGGTGCGAGCGCGGTCGACTATCTGATCTGGAACGCCAGCACGCTGGCCGGCGCCTGGTTTGGCGCGGTGTTTACGGAAACGGAGGCGTACGGCCTGGACTTTGCGTTTGTGGCCACGTTCCTCGGCTTTCTCGCAATTAATCTGCTCTCCCCGTTTCATGTGAAGGTGGCGGCCGGCGCTGCGGCTGTCGCCTGCCTCGCGTACTGGGGAGGCGGCGGGACGGCGGCGGTGATTGCCGGAACGCTGACGGCAGTGGTGATGGGAGCGGTGAGCCGTGAACGATAAGGTGCTGCTGATCATTGTCCTGATGGCCGTGATTACCTATCTGACGCGGTTTCCCATGCTGCTGATCAGCTCGCGCTGGGAGATCCCCGACTGGCTCCGGCGCGGACTGGCCATGGTCCCGGTGGGGGTGTTCAGTTCGCTGACCGTGCCGCCCATTCTCTTTTATGGGAAAGACGGGCAGTGGAGTCCGGAGTACCTCGCGGCGGGGGTGGTTTCACTCGCCGTCGGCCTGTGGAGAAAGCAGGTCGTCTGGGCGCTGTTGGCCGGGGTGGGGGCGATTGTGCTGTGGCGGGCCCTTTTCTGAAGATCGGGAAGAGCGTGTAAAAAAAGGCGAGCTTGCGCATCAATGCAGGCTCGCCAGTTGTTTTTTGCCGGCGTACAGCGCCATCATGCTGAACAGAACGGCCAGCGCGCCCGCGTAAAACGGGACGTGCGGCGAGTACCACTCGGCCAGCTTGCCCGCCAGCCAGGGCGCGATCGCGCCGCCGACAAAACGGACGAAGCTGTAGGCGGAAGACGCGACGGCACGCTCCACCGGCGCGACGTCCATCACCGATGCGGTCAGGACGGTGTTGATAATGCCCAAAATCGCGCCGGCCAGGACGATAGCCAGCACCAGCGTCACTTGCGACGATACGCCCAATCCCATGGCCGTCAGGTCTGCGGACAACAGCAGCAGCATGGCGAACAGCGTGGGGACGGACCCGCAGCGCTCCTGCAGTTTCGGCGCCACGATCACCGAGGTGATGGCGAGCATCACGCCCCAGAAGAAAAACACGTATCCCAGGCTGTGTTCGTCCATGTGCAGCACAAACGGAGAAAACGCCAGCAGCGTAAAAAACCCGAAGTTGTACAGAAGCGCCGTCAGCGCCATGGTAAACAGGCCGCGGTGCCGCAACGCGCGGAACGGATCAAGGAGCGAGCTGCGCCGCTTCGGCTTGGGCACGTCGCTGAGCGGTACGAAGACAGCAAGCAGCGCGATCGCCATCAGCACGGCGACGCCGAAAAACGGCCCGCGCCAACTGATGCCCCCGAGCAGCCCGCCAAGCAGCGGCCCCACGGACATCCCCAGACCGATGGCCGCTTCGTACAGGACGATCGCTCCCGCCGTGCCGCCGCTGGCCACGCTGACAATCACCGCCAGGGCGGTGGAGATGAAAAAGGCGTTGCCCATTCCCCAGCCGGCGCGGAACCAGACGATTTGCATCACCGAGTCGGACATGCCGCCGAGAAAGGAAAACAGGATGATGCCGGCCAGGCCGACCAGGAGCGTCGCCTTGGGTCCGATCCGGCTGGAGACCCATCCTGTGACCAGCATTGTCAAGCCGGTCATCAGCATGTAGCTGGTGAACAACAGGGATACTTCACTGGGCGTGGCATTCAGTTGGCTCGCAATCGCGGGCAGGATCGGGTCGACCAATCCGATCCCCATGAAAGCGACCACACAGGCAAACGCGACAGCCCAGGCTGATTTTGGCTGCTGCATGATGATGCGCCAGGCATGCGCGTGACTTTCCATTAGGAATCCTCCTTTTTGATTTCGATTTCTGTCTGCAGTTCCTGTTTTTTTCTGGCAATGCGGGTCAGCTTCTCATCGTAGTCGGCCAGCAGCTCCGAGAGTTTGTTCAGTTTGTCCTGCAGGAAGCCGCGCTTGGCCAGGAGCGTCCGTTCCAGTTCGGTCAGCAGGTTCAGCTTATCTTCGGTGGACACTTCCTGGTAATAGCCCTGCTTCAACAGCTCGTATTTGTGGGACAGGTCCATCATGTCCTTGATTTCCTGCAGCGACGCTCCCAACAGGTCGCGGGTGTTTTTGACGTGCAGGATGTGGGCGATGTCCTCGTCCGTGTACATGCGGTATCCGCTCTCCGTTCGCCCGGACGGATTGACCAGCCCTAATTCCTCGTAATAGCGAAGCGCTCTTTTCGTAAGGCCGGTTTTTTCGGCTGCCTCCTCAATGCGGTACAACGGGCTCCCTCCCATACGCGTGTGTAATGGCACGACGACAAACAGACAAGGTTTATGATACAAAACGGTAACGTTAACGTAAACGTTATTGTTTTCCGCTTATATGGGCCAGCCGCGTGCACAAAAAAGCCCGGACCAGACCAAATGGCTGATCCGGGCACAGCATCGGCAGTGCTCACGGACGGTACCCCAATTCTGCAGACATCTCTCGCACGGTCTCCAGCAGTTCCCTGAGGATCGCATCCTTCTGGGGAAGAACGCGGTCGGACGGGCCGATCACGCTGACCGATGCGGCTACTTCACCGGTGGAATCAAACAGCGGCGCCGCCATCCCGGTAACGCCCACGTTGCGCCGGTCGGAGCTGAATTCGTAGCCCCGTTCCCTGATCTCCTGCAGCGCCCGCTTGATCTCGTCGGCTGACGTGTACGAGTAGGGCGTGTATGTCCGGATTCCCTCCGCCAGCACCTCGTCCTGAAACGATTCCGGTTTGTAGGCCAACAGCACGCGGGACGCGGAGGTGGAATAAAGGGGGAAGCGGCGGTGCGTCTCGACCGTAAAGCGGATCGGGTGAGGCGAATCCACCTTGGTGACGTAGATGGCGTCGGTGACGTCCTGCAGGCACAGCACGACCAGCTCCTGCGTGCGAGATACCAGGCGGTTGATATAGGGAGCGGCAAAGTCGACGATGTCGTGGTTTTTCAGCACCTTGTTGCCCAGCTCCAGCAGCGTGTAGCCGAGTGTGTACTGCCTGGTTTTTTCGTTTTGGCGGATAAATCCTTCCGCCTCCAGCGTCGCCAGCAGCTTGTGCACCGCTCCCTTGGAGAGCTGCAGCCGCTTGCTCAATTCCGTCACGCCGAGCTCCTTGGGCGCGTCGAGGAAGATTTTCAAGAGCCGGCAGCTGTTGCGTACGGAAGACAGAAAATGATCCATGGATACGACTCCTCCAAAGCTCACATTTAGAATTAGTCTACCATAACCGGGAAGACTTTACGGTTCGAAAAGAGATAATCATCCCTTTACTCAGACTACCTTGAATTGTCAGTCTCCTTTATGATAGTATATCACTATAGTTCTCGAATAGGAAACTGTGTTTTCTATTCGTGAACGATTTGCCAATAAACATACACATAGCGGGGGATGAACACGTGAAGAAACAGGCATTATCGGTACTGTCCATTCTTGCTTTAACCGGTTCATTGATCGCCGGCTGTGGGTCTTCCGCCGGGCAGTCAACCGCGTCCGGCCAGCCTGTGGGGCAGGGCGGCAGCCAGGCACAGGCGCAGTTGGAGGACACGTTGGTCGTGGCGGGCAACGGCGCCACCGTCGAACAGCTAATGAAAGACGAGATTTTCAAGAAGTTCAACGAGAAGTACCCGAACGTGAAGCTGACCTACGTCTCCGGCGTCTCGACCGATATCGTGGCCAAGGTAAAAGCGCAGAAAAACGCGCCGCAGATCGACGTCACCATCGTCGAGGGAGGCGAACAGGAAAAAGGGCGCCAGGAAGGGCTGTGGGAGGCGCTTTCCGAGACGGACATTCCCAACATGAAAAACGTTCCGCAGGACCTGCGCGTCGCGGAAAACAGCGGAGTAACCGTCAACTTTACGCCGATGGGCATCTCGTACAACGCGGAGCTCGTCAAGGAAAAAGGCCTGCCGGTGCCCAAGTCATGGAACGACTTGACCAGACCGGAAGTGAAGGGCTATATAACAATGACCGACGTGGCCAGCAACTTCGGCCGCTCCACGATGATCATGCTGGCCTACGCCAACGGCGGTTCGGAGAAAAACATCGAGCCCGGCTTTGAAAAAATGAAAACGATTGCGAGCTACATGCCGACGTTTGCCAAGAGCGCGGCCCAACTCCAACAAAACCTGCAAAACAAAAGTGCAGCCTACACCACCTGGACGATGGCCCGCAGCCTGACGCAAAAAGAGACGGGCCTGCCGTTGGAATTCGTCTTCCCGGAAGAGGGCGGAAACATCGTGCCGAACGTCGCCACGCTGGTCAAAGGGGCCAAGCACCCCAACGCCGCCAAAGCGTTTATCGACTTCCTGCTGAGCGACGAGGTGCAGATCATGTACGCGACCAAGCTCTACTACAACCCGGCCACGGCCGTGAAGCTGCCGGAAGACGTGGCCAAGCAGTTGGAGTTTGACCGCAGTAAAGTGGTGAACTTCGACTACGACACGATCAGCAAGGAAATGTCCGCGTGGCTCGATCGCTTCAACAAAGAGATCGCGCCGCTGACAGGAAAGTAGGTGTCCCTTTGAGCAAGGTAATTGACGTCGAACTGCGCAACATCATGAAGAAGTTCCAGAATAACGTCGTGGTTCGGGATTTCAACCTGCAAGTGGAGCAGGGAGAGTTTGTCTCGTTTCTCGGGCCGTCCGGCTGCGGCAAGACGACCACGCTGAACATGATCGCCGGATTTCTGGACCCGGACGAAGGGGAGCTCTTGATCAAAGGGCGGCGCATGAACGGCGTCCCCCCTTACAAGCGCGAACTGGGCATGGTGTTTCAAACCTATTCGCTGTTTCCGCACATGACGGTGGCGGAAAACGTCGCCTACGGGCTGAAGCTGCGCAAGGTGGGCAAAGCCGAGATGCAGGAGCGGGTGAAGCGGGTGCTGGAATTGGTCAAGCTGCCGCATGTGGCCGAACGCTATCCCAAGCAGTTGTCCGGCGGTCAGCGGCAGCGGATTGCGATCGCCCGCGCACTGGTGATCGAGCCGTCGCTGCTTCTTTTGGACGAGCCGCTCAGCAACCTGGACGCCAAGCTGCGCGAAGAACTGCGCGACGAACTGAAGCGGCTGCACCAGGAGATCGGCGTGACCACCATTTTCGTTACCCATGACCAGGAAGAAGCGCTCTCTTTGTCGGATCGAATCGTCGTGCTGAACCACGGCCGCGTCGAGCAGATCGGCACGCCTGAGGAGATCTACAACCGTCCCGCCTCCGAGTTCGTCCACACCTTCATCGGCAAGACCAATCGCCTGGAAGGAGTCGTACTCGCTCAGGACGGAGAGAGTCTCACCGTGAAAACGATGGGCGGCCTCATCGTCAGGGCGGCCCGGCAGCAGCGGGTGTTTGTTCCTGGCGAAAGAGTGGCGATGTTTGTGCGGCCGGAAAAAATCCGAATGGCGGACGGAGCGGCAGCGAGTGAGGTCAATCACGTCAGCGGCCAGTTGATGATTGCCTCATTTTTGGGCGCCTTTACCGAGTGCGAGGTGAAGGTGGGAGGTCATACCCTGTCCGTTAAGGTGCAGATGGACGGGCAGGGGATGCCGCTTACCCCCGGCAGGGCGGTCAACTGCCGCTGGGAGAGCGAAGACGTGCTGGTCATGCCGGCGGAGAGGGGATAGCCGATGAGCAAGCGTATCTCCATTCTGCTGCTGACGGCGCCGAGCATGATCGTGCTCCTGGGCGTGTTTCTGATTCCGATGCTGCTGATGCTCCTGTTGAGTTTTCAGGACGACACGCAGGCGTTCAGCTTGCAAAACTACCTGTTGTTCATCCAGGACCCGTTTTACCTGGAGATTCTATGGCGGACCATCCGCATCAGCCTCTGGACGGTGCTGTGCACGCTCCTGCTCGGCTTTCCCGTGGCCATGTTCATGGCGCAGGCTTCAGGCCGGATGCGGGGCGTCGTCACCATACTGATTCTGGCGCCGCATCTGATCAGCGTGGTGATCCGCAACTTCGGCTGGGTGGTTGTACTCGGTGAAAAGGGCTGGATCAACGAAACGCTGCTGAGGCTGGGCGTGATCGACCAACCGCTGCGCCTGATGTACAACGAGCTGGGCGTGGTCATTGGCCTGACCGATTCATTTATCGCCTACATGGTGCTGGCGATCGCCACCAGCCTGTATGCGATTGATCCGTCGCTGTCCAAGGTGGCGTCCATTTTGGGAGCGTCTCGCTTGCGGACGTTTTTCACCGTGACGCTGCCGCTCACCCTGCCGGGTATTATCGCCGGTACGACACTGGTGTTCAGCTTGTCGATGAGCGCGTTTGTGACGCCGGCGCTGATGGGGGGCACCTCTGTGAAAGTAATGCCGGTCATCGCCTACGAACAGATTATGTCGACGCTCAACTGGCCGCTGGGAGCGGCACTGTCCTTCCTGCTGCTGGGCAGCACGATCCTGCTGGTCACTCTGTACACGCGGTTGATTGAAACCAAGCGATACAAAGAGGTGTTTGCGTCATGAAAAAGCTGAACGGGTTCGGACTGATCACCTTCTTTGTGCTGCTTCTGGTCAACCTGCCGTTTCTGGTTATCATCCCCAGCTCGTTTACCGCGGCCGGATACCTGTCGTTTCCGCCGGATGGCTTTTCCTGGCAGTGGTACGACAAGATTCTGGATCGGCCGGAGTTTATCGAGTCGTTCTGGTTCAGCCTGCAGCTTGCCGCGATTACGGCCGTGCTGGCGACGCTGATCGGCACGTTGGCGGCCTTTGCCTTGAGCAAGTACAAATTCCGCGGCAGCGGGGTCATCAACGGCCTGCTGCTGTCGCCGCTGACCGTGCCGTCGCTGATCATCGGGATCGCCGCGCTGCTGTTCTTTACGCGGATCGGCATTGCAGGCACGTTTACCGGCCTGCTCCTGGCCCACACGCTGATCTCCATTCCGTACGTGGTGCGGCTGGTGCTGACCGGCCTCAGCACGTTCGACTACACCCTGGAAAAGGCGGGCTACATGCTGGGAGCCCGGCCGCTGCGGGTGTTTTGGGACGTCACACTGCCGCTTTTGCGGCCGGCCATCGTGTCGGGTATGATCTTTTCGTTTCTGACCTCGTTTGACAACGTGACGGTGTCGCTCTTCTTGGTGGCGCCCGACACGACAACGCTGCCGCTGGCTATTTTCACCTACATGCAGGAGACGCTGGACCCGCTGGTGGCCTCCATCTCCGCGGTCGTCATCCTACTCAGCCTGGTGTTTATCGTCCTGCTGGAAAAGGTGTACGGGCTGGAGCGCCTGTTTGGACTCAATTCCCAATCCCATTAAGGAAGAGGCACGATGTCAATTCACTCGTATTTGCAACAACATCACCAACACCTGATCCAGCTCTTGGAAGCCTGCGTCAACATGGATTCCCCCTCACGCGACAAGGAGGCGGGGGATCGGATGGCGGAGTGGTTTGCCCGCTGCTTCGAGGAACTGACCGGAGGCAGGGCGGAGCGAATCCCCAACAGCGTCTACGGCGACCAGGTCCGCTGCGTGCTGGGAAGCGGCAGCAGACAAGTCCTGTTGATTGGCCACTACGACACGGTCTGGCCGCGAGGGGAAGCAGCCCGTCGTCCGTTTTTCATCCGGGAGGGAAAAGCATACGGCCCGGGCGTCTACGACATGAAGGCGGGCGTGCTGCAGGCGATGTTTGCGCTGCGCTCGCTGGCGGAGCTGAACCGTCTGCCGGCTGACAAGCAGGTGGTGCTTTTGCTCAACAGCGACGAAGAAATCGGCAGCCCTACCTCGCGGGCACTCGTCGAACGGGAGGCGTCCCGTTCCCTGGCCGGCTTCGTGCTGGAGCCGCCGATGGAGCCGGACGGCGCGCTGAAGACGTGGCGCAAAGGCAGCGCCCACTTTACTCTGCACGTCCACGGCGTTTCCGCCCACGCCGGGGTGGACCACGACAAAGGAGTGTCGGCGATTGAGGAGCTGTCCCGGCTGGTGCAGTACCTGCACGGACTGACCGACTATGCGAGCGGGACGACCGTCAACGTGGGGCTGGTCAAAGGGGGAATCGGCTCCAATGTGGTGGCCGATTACGCCGAAGCAGAAGTGGACGTCCGGGTGAGGACGCTGGAGGAAGCGCGGCGAATTGAGCGGCTGTTTGCGGGACTGACGCCCAGCCTGTCCGGCGCGCGGCTGACGGTGTCCGGCGGCATCCGCCGTCCGCCGATGGAACGGACGGAGCAGGTCGCCGCCCTGTTTGCCCTGGCCCGGAAGATTGGGGCAGAGGAGTTGGGTATGTCGCTGCGGGAGTCGGGCACCGGCGGCGTCAGCGACGGAAACTTCGCCGCCGCCTGCGGTCTCCCTACCCTTGACGGGCTGGGGGCAAAAGGCGGGTTTGCCCACTCGCCGGAGGAATTTGTGGAGCTGGACGAGATTCCCAGACGCGCTGCCCTGCTGGCTCGGTTGATCGAAGAGGTGTAGCACATGTCGAGGAACAAGCCTGTTTGTTGATGGACAACCCTTTTGCGCAGCGTCTGCCGGCTATGTCCGGCTGCGAGCGCAAAGGGGTATTTTGCTGTGTGCAAGCCGGCAGAGGCAAAAAAAAAATGCGCCTGCTGTGCGCAGGCGCCGGAAAGCGGGTTATTGTCCCGCTTCGCCGATAAACTCGGCTTTCTCTTTGCCGAACTTGTAGATATACACCTGGGAGTGCTTGTTGTCTCCCTTTTCGTCAAAGCTCACTTTGGTAAACAAACCGTTGAATTCGCTTGTGGCGCGGATGGCGTTCATCACCTGTTCGCGCGTCGGCTTTTTGCCGCCGTTTTCCTTGATCGCCTGCTCGATGCCGTTCAGAGCGACCAGGGTTGCGTCATAGGCAAACGGAGAAAATGCGCCCGGTTCCTTGTTGAATGCCGATTTGAACCGTTCCACCCACTTCTTGCCTTCCTCCTGGGAGCGGATGTCGCTGACCACGGTTGCGTAGACGATGCCTTCTGCGGCAGGTCCGGCGATTTTGTACATGTCGTTCGACTCCAGCCCTTCACCGCCCATGAATTGGCCCGTGTAGCCCTTCTCGCGGGCCTGCTTGGCGATGATTCCCAGCTCGGCGTACATGCCGCCGTAGAAGACGAGGTCGGGCTTGTGTGCCACCAGTTGGTTCACGATTGCGCTGTAGTCTTTTTCGCCGGGGTTGATGCCTTCATAGGCCACCTCTTTCACACCCAGCTCTTTGAACGCCTTGCGCACCTCATCGGCCAGCCCCTGTCCGTACGCGGTCTTGTCGTGGGCGATGTAGACGGTGGTAATGCCCATCTTTTCCTTGGCGTATTTGGCTGCTGCCGGCGCGATCTGGTCGTTGCGCGCCACCAGGCGGTTTACGCTCTTTTTGCCTGCTTCCGTCAGTTCAACGCCGGTGTTGGCCGGAGAGATCATCGCAAGTTTGCCTTCCTCGTACTTGACGGACGAGGGGATGGCGACACCGGTGTTGTAGTGGCCGATCACGGCGTATACATCCGGGTCGGCGATCAGCATTTCCGCATTGGAGACGCCGATTTTCGGGTCTGCCTGGTCGTCCTGCGGGAAGAGCTGCAGGTCAAAGCCCAGCTTTTTGAAGTCTTCCATGCGGTCCTGGACGGCCAACTGCGCCCCCAGCTTGATCCCGTCGCCCTCCAGCGACTGCGTGCCGGACAGCGGGCTTTGCGTGGCGATTTTGATAACGTTGGAGCCGGCGTTTCCGCCGCTGCCTTCATTGCCTCCCGAAGAAGTGGAATTGCCCCCGCCGCAGCCAGCAACGAGCGAACCTGCCAGCAATCCGGCAAGCAACAAGCGAACGGTTTGTGATTTCATGACGTAACCCCCATATCATTTGTGAGAAATATATTTTTCTCTAACATATCAGGATATAGCATATACGTCAATGAATATTCCGTATTGTGTGAAAATGGAAATTGTTTTGGACATAAACGGTCGGCGCGCAGCAAAAAAGTCCCGGGATGACCGGGACTTCAATTCATTCCGGAAGTCTATTTTCTGTCAACCGGCAGCGTCACCGTAAAACAGGGGCCGTCCGCCTCATTTCGCACGGAAATGCTTCCGCCGTGGGCTTCGAAGACGGCGCGGGCGATGGCCAGACCGAGGCCGTGCTTGCCCGATTTGCCTTTGCGAAAACGCTGGAACAGATGGGGCAGCAGGGCTTCCTCGATGGGCGGCCCGTCATTGGAGATGGTGACGGTCACCGTATCGCCCGTCTGGGTACCGGTGATCGTCAGCCGGCTGTTTGCGTAGCGGAGTTGATTTTCCAGGATGTTGACGAACGCCGTGCTGAGCTGTTCGCCGTCTCCTTCCAGCACCAGCGCAGCAGGCAGGCGCAGTTCCCAGTTGACGGCCGGGTTGAGCACAGAGAGGCGCTGCTGCAGGAGGCTGAACATTTCCGCCAAATCGACGCGCCCCATCTGCATCATCTGGGAGACCGACTCGATCTTCGTCAGGTAGAGGAGCTGACCCACTACCTTTTCCAGCCGCTTGCTCTCTTCCATGATGATCTCCAGCCCTTTTTCCGCCTGCGGGCCTTTAAACACGCCTTCCAGCAGGCCGTGGGCATACCCCTGTATCGCCATGATCGGTGTCTTCAACTCGTGCGAGATGTTTTGGATAAAGTGGCGCTGCGACTCGTCGTATTCCTTCAGTTGGCTTTTCATCGACTCAAACGAGCGGGCCAGCTGGCCAATCTCGTCCTCCCGGTCCATCGTCAGCGGGATGTCGAACTGCCGGCGGGCAATCTTTTGGCACGACTCGTCCAAGGTACGCAGCGGTTTGCTCAGATAGCGGCTGAACCAGACAGCCAACAGCCAGCTCACCAGCAGCAGAATAATGAAGATGATCATAAACTGGCGGGTCAAGAGCGCATTGATCTGGTTCAGTTCCCGCTCCTTGGAGAAGAGGACGAGGTAGTAGGGAAAGCCGTGGTAATCCATCAGCTTGCTGACAAACAGGTAGTCCTCCCCGCCCCGTTCGAGCGTGCCGTGCTGCAGTCGGTTCCGGGGAAAGGAGGACGCCCCCCTGAACAGGTCGACTGTGTCCTCGTAGGAGAGATTGTCTGTCAAGCGCTTGCCCAGCACATGGCCGTCCGCGGAAAAGACGATCATGTCAAACGAGTATTCATAGCGCGACAGGAGCAATTGCAAAAAGTAGGGAGCGGCCGCGGGAACGGGGAGCAGCTCGTTGTGCTCGTTGAAAGCGATGTGTTCCGACAGGGTGTAGAACTCTTCCTCCAAAAGGGCATACGTGTTGTTGACCAGATAATGCTTGACGGCAAAGGGATAGACGATGCCCACGCCGATCCCCAGCACGCTGGTCAGCAGCATGAACAAGATCAATATCTGCCGGGAGAGCGGCAGGTTTTTCAAACGGAATTTATTCATCATGGGATTCATCACGGCCGGGTCAAACGGTAGCCGAAGCCATAGACGGTCTCCAGCGGGAATTTGGGCATTTTTTTGCGGATGCGTTTGACCAGGTCATCCACCGCCCGGTCCGATCCGATGTAATCCTCTCCCCAGATGGCCGTCAAGATTTGTTCCCGGTTCAGGGCAAGCCCCTGGTTGTGCAGGAGGTAGATGATCAGTTCAAACTCCTTGGTGGTCAACTCGATCAGGTTGTCCCCTTCCTTGACCAGCCGGCCTTTCTCCGAAATCAGGTACGGCCCTACCGCGACCCAATCCTGGTACGCCTGCGGCTGGGCTGCTGCGAGGACTGGCCCTTTTTCGTACGTGCGCTGCAGCAATTTTTGCACCCGGATGACCAGTTCCCGGGGCAAAAACGGTTTGGCCAGATAGTCGTCGCTGCCCAGCTCCAGCCCGATGATTTTGTCGATGTCCTGATCCCGGGCGGAGATGAAAATGATCGGCACGTCCGATTTGCTGCGTATCAACCGCAGGAGCTCGTATCCGTCAATGTCGGGCAGCATGATGTCCAAAATCCAGATGTGGGGCTGTTCCGGCTCGTCCAGCACCGGCAGCACGTCGGCCCCGCTGGAAAACGCCCTGACCCGGAAACCGGCGCTTTCCAGGTAGGACTGCAAAAGCCCCAGCAGATTGGTTTCGTCGTCCACGAGATAGACGAGGTAGGGAGTCTGCATGGTTCATTCCTCGCTTTGCCTCAGTCGTTTGGTAACATTGTAGCACAGCGCCGTTGGTGATGTGTGGGAGGGGCGTATGAGAATCGTGGAAAACGTGTGGAAGCAGGATTCTCCTGTCACGCGCAGAAAAGAGAGGAAGGCAATGAGAAAACTGGAAAGGAGCGCTCCCATGCGAAGACGCACACCATTCATGTTGACGCTGCTGACTCTGGCGCTGCTCACGGCGTGTACCGGAAAACCGGGCGACACCACGCCCCAGCCGGAGCAACCGCCCGCTCCCCATGTAGAAACACCTCCGACCGAACAGCCGAAATACGCTTACACCGCCCCGTTTACCGGTCTGGGAAGCCCGGTGAAGCTGGAACAGCGGCCGATCATGGTGATGATCAACAACGCGCCGGCTGCGCGTCCGCAGTCCGGGTTGAATCAGGCAGACCTGGTGTACGAGGTGCTGGCGGAGGGGGAAATGACCCGTTTTCTCGCTGTCTTTCACAGCCAGCGGCCGGACGTGATCGGCCCGGTACGCAGCATTCGCCAGTATTTTATCGAGATTGGCGTCGGCCTGGACGCCGTGCTCGTACACGCGGGCGGCAGCCCGGAAGCACTGGCGACGCTGGCACGTTCCGACTACAGTCATCTGGACGAGATTCCCAACGGCCGTTATTTTTGGCGGGAAACGTTTCGCAACCCGCCGCATAATCTCTACACCAAGCCCGACCTGATCGAGCAGGCGATCCGCGACAAGGGCATGCGGACGAACAGCGATCTGCCGCGGATGTCCTTTTTGCCGGCTGATGCTGAGATTACCGGGGGAGAGCCGGCCAGTCAGATCGACATCACGTTCCATCGCCTGAACAAGGCAGCTTTTCAGTACGACAATGAAAAGAAAAAATACCTGCGTCTGACCGACGGCAAGCCGCACCTCGACCTGACAACCGGCGAGCAGTTATCCGCCACCAACGTGCTGGTTATCGCCGCCCGACACCGCGTGCTGGACAAGGAAGGACGGCGCCAGGTGGATGTAGTCGGCCCGGGTGACGGCTATCTGTTTGAACAGGGAATGGCGCGCAAGATCAAGTGGAAGCGGCAGGGCGGCATCATTCGCGCGTATGAGGACGCGGCCATGACCAAGGAACTGCCGCTGCTGCCGGGCAACACGTGGGTGGAGATCGTCCCCAACGCACCATCGCTGTCCCACTATGTGAAATACCAATAAGGGCTTGCGAAGTGGCGCCATATCTTCTAAGATTAGAATAGCCTTAGGGCTTTAGTGCTTGAAAATTTTACAGTGAAAAACATTCCCTGCGAAATGATGGGGTGATTGTGATGCAATTGGAAAAATTGAAAGGCAAAGGGATCGAGCAGCTTTTTGAAGCGATTCTCTCCCTGGAAACCATCGAGGAGTGCTATCGCTTTTTCGACGATCTCTGTACCGTGAACGAAATGCAGTCGCTGGCGCAGCGCCTGGAAGTGGCCCGCATGCTGCGCAAGGGGTACACGTACAACCAGATCGAAGCGGAGACAGGAGCGAGCACGGCGACCATCTCCCGTGTGAAGCGCTGTCTGAACTACGGCAACGACGGCTACCAACTGGCGCTGGAGCGGATCGGCAAGTAGAGTGGGAGGCAGACATCGGTGATTGACTATCGTGGCTGGCGCCATACCTTCAAACTGGACCCGGACAAAACGATTGGCGACGAGGCATTGGAAGCGCTGTGCGAGTCGGGGACGGATGCGATCATCGTCGGCGGCACCTATGGCGTGACGTACGACAACACGCTGGAGTTGATGGCACGGGTCCGCCGCTACGCGGTCCCGGCCGTGTTGGAAATCTCCTCGCTGGATGCGGTAGTGCCCGGCTTTGACGCCTATTTCATACCACTGGTGCTCAACGCGGGCGATCCGGACTGGATCTTTGCGCCGCATGTCTCCGGCCTGAAGGCGTACGGTTCCTACATCCACTGGGAAGAGATCTTCACGGAAGGCTACCTGATCGCCAACCCCGAGGCTAGCGTGGCGCAGTTGACCAAGGCCCGCCCAATCGCAGACAGCGACGAGGCCAAAGCATATGCCCAGGTGGCGGCAAACATTTGCCGCCTGCCCATCGTCTATGTGGAGTACAGCGGCACCTACGGCGACCCGGAACTGGTCCGGGCGTGCCGGGCGGGAGCCGAAGGGGCGCATCTGTTTTACGGCGGCGGCATCCGCACACCGCAGCAGGCGGCGGAGATGGCGGCGATCGCCGACACGGTCGTGGTGGGCAACGTGATCTACGACGACTTGCAGGCGGCGCTCGCGACGGTTGCCGCTGTCAAAGGCGTGCAGAAGCAGCGGTAAGGGAAAAGGAGACTCATTGATGAGTCTCCTTTCAGTTTGTAGACTAAGTCCGTGGCGCATGGTTGATCGGGCCCGCTCGCTCTCTTGACGCCCAGCAAAGAAGTGGATGACGTCCGCTCCAAAACGTGACGCGGGCAGGGGGCAAACATCTGGGTGTTTCGACGAAGTGAGACTTGTGCCCCCTGTTTTTCCCGCGTCTTTCGTTTTTCCGCTGGGCAGGTCGTCAAAGGAGCTCGCTTGGCCCATCCCTTCATGCGATGTACTTTGTCTTTAGCTTCGGTTGATGAATGTGCAGGCCTTCCGGCCTGGAAATTATGGAAATCGTTTTTTTGTGGACGCTTACTAAATAAACAGTTTGTCTTCAGTCTGAGGAGACTCATTGATGAGTCTCTTTTTTGTGTGCCTTCACAGCAGTGAATCAGTCCAAAAAAACCTCTGCTGCTTTCAACAAGTCAGCTTTTGGGGCATCCTCCGTTGCGGCGCAGAGCTGATACATGCGGCTTCGATTGGTGCCGGGAATCTTGCTGCCGATCCATTTCAACACCTGCATCTCTTTCCCTGATGAGTCTGTGAACGTGGCATACAGCGCGTCGAAGCCGGAAAGCGGCACTTTCTCCAGAGAGGTATAGGAAAAACCGACTTCTGCCGCGCCGGAGGAGCCTACGTCATCAATCCAGAGGGTGATCTGCTTGTCCTGGTTGCGATATATCGCCTGTGCCTGCCTGATGAAATCCCGCTGCAGCGGAACCTGTTTCACCGCTATCTGCCTGTTGTTCGTAACGGCTTCCTCCCGCATCATTTGAAGGTATCCCTCTTCATCGTAGCGCGCTCGGTCTATTTCAAAGTCCAGTGACCCTTCGACAAATCGGTAACCGCCCGCCAACACTTCCGGAACGTCTGCAAACAGGCCCAACTGGTCCTGGAATGCGGACAAATCGGAAATGACCAGGCTCTTTTGCTTGTAGTAATGGGATTCCATATCCGGACGATCCGTTCGTTGATAGACAAGGTAAGCCGTTCCCGGCGAAAATTGCTTTTCCAGTTCGGCCAATTCCTGATCAGCCTTTGTCATCGCGGTCTGCATGCGCTCTTCCTTGCCGACGATCCGGGCCTGTTCGATTTTGTACGAGAAACGTCCGCTCCTGTCTGTTATTTCATCGATGTTCAGCGCGGCCAGACCTGCTGTGGAAGTAAGAGCCAGAATTCCCGCCAACGTGATCAGCATGCGTCTTTTTCGCGCTGCCTTTCGCTTCGTGACCAGTTTTTCGATGCGCTGCCGAATCCGGTCGTCAAGTTCTGCGGGAACCGGTATTTGTTTTTGGTAGTGAGAAATCCCTTCCCATATCTTGTCCATGGTCAAACTCCCTCCGCCTCCAAAATGCGTTTTAACCGCTTCAGGTTGCTGTAAATCTTCGTCTTGACCGTCCCCACCGGGAGCTGGGTCAGCTCGGCGATCTCATCAAGCGTGTAACCATCAAAAAACTTGAGGAAAATCAACAGCCGGTCAAGCGGTGCCAACCGGTTGAGGAGAGCCTGCACATCCATCACCTCTTCCCGCGCCGGCGTTTCGTATTCCGGCTCGCCGGACAGTCGCTGTGACAGTGTGAGTGCACGCTGCCGTTTCTGCAGTTGGGCTTTGCACTCATTGATTACGATGCGGATGAACCACGAGGAAAAATAGCGGTCGTCCCGCAGCGTATCCAGATGGAGAAACGCTTTTTCCACCGCGTCGCAAACAGCGTCCATGCTGGCCTCCTGATCGTTCAGATACGAGTAGGCAACGCGGTACGCCCTGTCCTTTACCTGCATGATTGCCTGTACAAAGCTCTCACCATCTCCTTTTTTTGCCTTCTCGATGAAATCTGTCATCTCGTTGCCTCCTTCCTCCCATTTATTAGATAGCCGGACTCGCGAAATGGTTTTTTTATTTCACCTGAAAATGTGGAAAGAATTCCAATAATCAACAAACTTTTGTGTTACGATGTTGGTAAACGGCAAACGGCCAAAATCTGTGTGTTTCCATTGGGGAAGTGCCGAGTATGAACTAGACAAAATGCCGTCCGGCACCAAAAAAAGGGCGCCCGTATTCCGTGGGGCGACCCTTTGTCTGCTTTGCCCGACGCCGGGTGTGGCAGATGGTGCTTATCTGCGATGGCTGGAGGGCACATAATCCGGAAAGTCGGTAATGATGCCGTCAACGCCCGCAATCAGCAGCGGATTCACCTCGGCCCGTTTGCGCACGGTCCAGGCGAAGACCTGCATGCCGCGTTCGTGGATGCGGTCGGTCAGATCGGCGGTCACCAGATTGCGGCTGGGGTTCACGTAGTTGGCATAGGTCGCAAACTCGTCCAGCATCGCGTCTGTCAAATGACTCGCCTTGTTGGTCAGCACACCGATCGGTATGTCCGGCAGGAGCTTGTGAAACCGTTTCAGCGATTCAAAATGGAAGGACTGCACAATAACCTTTGCGCTGCGTGCCTTATCCATGCCGCGCTTCTGCAGGGCGTCGGCCACCTTGCTTTCTACGCCGGGATACAGCTCCGGCGACTTCAGCTCGATCAGGATGCCGATTTTGCCGCGGAATTCGTCCAGCACCTGGTCAAGGGTAGGGATCGGTTCCCCGGCAAAGGCGGAGTGGAAGAAACGGCCCGCATCCAGCCTGAGCATCTCCTTGAGGGTGAGGGCGCCTACGCGGCCGGTGCCGTTGGTCGTCCGATCGACCGTATTGTCGTGGATGACCACGAGATGACCGTCCTTGCTGACGTGCACGTCAAGCTCGATGTAATCCGCCTTCATCTCCACCGCCTTGCGAAACGCGGCCATGGTGTTCTCCGGTGCGTAGCCGGAAGCCCCCCGGTGTGCGATCGTTTCCGTCCGGTGGTACGAAAAATCGGATGCGACGGTCAAAACGGCAGCCGGCTGAAGCAGCGCCGTCAACAGGGTGGCGGACAAGGTGATTCCCGTGCGAAACATGCGCATCTCCTCCCTAGATTATCAGTATGTGAATGTGCGGGTCTTTGGTTGCAGGGGGAAGAAATGTATCGCCCATTCTGTTCACACACGAATCCGTAATCGTGTGTGCATGATCCAAAGAGTTGCCGGAAAGGAAGGTAGCAAATGAGACCTGTTGCGCGAAGTCGGTTGCGGCTGGCGGCGGGAGTGTGCTTCTACCGCCTGAAACGGTACGCAGAGTGGCTGTTGGGGGGAAAGCAGTATTCGCGTGAAAAGCAAAGCGAACTCTTGCCCCATCTGCACATCCGTCATCAGACGCCGCTCCTGCGTCGGCTCAAGAATGTGGACATGTGGATGCAGCACAACAAAATCATCAATCTGCGCCTGGCTGCCGGACGGCTGAACGGGGTGATCGTTCGTCCCGGGGAAACCTTTTCCTATTGGCGGCTGATCGGCAAGCCGACGCGTAGGAAAGGGTACGTGGAGGGCATGCTGTTGTCACACGGCCGCGTCATATCCGGTGTGGGGGGAGGACTGTGCCAGCTGTCCAACCTTGTATACTGGATGACCCTGCACACGCCGCTGACGGTCACGGAGCGGCATCGGCATGGCTATGACGTGTTTCCCGACGCCAACCGGACCCAGCCGTTCGGCAGCGGGGCCACCTGTTTTTACAACTACCTCGATCTGCAAATCGCCAACCAGACCCAGCAATCGTTCCAGCTGCACGTGTTTCTCACCGACACTCACCTCGTCGGCGAGTGGAGAGCCGAATACCCTCCCACGCGGCGGTACGAAGTGTACGAAAAGGAGCATGCCATTACCCCGGCCATCTGGGGAGGCTACGAGCGAACCAATGTCCTGCACCGCCGGGTGTACACGTTGGACGGAGAATGGCTCGATGACGAATTTATCGCGGAAAATCGCGCGATGATGATGTACGAACCGCTGCTGTCGTCCCAGCAATCCCGCTGACAGCGATGCGAGGGGACGTTATGGACTGCCGGTGATTTTGGATGCGCCATGAAAAGGACCGCCGCCGATCCTGCGCGGGTGCGGCGGTCTTTCCGTTGGCAGGGATTGCATGAGCGAGGGCGCGGATTCAACTGGAACTTGCCTTCGATCTGTGCGAAAATAGGAACATATGCTTTCGTTCGGGAGCGCTTTGACAGGCAAGAAAGGTGGACGTATACATATGGCAACAGTTGACCGAATTTTAGCTGGACTGAATCCGCAGCAGCGGGAAGCGGTCCTGACCACGGAGGGGCCGGTGCTGATTCTGGCGGGTGCGGGCAGCGGCAAGACCAAGGTGCTGACCCAGCGCATCGCCTACCTGATCAGCGAAAAACAGGTGGCGCCGTGGAGCATCCTCGCCATTACCTTCACCAACAAGGCGGCGCGGGAAATGCAGAGCCGCGTGGCGTCCATCGTCGGCGCGGGAGCGGAGGACATCTGGATCTCGACGTTCCACTCGCTGTGCGTGCGGATATTGCGGCGGGACATCGACCGCCTGGGGATCAGCCGCAGCTTCTCCATTCTCGACGCGGGCGACCAGCTGTCCGTCATCAAGCAATGCCTCAAGGAATTGAATCTCGATCCGAAGAAATACGAACCGCGCGCCATCCTGGCGGCAATCAGCGGAGCGAAAAACGAGCTGACGGACCCGGCGGCGTACGCCAAACGGGCGGCCGATCCGTACAGCCAGGTCGTGGCCAGGGTGTACGAGGCGTACCAGAAAAAGCTGAAGAGCAACCAGTCGCTGGACTTCGACGACCTGATCATGACGACGGTCCGGTTGTTCAAGGAAGTGCCGGAAGTGCTGGAATACTACCAGAAAAAGTTCCGCTACATCCATGTGGACGAGTACCAGGACACCAACCGGGCCCAGTACATGCTGATTTCCATGCTGGCCGACCGCTACCGCAACGTCTGCTGCGTCGGGGACGCCGACCAGAGCATTTACAAGTGGCGCGGCGCGGACATTTCCATCATTTTGAACTTTGAAAAGGACTATCCGGAAGCGAAAATGATCAAACTGGAGCAAAACTACCGCTCCACCAAGACGATTTTGCAGGCCGCCAACCAGGTAATCGCCCACAATGTCATGCGCAAGGAGAAAAAGCTCTGGACGGAAAATCCGACCGGGGAAAAGATCGGCTGCTATCAGGGTGATTCCGAGCACGACGAGGCGTACTTCATCGTGGACACGATCAACAAGCTGATGCCCGCCTACAAGCGCTACGACAAGTTCGCCGTGCTCTACCGGACCAACGCCCAGTCCCGCGTGGTCGAGGAAGTGTTTATCAAATCAAACATTCCGTACACGATCGTGGGCGGCACGAAATTCTACGATCGCAAGGAAATCAAGGACATTCTCGCCTATCTGCGGGTCATCTCCAACCCCGACGATGACATCAGCCTGGCGCGGATCATCAATGTGCCAAAGCGCAACATCGGGGAGACGACCGTGGAAAAACTGCAGAACTACGCCAGCGCGCACGGCCTGTCGCTTTACGGTGCGATTCAGGAAGTGGGCTACATGGCGCTGCCGACGCGCACGACCAACGCCATCCTCGCCTTTAACGAGCTGATCACCAACCTGATGCAGATGACCGATTACCTGACGGTGACAGAGCTGGTGGAAGAGGTGCTGAAGCGGACCGGCTACCGGGAGGCTTTGAAAGAGGAGAAGACGCTGGAGGCGACCGCCCGTCTGGAAAACATTGAGGAGCTGTTGTCCGTTACCCAGGAGTTTGAGCGGAAAAACGACGACAAGAGCCTGCTCGCCTTCCTCACCGACCTGGCGCTGATTGCCGACATTGACACGCTGACGGAGGACGGGACAGCAGAAGAAGACCCCTCCGCGGAAGGCCAGGTCGTGCTGATGACCCTGCACAGCGCCAAGGGGCTGGAGTTCCCCGTGGTCTTTCTGGTCGGCATGGAGGAAGGGGTGTTTCCGCACAGCCGGGCGCTGTTTGACGAAGGGGAAATGGAGGAGGAGCGCCGCCTCGCCTACGTCGGCATCACCCGGGCGGAAGAGCGCCTCTACCTGACCTGCGCCCGGATGCGCACCCTGTTTGGCCGGACCACGAACAATCCCCCTTCCCGCTTTTTGCAGGAAATTTCCGCAGAACTATTGGACGGCAGCCCGGTGATCGAGGGACGCTTTGCCCGGACCGGGGTGTTCGGCCAGCGGGAAGCGGCTGGTCGGCCGTATGGCGCGCAGACACAGACGGGGCTGCGATCCGCGACAGGCATGCGGACGGGTGGCTCGTCGTTTGGTCGGCCTGCGCAGTCTGCGGCCAGGCTGCCGGGTCACGGCGCGGCCGCAGGTATCGACTGGAAAGTGGGCGAAAAGGTGAAGCACGGAAAATGGGGCATCGGAACAGTGGTCAAGGTGAAGGGAAGCGGAGACGACATGGAGCTGGACATCGCCTTCCCCAGCCCGATCGGCATCAAGAAACTGCTGGCTAAGTTTGCCCCGATTGAACGAGCTTAACAAAAAGTGAAATATGAAACGGTATAGCAAAGGATGAATGAGATGGACCGATTGACGGCAGAAGCACGAATTCGCGAACTGCGGGAACAAATCGAGCGGCATAACCGTCTGTATTACGTAGAGGACCGACCGGAAATTACAGACCAGGAATACGACATGCTCATGCGGGAACTGCAGGATCTGGAAGACCTGTTCCCGGACATGGTGACGCCCGATTCGCCGACACAGCGGATCGGGGGCGAACCGCTGCCCTTTTTTGAAAAAGTGGTGCACAAGACGCCGATGCTCAGCCTGAGCAACGCGTTTGACGACGAGGACCTGCGCGACTTTGACCGGCGCGTGCGGCAGACGGTGGGCAGCCAGACCGTCCACTACGTCTGTGAGCTGAAAATCGACGGGCTGGCCGTCTCCCTGCACTACGAAAACGGCTTGTTCGTCAAGGGGGCGACCCGCGGTGACGGCACCACCGGAGAGGACATCACGCAGAATCTCCGGACGATCCGGTCCATCCCGCTGCGCTTGACCCGGCCGCTGACACTGGAGGTGCGGGGCGAGGCGTACATGCCGCGCAGCGCGTTTGAAAAGCTGAACCGGGAGCGGGAAGAGCGGGGGGAAGCGCTGTTTGCCAACCCGCGCAACTCGGCGGCCGGTTCGCTGCGCCAGCTCGATCCGAAAATTGCCGCGTCCCGCCAACTGGACACGTTTATCTACAGCATCGGCGAGCTGCAGGGGGAGAGCGTGGAGTCGCACAGCGAAGGGCTTAACCTGCTGGAGTCGCTGGGCTTCAAGGTCAACCCGGAGCGACGGGTGTTTGACAACATCGAGGATGTGATCGAATTCGTCCACGGCTGGACGGACAAGCGGCGGAACCTGCCGTACGACATCGACGGCATGGTGATCAAGGTGGACAGCTACGCCCAGCAGCAGGAACTGGGCTTTACCGCCAAAAGCCCGCGCTGGGCGATCGCCTACAAATTCCCGGCGGAAGAGGCGGTCACGATTCTGGAGGGCATCGAGGTGTCCGTGGGCCGCACGGGGACAGTCACTCCGACCGCCCTGCTGAAGCCGGTCAGCCTGGCGGGAACGACGGTCAAACGGGCTTCCCTGCACAACGAGGACATCATCCGGGAAAAGGGGCTGTTGATCGGCGACCACGTGGTGGTCAAGAAGGCGGGGGACATCATCCCCGAGATTGTGGCCGTCCTGCCCGAACGGCGAACCGGCGGGGAAGTGCCGTTTTCCATGCCGACGCACTGTCCGGAATGCGGCAGCGAACTGGTTCGCCTGGACGATGAGGTGGCCCTGCGCTGCATCAATCCGATGTGTCCGGCGCAGATTCGCGAAGGCATCATCCACTTCGTTTCCCGGCAGGCGATGAACATCGAGGGGCTCGGAGAGAAAGTGGTGGCCCAGCTGTTTAACGCCGGCATCATTCACAGCGTCGCCGACCTCTACTATCTGCACCAGCAGCGGGACGTGCTGCTCGGCATGGAGCGGATGGGCGAAAAGTCGGTCGACAACCTGCTGACGGCAATCGAAGCCAGCAAGGAAAACTCGCTGGAGCGGCTGCTGTTTGGCCTCGGCATCCGCCTCGTCGGAGCCAAGGCGGCGCGCGTCCTGGCCGAACACTTCGGCGACATGGACGCCATCATGCGCGCCAGTGAGGAAGAACTGACGCAGATCAACGAGATCGGACCGAAAATGGCTGCCAGCCTCGTCAACTACTTCCGGCAGCCGCAGGCCGAAGCAGTGATCGAACGGCTGAAGGCGGCAGGCGTCAACATGACCTACAAGGGCGTACGGGCGGAAAGCGGAGCCGACCTGCCGCTGGCCGGTAAAACGATTGTCCTCACCGGCACGCTGTCCAGCATGACCCGCCAGGAAGCGGAAGAAGCGATAACGCGCCTGGGCGGCAAAGTGACGGGCAGTGTCAGCAAAAAGACCGACCTGGTCATTGCCGGTGAAAAGGCAGGCTCCAAACTGGAAAAAGCGGAAAAACTGGGTGTGGCCGTCATGGACGAGGCCGGCTTTTTGCAGCTTTTGGAAGGGAACAACAAGTAGCCATACAGCGGCCACCTGTGTTTGAGAACGGGAAAGGGTGTGGTAAGCATGTATCGCTTGCTGCGTGCGGGAATGGTCATAACGGCGCTGGCGCTTCTGGCAGGCTGCAGCGAGAACGAGCGGAGCAAGCCGGTGACCCCTGCAGTGACAGCGGCCGCCATACCGGGTGACTTGACCTACCAAGACGTTCTGCAAAAAGGGGAAGTGGTGCACAACCTGGCGATGACAGCGGATGCCCGGCAGGTCTGGGTGGGGACCCACTCCGGTCTATACAGCTCGGCCGGCGGCGGTTTGTGGGGACTTCTCTTCCCGCAGTTGGAGCAGGAGGACGTAGCGGGCTGGTATGTCGATCCGCAGAACCCACGGCAGATCTTCATGGCCGGAAGTGACGGGGTCATGCGCTCCACAGACGGGGGAGAGACGTGGAATCGGGCGGACGAAGGGCTTCCCAAGCCGGCCAATATTCGCAGTTTTATCGGCACACGTGAGGGTGACCAGATCCGGTTGTTTGCCTTTGTCACCGGCGAGGGCATTTACCAGTCGTCTGACGAGGGTGACCAGTGGAAGATGTGGCTGCCGCTGGATCAGGAAGTGTACGCGATGGATTACAATCCGCTGGAAGACCGCCTGTACGTGGCTGCGCAATACAATCTGCTCTATCACGAGAGCGGGCAGTGGTACACGGAAACGGTACCGAATGTGCAGCAGATTTACTGTCTGGCCGTCGACCGGACGACGGGGATACTGGCGGTAGCCACCGAACAGGGCATCATGGAAAAAGAGGACGGAGAGTGGCGACCGCTTGCGGCCAAGGCTCCGGAAAAGCTGATCGTGGTTGCGCCCGGAGCAGGCCCGTACAGGTGGGTGGGCATCGGCGAATCTGCCTTTGTGTACGCACTCACTGATGACAAGTGGACGAAGTGGAACTGACCACCCAGGCGAGAAACAAGGGCGTTATGCCTGTTTGCAAATACAAGGGAGTACTGGTTATGAAAATGAAAAAACAGTCCAAGTTCTATTCACTGGCGTTGACGGCACTCCTGTCGGTTGTCACAGCGGGCTGCTCGTTTTGGCCCGGGGGCGGCCAGGAAAACAACCTGCCGCCCAATCCCACCATCACTTCGGTGGTGGCGGTGTCGGAAGATTACTACGGGAGCATCGTTCCTTACAAACCCAACCAGACACGCGGCATGCTGGCAGGAAACAGCTACCGGATCGATTTCAGCCGTCTGGAGCTGGGGTTGATGGAAATTGCCCGTGATACGTTTCCCACGGACGAGTACCTGTTTCAGGAAGGGCAGCAGATAAAAGCGGAACAGGTCAGCGAATGGATTGCGCAGTACAATATCAAAGCCCCGGACGGAAAAAAGAAGACGGGCTTGCTCGTCAATGTGCTGGAGCACGACTATCTGGAGAAGCAGCAGAAGCAGTTGGCCGGCATGGTGCTCGGCATCTCCCTGTCGCCGATCTACATGGACGCGACGGGCAAGGAGAAGACCTACAATACGGATGAACTGCGCGCCAAAGGGCAGCAGGTGGCCGCCCGCATCGTGCAGGCGGTCCGCGCAGACAATCCGCAGATCCCGATCGTGCTCGCGCTCTACCAGGTGCCGGACAAAAACTCGACGCTGGTGCCGGGCCATTTCATCATGTCGGGAACCGTAAACGCCAATGAGACTGCCATTTCCAAATGGCAGCCCATTAACGAGGAATACTTCCTGTTCCCCAGCGATGTTGCGGAGAAAAATTATGCACAGCAATCGCTGCAGTTCGACAAGTTTAAGCGGCAAACGCAAAACTTCTTCGGAGAATACATCGGCATGACCGGACTTGGTCGATTCATGGGCGGCAAGTTGACGGAACTCACCATTACCGCAACAGCCGAGTACGATTCACGAACAGAGGTGCTGCAGTTCACGCAATTTGCTGCAGCTGCGATTGATGAGGCGTTTGACAAAAGCGTGCACGTCAATCTGTACGTGCAGTCGATCAACCGGCCGTTGGCGATTTACATCCGGCCGGCCAGCGGAGAGCCGTACATGCACATCTATCGTCAGTAAAAACGTCCTGTCTATTGGCAAGAAGCCAGAGATACTTCATTTGTATATGAAAAAGCCGGTTTTCCCGCGTATACGGGGATGACCGGCTTCTGTTTTCGCAAGCAGCAACTTCATCATGATGAAGATATCAAGTGAAGTAAATAAGGAGACACTTTTGTCTACGTGTGTTCAGACAATTGCACATTTTTGTTCATATCCAATTCCATTTACGGACTGTTGCTTTTCGGTAAAAATGCAAACACTATAGTGGTCTGCAGGTCGTACAAGGTTGGTATGATCCTTGCATATAATTTGTGATGACAATTTGGAGAACATGATAAGGAGGCGTCACAGATGCAAGTGGAATTCAAAAACGAGCCGTTTACCAATTTTAGCTTGCCGGAGAACAAGAAGGCGTTTGAAGAAGCGCTTGCCAAAGTGGAAAGCGAGCTGGGCCGGGAGTACGATCTGATCATCGGCGGCGAGCGCATCAAAACGGAAAAGAAATCCCGCTCCATCAACCCTTCCAATAAAGAACAAGTGATCGGGATCGTTTCCCAGGCCGATCAGGCCCTGGCGGAAAAAGCGATTCAGGTTGCCGCTCAAACCTTTGAGAGCTGGAAAGCTGTTCCGGCGGAAGCGCGTTCCCGCTACCTCTACAAAGCAGCTGCCATTCTGCGCCGCCGCAAACACGAATTTTCTGCGTGGCTGGTCAAGGAAGCAGGCAAGAGCTGGGCAGAAGCCGACGCTGACACGGCGGAAGCGATCGATTTCATGGAATACTACGGACGCCAAATGGACAAACTGGCTCAACGCCATCCGCTGACCCGCATTCCGGACGAAGACAACGAACTGTACTACATCCCGCTGGGCGTTGGCATCGTGATCCCGCCGTGGAACTTCCCGCTGGCGATCATGGTGGGCATGACCACGGCTGCAATCGTAGCGGGCAACACCGTTGTGCTGAAGCCGGCATCCACCACGCCGGTCATCGCTGCGAAGTTCATGGAAATCCTGGAAGACGCAGGCGTTCCGGCGGGTGTCGTCAACTTCGTGCCTGGTTCCGGCAGCGAAATCGGCGACTTCCTCGTGGAGCATCCGCTGACCCGCTTCATCAGCTTTACCGGTTCCCGCGATGTGGGCCTGCGCATTAATGAACTGGCGGCCAAACACCGTCCGGGCCAAAAATGGATCAAGCGCCTCGTTGCCGAGATGGGCGGTAAAGACTCCATCATCGTAGACAACGACTGCGATCTGGAACTGGCGGCGCAAGCCATCGTGACATCCGCGTTTGGCTTCTCCGGTCAAAAATGTTCCGCATGCTCCCGGGCGATCGTTCACGAGGATGTATATGACCAGGTGCTGAACCGCGTCGTGGAGCTGACGAAACAGCTCACCGTCGGCGATGTTCGCAATCCGGAATTCTTCACCGGTCCGGTTGTTGACGAAAAAGCATACAACAAGATTCTCGAATACATCGAGATCGGTAAACAGGAAGGCAAGCTGATGGTCGGCGGCGAAAAAGGACCGGACAGCGGCTACTTCATCATGCCGACCGTATTTGCCGATGTTGATCCGCAGGCGCGCATCATGCAGGAAGAAATCTTCGGTCCGGTGGTGGCCTTTACCAAGGCACGTGACTTTGACCACGCGCTGGAAATCGCCAACAACACCGAGTACGGCCTGACCGGCTCCGTAATCAGCCGCAATCGCGCGCATCTGGAAAAAGCACGCACCGAATTCCACGTGGGCAACCTGTACTTCAACCGCAAGTGCACTGGTGCTCTGGTTGGCGTGCATCCGTTCGGCGGCTTCAACATGTCCGGTACGGACTCCAAAGCGGGCGGTCCGGACTACCTGCTGCTGTTTACGCAGGCCAAACTTGTTTCCGAAAAACTGTAATCAGCGAGACGACAAAGGCTGCCCCCATACGGGGCAGCCTTTTTGCTGCTCCAGCCGCTCTTTTCTCCCACAAATAAAACAAGCCCGTTAAAAAACGGACGAATGAGCTGGTGACCATTTATTTTGCATAGATGCCAAAAATTTTGGCATTTCCAATGATGTCTCTGTGTTTGTTCATGTTACTTTTTGGATGGGGAGTAGAAGCGATAGTTGTTTCGCCCGCTGCTCTTGGCCTTGTACAGAGCCTGGTCCGCGTGGCGCAGCAGTTGATCCGTGTCAGTGCCGTCGTGGGGAAAGAAGGCGATACCGATGCTGGTGGTGATGGAAAACTGTTGCTTGGCAATCAACCACGGCTGCTGGAGCACGTCCAGGATGCGGGCTGCCACTTTGGCCGCCTCTGTCTCCGATTCCAGGGATGTCAGCAGGATAACGAATTCATCGCCGCCGAGGCGGGCGACCGTGTCCACATCCCGTACGCACGATGTCAGGCGTTTGGCCATCACCTGCAAAAACTGGTCGCCGACGTCGTGGCCCCAGGTGTCGTTGATATCCTTGAAGTTGTCACAGTCGAGGAACAAGACGGCCAGGAGTTGATTCGAACGCTTTGCCTTGGCGATTGCCTGCTGCATGCGATCCAGCAGCAAGCGCCGGTTGGGAAGGCCGGTGAGCATGTCGTGGTACGCCATGTGCGCCAGCTGTGATTCCAGTTTTTTGCGTTCAGTGATGTCCCGCGTCACGGCAAACACGTGGGTGCAAACGCCATTGCTGTCGCAGATGGGGGTGAGGATGGTTTCACCGACGAGTTCGCCGTAGGTGGTGAAATGGGTTGCCGTTCCGCTTGCCACCGCCTGCCGGTACATGCTGTTGAGGACGGCTGCCTTTTCTTCCGGATTGACCTCTTCGATCAGCTTTCCGTATGCCGCTTCCGTCAGACCAGCCGCCTGCATGGCGGCCGGGTTCATCAGCACGTAGCGAAAACGGGGTCCTTCTTCGACTGCCATGAGAAATACCATATCGGACATATGTTCAAAAAAACGGGTCAGCACGCTGCCGTACTGATTGATCAGCACCTCAATGTCTTGTTGTCCCATGCCCCGGTCTCTCCTGTAGGTAAGCTTGTACCGCCATTATAGTATAGCAATCGCCCACCTCAAAATGATGAGACCATGGTCGGAGTCCGGGCTTTACGGCCCGTGTAAAGAAATGGTACAGTAGGGTTATGACCTTTGAACGGAACCATGAGGAGTTGTCATATGCGTAAGAAGCTGCTTCCCGGCTTGATACACCGCCTGCCGCAGAATGCGCTGTCGCGGACGATGGGGAAAATCACCGCATCCCGTTTCAGCCGGCTGGCGATTCGCCATTACATCCGCCATTACAAGATCGATCCGACCATTATGGAAAAGCCGGTTCATGAATATCGCACGCTGAAGGAATTTTTTACGCGCCGCCTGAAACCGGGGGCCCGTCCGATTGCTCCGGGAACGGATGTCGTCATCAGCCCCGTGGACGGAACGGTATCGCAAATGGGGGACATTCGCGAGGGGACGCTGATTCAGGCCAAAGGCAAGCAGTACAGCCTTGCCGAGCTGTTGGGCGACGCTCCGGAAATGGCGGAACGCTTCTACGGCGGCAGGTTCATCACGATCTACTTGAGTCCGCGTGACTATCACCGCATCCACATGCCGGTGACAGGCAAACTGCTCCGCTACACGTACGTGCCGGGGCGCCTGTATCCGGTCAACCAACTGGGGATTGAACACGTCGACAGGCTGTTCGCCCGCAACGAGCGCCTCGTCACCTACATGAAGACGGAACAGATGGGCTGCGTCGCGCTGGTCAAGGTGGGTGCCCTGTTTGTCGGCAGCGTAAAAGTCGTGTACAACACCGCCACGACCAATGTCAAACACGGCCGGCAGACGAGCGGTCCGATCCTGGGAGAGCCCTGCCTCGACAAGGGAGACGAACTGGGCTGGTTTGAATTCGGGTCCACCGTCATCCTGCTGTTTGAATCCAGACAGCTGGAATGGGCGGACAACGTTTCCATCGGCAGCACGGTGCTGATGGGACAAAAGCTGGCACAACTGAAAGCAAGCGAATAACCAGGCAGTGAATGCTAAACGCAAGCCCGAGAGCACGCTCTCGGGTTTGTTTGTCTTTTCATATGATCTCCGCTCTTAATCGAAAAATCCCGGCTTAAATTGACTGAACCCGCTCTTTTCAAGTAAGATCAAAGTTATGTGATAGTTTCGGAGGTGGAATGGATGAGCGCCATTACCCGCAGGGAAGTGGAGCATGTAGCCAACCTCGCCCGCTTGAAGCTGACCGAAGAAGAAGCGGAGCGATACACGAAAGACCTGAACGCCATTTTGGAATTCGCCGCCAAGCTGAACGAGCTGGACACGTCCAGCGTTGAGCCGACCAGCCACGCGACCGACGTAAAGAATGTCATGCGCGAGGACGTGAACCGTCCGTCCCTCTCGCGCGAAGATGCGCTGAAAAACGCGCCCGACCACGAAGACGGCCAGTTCAAGGTACCGGCTGTATTTGAATAACCGCAGACATACAGGAGAAGGGAGGACACCATTGTGTCGCTGTTTGACAAGCGATTGTCGGAAATACATAGCGCTCTGCGCAAAAAAGAGCTGTCCGTCACCGACCTTGTGCAGGCGTCCATCGCCAGCGTCAAGGAGCACGACGAAGACATCCGTTCCGTTCTGTACGTGGACGAAGAAGGGGCCCTGGCTCAGGCCAAAGCATTGGACGAGCGTCTGGCCAAGGGAGGAGAGGAGCTGGGCCTGCTCTACGGCCTGCCTGCAGGCTTGAAGGACAACATCGTCACCAAAGGCGTGCGCACCACTTGTGCCAGCAAGTTCCTGTCCAACTACGACCCGATTTACGACGCCACCGTCACGAAAAAGCTGAAGGAAGCGGACGCGGTGATTGTGGCCAAGCTGAACATGGACGAGTTCGCCATGGGCGGCTCCAACGAAAACTCCGGCTTTTACCCGGTGAAAAACCCGTGGAATACCGAGTACGTGCCGGGCGGTTCCAGCGGCGGTTCGGCTGCCGCCATGGCATCCCGCCACTTCTTTTTCACGCTCGGCTCTGACACCGGCGGCTCCATCCGCCAACCGGCCGCTTTCTGCGGTGTCGTCGGACTGAAGCCGACATATGGCCGCGTCTCCCGTTTCGGGCTGGTGGCGTTTGCGTCGTCGCTGGACCAGATCGGACCGATTACGAAAAACGTGGAAGACGCCGCCTACGTGCTGCAGGCGATTGCCGGCCACGACGAGTACGACTCCACGTCGGCCAGCGTCGAGGTGCCTGACTACCTTTCCGCATTGACCGGCGAGGTGAAAGGCCTGCGCATCGGCGTGCCCAAGGAGCTGATCGGCGAGGGGATCGACCCCGAGGTGCGCGAAGCAGTGCTGGCTGCACTGAAGCAGTTGGAGAGCATGGGCGCCACCTGGAGTGAAGTCTCCATGCCGCACACCGAGTACGCCGTGCCGGCCTACTACCTGCTCGCGTCCTCGGAGGCGTCGTCCAACCTGGCCCGCTTTGACGGGGTGCGCTACGGCGTGCGCGCCGAAAACGCCGACAACCTGATCGAGTTGTACAAGGAGTCGCGCAGCCAGGGCTTCGGACCGGAAGTGAAGCGGCGCATCATGCTGGGAACCTACGCGCTCTCGTCGGGCTACTACGACGCCTACTACAAAAAAGCGCAGCAGGTTCGCACCCTGATTATCCAGGACTTCACCAACGTGTTTGCCGATTTTGACGTGATTTTGCACCCGACCACACCGACCACGGCCTTCAAGATCGGGGAAAACATCGACGATCCGGTCAAAATGTACCTGGAAGACATCTGCACCGTACCGGTCAACCTGGCAGGGCTGCCGGCCATCAGCGTGCCGTGCGGATTTGCCCAAAACGGCCTGCCGATCGGCATGCAGATCGTCGGCAAGGCGTTTGACGAATCCACCGTGCTGCGCGTGGCCCACGCTTACGAACAGGCTGCCGGCCATTATCTGCGCAAGCCGGAACGGGTGAGGGGGTAAGAGAGATGAGCCAGTTTGAAACCGTCATCGGCCTGGAAGTACACGCCGAGCTTTCCACCAACAGCAAAATCTTCTGCGGCTGCCCGACAGAGTTCGGTGCGCCGCCGAATACCCATACCTGCCCGATCTGCCTGGGGCATCCCGGCGTCCTGCCCGTCACCAACAAGCAGGCCGTGGAGTTCGCGATGAAGGCAGCGCTTGCGCTCAACTGCGAAATTTCCCGCGAAACCAAGTTTGACCGGAAAAACTACTTCTACCCGGACCTGCCCAAGGCGTATCAGATCTCCCAATTTGACCAGCCGATCGGCAAAAACGGCTGGATCGAGATCGAAGTCAACGGGGAGAAAAAGCGGATCGGCATCACCCGCCTGCATCTGGAAGAGGACGCGGGCAAACTGACGCACAGCGACTTCGGCGATACGCTGGTCGACTTTAACCGCGTCGGCGTGCCGCTGGTGGAGATTGTCTCCGAACCGGACATCCGCTCGCCTGAAGAGGCAAAGGCGTATCTGGAAAAGCTGAAGGCCATCCTGCAGTACACCGGCGTGTCGGACGTGCGCATGGAGCAGGGCTCGCTGCGCTGTGACGCCAACGTCTCCATCCGTCCGGTGGGCCAAAAGGAATTCGGCACCAAGACGGAATTGAAAAACATGAACTCGTTCCGCAACGTGCAGGCGGCACTGGAGTACGAAGTGGAGCGGCAGAAGCAGGTCGTTCTCTCCGGCGGCACGGTCGTGCAGGAAACCCGCCGCTGGGACGAAACCAACCGGAAGACCCTCTCCATGCGGTCCAAGGAAGAGGCGCACGACTACCGCTACTTCCCGGACCCGGACCTGGTGCGGATGCAGATTTCCGAAGAGTGGATTGAAGCCGTGCGGGCTTCCATTCCGGAGCTGCCTGACGCTCGCCAGGCTCGCTACGTGAACGAATACGGCCTTCCGCAAAGCGACGCCGCCGTCATCACCATGTCCAAGGAAACGGCCGACTTCTTTGACGAAACCGTCAAGACGGGCGCTGATCCCAAAGCGGCCGCCAACTGGCTGATGGTGGAACTGCTGGGCTATTTGAACGCCAACAACTTGACGTTGGCCGACGTGAAAATTACGCCGCACGGACTGGGCGAGATGATCAAGCTGATCGAAAACGGCACGATTTCCTCCAAGATCGCCAAGACCGTCTTCAAGGAGATGGTGGAGACCGGCAAGGAGCCGAAACAGATCGTCGAGGAAAAAGGGCTGGTGCAGATCAGCGACGAAGGCGCCCTGCGCCAGATCGTCCAGGACGTGGTCAACGCCAACCCGCAGGCTGTCGCCGACTACAAGGCCGGCAACGAGAAGGCCGTCGCCTTTTTCGTCGGTCAGGTAATGAAGCAGACCCGCGGCAAAGCAAACCCGCCGATGGTCAACAAGCTCTTGCGGGAAGTGCTGCAAAACGCGTAAGATACAGACGGACAAAACAGGGACACGCTTTCTCATTGAGGAGCGTGTCCCTGTTTGTTGCGCGGGAACAGAGATCCGCTCCTGGTATTTTGTCAGCGACCGATGGGCATTTTGCACCTGGGCAGAAGTAGTTAATCGTAGGATAAAGGTGAAAACCATTATGTATATCATCGGGACCCTGTCGGTGTGCAACGCTTTGGAATCCAACAGTATTCACCCAAAAAAATAACACCCGTTAATTGGGTGCTTTTTAATCAAATCGAGCGACGGGTAAACAAATCATAAATCAAGGGCATGCATGGACCTTCTCGTTCATTTACAGATGAACCTATTATTTGATGCTAAAAACAGTTAGCAACTACATTCGTGAGATTAAAGAAATCTAATAATGCATCCTTCACAGATTTAGATAATCCTTCAGAAGCTTTGTCCAAAGCTTTTGAAATTGATTTCTTTCTGGAAAAACCATTGTACCGGAATTCATCATAATATTTTTTTATCGTCTTTACTGCTTTTGTAGTTCCCCCAAGAGCTTTGATAGCTGATTTAATTTTTGTTATTTTAGTGAATGAAAATGCATTGGTTACCAAAGCTATTCCCACTGCAGCAATACATCCTGCAACGCTTCTGGAAACTTTAAGATTTGGTTTTACCTCGCTAAAGTGTAAATTATCTTCACTGTCTACAGTAACGTATAGTCCGGTTGTTTCCTGGAACCATATCGCAGTTGCTTGAGGGCCTTGATCCAAAACACTTTGTGGAATATCTTCAATCGCTTGAAGAATAACAGTGGTTTGATCAAAGACTTCATTATCAATTAACTGTTCTGCTGGCAGGTTTTCATTCTCATCCGCATTGGCAACGTTAGGAACTACAGTAACAAAGAGACAAAATGACAAGAAACACAACAGAAACTTTTTAACCTGCAAAAGCCTTCTCTCCCTTACTAAAAATTATTACTCTGCGTAACTTAAACATATCAATAAAAATAGAATTTTTTCAAGAGTTTTTCGTATAATATTATACAGAAAAGGAGGATATTTGTAATGAAAGACAATTTATCCCTGGTAGGCGCCATATGCCTGTTAATCGTGACGATCGTTAATTTTTCGACTGACAATCAACTGATTACAGGAACAGTCGGCGGAATTCTATTTCTGTTTGTGTTGATTCTTAACATAAAATCAAGGCTGGATAATAAAAAAGCAAACAAAAAGTAACGAGGAGCGTTTTCAATCCTGAGAAGCATCTCTGACTGACCGGCTGCTGTTGTGTTGATACAAGCGTTTGCCGTCAAGGCAGGAAGTCCTTGTTTGAATTGTAAGATTGTGCCCGCTCCCCTATAATGAAAAGGGACAATGTGTGGAGGAGGAGGGCATGGAAATGAACATCGTGTCCGTCACGGGAGAAAGCGTGCCGCCGAGCAAAGGTGGGTCGCCTGCCGATACATTTGAACGATCCATCGCGACCTGTGAGGTGAACGGACAGCAGAGAACGGTCACCGTCACCTACGTTCGCTACTTTGAAAAGGTGCTGGCCGAGCGGGGCATCTACGATCAGGATGCGGAGGGCATTCCGGTCAACCGGCTGGTGGCCGTGCTCTTTTTGGAAAAACACCCGGATGAGCGGGGAAACCGCCACTACATCAACGACACCGACAAGTTTCTGTCGCTGTTTGCCGGATTTTCGCTGGAAAATTTCAAACGAAAACACGTTGGATTATCCCTTGCGTAACTTGCAAGGGTTTTCTTTTATTTGTCCGTATACCGTACTCTCAGGGGACATCGGCCAGTTGATTTCATATATAATGGATGATAAGCCAAATATTCTCGTGGTGTTGCTAGTGGATCAGAAAGGAGAGCAGTCAGTGATCGAAGTAGATCAGGTCAGCAAACGATTTGGCAACGTCGCGGCAGTGCGGAACGTGACGTTTTCCGTCTCCTCCGGCGAAGTGTACGGGCTGCTCGGTGAAAACGGCGCAGGCAAAACGACGACGATGCGCATGATGGCGACCATCCTGCAGCCAACCGAGGGAGATATTCGAATCGGGGGATATTCTGTCCGCACCCAGCCGGTGGAAGTTCGCCGGCGTATCGGCATTCTGTTCGGGGGTGACGTGGGCCTGTACAACCGGCTGACGGCGCGGGAAAACATCGCCTATTTCGGCAGGCTGTACGGTCTGACGGGGCCGCGCCTGGACCAACGCATCGATCAGTTGAGCCGGATGCTTCAAATGGAGGCGTTTATCGATCGGCGGGTCGGCGGGTTTTCCCGGGGGATGAAGCAAAAAGTAGCGATCGCCCGCACACTGGTGCACGATCCTGACGTGATACTGCTGGACGAACCGACGACCGGACTGGATGTGACGGCGGCCAACATGTTTCGGCGCATGGTGACGATGCTCCGGGAAGAGGGAAAGACTATCCTGTTCTCCAGCCACAATATGGGGGAAATTGAAAAGCTGTGCAGCCGCATCGCGATCATTCACAAGGGAAGCATCCGCTATGCGGGTACGGTGGCAGCGCTTCGAGAGCGCTGCGGCATGAATGACTTGGACGATATCTTCATGGCGATGGTCGAGGAGGGCAGACATTGATGGACAGAAATGTCGTGTGGACCATATTCGCCAAGGAGATGCTCGATCTGCTGCGTGACCGCAAGACCTTGATCGGCACGTTTCTCATACCGCTTGTCGTGATACCGTTTGTGTTCTTTTTGCTCAGCATGTCGTACAGCAACGTGGAAAAGGAAGCGCGCTCCTACGTACCGATCGCCGTTGAAGGCACGTCGAAACTGGTGGATCATCTCCGCTCTCAGCCAGGCGTCCGCATCCTGTCGCCGGACAGACCGATGGAGGCGCTGAAGGCGGGAGAACTGCGGGCAATTGTGACCATCCCTGATCATTTCGACCAGGTACTGCGGAGCGGGGGGAGAGTCCAGCTGCATGTCGCCTACGACAACACCAACCAAAAGTCGGTGTACGCAAAAAGCGTGATCGACAGCGCAGTGCAGCAGTACAGCTCCGACATCGTCAGCATGCGGCTCAGGCAGGCGGGTTTGTCTGTGGAAGCGATCGAGCCAATTGAAACGACGTACGAAAACGCTGCGTCCGACGAACGGCAGACCGGCGGCATTCTGGCCGGGATCATTCCCCTGATGGTGGTGCTGTCGCTCGCTTCCGGCGGGGTGGCGGCCGCCACCGATCTGGTCGCCGGCGAAAAAGAGCGGGGCACGCTGGAATCGCTGTTGACCACTCCGATTGCTGCCAACCAGATCCTGACGGCCAAGCTGCTGGCGGTCATGGTGATGAGCTGCATCAGCGCCACCGCCTCGCTGCTGTCCCTCTCGTTTGTGTTTCGGTGGGGACCTCTGAAGGTGGACGGGACCGACCTTTCTTTCGGCTTTTTGTCCCCGGCCTCACTTGCAGTGCTGGCGGCGACCATTGTGCTGCTGGCCGCCTTGTTCGCTGGGCTGGAGCTGACGCTCAGCACCGTCGCCAAATCGTTTAAGGAGGGGCAGACCTACATGACCGGCGTCGTCATCCTGGCGATGATTCCGTCCTACATGTTGATGCCCATCCACCCTGTAGACATTCCTGCGCTGTACTACGTCTTGCCGGTCTTCAACGGGGTGGCCTTGTGCAAGGAGGCGTTTTACGGTGAGGTCGATCCCTTGCACACCTTGGTCGGATTGGGGACGTCGCTGCTCTACGTGACCGCCATCATCGCCGCGACTGCCCGTCTGTTCCGCCGGGAAGGAGCGGTCGTGAGATAGTTCGTGAGATATTGACGCCGGGCGGCGGATGCCGTTCAATGTCGGCAGTTCGCTTGGCCCGGCGCACCTTTTTTGTCTTCGCCGTTCAGCAGCAGTTGCGGTGAGAGGGGATACGGCATGCTGCCTACTTAACCACGGAGTCGCTTATCACCAGGGAGTCGCGAATCAGCCAACCGGCGCCGATTACACCGGCATCGTTGCCCAACGTTGCGGGCAGGATTTCGGTCGACTCCGCTACGTGAGAGAACGGAACAAACCGGCGGAACGACTCGCGCACCCGGGAAAAGAGAAACTCGCCGGCTGCCGCGACGCCGCCCCCGATAATGAACTTGGCCGGGTTGAGTGTAGCCGCCAGATGGGAGAGGGCCAGACCCAGATAGAAGGCGACTTGGTCGGTGATCGCCAGGGCGGCAGCATCTCCCGCCTTGGCCGCATCCAAGACGTCCTTGGCCTTGATGTCGCCTTGGCGGGCGAGTGTTTCTGCCAGGAGCGGGCTTGTCCCCTCTTGCGCGGCTTTTAGGCCTTCACGGATGATCGCAGTGGCGGAGGCGTACGTCTCCAGGCAGCCGGTCTTGCCGCAGTTGCAGGCCGGCCCTCCCTCGGGCACCATCGTGATGTGGCCGATTTCACCGCCTACGCCGTGGATGCCGTTGACCACCTTGCCGTGCAGGATCACGCCGCCGCCAACGCCAGTGCCCAGTGTGATCAGAACCATATCTTTGGCACCCTGTCCGGACCCCCGCCACATCTCGCCAAGCGCGGCAGTGTTGGCGTCGTTGTCGACAGCCACCGGCAGGCCGGTGAGCGCTTGCAGTTTGTCGCGCAGCGGTACGGGGCGCTTCCAGTGCAGGTTTACCGCTTGATAGACGATGCCGTTGGCCGCGTCGACCGGACCGGGAATCCCTACGCCGATGCCGGCCACCTGTTCCTTGGAAAAGCCATGCTGGTGCAACATGCTCGTTGCCATGTCCACCACTTTTTGCAGGACGCTGTCTTCGCCGTCCGCCACGGGTGTCGGCTCCTGGGTTTTGGCAAGGATGTTGCCCTCCGTGTCGAGCAGGGCCATTTTGATTGCTGTTCCTCCTACGTCAACGCCTACGATGATGGGTTTCACACAAGCTCCTCCTATCTCCTCCGATTGTAATCTTTTCCTATCCTCTTATGATAACATGTCGGGTACAGCATAGCGATTCCCAAAAATGGCTATACAGGATATGATGAAAAGAGAGAAGCCATGAGCGAGTACAGGAAGAAGGGACATGCGTTGAAACGTGCCAGATTGATTTACAACCCCAGCTCCGGCCGGGAAATCGTGCGCCGGCGGCTGCCGGACATTCTGGAACTGCTGGAGTCTGCCGGCTACGAGACGTCGTGCTACGCGACAAAAGGGGAAGACGACGCCACCGAAGAAGCGGAACGGGCGGTCAAGCGCGGCTTTGACGTGATCATCGCCGCCGGCGGAGACGGCACCATCTACGAGGTGGTGAACGGCATGGCCGGAAAGCCCGCACGGCCCGCTCTCGGCATCATCCCCTGCGGAACGAGCAACGATTTTGCGCGTGCTCTCGGCATTCCCAAATCAATTACTCGTTCCTGCAAGATCATCGCAGCAGGAAAGCGGAAGCGGGTGGACGTCGGCCGCATCAACAACCGGTATTTTATCAACATCGCCGGCGGCGGGTCGCTGACCAACCTGACCTACGAAGTGCCCAGCAAGCTGAAAACCCTTCTGGGCCAATTGGCTTACTATGTCAAGGGACTGGAAAAGCTGCCGTCGCTTCATCCCATCCGCGTCAAACTGGAGACGCGGGACAAAGTGCTGGTCGACGAAGAAATCATGATTTTCCTGATCACCAACAGCCATTCGGTCGGCGGTTTCGACCGGCTTGCCCCCAACGCCGACATCTCCGACGGCAAGCTGGATTTGATCGTCGTCAAAAAAGTTGGCCTGGGCGATTTTATCCGCCTGGCGGCACAGGCTATACGAGGGGAGCATGTAAAAGACCCCAACCTGCTGTATTTTCAAACCGACTACATCAAGGCGACATCCCCGTCAGGCGAGACGGTTCAGCTCAATCTGGACGGGGAATTGGGCGGCGAGCTTCCGTGCGTATGCGAAGCGCTGCCAGGGCATCTCGAATTGTTTGTACCGTGAGCCAGTGAGGTCAGGCCCCTCGCCATGACGCGGTCAAAGGCGGCGGGGAACCCCTTCTGTTTTTCAGTATGAAAGTGAAAAGGAGCAACAGTAGTGGCCAAGACAGCAAAGAAGCGACGCGGAACGGCGGTCAAGCCGGAGCTTGACCTGCCGGTCCGCCTCGGACAAACCGTAGAAGTGGAGATAACCGGACTCAATCACGAAGGAGCAGGCGTCGGTCGGGTGGACGGCTACACCCTGTTCGTGCAGGGAGCGCTGGCCGGAGAGCGGGTGCGCGCACGGGTGGAGCACGTGAAAAAAAGCTACGGCTTTGCCTCGCTGCTGGACGTGGTCGAAGCCAGTCCGCACCGCGCCCAGCCGCCCTGTCCGGTGTATGACCGTTGCGGCGGCTGTTCGCTGCAGCACCTCGCCTATGAGGAGCAGATCCGGCACAAGCAGCAGATCGTCAAAGACAATCTGCGCCGGATTGGCGGCTTTCCCGTGGACGGGGAAGGAGCGGTCGTCGTCCATCCGACGATCGGGATGAGTGATCCGTGGCGCTACCGCAACAAAGCCCAGGTGCCGATCGGCGAGCAGAATGGGGCGCTGGTGGGCGGCTTTTACGCCGAGCGCTCCCACGAGATTGTCGACATGAACGAATGCCTGATCCAGCACCCGGCCAACGACGAAGCGGTCGCCGCCGTCAAGCGGATCGCCGCCCGGCTGGGCATCCAGCCGTATGATGAAGTGCGCCATACCGGCCTCCTGCGCCATGTGGTGGCCAAGGTGGGGGCGCGTACAGGCGAAGTGATGGTGGTGCTGGTGACGACAGAGGAATTCATCCCGCAGCGAGAGATGCTGATCGAGTCCATCCGCGCCCAGGTGCCGGGTGTGACCAGCATCGTGCAAAACATCAACCCGGACAAGACCAATGTCATTTTCGGCAAAACGTCGATTACGCTTTGGGGCAGCGACGTGATCTACGACTACATTGGCCCGATCAAATTTGCCATCTCTGCCCGCTCGTTCTACCAGGTGAATCCGGTGCAGACGGAAGTGCTGTACAACAAAACACTGGAGTACGTCGGCGCCACCGGGACAGAAACGGTGATCGACGCCTATTGCGGCATCGGGACAATTTCGCTCTTTCTGGCGCAAAAATCCCGTCACGTCTACGGCGTTGAGATCGTGCCGGAAGCGATCGCCGACGCCAAGCGCAATGCCGAACTGAACGGCATCGCCAACGTCACCTTTGAAACCGGCCCGGCCGAGGTGGTCATCCCTGCGTGGAAAGACCAGGGCATCCGCCCCGACGTGATCGTCGTCGACCCGCCGCGAAAAGGCTGCGACGAGGCGCTGTTGACAACCATTTTGCTGATGAAACCGCAGCGGGTGGTGTACGTCTCCTGCAACCCGTCGACGCTGGCCCGGGATTTGAAGGTGCTGGCGGAGCTGTACGAGCTGAAGGAAGTGCAGCCGGTGGATATGTTCCCGCATACGGGGCATGTGGAGAGTGTGGCGCTGCTGACCCTGAAATAGAGCAGAAAACCCTTGTGTATCAAGGGTTTTTATTTTTTTATCTCTAAAATGGTTGTGTGTGTTGCAGACAAAACCAGCGGGATTTAAAATTATAGGGACTTCATTATCTGAATAGTCAATCTTCTGTCTTGTAGCATTACTGGGGAGATCATCACATTACTACTGGATGCACGGTGCTTTTTCACCGAGGTCGCGTCTTCCGTGGACATTGCAGTATGAACGGCAAGACCGTTGCCCACGCCAGCCTGACCATCGCCAAGGCGAAGCTGGACAAAAAATGTTGATGTCCCCTTGCAGGGGACGCCGGGAGGTACATCCTTATGAGCAATGTTCTCTATGAAAAAAGCAATGGCATCGCCTATGTCACCCTCAACCGCCCCGAGGCGATGAATGCCATTGACGAGGCCACCAACGCAGAACTGGCGGAAGTGTGGCGGGATTTCGCCGCCGACGATGCCGTGGATGTGGCCATTCTCACCGGCAGTGGGCGGGCTTTTTGCGCCGGCGCCGATCTGAAGACCTTTATCCCCAAGTGGGAGGGGGCCAACATGTTGGATATCCGCAAGAATATCCCCCATGGCCTCGGCGGTGGGCTGACTCGTGGGCAGCACCGTATCTACAAGCCTATCATTGCTGCGATCAACGGCTATGCCGTCGGCGCCGGGCTGGAAATCGCCCTGGCCTGTGATATCCGCATCGCTTCCGAACAGGCCAAATTTGGCGTCTTCGAGGTGCGCTATGGCCTGCACCAAGGTGATGGCGGCCTTGTCCGCCTGGTGGCGGTAGCCGGAATCGGCGTGGCGCTTGATCTCACCCTGACAGGACGGGAGGTCTCGGCCCAGGAGGCGCTCGCGCTAAGACTGGTCACCCGCGTCGTGCCGCCTGAAGAACTGATGAAGACCGCCGAGGAGACGGCGCACATGATACGGCGCAACAGCCGCAATGCCGTTCGTTCCGCCAAGGAGACCATCCTTGAACTGATCGGACGCCCATTGGACGACGCACTGAGACTGGAGACGCTATACGGCTATTCGAGTCTAGGGGACTTTGCCGATGCCCGTGCAAGGCTCTCACAGTTTGGAAAGAAATAGCACTGTACCAGCGGAATGGGATGATGCCATCTACGCAGTAAAGCTGCATCTGGGTTCGTAATGAGATTTGGACTGACGATCCTATATGTAACGTTATACTTGAACGAAACAGTTTCTTGCCAAACATCATAACCCTGAATGAAACGATAGAAAGGGAAGTATATTAATGATTCAAACAGAGAGACTGAACATTTATCCGCTTTCTGATGAAGAAATGCGTGACGTGATTCAAAACGAATCAAACGAAGCGCTGAAAGCCGCCTATTCAGAAATGCTTGCCGGTTGCCTGGAGAATCCGGAGCAGCGCATTTGGCATGCGCTGTGGGTGTTGCAGCTGAACGATGGAAGCGGGAAAATTATTGGCAGTTTGTCGTTCAAAGGACTGAACGACAATGGAATGGTTGAAATCGGCTACGGAATAAATCCGGAATACGAAGGAAAAGGGTTGATGACGGAAGCAGTATCCGCAGCGGTTCGCTGGGCATCGAAACAGCCAGGCGTGTTATCCATAGAAGCCGAGACAGAGCCGGACAATATTGCCTCCCAAAGAGTGCTTGAAAAAGCGGGGTTTATACCGAGCGGAGTGATTGGAGCTGAGGGGCCGAGGTACATCTGGAAAAACGGATAACGGCAATCCGCCCATCCCGCTGCAAAAGTCCGCGCCGGTCTGCACAACGCAATTACCACTTATGCGGGAAAGAGGCTTACAATCGCGTGTTCCTGCAGCGTTATGCGAAAAAATCAACGAAAAGGGGATATTATCAGAAAAACCTTTGCTGATGTATAATCATTGATGCAAGTTCGTTATCTCAATCTGTTCAGAATAGCAGTGGTGAGAGATATGAGCGATGAGATTTCCATCTTGCCGATTCAATCGTTCTACTCCCTCAATGATTGCGTCGTAGCGGCAGAGCTCCTCAACAAAGTGCCGTTGGTCATGCGGTTTGAACCGGTGCTGAGTGACGACGAATGCCAGCAGTTGATTGAGGCAGCCGCCTCCCGTCTAAAAGAATCCAGACTTGTCAACAAGGTGGTCAGCCAGATTCGCTCGAGCCGCGGGATGTTTTTTGAAGAAGAGGAAAACCCGTTGATTCGGCGCATTGAAAGGCGAATTTCCGAATTGATGAACGTGCCGATCGAACACGCAGAAGGATTACAAGTGCTTCACTACGCTCCCGGTCAAGAATACAAGGCTCATCATGACTTTTTCCGTCCAAATACTCCTTCGGCCAAGAATAATCGGATCAGCACGCTGGTCATCTATTTGAACGATGTGGAAGAAGGGGGAGAGACAGTCTTTCCGTTACTGCAGTTATCGGTGAAACCAAAACGCGGCTCTGCGGTGTACTTTGAATATTTTTACCGCGACCAAGCCTTGAACGACTTGACCTTGCACAGCAGCGTTCCCGTTGTTCGAGGGGAAAAATGGGTCGCAACGCAGTGGATGCGCAGACAGCGGGTCCGCAGCCTTGGACTCATTCCGAATCCAGCATAGCCGGATGCGTTACATAAATCTTCAATATAATATTCGCACTTACGCGACAACTCGAAGCACGTGAAGGGGGATTTCCCCGTGAGTGTCTTCTGGTTGTCTTTTTTGGGTTTGAATAGGTGATCTGCACCCAAGGAAAGGATTCAAAAGCAAGTCATGCTGACATTAATCCATAACGAATGCTTCCGATTGATTACATGTACTGTATTTTTTTAACCGTATTAAAATTGCAATTGTTCTACATTTCGTATACAGTAACAGTATCGAAACGTTTTCGTGGAGGGTTCACATGGCTACGATGAAGGACATTTCCAAGAGAGCGAAAGTGTCACTTTCGACCGTTTCGGCCGTCATTAATCAATCTGCATATGTGAGTCCGGAACTGACGAAGCGGGTGATGCAGGCGATTGAGGAACTGAATTATCGGCCAAATGCAGTAGCACGGAGCCTGAAAAAGAAGTCCACGAATACCATTGGCTTCATCGTGACAGATATCTTAAATCCCTTTTACCCGCCGATGATCAAAGGCATTGAAGATGTGGCGTTTGACCATAACATCAACGTAATTTTATGCAATATCTCTAATGACCGAAATCGCATTCAGGCATATTTGGAGCTGATGGTCGAAAAACAGGTCGACGGCATTCTTCTGGCGAATATTGCTACAGCAAAGGATTTAAACGAAATTGAAAAAACAGGGTTAAAGTATGTGTTAATCAACCGAAAGCCGCCCGGGTATGATAAAAATTTCGTCGGAATCAACAATCCGCTCAGCTCTGAATTAGCCGTAAATCACCTGGTTTCACTGGGGTACAAACGAATTGCCTATTTTGGCGGCAATTTGGAAATCAACACGGCACGGGAGAGAAAAGACGGATTTATCGCATGTATGGCTCAACACGGATTAGAGGTAGACCCCATGCTTTTGTATGACGGGGAATACTCCATGGAATCGGGGTACCGGAATGTAAAGAAGATGCTCGAACAGGTGAAGGAATTGCCCGAGGCAATCTGTGCGGTGAGCGATATTGTCGCGTTCGGGGTGATCAAGGGGCTGAGAGAAGCGGGTATTCGCGTACCCGAGGATATTGCCGTTATCGGCAATGATAACAGCTCCTTTTCGGAAAACTTCCTGGTCCCCCTGTCCAGCGTCGATCACTCCACGTATGAGATGGGGAAACTATCGATGGAATTGCTGCTGCAGATGATACAGGAAAAGGAACAGATGGTGGCGCGGCAAATTATCCTCACGCCATCCCTGGTCATCCGTGAAAGCTGCGGCGCACAAAAAAGAAAATGAGCTGAATAACCATTTTCCTTATCTTTATGAAAGAAAAATGGTCAGTGTGTAGACAAAGTAGCCGTAGTGGGGAAAACACGTTTCCGTCATCCGCTCCGTGCTTTACCCACCGAACACAAGCTAACGCTCGCGTTCGGCGGGGCCCGTGCTCGCCCAGCAGGGAAGCCAGGCGGCACGCTACGCATCGATTTGCGGGGGATCGCCAAAGCCGCATTGCTACGCCGTCTATTCAAAGGTGGCGCTCCTTTTTCCCGCAAATCGCTGCTCCGCTCGGTAGGGCTCACAAGTCGCTCTGCCTGGAAACGTGATTCTCCTTCGAACAATCTGTGTGTCTTCAGTCTTAACCATTTTCCTTTCTTGGTGAAAGTGAAAATGGTTTTTTTGTGGTTGTAGTAGAAATTATAAAAATTTTCGGCAAAAAATATTGATTTTATACATAGTGGTCATTATAATCAGAATCACAAGCAGCGAAACGTTTCGCCAGAAGTGTAGTGTCTGTCCGTCGATGAGGATTGCTGAAAACAGTGAAAAAGAGAAGTAAACATCCATGTTTTCACTTTGTTCACAAACATGTGAGCCTGAAAATCACAGGGGTTTCACGTCTTTTTTTACGCTTTCTATCGAAACGTTTCGATGAGGCTTTTTGGCGAGCAAGCATTCAAAAACGATGCGAGGAGGAATTGCGATGGAAAAATTGATTATCACCGTTGCTCCCACAGGTTCTCAGACGACTCGTGAGCATACGCCCTATCTGCCGCTTACTCCGAAAGAAATCGCCGATTCCGTTTATGAGGCTTGGCAAGCGGGCGCATCAATCGCACATATTCATGTGAAAGATGAAAACGGAAACAATACCTTGGATTTGGATACGTACAGGGAAGTCGTCGCTCGCATTCAGGACAAGTGCGATATCATTATCAACTTAACGACGGCTGGCGGTTTGTTTATGAACGATGAAGACAGGCTGAAGGTTTGTGAATTGGAACCGGAGATGGCGACCTTTGATGCCGGTACGATGAATTTTGGCTCGCATGTCTTTTATAACACTCCACAGTTTCTGGAGCGGTTGGCGTTAAAAATGAAAGAACATCAGATCAAGCCGGAAATTGAAATATTTGAAGTCGGCATGCTGGAGAATACGTTGAGGATGGCGGAAAAAGGTCTGATTGATTTGCCCGCACATTTTCAATTTGTCCTGGGCATACAGGGAGGAATGCGGGCTACCCCGAGAAATCTGATGTTTTTGGTTGAAAGCCTTCCCCCTGGTTCCACGTGGTCAGCAATCGGGGCCAGCAAAGATCAACTGACGATCAATACCATGAGCATTCTGTTGGGGGGACATGTCCGCGTGGGCATGGAGGACAGTGTTTATTTCCGGAAGGGTGAACTGGCAAAGACGAATGCGCAATTTGTGGAACGAATCGTTCAATTATCAAACATGCTGGGGAGAGACGTTGCAACACCCAATGAAGCGAGAGAGATTTTGGGCTTGAAGCAATCGAAACGTGCAGCAAAACACTAACAGCGAGCACGTTATGAGAACGATCTTACACGAAAAATTGTAAGCGATTTCACATCGGACCAGACTTCACACCAGACCAATGAAGAGAATCAGCGAGTGAGGAGGAGAACAGATGAGAATGGCAATTATGGGTGCGGGTTCGTTGGGGACGATCATCGGAGCGCTGATTACGAAAGGGGGGCGAGAGATAGAGTTAATCGATATTAACAAGGAGCATGTGGACGCACTCAACAATTCAGGGGCAAGAATTACCGGCTTTTTGGATCTGTGTGTACCCGTAAAAGCGATTGTGCCGAGCGAAATGACAGGTACGTATGATTTGGTTTTTCTGCTGACCAAGCAGGTTTATAACAAGACGACGCTGGCACAACTGCTCCCCCATCTGTCTGAGGACAGCATCGTGTGTACGCTGCAAAATGGTGTGCCTGAAGATTATGTTTCGTCCGTGATCGGGCGCGAAAGAACGATCGGAGGCGTGGTCGGGTTCGGGGCGACATGGTTGGGACCTGGGATTTCAGAGCTGGCGACGGAAGTACATACGATGCAAAACTATGCGTTTGACATTGGAGAACTGGACGGATCGATAACGCCTCGCATCCAGGAAGTAAAGAAGGTGCTGGATCTCGTTGGGCATTGTCATATTTCAGCCAACATTCAGGGAATCAAGTGGGCAAAACTCTTGATGAATGCCACATTTAGCGGAATGTCGGCGGCATTGGGCTGCCGTTTCGGTGACATTTTGAGGAATGAGGCAGCGATGTTTCATTTGGCCCATATCGCCGATGAAACGATCAAGGTGGCACATGCGCACGGAATCCGCCTGGAGCCGATGCAGGGAAAAGACATGGAATTCCTTGAGCTGCGGGATCACGATGACGTCCCTAATAAAATGAGCTTTTACCGGGAAGTATGGGGACCGCACAGCAATACAAAAGCCAGCATGCTGCAGGATTTGGAGAAACAGAGACCGACAGAAATTGATTACATCAACGGCTTCGTCAGCAAAAAAGGAAGGGAGGCAGGGCTTAAAACGCCGTACAACGATTTGGTCGTTCAGTTGGTGAAAGAAGCGGAGAAAAAGGGCAGACCTCCGAAATTCGAAGACAATATTGTCTATTTTGGTTCGCGTCTATAGGAAAGCGGGAAAAGCCCCCGATGTTGAAATCCTCGAAAATGGAAAGGAGTGTATGGGTATGCCGCTTGTCGCATTGTTTTTAGGGATTGTCCTGTTGTTTCTGCTCGTTATCGTATGCAAGTTCAATGCGTTTTTATCGCTCATGTTGTCCGCAATCTTCGTCGGACTTTTCCTGGGAATGGAGCCGTTAGCGATCGTAAAATCCATTGAAGCGGGACTTGGCGGTACGCTGGGGCATCTGGCGATTATTATTGGATTGGGAGCGGTTTTTGGAAAAATCATCTCGGAAGGCGGCGGAGCGAACCGAATTGCTTCTACCTTGATTGAGATTTTCGGGGAAAAACGGGTGGATTGGGCGATTTGTATCGCATCATTTGTGTTGGGGGTAATCTTGTTTTATGAAGTCAGTTACATTTTGCTGATTCCCATCGTGTATACAATCGCCAATGAAGCAAAAGTGAAGTTGATGAAAGTGGGCATACCCTTTCTGGCTGCAATCTCCATTACCCACGTCTTCTTGCCGCCGCATCCGGGACCAACCGCAATCTCCGCTGCGTTAGGGGCGAATTTGGGTGTTGTGTTGGGATACGGATTTTTGCTGGCCATTCCCGCTACGGTGATTTTTGGTCCGTTGATTGCCAAGCTGTATCGGAATTGGGAGATCAACATCCCCAATCATTTGGTCACCAAGAAAGAATTTAACATGGCTGAGGTCCCATCCTTTGCAACGTCAGTATTCACGACGTTGTTACCCGTTATCTTGATCTTGATCGGGGTGATTGCAGAGTTCGCATTTCCGAAAGAGTCGATCATCAATCAAACCCTGACCTTTATCGGGAATGCGGATATCGCCCTGCTTGTTTCCCTGCTTGTCGCCGTATACGTGTTTGGGCTGCGTAAAAAGAGAAAGACGATGGTTGAAATCATGAAAATTGCCGAGGGTGCACTGATCTCCATGGGAGGGATCATTTTCATCCTCGGTGGCGGCGGCGCCTTCAAGCAAGTAATTCTTGACAGCGGCATGGCACAATACATTGCCGATGTCACAAACGGATGGGATATCTCTCCCTTTATCCTGGCATGGTTGATTGCGCTGATCATTCGGTTGGCTGTAGGATCGGCAACCGTAACGGTGTTAACGACAGCAGGAATTATGCTGCCCATCGTCCAAGAAACAGGTGTGAGCCCTGAATTGATGGTACTTGCCATCGGAAGTGCTTCCATTGCCTGGGCTCCGCCGAGCGATGTCTCGTTCTGGATGACAAAGGAGTATTTTAATTTGACGATTGGACAAACCATCAAATCTGTATGTTTCATGTACACCCTTGTCGCGATTTACGGCATACTCGGCGTATTGGCTTTGGACATGATGTTCGGATAATTTTGACAAATTGACTGGTTGCAACTCATAAAGGTGGATTCGAAAATGTGATGAGGAGTGTCGTGCATGAAACTGGCGGGGAAAGTTGTCATCATTACGGGAGGAGCAGGAGGAATAGGCAAAGATGCGAGTGTATGTTTCGCAAACGAAGGGGCACATGTTGTTGTCGTTGATTGCGATCCGCAGCAGGTGGAAAAAGTGGCAAACGAGGTGAATGGCTTCGGACTGACTGTTGACGTATCCAGACGCGATCAAGTGGATTGGATGGTCAGTGAAGTAATCAACCGATATGGCAAGATTGATGTTTTGATCAATAATGCCGGAATCACCATGGACGCTACGCTTGTGAAGATGACGCAGGAACAGTGGGACCGCGTGATTTCCATTAACCAGACCGGTGTCTTTCATTGCACGCAAGCGGTCGTACCCCATATGATCAGGGAAGGCTCCGGCAGAATCATCAATACCAGCAGCATTGTGGGGAGAATGGGGAATTTCGGACAAACGAATTATGCGGCATCGAAAGCAGCGGTGATTGCCATGACGCAAACGTGGGCAAAAGAGCTTGGCAGGAAGGGAATTCTCGTGAACGCTGTGGCTCCCGGCTTTATCGTGACCCCGATGACAGACAAAATGCCGGAATCTGTACTTCAAGGCATGAAGGAGAAAATCGCTCTCCGACGGCTGGGACAACCAAGGGATGTCGCGAATGTGTATGTATTCCTGGCGAGCGATGAGGCCAGCTATATCAATGGCGCTGTCATACCTGTCGATGGCGGTCTGTCAATTTAGATTGAAAAGCTATGAGGGGATTGAACTTTGCCTCGGGCGAAGCTCAATCCTTTTCGTGTTTGGCTGGTTTTGCCCCCGAGGCGACAAATATCATTCAAAAATACATCAAATAGTGGAGAGAATATATGAGATATGTATATATATGGTATTATTGGAGTGATAAATTTGCAGGAAAATCAAACCAATAGGTCGAAATATTGCAGATACTTAATTATAATAATATTTATTTTCCTTCTAGAGAATTAGGAATTAAAGCGACCCCAATACCGAAAAACGAAAAGATTAGACAGTAATCTTATGATTCCTTATCGAGTATTAGAGGTGTCTTACACGATGAAAAAAGATGTTCATATGCTTCATTTAGGATTTTCAAAAACTGAAATTGAGAGATATAAGTCAAATAAGGTTGCGTATAACATGCTGATTAATTCTTTTGTAAAAAAAAGTAAATTAGAAGCGAAAAGAACTCATTGTATTTGTTGTGGAAAAGAGTGCTCCAGTTTTTGTAATTCGCATTCTATCCCTAAGTTTTGTTTAAAAAATATTTCATTAAACGGATATTTGTATTATTCAGGGAATCTCATTGATATACCATTGTTTGAGAGAGAAAAAGGACTTAATGAAGCTGGAACTTTTAAATTAATTTGCAGAGAGTGTGACAGCCAAATATTTTGTGATTACGAAAATCCCAATAATTACTCAAATAATCCAACTGATAAAATGTTATCGCAGATTGCAATGAAAAATTACTTAAAAAACATTGCCAAAAGAGAGTTGGAAATTGTATTGTACAAGAATTTGGAGAAAGAAATAGATTCTGAATTAAGCATTCTCCAATTTATTAATCGTTTGGATTTAAATGAGTATATTAAAGAGTTTAGTTATGCCAAAAAAGCTAGCCAATCAAAGTGGAATGATTACTATTTCATTAACTATTTTGAAATTTTGGATTACGTTGTGCCATTAGCGTTTCAAAGTAGCATTGCATTGGTTGCAGATTTTGAAGGCAACGTAATAAACAACATATATAATGCTTCACCAGATTATAAGTTGAGTGATCTCCATTTATGTGTGTTTCCTTTGAAAGATAAAAGTATAATTATTTGTTTCACTAAAAATGGAGACAAAAGATATCGTAATTTTTTTAAACAGTTCAGGAAACTATCGAAAGACGAAAAATTAAAAGCCATTAATTATATTATCTTTAGCTATTCTGAAGATGTCTTTTTATATAAGGGGCTTGATTATGATATCTTGCAAAATAAAGCCCTAAAAAATGTAGCTAAAAAAACAACAATAGCAGTTGCAGATAACCCCTTTGCGAATTCATTAGCAAAAGCTATAGAAAACTTTAGTTTTAATGAAATGCAAAAGATACCTAATTTGTTAGATGAGAAGTACAAGATTGTTTACAAGAACAATGAAGGTAATGAATGTCTAAACAAACTACAAAGATCTTGATATTGATAAAATTCAGAGAGAATTGACGTAATTTAAACAAAAAACATTTTTGAGGAATACTTACCAATATATGATCAATCTCGTAAGTCGAGGAGGGGAAGAGTTGCTGTATTATCGCTTTAGACCTTATAGCGAACTTGCCATTAAGGAATTCATGTACGATGAGATATACTTCTCATCAGCTATAGAGTGTAATGATCCATTTGATGGAAAGGTCTTCCTATCATTTGAAGCGGATAAGGAAAAATGGAGACGTCTACTAGAGTGTGCATGGAAAGGATTTGACGCTGCAAACAAATTAGCATGGGAAGAACAACTCTCGGAGTACTTGGCCAGTATATCACCAATAACCTACGGTACTGCCCTTGGACTTAATTACAATGAAATTTTAAGATCGCTTTCTTTTCCACCAAAACCACTAGTTGCAATGTTTCTCGATGCACAGATTAAACGTTTTCTAAACTTGTACAAGCCAAGGAATAAGTACTTTGTCTCGTTATCGCGTAGTTGCAATAATATTCTTATGTGGTCACATTATGCCTCAATGCATCGAGGACACTGTCTAATTTTTAAAGCCGTTGATGGTTGTCTCTATCAGTGTCCGCGAAGAAAGAAAAATGCTATTAGAAGGAATACTCCAGCAGGCATTGGTCAATCAATGAGTTTCTCGCTTCCCGATCGATTTCCATTTCAGGAGGTAATATATAGCCCAGATACAACCCACAACAATGCCTTTTACTATTTTCCCTCATATGTTGTTGGAAGGGAACTTGAAGAGCAAGAGAAATTAGAGCTAGATAAAAAGCAGTCTGAGCAGTATCTGTTGAAACATAATTGTTGGAGCTATGAACAAGAGTCTCGACTAATTCTCGACTCTCCCGATTCATGGCTTTTTGGAGAGAATGTTGAGCTAACCCAACAGGAAAGATTATTCTACTATTTGCCCAATCAACTAGTGGGGGTCATACTTGGGGCTCGTATGGATGCGCAACAGAAGATGCGGTTTCGAGAGTTAATTCAAGCTCGAATGGAGCGTATTGCTCACGATCCAGGTGATAACACTCCGGTTTTTTACTTTACTCTTTTCGAAGCCACTCTTCATGACAATTCAAGGGAGGTTGTCATTGAGCCAAAAGAAATTTTTACTCTTACAGAAACAATAAAACAATATGAAAGTAATTTCGAAAAGTACTTGCATGAGTGGCGAGAGGGATGGGCACTAGTATTTAATAAGTCTAGTGGATACCGAGAGCAATTCTTATGAAATATTGATACTATCATTGTTCAACGTGTAGAATTAGCCTCAAAAATACATCAGTTTGATATATATAATTGATTGTTGACAATATTATGTAAGAGTATCAAAGATAAAATAGTTTAAGAGTTCAATGATTAAATTATTGATAGCACATTATGTATAAGCCGTCTTAATTAACAACTCAATACATGTTGTATTTATGCCTTATTTATTATCGAGCCCACATGAGAGTGTGGCGTTGCTGACACTTAAGCAAAACCCTTATGTCTCAAGGGTTTTCTTTTTTATCTGTTGATCACGGGAAAGAGGTACAGAAATTGATCACAAGTGAGTTGCCAGGTGCTCGAAAATTATCACATTTCCGGGGACAAATAACTTGTTAGACTGACGGAAAGGATGAAACTAACGGACAATAGTGATCAAACATGGAAAAGGGGTGTACTTCATGACCAGCAGCAGAATGAATCCGAAAGTCGATGAATTTATCAGGAACGCGACGAAATGGAAGGCAGAATTTGAGGCGTTGCGCAAGATCGTTCTTGACTGCGGCCTGACCGAAGATTTTAAGTGGATGCATCCTTGTTACACGTATGAGAACAAAAACGTAGTTCTCATACATGGATTTAAAGAATACTGTGCGCTGCTGTTTCACAAAGGAGCATTGCTGCAGGATACTCACGGCATTCTCATCCGACAAACGGAACATGTACAGGCGGCGCGCCAGATTCGCTTCACCAATGTGCAAGAAATCATCGAGATGGAACCCATCTTGAAAGCCTATATTCATGAAGCGATTGAAGTGGAAAAAGCCGGCTTGAAAGTGGATGGCAGCAAGAAGGCAGAACTCACCATTCCTGAGGAACTGCAAAAGAAATTTGCTGAAATGCCTGCCTTGAAAACAGCCTTTGAAGCATTGACGCCGGGACGGCAAAGAGCATACATTCTTTATTTTTCCAAACCCAAACAATCCAAAACGCGTGAGTCACGGATTGAAAAATATGTGCCGCATATTCTCAACGGTAAGGGATTGCATGATTAAGCCTTTGAACGAACGGGAGCGTATATAACGCAGTCTCTCATTCGCGAATTGCTTTATACAGGTAATATATGACAAAATGGGCGTATGCGACATCTATGGCTGCTGCAACTCAACAGAGGATATGGCAAGGTATCAAATCTTGTTGCGGGGGCATCGAGCAGGAACGCCGCGCAATGGGATCATTGGGAGAGGGTAACGATGAAAAAAGTGATCGCTGTTTTCATTTTAGGGTTGGTGGCCGGTGGGGTGATCGGCGCCCATCAAGTCATGTCGTTAACGCCTGAAATGGAAAGAGAAATTGTCGCCAAACTGGGGTCAAAAAACGTCATGATCATCGTGGCGATGCTGCAAACAGCAGTATTGGCGGGGATTGCCACGATCGCAGGCTTGTGGGCTTCGCCAAAAGTAGGTTTGAACAAACCGTTTGTTTATAACAGCAAAAGCCTTGCCGCGGCAGCCGCCATCGGACTTTTGTCTGCCTGCTTGATCGCCATTCCGGAAAAGCTGGTCTTTGCCGAAGCGTTGGGACTGGATGAGAAGTTTGCATTTTCCTGGCTTTATTTTTTGGGCAGCGTATTGTACGGAGGCATCATTGAAGAAATACTGCTGCGGTTCGGACTCATGACGCTCATTGTATGGATTGCCAGCAAGCTGACGAGATCTGCAATCAGCAGCGGCATGTACATGGCGGGTATTGTCATCGCCGCGCTCCTGTTTGCTGCCGGACATCTTCCCGCGACAGCACAAATGCTGGGTATAAGCCCGGTGACTGTCACTCGTGCGTTGCTGCTCAACTTTTTGCCGGGGATTGGGTTCGGCTATTTATATTGGAAGCATGGATTGGCATATGCGATGCTCGGACATGTCAGTACGCACGTCATCAATCAAGTGATCCTGCTCCCTCTCTTGTTCTAATAAATCGGTGGCATCGCTGCCTGATGGTCGAATTCATATCGTTTTTGGCTGAACATAACGTGTGAGACTGACGGCAATCATAACGCCAACAGGCAAGTTGGAGTACGTTGCACGACATGATGATGGGAGGCAGACGCATGGAGGTTTTTGCAGCGTATTTGGCAGGCATTGATAACCCTGACCACCGTGAACGGACAAAGGAAGTGTTGGCGTGGGTTGCGAATACATTCCCCAATTTGGAACCGCATATCAAGTGGAATACGCCCATGTTTACCGATCACGGCACATTTATCATCGCCTTTTCCACAGCGAAGCAACATTTAAGCGTTTCACCGGAAGAAGCGGGCATTGCGCGGTTTGCCGATGAGATTGCACAGGCCGGCTACAGCGCTACCAAGGGATTGTTTCGAATCCCGTGGAATAAGCCGGTCCATTACGATCTGCTTGCGAAAATCATTGAATTTAACATTCGGGATAAAGCAGACTGTTCAACGTTTTGGCGGAAATCAGGCTAAACGCCAAGATATCAATAATCCAGTTGGAATCGCTGCTGTCCAACAGGTCTATTCCTCAATGAGATATTACAAAGCAAAAAAGTCTATTGTGATTGCGTCAACCAGTTTCACAACTTCATGTGAAACGTTAGCGGGCATCAATCACGTAAAATTGTTAGATCGTCAGGATTTAATCGCAATTATCAATGCGTTCAAGCAAGGCGATTTGGAGAAAGCCAAGGACATCATAGAAGCGGAACCAAGAATTATTTTGGAATCGTGGTCCGATTATAAGAATGCGAATCTTGAAGTGAAAAAAGATATCAAGGCTGAAAAGCTGATAAGAAACTTATAAAGCCTCATTCTGGAATTCCTGAACAAGTATAAAAGAAAGCGCGAAAAATAACGCGACTGCAAACAAACCAACCCCCGTGTGACAGAATGTCGTACGGGGGTTGGTGACGGTGGAGACAAGCTTTCCGGCTGGCGATTGGCAGGATTTTTCAATGCTTCCCGATCCTCAAACATGCCGGAAATACTGTACCATAGGGCTAAGACCTTGATTGCGGCTGCAGGCACGGTTCACCGGTCCACGCCCGAGCCACAATCGCAGTCTAAAGCGAGGAGTGAGCGCAATGAAACAGGACCCTGTACAGGCGACGTTTTCTCACCTGCTGTTGTCGGGGACGCTGGTGCACGAAGGCAGTTTTGAAGAGATGCAGGAATCGTTCGGCATCCGGGTGCACCCGCAGGTGGTGATGGTGGTCTCGATCGACCGCTATACCGATCTGGTGATCGGCAAGCCGTTTCATTGGAGCATGGAGATCGGCCAGCAGGTGGTGGAAGGCGTATGCGAGGCGATCAGCGAACCGTTTGTCTGGGTGTGGGTGGCCGAGGGCGTTCTCGCAGTCCTGGTGGAACTGGCGCTGCACTCTCCTAAGGAGTCGGGATTCCGGCAGGTCACCGGCCGGATAGCCCGGCAGATTCAAGAACGGTGCAAGAAGCGCGGAGTAAACGTATCGATCGGGATCGGCAGCTATTACGACAACCCCTACCAGCTTCACTTTTCCTACGAAGAAGCGAAAGAGGCCATGGTGGACCGGTTTTTTCAGGGCAACGCCCTCATTTTCCACTACGAAAAGAAGCAGGGACGGGAAGCCGGCTGGGACTCGCCGCTCACGCCGGCAGAGCGGGCGGAACTGGTCGCACGCCTTCGGATCGGCGATGAAGAGGGAACGGTCGCGTCTCTGCGGGCGCTGCTGGACAAAATGGCGCAGACGTACCGCCATGACGTGAACATGTTCAAATCGGAAGCGGTGGAATTGGTGATTACGATGTCCCGTCAGGTGCTGGATTCGGGGGCCAATGCCGCCCTCATCCTGTCGGAAAACGCCAGATTTATTCAGGATTTGTACGTGACCATCCGGTATGACAAGTTCGTGCAAAAAGTATGCGAATACGCCCGCCGCTTGACAGCGTACATGGAGCAAAACGACCTGAGCGATGTTTCGCCGCTCATTCGTCAGGCCGTCCGCTACCTGAAAGAAAACCTGCACCGGAAGCTCACGCTGGAAGAAGTAGCACAATATTGCTGCGTCAGTGTGTATCACCTGAGCCGCCTGTTCAAGCGGGAGACAGGCATGAGCCCAATCGACTTTCTCAACAGGCTGCGGGTGGAAAAAGCCAAGTACTACCTGAGTTCGACCGACTGCACCATCCAGGAGATCGCGGCTGTTGTCGGCTTTCAGGACGCCAACTACTTTACCCGGACGTTTAAAAAGTACGCGAACTGTTCCCCCACTGCCTACCGTCGAGCAAAATTGTGCTAACAGTTGACAATATCGCCTAGTGGAGAGGCCCAATCAATGCAGTAGAATACGAGATAACGACATCGCGTAAGACTCAGATAATTCGCAGTAGGGCGAGTTGTCGGAAAACAATAGAGGGGGTCGCGTGAGTTTGAGAAAAGCTTCGTTGTTGCTGACGGGATTGGTAAGTTTGGCTCTGATTGTAAGCGCTTGCGGAGGGAACAGTTCTGGCAGTGGCGGCACAGGAGGTTCTGGCGGCGGTGGCGATACGATTAAAATCGGCTGGTTCGGCCCGCTGACCGGCCCCACAGCGACCGACGGGACGCACAGCCGTGATGCCGCGTTGCTTGCTGTGGAGCAGGTCAATGCGGCAGGCGGGATTGACGGGAAAAAGGTGGAACTGATTGCTGAAGACGATCAGGGCAAGCCGGAAGAGGCGCTCAAAGCTGTGCAAAAGTTGATCAACAGCAACAAGGTGGTGGCAATCGTCGGAGGAGCGTACAGCGGCCCCTCGAAGACAGTAGCGCCCAAGGTACAGGAAGCGAAAGTACCCATGACAGTTGCGTACGCAGTTCACCCGGAGATTACCAACGGCGGGGATTACGTAAACCGGATCATCTACACCGGCCCGATCCAGGGGAAAGCTATGGCTGATTACGCCGTCAACGATCTGGGCAAGAAAAAGTTCGCTGTGCTGTATGTGGACATCGACTACGGCCAGTCCATCTTCGGCGCTTTCAAGGAAGAGGCGAAGAAACTGGGGGCGGACATCGTCATCGACCGTCCGTTCAAGATGGGGGACAAGGACTTCAGCTCTCTTTTGACTGCGGTCAAGGCAGCCAACCCGGATGCCTTGTATATCGTCGGGTACTATAATGAGGCGGCCGCGATTGTAAAGCAGGCCAGGGAAGCGGGGATCACCGCCCAACTGCTCGGGGTGGACGGGTTTGATTCGCCCAAGTATCTGGAGCTCGGAAAAGAAAATACGGAAGATTCGGTCTTCACGACGTCGTTCTACACCACCGACCAGCGCGAGGTCGTGCAGAAGTTTGTGAAAGCGTGGAAGGAGAAGTATCAGGGAGAACCGGACATGCTTTCCTCGCAAAGCTACGACGCCGCCATGGTGATTCTTGAGGCGCTCAAGAAAGCGGGCCCGGACCGCGAGAAACTGGCACAAGCGATCAACGAGACGAAGGACTTTGAGGGCACGTCGGGCAAGATCTCCTTCGGCCCTGATCACGAGGTGATCAAGCCGGTCATCTTCATGACGGTGAAGGATGGCACGTTCCAGTTTGTCACATCCAAGGTGTACCACTAACTGATCGTTTTGTCTGAGTTTAGGTTTGGTGTGATATGCAGGTGAGGATCGCCCGGTGGTCCTCCTTTTTTTCTCACAACGTTGACTCTCGCCAGGAAAGGAGTGAGACGGGTGCTGGCACAGCAAATTTTGAACGGAGTGGCGCTCGGCTTTATCTACATTTTGGTGTCCGTCGGGCTGACCATGGTGTACGGGGTATTGAAACTGCTCCACTTTGCTCACGGGGTCATTTACATGGTCGGCGCGTTTGCAGCGATGATTGCCATCACGTATCTGCACCTGCCGTTTATCCTTGCCATCCTGTTTGCCATGGCGGTGGCTGCCCTGGCCGGAGTGGCGGTCGAGCGCTTTGCCTACCGGCCACTTAGGGGAGCCCATCCCATCGCCACCTTGATTAGCGGCGTAGGTGTTGCCATTTTCCTCGAAAACCTGTTCCAGGTGATCTTTACCTCCGATACCCAGGCGTTTCCCGAGACGGGTGTCGAGGTGTCCGTCATCCCGTTAACGGAATCGGTCACGTTTACCAACGTGAAGTTGTTCATCATTCTGGCCGGATTGATCGGCCTGGGACTATTGTACGCGTTCCTGAAGTGTACCCGGATGGGGATCGCCATCCAGGCAGCCGCTCAGGACATGCGAGCGGCGTCGCTGATGGGCGTCAACGTCAACCGCGTGGTGTCGGTAACGTTTATGATCGGATCGGCACTGGCGGCGGTCGCTGGCGTGCTGGTCGCATGGAATTTTAACTCGCTCTTTCCCACAATGGGGGCAATCCCCGGGCTGAAGGCATTCTGCGTGGTCGTCCTCGGCGGATTGGGGTCCATCCCGGGAACCATCGCCGGCGGCCTGATTTTGGGTATTGTGGAATCGCTTAGCGACGGTTTCATGACCAAAATGGTCGTCGACAAGGATGCGATCGCCTTTGTGATCCTGATTCTGATCTTGCTGTTGAGGCCGTCCGGATTGTTCGGCAAGCACGTGGAGAAAGTGTAGGTGGTGGCGATGGACGATCTCTTCAATCCCTATTACGTTGACATCGTTGTCTTTTGGATGATCTACCTGCTGCTCGGGTTGGGCCTGAATCTGATCACGGGCTACGCAGGACAGGTGTCGCTGGGGCACGCCGCGTTCTACGGCATCGGTGCCTACACCTCCGCCATCCTGTCTGTGAAGTACGGGTGGAATGCCTGGCTTTCCATGGCAGCCGCCGTGGTCGTCACCTTCCTTATCAGCGCGCTGTTTGGGCTTCCCAGCCTGCGGGTACGGGAAGACTTTCTGGCGATCACCACGCTCGGGCTCGGGCTGATCGCTCAGTCCTTCTTCAAGAACGCGGAGATCACCGGCGGGGCTTACGGAATTGACGCGATCCCGGCGCCTTCCCTGTTCGGGACAGCGCTGAAAAACACAGGGTACCTGCTGCTGGTGACGGTTGTGCTGATTGCCGCCGTGGTCATCATGAAAAAGATGACCGGGTCGCGCATCGGCCGGGCCTGGATGACCATTCGTGAGGACGAGACGGTAGCTCAGTCAATGGGCATCAACACGACGTATTACAAGGTGCTGGTGTTTGCCATTGGCGGGGCCTACGCGGGAGCGGCCGGGGCGCTGTTTGCTCACAAGGTGTCGTTTATCAGTGGCGAATCATTCGGCTTCACCGTTTCGGCCACGGTACTGAGCATGGTGGTGCTGGGAGGGCTTGGCAGCATCTTCGGTACCTTCTTTGGGGTAACGCTCCTGTACATGCTGCCTGAGATGTTTCGGCTCTTTGAGTTCGAACTCGTCGATCCGAAGTACCTCGACACCTACAAAATGATGCTGTACGGCATTCTCATGGTGCTGATCATGCGGTACCGGCCGAAAGGGTTATTTGGCAAAACCGGCGCAAAACTTGTGAATATTCGCCGGTCAGCGGTCAAACCCTTGGACAAAGGCGGTGATCGGGTTGCTTGATATGCAGGGGATCATCAAGCGGTTCGGCGGATTGACGGCGGTGGACAATGTCAGCCTCAAGGTCCGCCAGGGAGAAATCGTCGGGCTCATCGGTCCCAACGGCGCAGGGAAAACGACGTTTTTCAATATTTTGACGGGCATTTACAAGCCGGATGAAGGAACGATCGCATTCGAAGGACGGGAGATTCAAGGGCTGCGTCCCTATCGCATCGCCCGGTGCGGGATCGCTCGAACTTTTCAAAATATCCGGCTGTTGAAGGAAGAGACAGTGCTGGACAACGTGAAGGTGGGGATGTTCCACAAAACCGGCGCCGGGCTATGGGCGTCGATCCTGGGTCTTCGTTCCGCCCGGGACGAAGAGCGGATGGTGACGGAAGAAAGCCTGCGCATGCTGGAGATAGTCGGACTGGCGGGCTGCGAGCACGAGCAGGCGGGAAACCTGTCTTACGGCAACCAGCGGCGGGTGGAAATCGCCCGTGCGCTCGTCTCCCGGCCCAAGCTGCTTCTGCTCGATGAACCGACCGCCGGCATGAACGCCGAGGAAGTGCAGGAGATGATGGGGCTCATCCGCCTTATCCGCGAGCAGGGCACGACTGTCATCCTCATCGAGCACAACGTCTCCATGGTTGTCGGGTTGTGCGACCGCATCGCCGTGCTGGACCACGGGGTGAAGATCGCCGACGATGTGCCGGAGGCGGTGGTCTCCCATCCGGCCGTAATCGAAGCGTACATCGGCAAGGAAGAGGGAGAGGAGGTGGACAGCGGTGCTGCACATTGACATGCTGAATGTCTGGTATGGGAGCATTCACGCCGTGCGCGACCTGTCGCTCTCCGTCGAGGAAGGCGAGGTGGTGACGCTGATCGGCTCCAACGGGGCGGGCAAGACCACGACGCTTAACGCGATCTGCGGGGTGCTCCCGGCCAAGGGCTCGATCCGTTATGGCGGGAACGAATTAAACGGAGTTCCCACCCACCGCATCGTGCAGGAAGGAATCGTGATGGTGCCAGAAGGACGGCGGGTCTTTCCCAGGCTGACCGTCGCCGATAACCTCATGATGGGGGCGTATTCGCGCCGGGCTTCCAAAGCAGAACTGGAGCGGGAGATGGAGAGCGTGTTCGAATTGTTTCCCCGGCTGGCCGAGCGAAAAGACCAGCTCGCTGGCACGATGAGCGGGGGCGAACAGCAGATGCTGGCGATCGGTCGGGCACTGATGGCCAAACCGCGTCTGCTCATCCTGGATGAGCCGTCTATGGGACTGGCGCCGATCGTAGTGAAAGACATCTTTCAGACGATCCGGCAGATTAAACGGCAAGGCATGACGATCCTCCTGGTCGAGCAAAATGCGACGATGGCTCTCTCTGTTGCTGATCGCGGCTACGTCCTGGAGCACGGGGAGATCCGTTTCCACGGAACGGCTGAGGAGCTAAAGGAGCAGGGCATCGTGAAAAAAGCGTATCTCGGTGGCTAGTGCTGGATCGTGGTGAGACAAGGAGGGGTTTTATTGAAAAAGAGGATTGCTTTGATGAATCCTCCGGAACTGGTGCGCCAGTCCAACTGGCGGGACCGCTATGAGACCAAAGTGGCCCAGTGGCTGACACCGTGGGACGGAGAGGAGCCGATTGACGTCGGGTTTATCGGCGTGCCGCTCTCCAAGACGTCGATCAGCGTGTCGGCGGCCTCCATGACGCCCAATGCGCTGCGGGAGCTGTTTCCCACTGTGACGACGTACAGCATCGATTACGACATCGACCTGACGGCGCTGCGGGCACGCGACCTGGGGGACGTCCAGATGCATCCTACGGATTTGTACCGATGCCACGCCAACATCGAGCAGGCGCTGACCAATGTCTACGAAGCGCTGCCCGACCTGCTCCCGATCATCGCGGGAGGAGACCACTCCATCACCTGCCCGTCGGTCAAGGCGTTTAAGCGGCGGTTTGCCGGAAAGGTGGGCATCGTGCAAATTGACGCGCATATGGATGTACGGAATCTGGAAGACGGCGGACCGACCAACGGCACTCCGATCCGCGGCCTACTGGAGTCGGGGACGGTGGAAGGGAAGCACATCGCCCAGGTGGGGATTCACAGCTTTGCCAACTCCAAGGCGTACAGGGAATACGCGGTTTCACAGGGCATTACCCAGTTTACCGCCCGGCAGGTGGCCCGGGAAGGGATCGAGCCGCTGATTTACAAGGCGATGGAGATTGCCGGCAGCGGCACGGACGCCATCTACGTGACAGTGGACATGGACGTGCTGGATCAGGCGTTTGGACCGGGTGTCCCGGCCATGGTGCCGGCTGGCATGACGTCGTGGCAGCTGCTCGACGCTGTGTACCTGCTTGGCCAAAACCCGAAAGTTAAAGGATTTGACGTGGTCTGCATTGATCCCCTGCAGGACTCGCGCCGGGCGACGGTTCGTACGGCGCTGCACGTAATCCTTACGTTCATGGCAGGCGTCATGACGAGAAAACAATGAGGAAAAGGAGAGAGGACCCTATGGCAGAAACCAAGGCACGCATCATCCGCGCACCCCGCGGCAGCCAATTGAACGCGAAAGGATGGCAGCAGGAAGCAGCCCTGCGGATGTTGATGAACAATCTGGACCCGGAAGTGGCGGAGCGTCCGGAAGACCTCGTGGTGTACGGGGGGATCGGAAAAGCGGCGCGCAACTGGGAGTGCTTTGACAAGATCGTGGAGTGCCTGAAAAACCTGGAGGGGGATGAGACCCTGCTGGTGCAGTCGGGAAAACCGGTCGGCATTTTCAAAACGCATCCGCTCGCGCCCCGCGTGCTGATTTCCAACTCCGTGCTGGTGCCGGCGTACGCCAACTGGGAAACGTTCCGGGAGTTGGAGCAAAAGGGGCTGATGATGTACGGCCAGATGACCGCCGGCAGCTGGATCTACATCGGCACTCAGGGCATCCTGCAGGGGACGTATGAAACCTTTGCGGAAGCGGCCCGCCAGCACCGCGGCGGCACGCTGAAAGGGACGCTCACCCTGACAGCCGGGTTGGGCGGCATGGGTGGAGCTCAGCCGCTTGCCGTTACGATGAATGAAGGGGTGGTAATTGGCGTCGACGTCGATCCGTCCCGCATTCAGCGCCGGATAGACACCCGGTATTGCGACGTGATGGTGCACGACCTGGACGAAGCGCTGAAGCTGGCCCGGGAGGCGCAGGAACAGGGCAAGCCGCTGTCCATTGGTCTCGTTGGCAATGCTGCCGACATTTATCCCGAATTCGTGCGCCGCGGCATCGTGCCGGACTTCGTCACCGACCAGACATCCGCGCACGATCCGCTCAACGGGTACGTGCCCCGCGGCTTTACGCTGGAAGAGGCGGCCGAACTGCGCAAGAACGATCCCGACAAGTACGTCCGCCTTTCTCGCGAGTCGATGGCGGTGCACGTGCAGGCGATGCTTGACCTGCAAAAAATGGGAGCTGTCGTATTCGACTACGGCAACAACATCCGCCAGGTGGCCTACGACGAAGGGGTGAAAGACGCGTTCAACTTCCCCGGCTTCGTCCCGGCCTACATCCGTCCCCTGTTCTGCGAAGGGAAAGGCCCGTTCCGCTGGGCAGCGCTGTCCGGCGATCCGGAAGACATCTACAAGACGGACGAACTGGTGCTCAAGTTGTTCCCGGAAAACGAGCACCTGCGCCGCTGGATTACCATGGCCCGCGAAAAAGTGGCCTTCCAGGGCCTGCCTGCGCGCATTTGCTGGCTGGGATACGGCGAGCGGGTCAAAATGGGTCTGGCCATCAACGAGATGGTGCGACGCGGAGAAATATCCGCACCGATCGTCATCGGCCGCGACCACCTCGACTGCGGTTCGGTGGCGTCTCCCAACCGGGAAACGGAGAGCATGAAAGACGGCAGCGATGTGGTGGGCGACTGGGCGATCCTCAACGCGCTGGTCAATACGGCAGCAGGCGCCAGCTGGGTGTCGGTGCACCACGGCGGCGGCGTGGGGATGGGCTACTCCCTGCATGCCGGCATGGTGGTAGTGGCTGACGGTTCGCAGGAAGCGGAAGAGCGGCTTTCCCGCGTGCTCACCACCGACCCGGGCATGGGGGTCATTCGACACGCCGACGCCGGGTACGACAAGGCGATCCAGACGGCCAAGGAGCGCGGTGTTCGCGTGCCGATGCTGGACATCTGACCGTCTGGGGAAAGACGAGCGAAACAACGCGAAAAAAGCGGCATCCCGAGGGAGGTTTTCCTCGGGATGCTTCCATGGAGGAGAGAAAGCGTGAAGCCGGAACGGATTGATCTGTTGGTACACAACATCGGTGTGCTGGTGACGATGGGCGGCAAGCATGGGCCGCGACGGGGAGTCGAGATGTCGGATGTCGGGCTCGTGACGGGCGGAGCTGTGGCGATTGCGGATGGCAAAATCGTGGCCGCCGGTGCGGAAGCGGACGTCCGGGCGGAAATCGCCGGGCTGCCCATCGAGCAGAGCCTGGATGCAAATGGGCGTCTGGTGACGCCGGGCCTGGTGGACCCGCACACCCATCTGGTGCATGGAGGTTCCCGGGAAAACGAACTGGTGTTGAAACTAAAGGGCATGTCGTATCTGGACATCCTCGCCCAGGGCGGCGGGATTCTCAGCACGGTGCGGGCTACACGGGCTGCGACGGAAGACGAACTGTACGAAAAGGCACGGAAGAGTCTGGATATCATGATGCTGTACGGGGCGACGACTGTAGAGGCAAAAAGCGGCTACGGACTGACGCTGGCAGACGAGCTGAAGCAGCTTCGTGTGACCAGGCGGCTGGATGAAACGCATCCGATCGACCTGGTGTCGACGTTTATGGGGGCACACGCCGTACCGGCGGAGTACAAGGGCCGCTCCGCCGAATACGTCAAGCTGGTGATCGAGGAGATGCTGCCGGAGGTAAAGCGGCAGGGACTGGCCGAGTTTTGCGACGTCTTTTGCGAGCACGGGGTGTTTTCGGTGGACGAGTCGCGGGCGATTCTCGCCGCCGCAAAAGAGCTGGGGTTCGGGTTGAAGCTGCATGCCGACGAGATTGAACCGCTCGGCGGGGCGCAGCTGGCCGCAGAGATGGGCTGCATTTCCGCAGAGCATCTGCTGGCCGCTACCGATGAAGGATTGAAGGCGATGCGGGATGCGGGCGTGATCGCCGTCTGCCTGCCGGCAACGTCATTCAACCTGCGCGCCAAGTCCCACGCTCGGGCCCGAACCATGATCGAGCTGGGAGTGCCGGTTGCGCTGTCCACTGACTACAATCCGGGCAGTTCGCCCACGGAATCGCTGCAGCTGGTGATGACCCTGGCATGCCTGAATCTGAACATGTCACCGGAGGAAGTATTTACTGCCATGACGATCAACGCAGCCTATGCGATTGGCCGCGGAGACCAGGTGGGCAGTCTTGAGCCCGGAAAGCTGGCGGACCTGGTGCTGTTCAACGCCGAAAACCTGGCGTATGTGCCGTATCACTTCGGCATCAACCACGTGGACACGGTGATCAAGAAAGGGCGCGTCGTGGTGGCCGGAGGACGGCTTTTGGAGAAGTAAAAGCAGATGAAACAAGGCACGGAAACAGTTGCTCCGTGCCTCAGCGTGTAGACAATGTTCGCGGCGCATGGAAGATCGGGCCCGCTCGCTCGCTTGACGCCCAGCACAGAAGCGGATGAAGTCCGCTCCAAAACGAGACGCGGGCAGGGGACAAACATCTGGGTGTTTCGATGAAGTGAGACTTGTGTCCCCTGTTGGTCCCCGCGTCTTCGTTTTTCCGCTGAGCCGGTCGTCAAAGGAGCTCGCTTGGCCCATCACTCCATGCGATGTACTTTCTCTCCATCTTCGGTTGATGAATGTGCAGGCCTTTCGGCCTGACAACGATGGACAGATCGTTTCCTTGCGGAACTTCAATGAAAAAGTACAGTTTGTCTTCAGTCTGAGGCACGGAAACAGTTGCTCCGTGCCTTTTTTGCTGTCCAGACAGTGGTGCACATGATTCATTTTCCATAATGGGATTGACTGGAAGATCCGCCTGTGCTACCTTTTTAGTGATAATGATTCTCATTATTGGTGTTTGGGAGGAGGAGTCGTCTCATGCGTACAGACAACGGACAGGCAGCGGACATCAGCTCGTGCAGGCCGAGACGGAATCCCAAAGCAAACCTGGCCAAAATCAAGGAATACATGGACCAGCACTACAACGAACCTCTTTCGATCAAGCAGCTTGCGCAGATGGCGAACATCAGTCCCAAGTATTTTGTGGATCTTTTCAAAAAGACATATGGTCAGAGCGCCATGGAATATTTGACGGATTTGCGCATTAACCGGGCGAAGCGCTATTTGGCCGAATCCGGGGAGCGCTTGCGGGATATCGCCGCAAAAGTTGGGTATAGCGACGAGTTTTACTTTAGCCGCAAGTTTAAAAAGGAAGTGGGCGTATCACCGTCCGATTTCGCGAAACATTTCAAGAAACGCATCGCTGCGTGCTCCGCTGCGGTTACGGGTCATCTGCTTGCGTTGAACGTGGTGCCGATTGCAGCGCCGCTGGACCCCAAGTGGACGCCCTATTACTACAACGCCTATCGCACGCAGATCAAGGCGCATTTAACGCTGACCGACCCGTACACGAGCTGGCAGTTTGAATCAAACCTGGACAAGATCATACGAATTCGACCGGACGCCATTGTCGGAACCGACCAACTGCTGCCCGCCGAGAAAGCCAAATTGACGGACATGGCGTCTTCGTTTTTCGTTCCGACAGAGAAGTTGGGGTGGAGAGACCAGCTCCGCATGATCGCCCGTTTTTTGGACAGGGAGGATCAGGCGGAGATGTGGATCCGGCGATATGAACAGAGGGTTCAGTCGGCTCGGGAGCAGATTGAGGCAAAACTGGGACACGACAGCATTCTGGTGCTGCGTATCTACGGCCAGGCGATCCATGCCTACTGGAACCGCGGGCTGGAGGACGTGCTGCACCGGGATCTGCGGATCAGGACCGTATTTCGGCCGGAACCGTCCGAACATGCGCAGCTTACGCTGGAGCAGGTGGCGGAGCTTGATCCTGACCGGATATTGCTGGTGGTGTGTCCCGAGGCATCGTCGCGGGCGTACTGGCTGGCGCTGCAGCACAAGGCGGCCTGGCGCCAGTTGAAAGCAGTCACAAACCTGAATGTGCACCTGATCTCTGCTGATCCGTGGTTCGAGTACTCGGCGATGTCCATTCTCCGGATGCTGGATGAAGCCATGCTCTTGTTTACGGGAAAATGTCCAAATGTTCTTCTGGATAGAACCCATGGTGACGCTTGAGCGGCATCATCTATAATCATTCTCGGTGAGAATGATTATCACAAGAGGAGGAACACCATGTTTCATCTGGCCAATCGGTTTGGCACTGTCTTTCGTTTTCCGTTTACCGTCTGGCTGTGCCTGGTGCTGGCAGTCAGTTTGCTGACCGGCTGCGGCTCCAATCAGGCTCAACGTGCGGAGTCGTCCGAACAGCCGCAATCGGTGTCAACAGCCGCTGATGCTTCTGCAACGGGAGCAAACACTCCCGCATCGTCTGGTGAGCGAACGGTCAAGGACGAACTTGGCCATGAAATCACCGTGCCAGCGGAACCCAAGCGGGTATTTGCCCCTTATCTCGAGGATTCGCTGCTCAAGCTGGGCATCAAGCCAGTGGTCCAATGGTCCAACGGCAACATGGCACACGCGTATCTGCAAGAGGAGCTGAAGGATGTGCCGAAGCTGGACTTCTCGGGAGGACTGCCGTCTCCAGAGGTGATCATGTCTTACAATCCCGATTTGATCATCCTGCACACCGCGACGTACGCCGCCAATGGCACCTATGAGAACTATGCCAAGATCGCACCGACCTACGTGTTTCAGAATGCGTCCGGCGACGTCGAAAAGTCGCTCGTCACGCTGGGAGAGCTGCTCGGCAAATCTGCCGAAGCCGATCAAGCGCTGAAAGTGTACCGGCAGAAAGTGCAGGAGGCCAAAGAAAAGCTGGATCAGGCGGTCGGGGGAAAAAAGGTCGCGATTATGCGCTTTGCTGCCAAAGGCGTCAGCCTGATGGGAGCAAATTATCTGTGCGGGAATGTTGTGCACCAGCAGTTGGGGGTCGGAAAGTCCAAGCTGGTGGAGAACGCAAACAGTGCGAACGTGACGCTGGAGACGTTATCAAATCTTGACGCTGACTACATATTTGTCATCAATGCGTATGGTCAAGGGACACAGCGCATGAAGGAGATGACGGAAAGTTCCATCTGGAAGAGCATCCCGGCGGTGAAGCAGGGGCACGTGTACGAGGTGAACGACGAGTACTGGCTTGGCAGCGGTCTGATCGCCTATGAAAAGATTATTGACGATACGGTCAAACTGCTTGCCAAATAAGCGGAAGCAAACGCATGTCTGAACGTCTCCCTGTATGGCAAACAAGTGAAACGACATCACATCGATGGGGCCACCTTGCAGCCTGGAAGGGAGATTTTCACGCCGTCCAGATGTAAATGTAAGTGAGGAAAGGTAGGAAATGTCATCCATGTCTTTCGATCATCCTGAACAGCGCGCTGTCTCACTCGAGGAGACCGCGAGCGGCAAGGCGGAAATCCCCCGTTCCAAACGATGGATCATGCAGTCGCGCGCGGAAAACCGCAGCTATCAGATCATGGTGGCCACCCCGGCGGAAGCGCCGCCTCCCTCGGGATATCCGGTCATTTACGTGCTGGATGCCAATTCCGTTTTCGGAACGATGGTGGAGGCCGTTCGCCTGCAGAGCGGCCGCCCGGAGAAGACAGGGGTTGTACCGGCGGTGGTCGTCGGCATCGGCTATGAAACGGACGGCCCGTTTGCCCCGGCCCGGTATTACGATCTGACGCCCATGCCCACCACGGAATTTACGCAACTTCCGAACGGGGCTGCCCTGCCTCCGCAAGGGGGAGCTGAAGCGTTCCTGCAGTTCATTGAAGAAGAGCTGAAGCCGCGGATCGCACGGGAATTCAAGATCGACCGCAGCAGACAAACGCTCTTCGGCCATTCCCTTGGCGGACTGTTCACCCTGCACGTGCTGTTTACGAAGCCGGATGCCTTTCAGTGCTATATCGCCGGCAGCCCCTCGATCCATTGGAACCGGCAGCATCTGATGCAGGCGGAGAAGCAGTTCGCAGCCCGCCTGGAGCAGGAATCGCTGAACATCAAGGTACTGCTTGGGTTCGGAGAAATGGAAAAAGATCACGTATCCCAAAATTGCTATCATGCCCGGGAGTTGTCAGAACGTCTGTCCGCCCATGCTGCACGTGGGCTGCAGGTGGTGTTCAAAGAGTTTGAGGACGAAAACCATGTATCGGTGCTGCCGGTCCTGATCAGCAGGGCCCTGCGTTTTGCCTTGTATCCAGAGAAATAACGAGGCCATGCGGCGCGTGACGAGTGGAGAGTGCGCCGCATCATTGCAGCACCGATGGGAGAAAGAGGAGAGGGACCTTGTATGGAGATTGCGGGAATTACGGGTAAAGTTGCCTTGGTCACAGGAGCCGCGCAGGGGATCGGGAGAGCGGTAGCAGCGGCCCTGGCCGAGCGTGGAGCCTTGGTTGCGGCGGCAGACAAGCAGGCCGCAGGCGTCCAAGCACTCGTGGAAGAACTGCGTGCCGGCGGTCATCAGGCAGCAGCTTTTCCCACAGACATTCGTGACAGCGGCGCCGTCGAAGCGATGGTAGAGCGAATCGAACAAGAGCTCGGTCCGATCGACATACTGGTCAACGTCGCCGGCGTGCTGCGCACAGGGCCAATCGAATCGCTCAGCGACGAGGATTGGGCGGACACGTTCGCGGTGAATGCAAACGGAGTGTTCTATGTTTCCCGCGCGGTCGTCAGGCGCATGGCCTCCCGCCGATGCGGTGCGATTGTGACCGTCGCTTCAAACGCCGCTGGGGTGCCGCGCATGCAGATGTCGGCCTACGCGGCCTCGAAGGCAGCTGCGACGATGTTCACCAAGTGCCTGGGGTTGGAGTACGCCCGGTACAATATCCGCTGCAATGTGGTATCGCCCGGCTCAACCGACACAGCCATGCAGCGGGTATTATGGGCGGATGACAATGGCGCGCAGGCTGTCATCGCCGGCAATTTGGAGCAGTACCGCCTGGGCATACCGCTTGGAAGGATGGCCCAGCCCTCGGACATTGCCGATGCGGTGCTGTTTCTGGTATCCGACCAGGCGCGGCATATTACGATGCACGACCTGTACGTCGACGGCGGTGCAACCCTGGGAATGTAAAAATGGATGGGAGATGACGATGAATGCTGAAACAAGTTGCTGGTTCCGCGACAAGCGCCACAGCGCTGCTTGAAGCATATCAAGCGGGCTCGGCATTCTTTTTCTCTTCGCCCAAGCGTACCCTGCTGGCAGAGGGAGAATGGGCCAGACTGCCGGAGTACGAGGGACCGGATGCGTTGAGAAGCCTGCCCCGAAGAGTTGCCGAGCTGCTTGCCAGCGCCGAGCGGTCCGGGCACGGCACGTCGGTCGCAGTCGGCGCGGTTCCGTTTGATCACACGAAGCCAGCCCAACTCGTCGTGCCGCAAACCCTCCAATGGGCAGGACCGCTTGAATTCACACCGGACGTTTTGGCTGAACAGAACGCTGCATCTGCCTTTGAGATTCGCGAAATACCGGCGCCGGCGGAATATGAGGAGGGCGTAAACCGGATATTGGCGCGCCTTCAACAAGGTGACATTCAGAAGGTGGTGCTGGCGAGATCGCTGCACCTGACCTCCTCTGACTCCGTGAATATCCATCAACTGCTCCGCAACCTGGCCCGGCACAACACGCGCGGCTACACATTCGCGGCAAACCTGACGCCAAAGGGCGTGCGCAGCGCTGCGGCGGACAGCGAAGGATCGCGGACGTTGATCGGCGCCAGCCCGGAACTGCTCGTGGCCAAGACAGGGCCGTACATCATGGCCAATCCCTTGGCAGGTTCTGCGGCCCGCAGTGACGATCCCCGCGAGGATGAGCGGCGCGCGGCTTCGCTGCTTGCTTCCGCCAAGGACCGGCATGAGCATGCGGTGGTCGTCGAGGCAGTCGTCGAAGCGCTCCGTCCCTATTGCAAGCATCTGGACGTTCCCCGGGAGCCTTCGCTGGTGCAGACCAACACCATGTGGCATCTTTCCACGGAAATAAACGGGGAGCTGATCGATCCCTCCACCTCGTCGCTTCAGCTGGCGGCAGCGCTTCACCCGACTCCCGCTGTATGCGGAACGCCTGTCGATCAGGCGCGTGCGGTGATTCAGGAGTTGGAGCCGTTTGATCGAGGGTTCTTTACGGGAATGGTCGGATGGTGCGATGCAAACGGCGATGGGGAGTGGGCAGTCACCATCCGCTGCGCCGAAGTGGAGGGGCGCGTGATTCGTCTGTTTGCCGGAGCAGGTATCGTCCTCGGCTCAAATCCGGAGGCAGAACTTTTGGAAACATCTGCGAAGTTTCGCACCATGCTTCTGGCCATGGGGCTGAACCAGCCGGTGCTGGCCGGAAGAAAGGAGGGGTAAGTCATGCTGTCAGGATGCCCAACGTGGCCCAAGGAATTTGCCGATCGATACCGGGCGGCAGGGTGCTGGCAGGGTGAGACGTTTGGAGAGATGCTGCGGAAGCGTGCCGCCGCTTACGGGGAACGCATCGCCATCGTCAGCGGTGACAGGCGGATCAGCTACGCGGAACTTGACGCCCGGGCCGACCGCTTGGCAGCGGGGTTTCAGAAGCTGGGAATCAAGCCGATGGACCGGGTCGTCGTGCAGCTTCCCAATATCCCGGAATTTTTTGAAGTGATTTTTGCACTGTTTCGGCTGGGGGCGCTGCCTGTGTTTGCCCTCCCCCTGCATCGAAAGAGTGAGATCACCTATTTGTGCGAGTTCACCGAAGCGGTTGCGTACGTCATCCCAGACGTTGAAGCGGGGTTTGACTACCGCGAGCTTGCCGCTCATGTCAAGGAGAGCGTTCCCACCTTGCGTCACGTGATTGTGGCGGGCGACCCGGGACAGTTTGACGCGCTGGATGAAATGCGCACAGATCCCGTCAGTATGCCGGAAGGGCTGAGCGCCAGCGATGTGGCGTTTCTCCAGCTGTCCGGCGGCAGCACCGGACTGCCCAAGCTGATTCCCCGGACGCACGATGATTACGTCTACAGTTTGCGGGTCAGCGCCGAGATTTGCCAGCTTGATGAGAGCAGCGTGTATCTCGCGGTACTGCCTGTTGCCCACAACTTTCCGCTCAGCTCGCCCGGCGTACTCGGGACGCTGTACGCCGGCGGCAGAGTGGTTCTCGCGCGCAGCGGCAGCCCGGACGAGGCGTTTCCGCTGATCGCGCGGGAGCAGGTCACAATTACGGCCGTAGTGCCTCCGCTGGCCCTGGTCTGGCTGGATGCGGCGGCATCGCGAAGGCATGATCTGTCCAGCCTGCAGGTCCTGCAGGTTGGCGGGGCCAAGTTCGCCGCTGAGGCTGCCAGGATGGTCAAACCGACGATCGGCTGCACCCTGCAGCAGGTGTTCGGGATGGCGGAGGGACTGGTTAATTACACGCGGCTGGATGATCCCGAGGAGATCATCGTGAACACCCAGGGCAGACCCATGTCGCCGTATGATGAGATTCGCCTGGTTGACGACAATGATCGCGAAGTCGAGCCGGGCCAGGTGGGACACCTTCTGACCCGGGGACCTTATACCATTCGCGGCTATTACAAGGCCGAGGAGCACAACGCCAAGGCGTTCACTGCTGACGGTTTTTACCGCACGGGCGATCTGGCACGGTTGACTCCAACAGGTCATCTGGTCGTAGAGGGACGTGCCAAAGACCAGATCAACCGGGGCGGAGACAAGGTGGCGGCTGAAGAAGTGGAGAACCATCTGCTCGCTCATCCCGGCGTACATGACGCCGCCGTGGTCGCCATGCCGGACGATTATCTGGGCGAGCGCACGTGCGCCTTCGTGATTCCGCATCATCCGGCTCCCACAGCGGCCGAACTCAAAGCGTTCCTGCGGGAGCGTGGATTGGCGGCTTACAAGATACCGGATCGAGTGGAATTTGTCGATTCGTTCCCCATGACGGCAGTCGGCAAGATCAGCAAAAAAATGCTGCGTGAACGCATCGCCCAGCAATTGCAGTCGCGTACGCACCGACACAAGCAAGGGAGGAGTTAGCATGGCGATTCCCGCCATATTGCCGTATCCGATGCCTGTAGAGTCTGACCTGCCGAAGAACAGGGTGGCGTGGACACCTGATCCGCAGCGGGCGGCTCTGCTGATTCATGACATGCAGCAGTATTTTCTGAATGCGTTCACCGTTACGGAGTCTCCGGTCGTGGAGCTTCTGGCCAATATCCAAAAGCTCAAAGCCTATTGCGCCGAGCAGGGAATCCCCGTCATCTATTCGGCGCAGCCTGGCAAACAGTCCCCAGAGCAGCGCGGACTGCTGCAGGATTTCTGGGGGCCGGGACTGACGAAGTGCCCCGATCAGCAGAAGATCGTCGATGAGCTTGCGCCGGGCGGGCAGGATCTGGTGTTGACCAAGTGGCGGTACAGCGCCTTTCAACAGACCAATTTGCTGGAGATGTTGCAGCAGCGCGGACGGGATCAGCTTATCGTGTGCGGCATCTACGCCCATATCGGCTGCCTGATGACCGCGTGCGAAGCGTTCATGAAAGATGTGCAGCCGTTCTTCGTTGCAGATGCGGTAGCGGATTTCTCTCGGGAGAAGCACATGATGGCGCTGACCTACGCGGCTGAGCGCTGCGCGGTCACGATCACGACGCAGCGTCTGATCGATCAGCTGAGCGGCGTGCAGGCTGAAGCGCCGGCCGCCCGTGAAAGTGACACGCAGCCGATCACGCAGGAAGCGATCCGCGCGCAAGTAGCTGATTTGCTCCAGGAACTGCCGGCAAACCTTGGGGAAAACGACGACCTGATTAACGTGTGGGGGCTTGATTCCGTCAGGATCATGTCGCTGGTGGAGAGATGGCGCCGCAGCGGTGCAGAGGTGACCTTTGTGGAACTGGCTGAGCAGCCGACACTGGCCGCCTGGTGGGCGCTGTTGTCATCACGATTGAAGCAGAGTTTGCCCAATCAGGATTACTTCGTCGTATGAAAGAGGTGATGTTCATGCCGGATCATCAGGATGTACGCTGGCCCTTGTCGGGTGCGCAGAATGGCATTTGGTTTGCACAAAAGCTCGACCCGGACAATCCGGTCTTCAACACCGCCGAGTGCATCGAAATCCATGGCCCCGTCGATCCTGCGCTGTTCGAGGCTGCCCTGCGCCGGGCCGTGACGGAGGCGGAAACGCTGCATCTGCGCTTCGGCGAGGATTGGAACGGTCCGTGGCAGAGCCTCTGCCCGTCAGCTGACTGGCCGCTGCATTTCGTGGACGTCAGCGGCCATGAAGATCCGCAGGAAGCGGCAGAAACGTGGATGAAGCAGGACATGGCCCAACCGGTTGATCTGACCCGCGGTCCCCTGTTTGCACAAGTGCTGTTGAAATTGGCGCCTGACCGGTTCTTCTGGTATCAGCGCATCCATCATATTGCGATTGATGGCTTTGGCTATTCGCTGTTGGCACAAAGGGTGGCACACATCTATACGGCACTCGTCCATGGCCGGCCGTACGACGAGGCGGCCTTTGGGTCTGTTCACTCCATCCTGGAGGAAGAGGCAGCCTATCGCAGCTCGGAGCAAATGGAGCGGGATCGGCAGTTTTGGCTGTCACGCTTCGCCGATGAGCCCGAGGTGGTCAGTCTGGGAGACAGGGCGGCGAGGACATCCCGCGGCTTTTTGCGTCAGTCGGCACAGCTTCCGCCAACCAGCATGACTGCGCTAAAAGGGCTGGCAAGCCAGACGGGGACAACCTGGTCTGACGTCGTGATTGCCGCTGCGGCGGCTTATGTCCAGCGGTTGACCGGCGCAAACGATGTAATTCTCGGCTTGCCCATGATGTGCCGACTCGGCTCTGCATCGCTGCGCGTGCCGGGAATGGTCATGAACGTGCTGCCGCTAAGGTTGACGGTGCGGCCGGACATGAGTCTGGCAGCTCTCCTGCAGCAGGTCTCGCAGGAAATCCACGAGATCAGACGGCATCAGCGTTACCGGCATGAAGATCTGCGGCGCGATCTGAAACTGCTGGGGGACAACCGGCGATTGTTTGGTCCGATGATCAATGTGATGCCGTTTGACTATGATGTGCGCTTTGCCGGCCATCGCGCGACAACGCGAAACCTGTCGGCCGGCCCCGTGGACGACCTGACGATAAACATCTACGACAGATCAGACGGCAGCGGGCTGCATTTCAATTTTGACGCCAATCCGGCGATTTACGGCGCCGACGAGCTGGCGGTTCATCAGCGGCGCTTTCTTTGTTTCCTGGACAATATGGCGTCGGCTGACCCCGGCCAGCCGGTCTCGCAGATTGACTTGCTCCTGCCGGAGGAACGCCAGAAGGTGCTGTTTGAATGGAATGAAACCGCTCATGACCTGCCGACGACCAGCGCGCACGAGCAGTTTGAGCAGCAGGCCTCCCGCACGCCTGAGGCTGTCGCCGTGGAGGTTGAAGGCGTTTCGCTCAGCTATGCCGAGCTGAACAAACGAGCCAATCAGCTTGCCCATCTGCTGATGGCGCACGGTGTCGGACCGGAGCGTGTGGTCGCGCTTGCGCTGCCGCGTTCACCGGAGATGGTCGTCGCCATACTGGCGGTTCACAAGGCGGGAGCGGCGTACCTGCCGCTGGACCCGGACTTTCCGTCCGACCGGTTAGCCTACATGCTGGAGGACGCCAGACCCGTATGCGTCATCACATCCAGACAGGTTGCCCATCGGCTGCCGGATTGTGGTACGGGCTCAAGACTCGTGCTTGACGAGCCGGAAACCATCGACAGGCTGATGCGGCAAGCGATTCACAATCCCGGCAATGCTGATCGAACAAACTGCTTGTCGCCGCTTCATCCTGCCTACGTGCTGTACACCTCCGGTTCGACCGGAAGACCCAAGGGGGTCATGGTCACGTTTGGCAATCTGACCAACCTGATCCTGGCGATGCAGGATCGGTTTGCGCTGGACGAACGGGATGCGTGGCTGTCGGTTACCACGATTTCATTTGACATCTCGGTTCTGGAGCTGTACCTGCCGCTCACGAGCGGGGCCCGTGTTGTCATCGCCGCGAAGGATACGATCATGGACCCGTCGGCTCTGGCGAAAATGATTCGCGAGACCGGCACGACGATCATGCAGGCGACGCCGACCCTGTGGCACGAGCTGGCAGCGAGCAGGCCCGACAAATTTGACGGCCTGCGCATCATTACGGGAGGCGAGGCGTTCCCCAGCGGGCTCAAACTCGCCCTGCAGGAACTGGGGTGCGATGTCCATAATCAATACGGTCCGACGGAAACCACCATTTATTCCACTGCCATGCACCTTGGCGATGAGCGAGCGGGAACACCCCCGATTGGCAGGCCGATTTGGAATACGCGGGTGTATGTGCTGGATGGCGGACTGAAGCCCGTTCCGCCGGGAGTGGTGGGAGAGCTGTACATTGCCGGTGTCGGCTTGGCTCGCGGCTACCTGGGACGGCCGGAGCTGACGGCCGAGCGATTCGTGGCCGACCCGTACGGCGCGCCGAGCTCCCGGATGTACCGCACGGGAGATCTGGTGAGATGGCTGCCGGACGGCTCCCTTGAGTACGTGGGCCGTGTCGATCACCAGGTGAAAATTCGCGGGTTCCGGATCGAACTTGGCGAGATCGAGTCGCTTCTGTCCCGGCATCCTGCGATCGCCCAGGTTGCAGTAGTCGTCCGGGAAGACCAGCCAGGGGACAAACGGCTGGTGGCATATGTGGTCCCGCATGCATCCGCCGGCATAGACCCAGCCGAGCTGCGCCGGCATGTCTCCGCCGAACTGCCCGATTACATGATCCCGTCCGCGTTTGTCCAACTTGCCGAAATGCCGTTGACGCCGAATAAAAAAATTGACCGCAAGGCACTGCCAGCGCCTGATCTCCATACGGTTACAGGGCGCGGACCGAGGACGCCGCAGGAAGAGATGTTGTGCGACCTGTTCGCCGAAGTGCTCGGCCTGGCTCATGTGGGGATAGACGAGGACTTTTTTGCATTGGGCGGTCACTCCCTGCTTGCCGGACGGGTAATCGCCCGTATCCGCGATGTCTTCGGTGTCGAATTGAGCATTGGCAGCCTCTTTGAATCACCCACGGTAGCAGGGCTGGTCAAGCGGCTCGATCATGCGCGGGATGCCAGACCGCCTGTGCGGCCGGTCGCGCGTCCGGAGGCAGTGCCGCTTTCGTTTGCCCAGCGCCGCTTGTGGTTCCTGTACCGACTGGATGGACCCAATCCGGCCTATAACATTCCGCTCGTGGCCCGCCTGTCCGGCGAACTGGATGTACAGGCGCTGGAGGATGCGATTGGCGATGTCGTCGCTCGCCATGAAACCCTGCGCACCATTTTTCCCGACAAGTCGGGCGCGTCGCACCAGCTGGTTTTGGACGCAGCCGACGCTCGACCTGAGCTGATTGTGACGGAAACGAACGAGGCTGAACTGCCCGGGCTGCTTGCCGACGCCGTGCGCTACAGCTTCCAACTCTCGTCGGAGCCTTCACTCCGTGCCCAATTGTTCGTACTTGGGCAAAACGAGTACGTACTCTTGCTGCTGCTGCACCATATCGCCGGAGATGGCTGGTCGCTGACCCCGTTGGCCCGCGATCTCTCCACCGCTTACGCAGCCCGCTGCCGGGGCGAGCTCCCGTCATGGCCGCCGCTGCCGGTACAGTATGCGGATTACGCGGTTTGGCAGGAACAGCTTCTGGGGAGTGAGCGCGACCCCGACAGTTTGATCGCCAGACAGCTTGCGTACTGGACGCGGACACTTGCCAACCTGCCGGATCAGTTGGAACTGCCGTGCGATTATCCAAGACCGGCAGAAGCCAGCTACCGGGGCGGTGTCATTCCGTTCCACATCAGCGAGGAACTGCACGGCCGACTGCTGGAAGTGGCCCGTGAAAACAGAGCGAGCCTGTTCATGGTCCTGCAGTCTGCCCTCGCCGCTTTGCTCACCCGCCTCGGCGCAGGCACCGATATTCCGATCGGCAGTCCGATTGCCGGGCGGACCGACGATGCGCTGGACAGCCTGGTCGGATTGTTCATCAACACGCTGGTGCTTCGTACCGACACGTCTGGAAACCCCAGCTTCCGCGAACTGCTGGCCAGAGTCCGTGAGGTAAATCTGGCTGCGTACGAGCATCAGGACCTGCCTTTCGAGCGGCTGGTGGAGGTTATGAACCCCGTCCGCTCCCGGTCCAGACACCCGCTGTTTCAGATCATGCTGGTGCTCCAGAACACGCCTGATGCGGCGTTGGAACTTACTGGTGTGGAGAGCAGCCTGACAATTGAAAGTGCGGGCACGGCCAAATTTGACCTGACCGTGGAGTTGAAGGAGCGCCGTTCGGCGGATGGCACTCCTGCGGGTCTGGATGGCATTCTGGAATACAGCGCCGATCTGTTCAAACGCAGTACGGCTGAAAGATTGGCGGGCCGGTTCCTGCGGGTACTGGAGGCTGTGGCTGCTGATCCGGGCAAGTCGATCGGAGAACTCGATATTCTGATGCCGGAAGAGCGCCAAAGCATGCTGCAGGAATGGAGTGCGGCTGGAAACGATGTGCCGCAGACCGTGCTGCCGGAGTTGTTCGAGGCACAGGTTGTCCGAATTCCTGAGGCTGTGGCCGTCGTCCATGAGGATGTCTCCCTGAGCTACGATGAGCTGAACACCCGGGCCAATCGGCTCGCGCATCTGCTGATTGCAGAGGGGGTCGGTCCGGAGCAGGTTGTGGCCCTGGCGCTGCCGCGGTCGATTGAAATGGTCGTTGGCGTGCTGGCCGTGCTGAAGGCCGGAGCCGCCTACCTGCCTCTCGATCCGGATTACCCGGCCGACCGGCTGGCATATATGCTGGAGGACGCAAGACCGGTTTCCATTATTACAAGCACGCAGGTGGTCTCCAGACTGCCTGATGCTGGCGGTCTGCCCCTGATCGTGCTGGATGAACCGGAGACGCAAGAGCGGCTCAGGCAGCATTCTCCTGCCAATCCTGGTGACCGTGAACGCCGCGGACGTCTGTCTGCACACAGCCCGGCGTATATCATCTACACCTCGGGCTCCACGGGAAGGCCCAAGGGCGTCGTCATCCCGCATCAGAACGTGGTGAGATTGTTTGCTTCCACCGATCACTGGTTCCGCTTTGGCTCTGACGATGTGTGGACGCTGTTCCATTCCTATGCCTTCGACTTCTCGGTGTGGGAGATTTGGGGAGCGCTCCTGCATGGCGGACGTCTTGTAGTGGTGCCCCATGCGATCAGCAGGTCGCCGGGAGAGTTCCTCCAGCTTCTCGTGCGGGAGGGCGTGACGGTATTGAACCAGACGCCGTCAGCGTTCTATCAATTGATGCAGGCTGATCGGGAACATCCCGACTTGGGTCAGATGCTCTCCTTGCGCTTCGTGATTTTCGGCGGCGAGGCGCTGGAATTGGGACGTCTGGCGGACTGGTATCAGCGCCATCCGGACGATGCTCCCAAGCTGATCAACATGTACGGTATCACCGAGACGACCGTGCATGTCAGCTATATCGAGCTTGACCGTCACCATGCAGCTTCCGGTGCCAACAGCCTGATCGGCCGCCCGATACCGGATCTGCGGGTGTACGTGTTGGATGATTTCCTGCAGCCTGTACCGCCGGGAGTGACGGGGGAGATGTACGTCGCCGGTGCCGGACTGGCCCGCGGTTACGGGGGACGGCCGGATTTGACGGCGGAGCGGTTTGTTGCCGATCCGTTTGGTCCCCCCGGTACGAGGATGTATCGCACCGGCGATCTTGCCAAGCGGCTCAGCGACGGGTCTTTAGAATATTGGGGCCGTGCCGACCAGCAGGTGAAGATTCGGGGGTTCCGCATCGAACTGGGCGAGATCGAGGCCGTGCTCGCCAGACATCCCGCTGTGGCCCAGGTGGCGGTAGTGGTGCGGGAGGATCAGCCGGGAGACAAACGCCTGGTGGCTTACGTCGTTCCGGCCGCGGACACAAGCGTCGAACCTGCTGTACTGCGCCGGTTTGCCGCCTCCAGTCTGCCTGATTACATGGTGCCGTCAGCGATCGTGGAAATGGATGTCCTGCCGCTCACGCCGAATGGCAAGCTGGACCGCAAGGCGCTTCCGGCGCCCGATTTCTCCCTGACTTCAGGCGGGCGCGGCCCCAGAACGCCGCAGGAAGAGGTCTTGTGCAATTTGTTTGCCGAGGTGCTGGGTTTGCAGCGTGTAAGTATTGATGACAGCTTTTTCGAGCTGGGGGGCCATTCGCTGCTGGCCGTTCGCCTGATGAGCCGCATCCGCGAGACCATGGGCCGGGACATCGGCATCGGCGTGCTGTTTGAGGCGCCTACTGTTGCCGGGCTTGCTGAACGGCTTGACATGGACACGGGAAAAAGCGCGCTCCAGGTGCTGCTGCCGCTCCGCGCCCACGGCGAGCAGCTCCCGCTGTTCTGCGTACATCCTGCAGGCGGACTCAGCTGGTGCTATGCCGGGCTGATGAAACATCTCGGCACGGAATATCCGATCTACGGCCTGCAGGCCCGAGGCATTGCCCGGACCGAGGAGTTTCCGAAAACGCTGGGAGAAATGACGGCCGATTACCTTCAACATGTTCGTTCCGTTCAGCCTGCCGGTCCGTATCGGCTGCTGGGCTGGTCGTTTGGCGGCAATGTAGCGCATGCGATGGCCGTGCAGCTTCAGAAAGAGGGAGAAGAAGTCTCGTTCCTGGCCATGCTCGATTCGTACCCCAGCCACCTCCTGCCGCTTCGCGGAGAACCGGATGAAGAGGAGGCCCTGATCGCGCTGCTCGCCTTGGGCGGCTATGATCCGGACAGCCTGGGTGGCGGCCCGCTCACCATGGCCAGCGCGCTCGAAATCCTCCGCAGCGACGCCAGCGCACTGGCCAGCCTGGATGAATCGACCATCATGAATCTGAAACAAACGTATGTGAACTCGGTCCGCATCCTGGGAGCGTATGTACCGGAGCGATACGAGGGAGACCTGCTGTTTTTCCGCTCCACGATCATCCCGGACTGGTTTGATCCGATTGAACCGGATATGTGGATTCCCTATGTAAGCGGACGGATCGAACGGCATGACATCGCGTGCCGGCACAAGGATTTGTGTCAGCCCGGGCCGCTTGCCGAAATCGGCCAGATACTGGCGGCCAAGCTGAAGGCCTTGGACCGTCCGGCATCCGGACACTCGAGGAGGGAATGATTCGATGACCAATCCTTTTGAAAAGGCGGATGGCACCTTTCTGGTGCTGATCAATCACGAGGGGCAGTATTCCCTGTGGCCGGCATTCATCGCAGTGCCTGAAGGCTGGACTGTTGTGCTGGGGCCGCAGACGCGTCAGGAATGCCTGGACTACATCCGCTCACAATGGACCGACCTGCGGCCCCGCAGCCTGCAAGCCGGGTCAGGGGCTGTTGTCAGACAAGGACAATGAAGGCACGTCTGAACCCGAAAGCAGTCGTGTGCGTCATATACGTGGCGGGCTGGCACCAACCCGTGGCTGATTCGCACGCTGTTGTTCGGCGTCGGCGTTTTCCCGGGCCATACGGTCGGAGCGGTGCAGATCGCCGCCTTCGCCAACATTCCTCCGGCTTCCATGGGGCGCGCCTCCACCTCGCCACGGACTTCGTCTACACACTGACAGCCGGTTGCCAAGGCAATCCGGCTGTCAGACTGAAGACAAACCGATTGTACCGAAGGAGAATCACGTTTCCAGGCAGAGCGACTTGTGAGCCCTACTGAGCGGAGCAGCGATTTGCGGGAAAAGGGAGCGCCACCGTTGAACAGGCTGCGTAGCCATGCGGCTTTGGCGATCCCCCGCAAATCGATGCGAAGCGTGCAGTTTGGGCTTTCCTGCTGGGCGAGCACGGAGCGGCTGACGGAAACGTGTTCTCCTCGCAACAGCTACATTATCTACACACTGAGCCGGTTGCCAAGGCAATCCGGCTGTTTTGCATTTCCCTACAGGAGGGTTTCGTACAAGGACGATAGGGAGACGTGCTGGACGTGATCTGGGAGCGCAGCCTTGCACGAGCAGGCCGACAGGATGTGCTCCTCGTCCAAGCTGATGCTTGTAAAATGGAAACCGTCCGCCTCCGGGGAATACCACGTCTGTTCTTCCGTACACACCACGGAAAACGAATCAAGCGGAATGGACAAGCCTTTGCCGACGGCTTTCACATAGCTTTCCTTCAACGTCCATACGCGATAGAAATACTCCAACCGGGCATCTCCCGTTTTGGAGGCAAGCATCCGGTTTTCTTGCGGGGTAAAGAGGTGTTCGGCGATGTGCAGATCCATGCGCACGATCCGCTCCACATCAATACCCGGGCAACAAGAGCTGTCGCCCCAGATCATGGCAATCCAGTTCCCGGAGTGGGAGAGATTGAAGCCCACATCCGGGGTGTTTTGCAAAAACGGCTTTCCATAGGGATTGTAGACAAATTGAAGCGCATCGGGCCTCACACCGGTATGCTCGGAGAGGGTTGAGCGGACCAGCACCTCGCCCAGCAAGGAGCGGTAAGCGTCCTCCTTGCGAACAAACCGGGCGATTTTCTGCCTTCGTTCTGCGGATACCCTGGACAGGAACAGATCCACGTAGTCCGGCGGCAGATTGGCCGGCATGCGTACGACCCGAATCGACAGCATGATTGATCACCTGAACTTTCTGTGTCCGGCGGATGATGAGTTTCATTATAACCAAGCCCGTCCCATGCGTACATAGAGGATGTCATACGCGCTGCTCGTCGATGGAAAATTATGATAAAATTTAATCAGAAATACATACGTTTCGGAACAGGTGAATGTGAAATGAAAATAGGGAAATGGCTAATATCCATCGTGTTGCTCGTCGCGCTTGCCTTGCCGGCTCATCTGGCCGCGCAGGGAGCGGCACAGGATGTATCCAAAAGTGTGATGGCGGGCAGCAAAAAGGTTTCCACGTCTGCCGGAAGCAGAACCGTCCAGTTCGTCACGATCAATCTGAACGATCCCCGGCTGGAAGTCCGTCCGGTACTGGCGCGGGACGAGCTGGGCCGGACGGAAAGCCTGGCGGGGATGGCAAAACGAACGGGAGCACTGGCTGCGATTAACGGAACGTTTTTCATGGCCTACAACAAGGGGGATTACAAGCCGCCCTGGGGATTGATCGTCATCGACTACGAGAAGAAACACGACGGCGTCAGCGGGTCGTCCATCGGATTCAACGGAAACGCCCTGCCGGTGATCGACCGTACCTCCCGGTTTAATGCAGATTCGTTTCAACACGTCACCAGTGCGGGCCCCACTTTGGTAAAGGACGGGAAAATCGTCGTCAATCCGGTCGTAGAGGGAATGAATGATCCCAAGCTGACCAAGGCAAGCGGGCAGCGCTCGTTTATTGGCTACACGGCGAACAATCAACTGGTGATGGGAACGGTCCCCAATGTCACCCTGGCCCAATTGGCCGGCATCTGCCAGTCGATGGGGCTGGTGGCGGCGATGAACCTGGACGGCGGAGCGTCATCCGGCCTTTACGCGCATGGCAAGCTGCTGACGGCGCCGGGCAGGGAATTGAGCAACGCCCTGGTGGTCGTCCCCCGCAAAGTCGCTCCCATCCAGGTCATGCGGCAGTCGGAGAAGATTTCCTTCCTCACGCCGCCCGTACTGATCCGCGGGAGCATCTACGTTCCGACTATGGAGGCCTTTGAGAAACTGGGGGCGGCCGTTCACATAGACCAGCAGGACGGCGCACTGGTGGCAGCCATAGAGGGCACGGTCATCCGGATCACAAAACAGGGCAAGGTGTTTCGCGATGGAAAGGCGCTGCCCCTGTCGGCGGATAAGCGGACAATTGCCGGTACGGAAATGGTCCCGCTCCGGCTGGTGGCGGAACTGCTGGATGGGAAAATCGAGTGGGATCAGCAGAAACGAACCGCCACCATTCAGTTGAAAGCAAGCGCGCCTGAGCGCTGATACGACAAACCGGCATCGCCCGGAAAACAAGGAGGCTGACATCTCCGGATGCACGGAGGATGTCAGCCTCATATTCTCTCGTGGCTCATTTATATCCGTTCGCGGCGAGCTTGTCCCGGGTCCCGTCGCCGCAGGCTCGCGGGTGGAAGTGCCCCGTCACTTGATTGAATGGACGTTGTCGGAAACGCTCGGGGCGGTTGTGTACGACATGCCGATCATGACGGCCAAACTGACGGCGATGCCGTACATGATCGGATTCGTCGAGCTGAGACCTTCGATCGCCAATCCGGCCAGCACGACGACGGTGCCGGCAATGATCGAGGAAAAGGCCGCCTTCGCTGTCGCCCGCTTCCAAAAGTATCCAACCACGAGCGGAACGAATATCGCACCGGATAAAATGGCGTACGCCACGTCAAGCGCGACCAGCACGTCCTGAATCCAGATTGAAAAGACAATGGCGAGCGCGCCGATGAACAGCGTCGTTACCCTGGACAGCCGCAGCAGCTGCCGATCGTCCATGTCCCGAAACCAGTACGGCTTCATGATGTCGTGAGTAAGCAATGTGGAGGAGGCGAGCAGCGTCCCGGAGGCGGTCGACATCAGCGCCGAGCAGACGCTGGCCAGCACGAGGCCCAGCACGCCATTGGGCAGAATGGAAATGGCCATGGTGGTGAACGCATTTTGCGGGTTTTCCAGTTGAGGGAAGGCGACGAATGCGCACATTCCGACGATGGTCAATGAAACCGCATACAACATGCTGTAGACACCGGCCAAAACGGAACCGGTACGGGAAATCTGCATCGTGCGGGCGGTAAAGACGCGCTGCCAAATATCCTGGGAGACCACCATGCCGAGCGCGTACAGCAGGAAATATTGAAAAATTTGCTCGCCGCCGATGGAAGTCAGATCAAAATGGGCGGCCGGCAGTCTGGATGCCAGTTGATCCCACCCGCCGACATGCGACAGGCTCATCGGCAGCATGACCAGGAAAACGCCCACGGTCATGACGATGAATTGGATGATGTCCGTCATCGTTACGCTCCACATGCCGCCCAAAATCGTATAGAACAGCACGATTCCGCCGCCGACAACCATCGAGAGAGTCATGTCCCACCCCAGCAGCACGTTGATGATGGTGCCCATCCCGATCACCTGCGTCACGGCTACCATTAGCGTGTAAATTGCCGCAACCAGGGCGCTCACGAGCCGGGTTTCGGCATTGTAACGCTTGCCCAAAAACTCGCTGATCGTCGTCACGTTGGACTGGGAGATCCGCTTGATGAACAAGGCGCCCAGGAGCATGATGCCAGCACCAATCATGGTGACAAACCAGATGCCGGAAATGCCGTATGTGTAGCCCAGCTTCGCCGTGCCGATGGTGGAAGCTCCGCCCAAAATGACGGCGGACAAACAGCCGAGAAACATGAACATGCCCAGATTGCGTCCCGCCAATGCGTACTCTTCCGATGTCCGGGCGCGCCTGGAGCCGATGACGCCCACCGCAATCAGCAGCGCGAAATACAGCAGAATGACGATCGTATCGATGCTGTTCATCCATTATCCCTCCTGATGTACCTGTTTACGGCGGTGCTTCCACGCGATCAGACTGATCATTTCGTAGGCTACGGCCGCGGCCAGTCCGGCTGTAATTTCGCCAGGGTCGTGCGACGGCAGGACTTCGACCAGGTCAAACCCGACCAGCTGAAGCTTGTCCAGCCCTCTCACCAGTTGAATCGCTTCGTAGCTGGTAGGCCCGCAGACTTCCGGGGTTCCCGTGCCCGGCGCGTACGCGGGATCGACAAAATCAATGTCAAATGACACGTACGCCGGCCGATTTCCCACCCGCTGATGAATGCGGCGGATTGCCTGTTCACCGCCGATGGCGCGCAGTTCGCTCATCGGCATCACTTCAAAGCCAAGCGCCCGGGCGTCGTTGATGTCTTCCGGTCCGTAGAGCGGTCCACGCATCCCGATCTGGATGGAATGGGACGTATCGATCAATCCTTCTTCCACCGCCCGGCGGAACGGCGTTCCATGTGTGTACTTTTCGCCAAAATAGCTGTCCCATGTGTCTCCGTGGGAGTCGAAGTGAATCAGGGCGACTGGACCGAATTTTCTGGCAAATGCGCGCAGGCTGCCGAGCGAGATGGAGTGATCCCCGCCCAAAATGATCGGGGTCACGTCGTTGTCGATGAGCGAAAACAGCTCCCGCTCCATGTTGTCGTACGTCTTGTGAATGTTGAATGGAACCACGTCGATATCGCCGTAATCAACACCGGAGCAGTATTCAAAGATATGGATGTCTTGATCGGGATTGTACGGGCGAAGCAGCACCGAAGCGTTCCGGATATGCTGCGGGCCGTACCGCTGACCGGTTCGGTTGGACGCCCCCGTGTCAAAAGGGACGCCCACCACCGCAAAGTCGACACCGTCCGTCGTCCGCACCTGTTCCAACCGCATGAACGTGCGCACGCCGCAAAAGCGGGGGGATTGGGATGAATCCTTGGGTTTGTACCTTACCATAGACGGCCTCCTCCTGTGAAAGTTGGTTACACGGCACTGCTGCCGATGCACAGTATTTCCTGTTCGTATTCCGTAATGGCTTCGTCCAGCATGCGCAGGCCAACGTCGATTTGCTCCTTGGTCACCGTGAGCGGAGGAATCATGCGGATGACTTCACCGCGGTTCCCGCACAGGTAAAACAACACGCCTTTGCTCAGGCACTTGTTCAGGATGGTCAGCAATCCCTCTCCATTGGGAGCCTTCGTGCGCGGATCGACAATTTCGATGCCGATCATCAGTCCGACGGCGCGAATGCTGCCAATCGTCGGGTGTTTCTGCTGCAGGCGGCAAAGCTGTTCCTGAGCGTAGCTGCCCATCACGCGCGCGTTTTCCACCAGGTTCTCTTCTTTCATCACTTCCAGCGTGGCCAGAGCTGCCGCACAGGCGATCGGATTGCCGCCAAACGTGGTGCCGTGGCTGCCCAGCGGCCACTGCTTCATCAGCTCCTGGGAAGCGACCGTGGCACTGAGCGGCAGGCCGGACGCAATCCCCTTGGCGATCGCCATGATGTCAGGGGTAACTTCAAAGGTTTGGGCGGCAAACCAGTTGCCGGTGCGGCCAAAACCGGTCTGCACCTCGTCGAAAATCAACAGGATTCCGTGCCGGTCGCAGATCTCCCTCAGCTTTTTCAGCCAGCCCTTGGGCGGGACAATATAGCCGCCTTCGCCCAGAACCGGCTCGACGATTGCGCAGGCCACTTCTTCGGGCGTTACCTGATGGGCGAACAGTGTCGCCACATCCTTTTCCAGTTGTTCGGCGCAATATACGTCAGGATCGGCCCCTGGCGGAACTTCATCCACTCTGGCGTAGGGGAGCTGGTAGGACAAGCCGCTGGGCTGCAGAAATTTTCGGTACTTGCTTTTCGATGTCGTCACACTAAGGGAACCCATCGAACGCCCGTGAAAGCAGCCGAGAAACGAGAGGACGTAGGGGCGCCTCGTCACGTGCTTGGCCAGCTTGATGGCCCCTTCGATCGCTTCCGTGCCGGAATTGGCAAAGAAAAAGCAGTCCAGTCCAGCCGGGAGCACGGTGGTCAATTCCTTGGCCAGCCGCAGGATCGACTCGTACATGATCACGCCGGACGGACCGTGCACCAGTTGGTCCGCCGCCTGCTTGATTGCCTTCACCACTTTCGGATGGCGATGACCGGTATTGGCGACGGCAATGCCGGATGTAAAGTCCAGGTAGGTCTTGCCGTCCAATCCGTAGTAGTAGACGCCTTCCGCCTTGACTACCGGCAGATTCGGGTGGTCTTTGGCCATGCTTGGCGCCAGCAAGGTATGCATCTGACCAACCAAATGACTCCAATCGCTTGACATGCAGCAACCCTCCTCGTTTGTCTGCCGGGAGTGAACTGCAAGTTTCGTTCCAACCCCTTACGTGATTCCGTGTTTTTTTAATTTCCGCACCACGGACGGCTGGCTGATCCCCAGCGCCTGCGCCATTTTCACCGTGGTCTTGTGCGTTCGTTTCGCCTTTAGCAGGACCTGCCGTTCGACCTGATCCAGGATGTCCTGCAGCGGCCGATTTTCATGCACATCGAACAGCGGCTGATCGTATCGCCGATTGAGGTACGCCGGCAGCAGATCGACCGTCACCACCGGGGAGGAAGAGGTGACGACCAGTCGCTCGATGACGTTGATCAGTTCCCGCACGTTTCCTTTCCACTCGTAGTAGATCAGGCGGTGGATCACGGCTTCGTCCAGCGTCCGTTTTCGCTTGTACTTTTGCTCAAACTGCCGCAAAAAGTGCTGGATCAGCGGCAGGATGTCCTCCGTTCTCCGGCGCAGCGGCGGAATGGTTATTGGCACGACATTGAGGCGAAAGTAGAGGTCTTCGCGAAACGTCTTTTCGCTCACGGCCGCTTCCAGGTCCCTGTTGGTGGCGGCAATCAGGCGGAAATCCGCCTCCCGTTCCTTGGTGCCGCCCAGCCGGAAGAACCGACGCTCCTGAATCAATTTCAGCAGTTTGACCTGGTTGATCAGCGACAGTTCGCCTACTTCGTCGAGAAACAGGGTCCCGCCGGAAGCCAGCTCGGCCAGCCCCAGCTTTCCTTTCGGATTGGCCCCGGTAAAGGCGCCGCTCTCGTAGCCAAACAGTTCCGCCTCAAACAGCGCATCGGGGATCGCTCCGCAGTTTACTTCGATGAACGGTCCCTTGGCGCGTCCGCTGTGATTGTGAATAAACTTGGCGACATGCGATTTGCCCACCCCGGATTCACCGAGCAGCAGGATGGTGGCGTCCACTTCGGCCACCCTGAGCGCCGTGTCGATCACGGTTTTCATTTCCTCGCTGTTGGCGATGATTCCGTCCGCATGCAGATGCTTGTTGCGCAGCATGTCCAGCTCGCTTTTCACGCGCTCGATGTCTTCTTCCAGCACCTGCAGGTAGTGCTGCAGGTTGATCAGCTCGGTCACGTCGTGGGAGTAGCTGACGATAAAGATCAGTTCGCCGTTGGGATCAAACACCGGAATGCCCGTGACCAGCAGCTTTTTCCGCTTGTTTGTCGTCTGTATCACGGTGACTTTTCTGCGTTCCTTGATGACCATCGGCGTGACAATCGGCGTAAACAGCCCTTCCTTCTCCAGGTCGTACACCGACTTGCCGATCAAATCTTTCGTGTCCACACCGTAAATCTCCCCGGTTTTTTCCGTGGCCCGCACGATGATGCCATCCGTATTCGTGACCAGCAGATCGTCCTTGAGCGACTGCAGGATGGCCAAATCTTCGCTCCACGTGTGTTGGTCATTCACGTCGCTGTCCCCCTTTGCCCTGTCCCTATCCATTCTTGAATAGATGCCGATGGTGTGCGCTCATCAGGCGCTGAGCTTGCCGTATGATTCACTGTTATGCGTTTTTGTATAATTATTCAGGAATGAATCGCACTCGTCAATTTGTTGCTGATACGCTTTTCACACATGCGCGAAAAACGCCTGTTCTCAGGGGAGAGGGCTTTTTTTTTCGCCGCCGGGCAGAGATTCCTTCTTTTTTGCAGCCAGGGTTGTATTTTCGTCCCTGTTCCTGCCTATGGAGATGAAACGAAATTCAACAGAGCGGCTTGGGGTGGGGCCGCTTAAGTTGAACACCCCTTCGTTTCTTTCAAATCCAAAACATGAAAGGGGTATCAGACATGGCGTATCCGTATGGTGAACCGTTGACGAATATCGGCAGTGATCCGTGGGATCTCACTGAAATGAAAGGGCGCGACAGCGTTGATTTGCTCGCCCGCATGGTATATGCCGAGGCGCGTGGGGAATCGCTTGAAGGAAAGCGCGGTTGTGCGCACGTGGCCAAAAACCGAAAAGCCAAAAACCTTTCCGAGTTTGGCGGGAATACGTACGAGGGGGTGCTGCTGAAGAAGTATCAGTTTGAGGGAATGACGACCGAAGCGGCTCGGAAGCCGGATCTGTCCTCGCAGGCCTGGAAGGATTCGCTGAATATCGCCATGAACATGTCCACGACGCCCAATCCGATCGGCAACTGCCTGTGGTTTGTGACCAACTCGTACTATGCGACAAGGGTGTCATACAATAACGGTGTCGAATACTTCACCTTCCCTGGTTCCACTGCAAGGAAGGTCGTGGAGAAAAAAGTGATTGGCAACCACACCTTCTTCCGGGTGGAGGGCTATTAAAAAAACCAAAACCGGGCAGCAAAACGCTGTCCGGTTCAGTCTGTAAACAAAGTCTGTGGTGTCATGGGTGATGTTGTCCTCTAGCACTTCTTCTTTAACTTCGTTTGACCAGGCTAGTCCTGCACGAATTCGATAGTCTTTACCTGGAATTGATCCTTGGCAAACTGATAGGTGATGTGAAACTGGCCCACGACATGCGCCGGTGACAACTGGGCGGGAACACGGGCGAGCAGCGCGTCTCCCTGCGTTTCATAGGTCACGATGCCGCCGATTCCAAGAGACGAAAACCAGCTGGATGGTTCCGCAGGGATTTTGTCTGCGGGGATCACCGTTGTCTTTCCGTCAATTGAAATCTCGACGTGGTCCTTGGTGACCTTGCTCGTCATGTGTTGCTTCAGCGTCTCGACCGGATCAGGCACCTTTCGTTCCTCCCATGTGTCCGGTTGGAGGACGTGGACGTCCTGGGTCAGTGCCCCGGTTCCATATCCGGTCGTCAGAATGAAGATCAGCTCGTCTTTTCCGTCACCCGTCAGGTCTTTGGATTGGATCGTTGGCGCGTAGCTGGGGTTTGTTACGCTTTTCCAGTCAAACAGCTTGAATTGGCCCTGGTGTTCTGCCAGCAGCGGAGTATACAGGTCATCTTTTTGTTTCAGGGCATAGAGCGTGGTCTGCTCATGCGGCAAACGGGCGATCGGTGTTGGCCCCTCCGGTTTGCTGACGATCACCGACCTTTGTTTGCTGTCCCAGTTCACTTCAGCGCCCATCGCCTCCGACACCGCGCGAACGGGAACCATGACGCGTCCGTTGATAATCTGCGGGGCCACATCCGTTTCTACTTTTTTGCCGTTGACGATCAATGCGATGTTATCCGTGTTTTTCGCAAGTGCCCAACCGCCGACAGATGCCAGTGAGGCGCACAATGCAGCCGCTACCCATTTTTTCATCGGAATCATCCTCTCGCTTGCTTTCCATATATAGACATATAGACCGCATAGGGACAATCCTATTATAGCTGTTAATTCCTGTAATTGCCAGAAAGCGAGCGGAGCTGCATTGCAGTGGATGGCAAGGTGCGGTTGTCTGCACTCTGGGAGGATAGGGGACGCTCCAATGATTTTTTTCGAGACTTTACCCGTACTTGCGCATATACGCCGCCACCTGCTCTCCGGCCGCAAACACCGGTCCGCCGTGACATACTTCCAGCCGCCTGGGCATCAGCTCCCGCACGATGGCGCTGCTTTTCACCGCTTCCGCCATGTCAGCCGTGAACATCGGCATTGGTCGGCGGAGCTGTCCGTTTTTGGAGGTAAACAGGTCGCCGGCGAGCAGCACGCGGTCCTGCTCATGATAGTAGACGACGTGACCGGGGGAGTGGCCGGGGGTCAGATACGGCTTCAGGCCGGCGATGGGTTGGAGCTGTCCGTCCGCGCTTTCGGCGAGCGGTGCCGCCAGTCCTGCGGCAACGTTGCGCTCCGGTTTCTTGCGGCGGGGATACGGCAGTGCTCCTTCCATGTAGGGAATCTCGATGCGGTGTGCGTATACGGGAACGGCGTATTTGTCCAGAATCCCCCTGATCGCCCCGACGTGGTCGGAATGGCCGTGCGTGAGCAGGATGCGCCGCAGCGGACCGGCGTTCAACCTGTCGATAAACCGCAAAATGCCGGCGGTCATGAACGGCAGGCCGGCGTCGACAAGCGTGACGCCGTCGTCAGCGGTAACGACCCAGACGCGCACGGGGATCAGCAGCCACGCCTTGAGGCTCCAAATGTGCTCGGAGATTTGTTCCGCCTTCATCTACGCACCACTTCCTTTTGTCGCGGTATGGTGAAATCCGGCCAGCAGGACGTCCCAAGCGAGGTCAAACGTGGGTTCCAGCCGCTTCAGCAGGTCGTCGAGCGGCTCGGCGGAGTGGGTGTACGTTCCGATGATTCCATGCAGGGTAAAGAAATAGATGCGGGTGTAGGCCAGCACCCGATCGTCCGGCGTATCCGGCGGCAGACACGCCCGGACCGCCTGCCTGAGCAGGCCGAACAACCGGTTCCGAATCTGCTGGACCTCCAGCGCCGGCGTCTCTTCATCAACGCGGGACGCTTTTGCCATGAAAAAAATCGTGTACATGTTCCGGTTCGCCAGACAAAAGCGGACGAATGTCCGGGTGACTGCCTGCAGGCTGTCTGCGGGAGCGAGCGTTTGGTCGCGCAGGAAGGCCTCCATCTGCTGGTGCAGGGATTGCAGCGGTTCCATGGAGAGATGGTGAAGGAGCGCCTCTTTGTCCTTGAAGTACAGGTAGATGGTCGTGTGGGAGCATCCAGCCTGTTTGGCGATCTCCCGCATGGTCACGGCGTCAAAACCGCGTTCGGCAAACAGCGTTCCGGCTGCTGCCAATATCGCCCGTCGCGTCTCCTCGGAACGGATTTCCTGTCTGTTCGGCATGGGAATTCTCGCTCCTTTCATGTGATTGGACATATGATAACCAATGGTTAGTAACCGTTGGTTATAAAATAACCGATGGTAACCTTGGCTGTCAATCTGGTATGTGCCAGATGAGATAGTGACATAGGCGTCTGGTGTTGCGTATGTATGTAAGTGTAAATCCTACTTGACCTATCGGTTTTTGTATCATATAAATGTATTGTTCCGCATCGGAGCGGAATCAGGAAGTCATGCCGGACAATCGGAGGGAATTATCATGCTGACGTTGTTGTCCATTGTAAACATTGTGTTCATGCTGCTTCTGATGGCCGGATTGTATGCCATGCAGAAGAAGCATGTGTCGTTTTCCAAACGCGTCTTTGCCGCTCTGGGGGCAGGGATCGTTTTCGGTCTGATCCTGCAGGCTGTATACGGCATCAAGTCGGACGTACTGCAGACGTCGATCGACTGGTTCAACATTGTGGGGAAAGGCTACGTCAAACTGCTGCAAATGATTGTCATGCCGCTGGTCTTTCTCTCCATTTTGGCTGCCTTTACCAAAATGAAGCTGTCCGCGAACATCGGGAGGATCAGCACGCTGATTCTCGTCATCCTGGTGGGCACGACCGCAGTGGCCGCAGCCATCGGGATTGGCTTCACATTCGCGTTTGACCTGGACGGCGTGCAGCTGCAGCAGGGAGCAGCGGAGACTGCGCGCATCGAGCAGGTGGAGCAGAAGCTGGGCGAGCTGCAAACGATGACGCTGCCGCAAAAAATCCTGGAGCTGCTGCCGGAAAACCCGTTTCAGGATTTCACGGGAGCACGCCCGACGTCGACGATCGCCGTCGTCATCTTTGCCGCCATCATTGGCCTGGCGTTTTTGGGAGTGAAGCGGAAGCATCCTGACCATGCCGAACAATTCGCCGGCATCGTCGACACGTTTTACACGGTCTTGATGAGGGTGGTGACGCTCATCTTGCGTCTGACGCCCTACGGCGTGCTGGCGATCATGACACGGGTGACCGCCACCAGTGACTACGAAGCCATCTGGAACCTGGGCAAATTTGTCGTGGCGTCGTATGCGGCCCTGCTCGTCATGTTTGCCGTTCATTTGCTGCTGCTGGCTCTGGCGGGATTAAATCCCCTCACCTTTGTGAGAAAGGCGTTCCCTGTGCTGACTTTCGCCTTTACATCCAGGACCAGCGCGGGTACGCTGCCGCTTAACGTCAAGACGCAGACGGACGAACTGGGAGTGCCGGAGGGCATTGCCAACTTCGCCGGGTCGTTTGGTCTGTCCATCGGCCAAAACGGCTGCGCGGGAATCTATCCGGCGATGCTGGCCGTAATGGCGGCTCCTGTTGCCGGCGTCGATCCGCTTTCGCCGTCGTTCATTCTGACGCTGATTCTCGTCGTTGCGCTCAGTTCGTTCGGCGTAGCGGGCGTTGGCGGCGGTGCGACATTTGCCGCTCTGATGGTGCTGTCGACGATGAATCTGCCGGTGGCGATCGTCGGGCTGCTGATCTCCGTCGAGCCGCTCATCGACATGGGCCGGACGGCTCTCAACGTAAGCGGCAGCATGACGGCCGGCCTGCTTACCAGCAGAGTGACCGGTGAGCTGGATTATGACGTGTACAACGAAACGAAACAGCTGCCGGCTGAGGCGTGAGGCACGCAGGCCGGCCGCACAGAGACAAGGAACCCGCGATTGCACACGATCATGGCATCTGCCCTTGACCCGCTGGTGGTTGGGGGTTTTTGCTGCACAAATTGTCATCATTTTCTTTCCTTGAACCTATTCTGGAAGCAGGAAAGAAAAGTATACTTGTCGAATTTGTCGGATTACTGTCTTGCGGACATCACTGCGACGGATGGAAGGGGGAGAACCATGCCAATCAAATTACCTGACGAACTGCCGGCAACAGAGATATTGGCAAGAGAAAACATTTTTGTCATGAAGGAAAGCAGGGCCTTTACGCAGGACATTCGGCCGCTGCGCATCGTCATCCTGAATCTGATGCCGGTCAAACAGACGACGGAAACCCAGCTGCTCCGCCTTTTGGGGAACACGCCGCTGCAGGTGGAAATCGTTTTGCTCCATCCCGGCAGCCACACCTCCAAAAACACCCCGGCTGAGCACCTGTCCACGTTTTACAAGACTTTTGAAGAGATCAAGGACGAAAAGTTTGACGGCATGATCATCACCGGCGCGCCGGTTGAACAACTGCCGTTTCACGAGGTCACCTACTGGAAGGAACTGCAGCAGATTCTCGACTGGAAGCTGACCAACGTCACCTCCACGCTGCATATCTGTTGGGGGGCGCAGGCGGGGTTGTACCATCATTTTGGCGTGCCCAAGCACCCGCTGCCCGAGAAGCTGTTCGGCGTCTTTGCGCACACGGTAAACAAGCCAAACGTCAAGCTGTGCCGGGGATTTGACAGCGTGTTCTACATCCCCCACTCGCGCCATACGGAAAACCGGCGGGAGGACATCGAAAAGGTGGCCGAGCTGGAGATCCTTTCCGAATCGGAAGAAGCGGGCGTTTACATCGTGGCCACCAAGGACGGCCGGCAGATCTTTGTCACCGGCCACTCGGAATACGATCAGGGGACGCTGCGTGACGAGTACGAGCGCGACCGCAGCAAGGGCCTGGACATCGCCATTCCCAAAAACTATTTCCCCAACGACGATCCCAGCCAGCCGCCGGTGGTAAACTGGCGTGCCCATGCCAATCTGCTGTTTTCCAACTGGCTCAACTACTACGTCTACCAGGAGACGCCATACGACTGGAACGCCATCCGCTAGCGCCGGAAGACGCCAACCATCCGGACTGCGGGTGGTTTCTTTTTTGGGGGAGTGGACAGACAGCGACAGTTCCCCGGGAAATCGGATGCGGACCTGGAGGTGGGAGCGGGAGGATTTCTGCGCGCGCTGACATGTGTGGTAAGCTGGAAGGACAGACAAGCTGCGCGAAGAGGGGGCAGAGCGATGGACATCAGGCAGCTTCAGTATTTTGCCGAAGTGGTGAAACAGCGGAGCTTTACGCGGGCGGCGGAGGTCCTGCACGTCTCCCAGCCGTCCATCAGCAAGGTGATCAAAAGTCTGGAAGCGCAGCTCGGGGTGACGCTTCTGGAGCGAAGCGACCGGAAGATGAAACTGACCGATGCAGGCGAATTGGTGTACGAGCATGCGACCAAAATGCTTCAGCTGATGGAGAGCCTCTATGCCTCTGTGGCCGAAATGAGAAACCTGCAGCGGGGCAGGGTCAAAATCGGCATGATGCCGACGGTCGGATCGCTGCTGCTGCCCCAGGTGATTGCTCGGTTCAAACAGGAATACCCCGGCATCGACCTGGAGATGAGGGAGTACAGCGCCAAGCGGCTGGAGGTGCAGGTGGAGCAGGGGCACATCGACGTCGGGCTGACGGTCCTTCCGGTCAACACGCAATCATTTGTCGCCGTTCCGCTCGCGGCGGAGGACCTGGTTGCCATCGTTCACCGAGAGCATTGGCTTTCCGCCAGGGAGTCGGTCAGTCTGGCGGAATTGAAGGACGAGTCGTTTATCCTGTTCACCGAGGAGTACGCCCTGCACGATGTGGTTCGGCAGGCGTGCAGGCGCTCCGGGTTTGAACCGCAGGTCGCCTACATGAGTTCGCTCTGGGATTTCGTCGGGGAAATGGTCGCGACCCGACTGGGCATCTCACTGGTTCCCCGCTCCGTAGCCAGACGGCTCAACAACAGTCTTTTGAAAATGGTCCGCATCTCTTCGCCGCCGATCGACTGGCATTACGCGCTGATCTACCGCAAGGACGGCTATTTGTCGCGCGCGGCACGGGCGTTTGTCGCCTTTGTTCAACAGCACCTTGCATCATAACCACAAGGCATGGATTTGATGACAATTATGTATTGTACGAATGAAATCGGGACGGCGTAGAATGAACGTAACAATGTGGCATGTCCGTAGGAGGCGGTCCCGATGAAAAAATGGCTGCAAGCAATCCCGCAAATGCTGCTTCTGCTCCTGTTTTCCTGGTTGGGAAAGACGGTCGCGGCGGTATTTCACCTGCACGTGCCCGGCTCCCTGATCGGGATGATGCTGCTGTTTGTTGCCCTGCAGGCGGGATGGGTGCGGCTCACGTGGGTGGAAGCGGGAGCGGCGCTGCTCTTTGGCGAGATGATCCTGTTCTTTGTGCCGACGATCGTCGGGATTGTGCAGGTCCCGTGGCTGTTGGGGACAAAGGGGTTGTTGGTGCTGCTCGTCGTGTTGAGCGGAACCGCACTGGTGATGGTTTCCACCGGTGTCATAGCGGAACGGCTGCACCGGATGAGGGAGGGGAAGCGGCGTGATTGCGTGGAGCGTGTGTAGTTTGCCGCTGACTGTTCTCTTTTATTGGCTCAGCAAGCGGATAAATCGACGCAGACCGGGCCTGCTGTTTTCTCCCGCCGTGCTGACTCCGGCGGCGGTGATCGGGGTGCTGGCTGTCTCCGGTCTTCCTTACGAGGTGTACATTGAAAACGCTTCCATTTTACACGAAATGCTGGGTGTCGTGACAGTGGCGTTTGCCGTCCCTCTGTACCGGAATTGGCCGATTCTTGCCGCCAACTGGCAGATCATCATATTGAGTCTGGCTGCCGGATCGCTGGTGTCCATCATCGCGGGTGTCTCGACGACGATGCTCGTGGGCCTGGGGGAAACGGCGGCCATCAGCGTGATCCCCCGTTCCGTCACCATGCCGATCGCCGTCAGCTTGTCGCAGGCGATCGGCGGAGTGCCGTCGCTGACAGCCGTGTTTTGCATGCTGACCAGTTATGCGGGCGTTTTTATGGCACCGATGATCATCAAACGCTGCGCGCTTAACCGGCCCGAGTCGATCGGGCTGATGTACGGCATGGGGGCACATGTGCTGGGCATGGTCAAGGCGTTTGAGCGGGGGGATCTGGCGGGAAGCTCCTCGACGCTGGCCGTAATCGCCGGCGCGCTCATCTCGGTCGTGTGGGTATTTCTCCTGCTGCCGGCCATTCAGATGTGGCTCGCCTAGCGAGAATGCACTCCTCGACTTGTGATCCGCAGCAGAGATGGGGGTGATATTCACCGTCTCGTTGCATAGACATTTACAAGGATCCGGTAAGAGAGGGGTGATCGCATGATTACAATCGCAGGTTCGCCGGTCGATCCGTCCGAGTTACTGGGAGCGTGGTCGTTATCCGGGGGACAGCGGGAAGTGGTGACGGCCATGGCGCGCAGCCGGGACGTATACGCCTATCCCTCTGCCCAGGTCTTGCGGTTTGAACTGAAGTTGCGCGAGCGGTTGGTGAAATCAGCAGTGGCACTTGCCCACAGCGGACTGGCATTCGCCACTTTCGAACGGACGAGGTGCAACGAGGAGTTTTGGATCAAAACCGAGTACGGCGGGTGCCTGCTCCGGGAAAACGTGCCGCCGTCCGTCGCCATCGAGGATATTTTCCGCCGCGGCCGGGCCTACGCGCTGGAATGCGCCACGGCGATGGTGGTCATAATCTACTACGCCGTGCTGCAATCGATACGGCGGTCCGACTTTGACCGGCTGTTTTCCGGGTTGCTTCTGTACGATTGGCGGTATGACCAGGACCTGCGGTTGACAACGGTTCGGACGAGGTCCTTCCTGCCGGGAGACATTGTGTATTTTGAAAATCCCGACTTCGATCCGTCCACACCGGAGTGGCAGGGAGAGAATGCAGTGGTGCTGGGAGGAGGGGAGTACTACGGTCACGGCATCGGCATCGGTCCCGCCGAGATGTTCATTCGCCATCTCAACCGGCAGCGGAGACCGGGCGCCACCCGGTCGGCCTTCCTGTCTGATCTGGTGACGCGGCCCGGGTTTGCGTACCTGTCCCAGTTTGAGGGCAGCTCGTTCGCCCAGGCTTCACATGCAGAGCCGCTGCCGGCATGGGAGCTGGTTATCGCTCGGATCGGCTCGTCCGTTTGGGAGGTGTAGCTGTCTGCACGCTGAGCCTCGCCCCTGACTTGGGCGAGGCTGTTTGCGTGCAATTTGTTCAGAAGCGGGTCACTCGAAACAGGGACAGGTCGATCTCTGATGTTCCCCGGGTGATCAACTGGCTGGCTGCTTCTCCCACGGCGCTGGCGAATTTAAAGCCGTGACCGGAAAAACCGGCGGCGATGACGATATGGGGATATTCGGGATGACGATCTATGATGAAGTGTTCGTCAGGCGTATAGGTGTACAGGCAGACCTTGCCCTGGCGAAGCGGTCCGGCAGCCTGGGGCATATACCGTTCCAGGAACGACCGCGTATCCGCTTCGTCCGAGGGATAAAGGCCAAAGGTCCGGTCCAACTGGTCCGGGTCGGCCGGCTGCCCGCCGTCGTGCCGCCCTATCTTGACCCCCGCGCCGTCCAGGCTGGGAAAACCGTAAAACATCGAATCGGCCAGCGTGAAAAGGAAGGCCGGAAAGCGGTCGCTGCTGTACAGCTGTTCGTCCGCAGCAAACCAGGAGACGGTTTTGCGGGTGGGAGTGAGCGGCAGGGAGAGGCCGAGCGAGACCAAAAGCCCTGCGCTCCAGGCGCCGGCGCTGATCAGCAGCGCGCTCCCGCTGTAGGTGTCGGTTTGCGTTTGCACGCTGACACTGTCGCTCTTTGCCTGAATGCCGGTCACCCGCTCGCCGGTGCGCAGCTCCGCTCCGGCAGCCAGCGCCCGGTTGCGGTAGGCGCGGATGCACTCTTCGCTGTAGAGAACGCCCGCTGTCGGTTCAAAACAACCGAGAAACTCTGCGGGCAGACGGATGCCCGGCCAGCGCTGTCCGACATTCCCCGCGTCCAGCACTTCCAGCGGCAGCGAGTATTGCGCTGCACTCTCCTGCACCTCTCGTAGGAACGGCGCGTCCGCAGGCCCCGCGCTGAGTACGCCCGTTTGCACGAACAGGCGCTTTCCCGTTTCTTCGGCCAGCTCAGCCCACAGCTCTTTGGCCCTCAGCGCCAGCGGCACGTACTGCCTGCCTTCGCCGTATGCGTACCGGATGATTCGGGTATCCCCGTGATGGCTCCCCCTCTGGTGAGGCGGATCGCCGGAATCCAGGAGCAGTGTTTTCACTCCTTGCCGGGCCAGGTAATACCCCGCTGCCATGCCCATTGAACCGGCTCCGATGACAATCGCGTCGTAGTGTCGCACGATGGGTTCCTCCTTTTCCCGTTACCCTGTTTCGCAATTCTTTGTCTCTTTTGTGTTTGTTCCATTATCCTACACAAGCGCGCGCAGGTCGAGCTTCCCTTTCGCCCCACTGATTATCTGTGAGGAGAGGCGGGAGTAGTGGAAAGAACAGTTTTCGCCACTATTTGGGCTCATGCGGAACTGGGGAAAACGTACCGGTCACAGACATGGTGTAACGAACGTACGCCGCACATCACATCTTCCCGTGACAGTTTTCCGCCTCCTGAAAAGAGTGCCTGGTCCAAAAAACTACGCCTCCCTGTGCGGGGAGGCGTGTTTCCATGCTGGCGGGACCTAGTGAAACTCCACGTCAATGCGCCGCTTCTCATCCGGATGCGCTTTGGGAATGCGCACTTCCAGGACGCCGTTTTTGTAGGTGGCTTTTACCCCTTCGGAAGAGACACGGGCAGGGAGCGTAACGGAGCGGGAAAAGTGGCCGGAGAACCGCTCCTGCCGGTGCATCCGGTTTTCCTTCACCTCGTTGACCTTGTTGATGCTGCCGGATATGGTCAGGACGTTGTTCTCGATATCGATCTGCACGTCTTCCTTTTTTTCCAGACCGGGGATGTCACACGTCGCGACCACTTCCGTATCCGTTTCGTACACGTCAATGCGGGGAGTGGCCAGGAACCCCTCCGTGCCGGCGAAGAGGCCGGGCATTCCGGTGGTAAAGAAACGGTCCAGCTCGCGGCGCACGTTCTCCAGATGGCGAAATGGTTCATAAGGAATCAGTGACATAACAACCCTCCTTTACGTGCTTACATTGTTATTCTGGCGGTATATGGCAATCGTATGCATCGATTGTGCTGATTTCGTCGTCGTGCCCTTGTGCCGGGAGGGTGGGCGGCTTATAATGGATGTCAGCAAGAAAGATGATAATGAAAATCATTATAGCTGAATATAATGCCAAGGAGAGAACACGAAAGGAAGTCGCCCATGTCCGCCGAATTGAATCTGTCCGTTTTGGAACAAACGTACCGCCTCTCGATCGCAGGCGAAGTGACTGCGCCGCTGGTGTTTGCCGCAGACGGTCTGCTGCAGAAAGAGACCGTCAAGCCGTTTTTGCGCCAGCTGGGTGAACAGATCGGTTCCCCCACGCCCGTGGTGACCGCGTCCATCTTCTTCAAACGCTTCCTGACCGTACTGTGCGGCGGTTTGTACGCCATGTCCGTCTATTCGGCCGGGCTTGATTTATCGCTGGGCAACATTCTTTTGACCGCTGAGAAAAACTGGGCCCTTCCCCGGTTTGTCCTGCGGGATGGGAGTGTCAGCACGCCCGGCGGACAGGGGCGGGACGTCTGGCGGGAACAGGTGCTGCGCCGCTTTTTTGCGGAGACAATTCACCCGCTGATTGCGACCCTGTCTGCGGTTACCGGCATTCACGCCAAGATTTTGTGGGCGCATACCGCCTACATCGTGCACTACTATTACGAGGAGTGGCAGCAGCGGGAAGAACTGGCTGCGCTTCGCGGTCAGCTTGCCGCCGATTTCCGTTTTTTGTGCCGTCAAGCCGGACCGGACCTGTTTGGCCTCACCACAGGCAATCCGCTTGACACCAACTTTACCGTCGTCTCGCATCCCAAACAGCCGGACCGGCAGATTCGCATTCGCCGCCAATGCTGCTTCCAGCACTGCCTGGCGAGCGGCCGGTACTGCTACACCTGCCCGCTTTTGAACGAAGAATCGCGGATTCAGCAGATACTTGCTCTCGGACACTGACAGCGCCGTTATTACGGCGCTGTCAGACTGAAGACAAACTGCTTTTATTATGATGTAGTTTCCCAAGGAACCGATCTTCCCATCGTTTCCAGGCCGCAAGGCCTGCACATTAATCAACCGAAGGTGGAGAAAAAGTACATGGCATGGGGTGATGGGGCAAAGCGAGCTCCTTTGACGACCTGCAAAGCGAAAAGACGCAAGACGCGGGGAATACAGGGGGCACAAGTCTCACTTCGTCGAAATACCCAGATGTTTGCCCCCTGCCCGCGTCGCGTTTTGGAGCGGACTCTATCGACTTCGTTGCTGGTCGTCAAGAGAGCGAGTGGGCCCCATTACCCATGCACCACGGACTTTGTCTACACGCTGACAGCGCCGTTATTACGGCGCTGTTTCTGCCTGCAAGCGGGAGCCGGGAGGACCCGGGATTGACGGGCAGCCAAGTGTTTCCTTCTGGTCCGCTCTCCGTGGTATCATGTGGGTATCGTGGACTCAAAGCGCTGGAGGAGTGGGAATGGAACAACTGGTCATCGGCAGTTTGCTGTCGGCGTTGGCGACGGGTTTAGGAGCCTTGCCAATTCTCTTCTTTCATTCGGTGACACACCGCTGGCGGGATATCCTGCTTGCCTTTACAGCGGGCATCATGATGGCGGCCGCCACCTTCAGTCTCATTCCGCAGGCGCTGGCGAACGAGCAGTTTGTCGTCGTCTGTCTCGGCGTGTTGACCGGAACGCTTGTGCTGACCGTGCTGGAAAGCCTCATTCCGCACATTGACCTGGAGCACAAGCGCGTCAACATCTCGATGGATACGCAGGCGGTGTTGATACTGTCAGCCATCACGCTGCACAACATACCGGAGGGGCTCTCCGTAGGAGTGAGCTACTCTGCCGAGCATCCCGGACTGGGCGGTCTGATCGCTTTTGCGATCGGGGTGCAAAATGCCCCGGAGGGCTTCCTCGTCGCGCTGTTTCTGATTAATCAGCAGGTAAGCCGCTTCAAGGCGTTCCTGCTCGCCACGCTGACCGGATCGGTGGAGGTTGTCTCTGCCTTGGTCGGCTACCATCTGACGGCGCTTGTGGAGGGGCTGGTCCCTTACGGCCTGTCGTTTGCCGCCGGCGCGATGCTGTTTATTGTCTACAAGGAACTGATTCCCGAGAGTCATGGAGACGGGCACGCGCGGTCGGCCACCTTTTCGTTTATTCTCGGCCTCCTGGTCATGATCGGGCTGACCCAGTGGTTTGCCTAAAGCCGTTTTGCGTTAGCGGTGTAACAAAGAGTTTCGATTTTTCCTCAACTTCCTCTCACAACCCGGAGCAGAAATACCGAAACCATATATAGAGAGATTTTTGATTACGGGAAGTAGGGAGTGTCACCATGGAAAAGTCGACCTGGATCGGTATTGTACTAGGCATCCTCGCAGTTGGTGTCGGAATGGTGCTGAAAAACGCCAGCCTGACATCGTTAATCAATCCGGCAGCATTTATGATTATCATCGTGGGTACGGCTGCCTCCGTGTTCAACGCGTTTCCCCTGTCGGAGATCAAACGGATACCGGCGCTGTTTCGCGTGCTGTTTACCGAACAAAAGCTGCCGTCCAAGCGGGAGTTGATCGACCAGTTCATGCACTGGGCATCCATTGCCCGCCGCGAAGGCCTGCTGGCGCTGGAAAACACCTCCGACGAGATTGAAGATCCGTTCCTGAGAAACGGCATGAAGATGATCATTGACGGTGGCGAACCGGAGTTTGTTCGCGACGTGCTCAATGAAGAAATTCATTCGATCGAGGAGCGCCATCAAGCGGGCGCGCAAATTTTTTCCCAGGCGGGCAGCTACGCCCCGACTCTCGGGGTATTGGGGGCGGTGGTCGGCCTGATTGCCGCGCTGACCAACATGAGCGACGTAGATGTGCTGGGGCAATCCATCGCGGCGGCGTTCGTCGCTACGCTGCTCGGTATTTTTACGGGTTACGTGCTGTGGCACCCGTTCTCCAACAAGCTGAAGCGCAAATCCAAACAGGAAATCGAAATTAAGAAAATCATGGTGGAGGGGCTGCTCTCCATTCAGGCGGGCGTATCCCCGGCGGCTATTGAGCAAAAGCTCCTGGTCTACATCCCGACCCAGGAACGCGTGGAGGCGAGGGATGTGAAGAAGGAGGAGGAGGCCGTGGTAAATGGCTAGACGACTCAAACGTCAGGTACGTCACGAAGAGCACATGGACGAAACCTGGCTGATTCCGTATGCAGACCTGCTGACGCTTTTGCTCGCGCTGTTCATCGTCCTGTTTGCGTCCAGCAAGCTGGATGCGCAAAAATTTGACCAACTGGTCCGCTCCTTCAACGTCGCACTAAACGGCGGGATCAGCGTACTGGATCAGCCGAGCCCGGTGCCGCTCGATCCCACCCTCCCCCAGCAGACGCTGCACAAGGGGCAGCAGGCCGAACGAAACAAGACGGAAGAAGAGCGAAAGCTGGAAGAGGCGTTTCACAAGGAAACGGAAGACCTGAAAAAGCTGCAGCAGCAGATGGAAGCGTACATTATCAGCAACAAGCTGGGAGACAAGCTGCAGACCCAAATGACCGAAGAAGGGCTCCTGATCACCATCCTGGACAACGCGCTGTTTGATTCCGGCAAGGCCGACCTTAAGCCGGAAGCGCGGAAGCTGGCGACGGAACTGGCAGCGATGCTGGTGCCTCACCCCAAAAAGGTGACCGTCACCGGACATACGGACAACGTCCCGATTCATCGCCCGGAGTTTCCCTCCAACTGGGATTTGAGCGTCAAACGGGCGGTCAACTTCCTAAAAGTCCTGCTGGAAAACAAACAGCTCGATCCGCGCAAGTTCAGCGCGACCGGCATGGGCGAGTACCATCCGGTGGCCAGCAACGATACACCGGAAGGACGGGCAAAAAACAGACGGGTGGAAGTGGCCATTTTGCGCGACCTGATGGCACCGCCGAAAAACAGTGTTCAGCCATCACCATCACCATAAGCAAAGGCAAAGGGATAGCGCGACAAGCGTCTATCCCTTTTTTGACACCTCTTCAGTTTCAGCTTCCGCTTCCGCAAGCCCCATCTCTTTTTTGATCGCAGCCATGCGTTTTTTTCCCCATTCGTACATCATCTGAATGATGGGCAGCAGGGTCATCCCCAGCTCCGTCATGGAATACTCCACACGCGGAGGCACTTCCGGGTAGACTTCCCGATGAACGATGCCGTCCTCGATTAGTTCTTTCAATTGGTTGGTCAGCATCTTGTGCGTAATTTTGGGGAACAGCCGCTGCAGTTCGCTGAAGCGGTGCGGCCCTTCTACCCCGAGATGCCACAGGATGACGATTTTCCACTTGCCGCTGATAATGGACAGCGTCAGTTCCTTCTCGCAGTTAAAGTCTCCGTTGCGGATCTTCTCCTGAATCTCCTTGCGAATGTCAGACATGTCCTTCTCCTCGTTTGCTTGAAATTCGTCAATAGTATCCTTTTTGTAACCATCGCACGAAAAAGTGCATGCTTTCGACGTATGGCATACGTGACTATAATATTGCTTGTCACATAAACACATTGTAAAGGAGTGGAGCCAGAATGTCGAAAAAAGTGCTGATCCTGACCGGTGACGCCGTCGAAGCACTGGAAGTGTACTACCCGTACTATCGATGCCTGGAGGAAGGATTTGAGGTAACGATCGCTTCCCCGACGGATAAAAAGGTGCTCCATACTGTCGTGCACGACTTTGAAGATTGGCAGACGTTTACGGAAAAACGGGGCTACCAGGTGGAAGCCCACGCTTCGTTTGAACAGATCAACCCGGAAGAATACGACGCGCTGATCATTCCGGGCGGGCGCGCTCCGGAACACATCCGGATGCACAAGGATTTTCCCCGCATCGCCCGTCATTTCTTCCAACAGGATAAGCCGATCATGATTCTGTGTCACGCCAGCGTGGCCTTGACGGTGATCGCTGACCAGATCAAGGGGCGTCAGATGACCGCCTACATTGCTTGCCGTCCGGAGGTGGAAGCAGCCGGGGCGACTTACGTGGAAACCCGCTTCCATGTGGACCGCAACCTGATCTCCGGCCATGCCTGGAACGATCTGCCGCAGTTGATGAAAGAGTTTATCAAACAGGTACAAGCTTCCTGATAGACACGCAGGAGAAAGGACAGCGTCAAAACACGCTGTCCTGTCCTTTTTTGTGATGAGCAGTACCACCTGAGTCTTGACCATCATCGCGGACTAATAGCAAGCTGACGTCGGTTTTCTGATGACCGCAAGTGTTTAACGGTATGACAAAATTGTAAATCCACTTACCAAGATATTTACAAATTATTGTAATATATATACAATTTGGAATGGAAAAATCCCAAAATAAGGAGGGAATGTTTTGAAAAAGACAGTTTCATTATCTGTGCTAACCTTAATAACGGTATTTTCTCTCACAGCACCAGTTGTTGTGAATGCTACCCCTGCAGTTTCTAAAGTAAGTACATCTCAGAAGAATGAACAACAAATAGAACAAAAATATTCTTACTTTTACAAGGGCATTAACTTTTCAGGTAATTCACCTCTTTCTGAAAAGTGGTAGAAGAATTCTATAAATTGCTACAAAAACATTCGGTAGAAGAAGATCAGGAAGGAATTAAAACAAATTCAAATAATGGAAAACGCAAAAGAACCATATTTCAAGTTTTTGTATTTTGCTTCCTTATTGGTAACGTTTAAGTCCCATGAATGGTTCGATTTCATAGTTCAAAATAGATTTATTAGTATAACAATAGCAGCAGCAATCCTGTATCTTGTGGTGAAAGTCGTCGACAAATACGTATCAGGTTGGTTGCAAAAGGTTTGCGAAAGATTCAATATAAGAGTTGTTTACTTGTATCTTGTTGCCCTCGTGATTTATTTTCTTCTGTAAAGGGCAGCACCGACTAGATACGGGTGTCGGACACTAAGGGACAATCGGCAAAAGCCCCTCACTTGGAGGGGCTCAGACTGAAGACAAACGGTTCATTGAATAAGCGTCCATAAGAAAATGATTTCCAGGCCGAAAGGCCTGACCATTCATCAACCGAAACTGTAGACAACGTACATCGCATGGAGAGATGGGCCAAGCGAGCTCCTTTGACGACCGGCTCAGCGGAAAAACGAAGACGCGGGGACCAACAGGGGACACAAGTCTCACTTCATCGAAACACCCAGATGTTTGTCCCCTGCCCGCGTCTCGTTTTGGAGCGGACTTCATCCGCTTCTGTGCTGGGCGTCAAGCGAGCGAGCGGGCCCGATCTCCCATGCGCCGCGAACATTGTCTACACGCTGAGCCCCTCACTCAGAGGGGCTTTCGTTTGCCTGGATGTGGTCGAGCAGGCCGCGGCAGCCGACACAGCAAAATCGGGCGAAGTGACAGCACGGTTGGAAGAAGAGGCTGACGGGGAAAATGGTAACCCGAACTCATTCATACTGTTCGCCAGTGCCCTCTTGTTCGCTTGAGTTTACCCATATATCTTCCCATAAATCTTTTGTATTTGTGATTCGCTCTTTCATCTTCTTCAAGACCGTCTCCGGTGACAATTTTTTGTACGGTGATAAGTTCAATAGCTCGGCTGCCCGGCTGGTCAACCACACTTCCTCTTTATTCTTGTCGACGCTCAAAAAGATTCCGCCGCCCTGGAATTCAAAGTAACGAACATCATTGTCTTCTGAATCATTTTGTTGAATCGCCTTATACAATTTCATCAAGTCTTTACTGTAATTTTCACCCCCCATCTGAATCGGCTCCTTGCTGTCCGCAATTACGATACCTTTTGTCTCACCGTTGTCCTGCATAAACCACAGCCACTGGTCCGATGGCTGTAGAATATCTGACAGTTCCTTTCCCTCGTATGAAGCGATTTCTTCCGCAGTGAGTGTGAAGAAAATGGGGATCGAAAAGTTGGACAGTTTCAGATTGTCTATTGATGCTTGCGCTGACACGCTTTTTTCAAATTGTTTCTGAATACGTTGATAATCCTTCAACGCCTGCTGTTCCGGTTTGTCAGAGGCATAACCGATTGCAAAGAAGCCAATAGCGAGCAATACGATTACAGATGTGAAAAGGATTTTTCGCACATTTGTACCTCCTTATTTTAAATATTTCCAAACCTAAAAGGATCTAAAGTTGTATACTTGACCATACCATGTTTGAGAACTGCTACTTTTAAAAGATTTGTAAGACTTAACAAAATGATCTCCATACCATGGATCCATGTAAGTGATATAATCAGTTGATCCCTCGTCATACCCATCGATATTCACATAGTGTCCACCGCCACTTGTCCATTGAATTAGTGCCATGACAGGATTGTCATTGCTATAGATATTGGAGATCAGGCTAGAAAAAGACATTGGAGATTCGGATACACTTGAATTTACCCCGTAGGCATTGAGCCCTCTTTTCACTTCGTACATCGTTGCAGGCAGATTTAGAGTAGCTCCTTTCACCTTATTCACGAAACTTGTTTGGCTGATACTTTTTCCATAATATTTTAAGACAGACACTGAAGTTCCAGCCCAACACCATTGATCTTTTTCTTGTTTTATATTCGGTACATCCAATGAATATGTAGAAGGATAAGCATTTGCCGTTTTTGCAAGAATTATCAATCCAGCAACTATAGATATAGATAATAATTTTTTACCCGACAGTGCAAAAGTATAAGATTTTCTCTTGAACATATTCTACCTCCTAACAACACGCTTTCGTCCGCATATTAACAAAAATGGTATATAATTACAATACTTTTATTTTCAAAATACAAGTCTAATTAGATCAGGGATGTATTGTGCAAACAATCATTAAAAGCCTGGAATTGACCACCTTTTGAATCCCATTCACCAGTTAGGACGGATAAAAATGGAAATCGTTTCTGTACGTGCAACTAACCCGTATAAAGGCAAAAGCCCCTCACTTGGAGGGGCTTTTGTTTGCCTGGATGTGGTCGAGCAGGCCGCGGCAGCCTGCCTCCACCAACTGGTAGACGTAGTCGAACCGGCCGGTGTAATACGGGTCTTCCACGTCGCTCTCCGGCAGGTGCGGCGCGAAGTCCATCAGACGGTAAACAGTTTTGCCGGGCGGGGCCATGCGCTTCAGCGCGGACAGGTTTTCCTCGTCCATGCAGACGATATAGTCAAATTCAGTAAAATCTGCTGGCGTGATCTGACGGGCCCGCAGGGTGTCATGCGGGATGCCCTTTTCACTCAGGACTTTGCGTGTGCCGGCGTGCGGCGGCTCACCGGCATGCCAACCGCCGATGCCTGCCGAATCGATGGCGATTTGCTCCGCCAGCCCTTTCTCCTCCACCAGCCGGCGGAAGACGGCTTCCGCCATCGGCGAACGGCAGATGTTGCCGAGACAGACAAACAAGACTCGAATCATGGACAAACTCCTTTCGCGCATCTCAATCTCCGATACAGTTGTTATGATAGAATAGGATCACACCAAAGGCAAAAGCAAAAAGGGACGTGATTGATACGTGAAAGCATACCTGTACCGGATCCGCTTTGTCGCCTCCGTCATCGCCGTGACCGTGCTGCCGATTCTCGTTACCGGTGCGGTGCTGCTGAGAGCGGCCGAGCAGGCGCTGCTGGAGGAGAAAAAGCAAAAACTGATCGCGGTAACGGAACAGCTCGACTACGTATTGTCGAAAGATTTTGACGCCGTGCTCCGGGAACGAGGGATGCTGACGGCGCCGCGTGAGCAGCAGATCGAAGCGTTAAACCGGGCGCTGGCACCCCTGACGGACCGCCTCGCCGCTGCACATCCGGGGGTCGGGGTCGGCTATTACGCGGCGGGCCTGGATGCGATCGTGACGTACGGTCCCAGCGAGGAGACGGGTCGTTACGTGGGCGAGCCGATCCCTCCCGACCACCCCGGGCGGCGGGTACTGCGCGACGGCGTCATCGAGGTGGCGGTCGGCCAACAGGTGCGGGGAAACATCATGAACGCGATGCTTCCCCTGATCCGTGACGGCCGGATCATCGGATACGCCTGGGCCAACGAACTGATGAGCAGCATCGACGTGCAGCTGGCAGGCATGCGGAGGAGCATCTACGCCATTCTGGGGATCGGCTGCGTGGTGGCGGCTGCGGCCAGCGGCCTGCTCATGCACCGTCTGGAAACGATTCTGGCCGAGATCAAGGCGGGATTGAGGCGGCTGCGGTTTGACCTGTCCTTTCGCATGAAACGGCTGGACGGAGAGCCGGGGGAGATTTCTGACGCGATCAACAAGCTGGCCAGTGACCTGCAGGCGAGCCGCAGCCATACGGAGACGATCGTGCAGAGCATGGACAGCGGCATCGTCGCCCTGGACCATTGCGGACGGATCACGGCCTGGAACGGTGCCGCAGCCCGGATGACGGGACTGGCAGTAGAGCAGGCGGTGGGGCAGACCTATACGGACATCTTTGCCGAGGAAGAGGTGCTGGTGGCTGCGCTGACCGATGCCCTGCATCACGGTCGGACGGTCCGGGACGCGGAGTGGCGGCCCGCCCGCAGCGGGCAGGGAGCACAGGTTGTCAACGTCACCACCTCCATCTGGCGGAGCCCGGCCGGAGAGATGCTGGGAGCCATCGCACTGCTGGACGACCGGACGGAGTGGAAGCGGATGGAGGCCAAACTGGCGCAGGCGAAACGTCTGGCCGTGGTGGGGGAGCTGGCCGCCAGCATCGCCCACGAGGTGCGCAATCCGCTGACCTCGATCAAGGCGTTTGCGCAAATCCTCGAGGAAGAATGGCCGCCCGGACACGACAACCGCGAGTACACCGGTATCATCGTGGAAGAAGTGGAACGGCTGAACCGATTTGCCGACGAACTGCTGCTGTTCGCCCGCCCCAATGAAGAGCGGCACGTCCCCTCGTCCGTGTGCGACGTGCTGGACCAGACGTTGGCGCTGGTGGAGCCGGGCATGGCCAAGCAGGGCATCTCGGTACAAAAGTCGTACGCCGCTTCGCTGCCGGCTGTATTGGCCTCGCCCGAACTGTTGAAACAAGTGTTTCTCAACATATTGATCAACGCACAACAGGCGATGCCAAACGGCGGCAGCCTCAGGGTGGAGGCGGAGGGAGACGAGCGGGAGGCGCGCATTCACGTAACCAACGACGGCCCGCCCATCGCCGAAGAACACCTGCTGTCCGTGTTTGAGCCGTTTTTTACCACCAAACCGGCCGGGACGGGGCTGGGGTTGGCGATCTCCCAACGAATCGTCCAGGCGTTCGGGGGACAGATCAGCGCAGGCAACGTGCCGGGAGGCGTCCGGTTTACTGTGATGCTGCCGGGGACCGACAGAAAGGAGGAAGAGAATGAAAAAACGGGTGCTGCTGGTGGATGACGAGGCCAATGTGCGAAAGGCGCTGACGACGGCGCTGCGCAGAGCGGGGTACGAGACGAGAGAAGCGTCTGGCGGAGCGGAAGCGCTGGAACTGGTGCGCAGCTTTCAGCCCGAGGTGATGCTCCTGGATCTGCGGATGCCGGAGCCGGATGGCATGGAGACGCTGAGGCGGCTGCAGCAGGTGGATGGGCCGCGTCCCAGCGTGGTGATGATGACCGCCTACGGGTCAGCCGCAGACGTGATGGAAGCGATGAAGCTGGGAGCGTTTGACTACGTGCAAAAGCCATTTGACGTGGCCCGGATCAAGCAGGTGGTGGCCAGGGCGATGCATCAGCGCGAGCCGAACGAATCGGCAGGGGTGGCCAGGAGGCAGACAGAGGAACGGACGGACCAACCGGGGCTGGTGGGATTGAGTCCGGCGATGCAGGAGGTGTACAAGCTGGTCGGGCGGGTCAGCACGACCAAAGCAACAGTGCTGATCCAGGGAGAGAGCGGAACGGGCAAGGAGCTGATCGCCAGGGCGATACACGCCAACAGCCCACGCGCGGCCAAGCCGCTGATTCCCGTCAACTGCGGCGCCATCCCGGAAACCCTGCTGGAAAGCGAACTGTTCGGGTACGAACGGGGCGCGTTTACGGGAGCGGCCGGCCGCAAACCGGGGCTGTTTGAGCTGGCGGACGGCGGTACGCTGTTTCTCGACGAGGTGGGCGAACTGAGCATGCCGCTGCAGGTCAAGCTGCTGCGTGTGCTGCAGGATCGGACGCTGGTTCGGCTGGGCGGCGTGGAACCCGTGCCGGTCGACGTCCGGATCATCGCGGCCACCAACCGGGACCTGCGGGAGCTGATTCGGCGGGGGCGGTTTCGCGAAGACCTGTACTACCGGCTGAATGTTGTTCCCATTCACATGCCGTCGCTGCGGGAACGCAAGGAAGACATCCCGCTGTTGGTGCAGCATTTTCTCGCCAAATACGGTCGGGAACTGGGCAAGGAGGGCTGTTATCTCTCGCCCGCTGCGCTGGACGTCCTGATGGCGTATGACTGGCCGGGCAACGTCCGCCAACTGGAGAACACCATCGAACGCGCACTGGTGCTGGCCGCCGGCTCGGCCATCTTGCCGGAGCACGTGGAGGTGCACCCGATGGAAAACGAACCGGTCGGCGCAGCAGACGGGCTTACCGCGATCCGCATCGAGAATCGGACGATGCGGGACATCATTTCAGAGGTGGAGCGGGAAGCGATCGTCCGCGCGCTGCGCAAAGAGCGGGGCAACCGGCTGCGGACGGCCAAACGGCTGGGCATCTCCCGTCGCGCGCTCCTGTACAAGCTGGAAGCGTATGGGCTGGACGGTCAGGAGTGGGAGTAGAGCGCCGACCGCATGCACACGGGCTGCACCGTTACAAACACGAACTGTGCAAACTGGAGTCAATGTGTGCAAAAAGTAGTCAATGATGCGCAAGCATTACGATGAAAGCGCATACATTTTTGCGGCTCCTGTCCTCCCTGACGATTGGCATGTCTTTTGCTACTTCCAAAAATGAAAGGCAGCCAATTCTTTTGAAAAGGGGGAAACGTCACGTGTTTCAAGCCTTGACCAACGCGTCGGTCCGATTGGTGCAGCGCTACCTGCCCGACGCCTTCATCTTCGCCATCATCCTTACATTCGTCGTGTTTTTTGCCGGGATGGCTGTCAACGGAAAGTCGCCGCTGGAGATGGTAACGTACTGGGGAGACGGCTTCTGGGGACTGCTCAGCTTCACCATGCAGATGGTGCTGATTCTTGTCACCGGTCATACCTTGGCCAGCACGGACCTGTGCAAGCGGGGATTGCGCGCGGTCGCTTCCTCGGTCAAAACACCGGGGCAGGCAATCGTTCTGACCAGCCTGATCTCCTGTTTGGCGGCGTGGATCAACTGGGGATTCGGGATCGTCATCAGCGCTCTGCTGGCCCGGGAAATCGCCCGGCGGGTGGAAAACGTGGATTACCGTCTGCTCATCGCCAGCGCGTATGGCGGTTTTGTCGTCTGGCACGGCGGACTGTCCGGCTCCGTCCCGTTGACGGTGGCCACGGAGAACCACAGCCTGCAGGACGTCATCGGCGTGATTCCCACGTCGGAAACGCTCTTTTCGCCGATGAACCTGACGATCGTCATCGCGATCATGGTCGCCCTGCCGCTGATCAACCGGATGATGATGCCGGCGAAAGAGGATACGGTGGTGTACAAAGGGCCGGGCATCGATCATGAGGAGACGGCAGCCGCGTCTGATGCGACAGCAATGGACAGCCCCGCCGCCAGGCTGGAGAACAGCCGCATCGTGTCCATGCTCGTCTCCGCGTTGGGTCTGATCTTCCTGATTGCCTACTTTGTGAAAAACGGCTTCAAACTCAACCTGGACATCGTCAACTTCGGATTTTTGTTCCTCGGCATATTGCTGCACGGCACACCGCGCAAGTTTCTCGACGCCATGAACGAAGCGGTCAAGGCGACCGCCGGGATCGTTGTGCAATTTCCGTTTTACGCCGGCATCATTGGGATGATGACCGGATCGGGGCTGGCCGCCAGCATCTCCCAGTGGTTCATCAGCATCTCCACGCCAGCCACTTTCCCGCTGTTTACCTTCTGGAGCGCGGGTCTGCTCAACGTGTTTATTCCCTCCGGAGGCGGTCAGTGGGCAGTGCAGGGGCCGATCATGATGCCGGTCGCCACGGAACTGGGCGTTTCCCATGCCAAAGTGGCGATGGCGATCGCCTGGGGAGATGCCTGGACGAACCTGATCCAGCCGTTCTGGGCGCTGCCGGTACTGGCCCTGGCGGGGCTGGGGGCGCGGGACATCATGGGGTACTGCCTGATGATGCTGTTCGTCACCGGCGCGATTATCAGCCTGGGATTCCTGCTGTTTTAGCATCCCGCGACACATACACGCTATCCATCCGGTCGAATACGTCTGTCCCCATGAAAAAGCCGGCATCTGTCACATGCAGATGCCGGCTTTCGGTCGTATGCTGTTACACTGCGGTCAATGGCGATTCTTGTTGGTCTGCTTCGGGGGGAACCAACTGTGTGATGGCGATCCGCGTCACGCGGTGATTGTCCATGTCGGTCACCGTAAACAGGTGGTTTTCCCACTCAACGGAAGCGCCGACGGCAATCTCCTCTTCAAGCTGACTGTACAGCCAGCCGCCAATGGTATCGACGTCATCGGACACCAGTTCAAAGGGCAGGTGATCGTTTAGATCAGCCAACAGGGTTTTTCCCGCGACGGACAGGCCTTCCGGCGTTTTTTCGATGTCGGGACGTTCATCCGTGTCAAACTCGTCCTGAATGTCGCCGACAATCTCTTCCAGGATGTCTTCCATGGTGACCAGACCCGCCGTCCCGCCGTATTCGTCGATGACGATTGCCAACTGCGAGCGTCTTTTCTGCATCAGCCGCAGCACATGGCTGATCTCCATCGATTCCGGCACGGTCAGCACGGGGCGGAGGTAATTCTCCAGCCGCACGTCCTTGTTTTCCAGGGCGGCCAGGTAAAAGTCGGTCGCGTGGACAAACCCGATGATGTTGTCCTTATCTTCGTTCGCCACCGGAAAGCGCGTGTGGCGCTCCGTGCGAATAATTTCAAGGTTTTCCTCAAACGTGTTGGAGGTATACAGGCAAACCATGTCGATGCGCGGGATCATGACTTCCCGGGCCAGGGTTTCGGAAAAGTCAAACACGTGCTCCACGAGCGAAAGTTCGGTCTGGTCGATGTGGCCGCTTTGATGGCTCTGCGTGACCAGCAGGCGAATCTCCTCTTCCGTGTGGGCCGCTTCGTGTTCGGACACCGGTTCCAGTCCGGCCCACTTCAGCAGCCGGTTGGCCGTTCCGTTCAGCACCCAGATGGCCGGGTACATTATCTTGTAAAACAGCATCAACGGTGCTGCCACCCACAGCGAGGTCGCTTCCGCTTTCTGAATGGCCAGCGATTTCGGCGCCAGTTCGCCCAATACGATGTGCAGGAACGTGATGAAGGCAAAGGCCACGCCGAACGAAATCGCGGAAATGACGTAGTCGGGCAGTGCGAAGTTGTGCAGCAGCGGCTCGACAATCATGTGTGCAATGGCCGGTTCCCCGACCCAGCCCAGTCCAAGCGAGGCCAGCGTAATTCCCACCTGGCAGGCGGACAGGTAGGCGTCCAGCTGTTGCGTCACTTTTTGCGCGAAGCCGGCTCGTTTGTGTCCTTCATTGACCAGTTGGGTCAAACGCGTCTGGCGCACTTTGACGAGGGCAAATTCAGCCGCAACGAAAAAACCGTTCAGAAAGACGAGAAAAGCGACAAGCAAAAGGTTCAGCACTAGCGGAATACTCTCCAAGTAAACAGTCATCCTCTCTGGAATATTTTGATGTATACTTTTATGTTACAAAATTGGAACCCTGATGCACAAAGCCGAAAAACCGTCATTCCGCCCCCTGGGGACCCGCTGTCCGGAAAAAACAGCGGTAAGGTGGCCGTCTCACCCGTTTTTGCTCCCGCAACCGACCGCAGAGGCCTGTACGGAAAATAGCAGCTTGTCAGCGCACGCCCAGCAGGTGCTGGCCGTAGACGAAAAAGGCGGAGAGTACGCCGGCCAGGGCGAGATAGGCGATCAGCAATTTCCACTTGGTGGAGGCAGGTGCCTCATAATACGTGGTCAGACGGTGCAGCTGCTCCTCCACCCGGGCCAGCTGTTGGCGGGTGGTCTGTTCTGCTTCGGTGAGCAGCGGAGAGGGAGCGGGACGGGACGGATCACCGTCTACAAACAGCACCGGTTCGTGCTCCCACTTCCGGAACAATTCCCAGATCCGCTCCGCATACTCTTTGTCCATGGCGATGCGTTCGCGGACAAAACGTTTGTCATCCTGCAAAAACGGGATAGCGAACCCTTTGGGAACCGGGATGGCAAAAGCCTTCTGTTTTTCGGCGCTGAGCCGTTCCCGGGTCTCGATCGACGAGTCGAGCTGCGGCCAGTGGGCAATCTCCTGCAGTACGCCTTCCAGCTTTTCCTTTTCATAACGCAGCACGCGCTGCCGGTACCCTTCCCGCGCACGGCTCCACCAGGTCATCGCTCCGAAGATAAAAATGATGACGATCATCGGGCTGGGGCTGACAAACATCATGAACCCCAGCGCCAGCAGGCCGATCAACCAGATTTTGGTGGACAGCACAGAGACGACCCGTCCGCCGTCCAGCGGCGATACGGGCAGCAGGTTAAACAGGTTGAGCAACGCACCGAGATAGATGACCAGCACCCAGAACGGATCATGCGTCCACCAATAAAGGGGAAGGGCAGGCAAAAAGGCAAGCATGCCAGCCAGCGGTCCGCCGTATGCCAAATACGCTTCAGTGGCGGCGTCACGCGGCTGGTCCTTTATCGCAATAAACGCGCCGGCAAAGGGAATGAACACCGCAGGCGATACCTTGATCCCCTTGCGTTTGGCAGCGATGACGTGCCCCATTTCATGGACAAATATCAAATAGACGAGAGCCGCTGCGAATTTCCACCCGTACATCCAGGCGTACACCCACAGGCTGATGAGCATCGACAGCAGCGTCGTGCCGAACTTTGAAAATTTTAACAGTCCTACAACCCATTTCAGTTTGGTCAGCAGAAAAACGCCAAGGATTACCAGAGCTGACCTGGTTTTGTTCATGCCAGTTCCTCCCGAACGGTAATGCTAGACTCTATTCGGTATACGTACAACGGCGGGAAAAGTTTCCCGGCAAGGGGGCGGCTGATCTCGGGCCTGGTCGGGCGGCTGCTGAAGTGTCTATGTGTCCAGCCGCGGATTGTGAAAGGTAAAGCCGTATTCCCCGTACAAGGCGTTGTAGCGCAGTTCGGCGCCGTCAAAGTACCAGAAGTCGTTCGGGCGAATGACAAAGCGCATGCCCTCCACCTCAAAGATTGCGTCGCCCGGCTGCTCCTCGTCTTTTTCAATCGCATAAAACAGGCCGCCGGTGCCGGGACCGCCCGTGCGGACGTACAAGCGCAGCGTGTCGCCGGGGCGGAATCCAGCGTATCGCTGGTAGGCCTGGGCAAACGCCGGTTCGATGGTCACGTGGATGCTCATGATGGAACTCCTCTCTCACAGATCATGTCCATCTATTGTACCATATACGGGAAAAAGCGCCGCTGATGGCACAGCGGCGCATGTTCTCGTCAATCCTTGCCCATGCTGACGTCGTGAGTCGGGTGCATGAACGGCACTCCTTGGGGCGGCTTGTCTTCCAGCAGCTCCTTGTTTTCCGCCGTATTCCAGCCGATGTCATTGGTCGGGTGAACCCATTTGTCGCCGGCCATGACGGAGGGGTCTGTCTCTGTGCTCCACTGGTTGAGCGGCGATTCGGGTGAATTGTAAAAGCTGTCGCCGATCACGACGCCGTGTTCGTTGACGAACGGTTTTTGCATGGAGCGGGTCGAGTTTTTAAAATCAGGTGCGTTAATCTGATGGGGAAGCGTGCCATCGATCGAGACGTCTTTATTCACTTCCGTCTTTTGTTCCGTCTTTTGCTTGCGGTCCATCGTGAGCATCTCCTCCGGGCGAAGGTTTTGCGCCTGTTGCTCTTACCGGTTTTCTTTTAGCCGCTCTTGTGGTTCACTATTGATGGAGCCGTCAGAGCGGATCGCTTCGGACTGGGCTTTCGGCCTGCTGATTCCGGGGGACTTGCCGAAATCTTTTTCCTTATTGCGTACCATCATCTGCCCTCCTCTTGTGTCGCTTGGTGTTAGTATGACCGGAAGCAGCAGTAATGATGAACAAGCAAACGGTGAAAGGAGAGAATGGACCATGGCGAAGAAACAGCGGCGCCAACCGCAGCGGCCGACGGCACAACCGGCTGCCGCGGAGGTGAAAACGGGTCTGAACCTGAAAGAGATGCTGAGCCAGGAAGCGTTAGACAAGCTGAAAATGCTGGAGCGGGAGGTAAAAGCGGCCCGCGAGCGGGAAGAACAGGAAGCAGCGGAGCGCAGACGGCGGGAGCAGGAAGAGCGGGAGCGCAACAAGAGCTTTGCCGAACTGCTGGAAGAGTATGAGAAAAAAGGCGGAGGCAAGTACAATTGACGGCGGGCGCGGACGGACGGAGGCAGCGGCCGGACACGTCGAAAAACGGCCTGATGAAAAAGCGGCAGCTCACACTCAAGGATGAATCACTCAAGGAGCGGGGACGCGAAATCTTGTCCCGACTGGGGAAAAAGGACAGATAGGCGTACAGGGATTTTTTCCCCGCCTTTCCCATATAGCTATAAGAAGGGAAGGGGGGAGCCCCATGGGGACAATCCTGCTGTTTGTCAGCATCTTCTGCGTGGCGGTAGGCACTTGGCGGCTGATCGGCATATACAAGGAGGGCAAGCCCGAAAGCAAATGGCTCTGGTGGACGGTGGCCAGCGTGGGGATAACGCTCTTTTTTCTCCTGAAACTGGTCACGGACACTCCGGCGCTCTATTGAAAAAGCACCTGCAAGCGCTATGGTCAAACTCCCATAGATGCAGACATGAAGAAACGCCCTGCCGTTGGGCAGCAAGCTGACGCCTGTACGCTGCAGGCGTTTGCTTTTTTGTTGAGCTGAAGACGTTCTTCGTGCGGCGGCGAGACATGCTGATCTGATCAGTCTGCAATATGGAGTGCACTTCAGCGCTTACAGGTGCTTTTTTTGCGTTCGATTCGGGATATGTCCATCAGGCAGGCGGACGCTTCCGTGCGGTTGGGCGAAAGTGCCCCGCGAAGGCGTCGTTATTCGTAGCGCAGCGCCTCGATCGGGTCCAGCTTGGCGGCCTTGTTGGCCGGGTAGAGGCCAAAGAAGATGCCGATCGCGCTGGAAAAGGCAAAGGCGATCAACACGCTGTTCCAGGACATGAGCGGCGGCAGTTTGGCAAAGTAGGAAATCAGCGCGGCGGTGCCAAGACCGAACAGGACGCCGATCAGCCCGCCAATCAGGCAGACGATCACCGACTCGATCAGAAACTGGACGAGAATGTCACTTCGTCGCGCTCCCAGCGCTTTGCGAATGCCAATCTCGCGGGTCCGCTCGGTGACGGAGACGAGCATGATGTTCATGACGCCCACGCCGCCGACGACCAGCGAAATGCCCGCGATCACGCTGAACACCGTCGTCAGTATGCCGGTCACCTGGTTGAACTGGCTGACCTGCTGCTGCATGCTCACGGCCCGGTAGTGGCTTTCTTTCTGGTGCTTGCGGCTCAGGTACTGGATCGCCTGCTGCATGGCGGCATTGACCGACTCCTTGTCGGTGGCCTTGCCGATCAGGTAGCTGACCCATGGCTCTTCGTAGCGGCTCTGGTCAAACCGGATGGGCAGGTAGGCGCTGTAGGACTGCTCCACGTCAAAGCGAAACTTGTCTTCCTTGAACGTGCCGATCACCACCAGCGAGGTGCTGCCCATGCGGACGCGCTGGCCCAACGGGTTCATCTGGCCGAACAGCTTCTGTGCCAGTTCTTCCTCCAGAACGATCACCGCCCGCAGTTCCTTGTCATCGGCGGCGCTGAAAAAACGTCCTTTGGACACTTTAATGGTCGGCTGCACCTTGGGAAAATCGGCCGTCGTGGCATACAGGTTGACGCGCTCTTCCTTTTTTGGTCCCTTGAGCATTGCCATGGATTGGTTCATCGGCACGATGTGTTCGATGTTGGGACTGATTTTGCTCAGCACGTCGGCGTCCTCTACCGTAAGGTCTTCCGGCGCATGCTCTTGCTTGCTGTTGTAATCAACAAAGACGTTGAACGAGTTTTGACCGAATTTCTCCATCTCGCTGATGATGGCTTTCTGTCCGCCTTCCCCCAGGGCGGTGACGGCGATCACTGAAGTAATCCCGATCACGATCCCCAGCATAGTCAAGCCGGAGCGCATCTTGTTTGCCCAAATGCCTTCCAGGGCGGTGCGAAAACTTTCCCAGACGTTCATGTCGTGATCACCTCGTCGGACGGAACGGCAATCAGCCGGTTTTCCACCCGTTCGTCGCGGATGATGACGCCGTCCTTGAATGTGACGATGCGTTCCGCGTGCTGGGCGATGTCCGGCTCGTGCGTAACCAGGATGATGGTGACGCCCTGGCTGTGCAGTTCCTGAAACATGGCCATGATTTCGGTGCCGGAGCGGCTGTCCAGGTTGCCGGTCGGCTCGTCAGCCAACAGGATGGACGGCCGATTTACCAGCGCGCGGGCAATGGCCACGCGCTGCCGCTGCCCCCCGGAGAGCTGTGTCGGCTTGTGGTGGACGCGTTCAGCCAGTCCGACCCGCTCCAGCGCTTCCAGTGCCCGTTTTCGCCGTTCCGACCGTCCTACACCGGCGTACATCATCGGCAGTTCCACGTTGTGCAGCGCCGTGGAACGGGGCAGGAGATTAAAGGATTGAAAGACGAAGCCGATTTTTTGATTGCGCACCTGCGCGAGCTGCTTGTCGGACAGTTTGCTGACTTCAATCCCGTCCAGCGTGTAGGTGCCGGAATCAGGTCTGTCGAGGCAGCCGAGCATGTTCATGAATGTCGATTTGCCGGAGCCGGACGGCCCCATGATGGCGACGAATTCCCCTTTTTCCACGGTGAGCGAGACACCTTTCAGGATGGGCAGTACCGACTCGCCCGTCTTGTACGATTTTGTCAGGCCTTCGACGTGCAGCATCGGTCGACCTCCTTTCTTCCGAACAGGTTAGATGCCCGAATTCTGCGGTTCCTCGGATGGCAGGACCGGTGCGTTCTCCTGGAGGGTGTCAAACGGACCGAGAATCACTTGTTCGTCCCCTTTCAATCCCGACGTGATCTCAGCGAACAGCTCGTTTTCCACGCCCACGGTCACTTTCCGCTTTTTCGCCGCGCCGTTTTCCGCCACCCAGACAAACGTGCTGCCGTCCGCTTCCTGCTGCACCGCTTCGATCGGCACCTGCCGGGCGTTGTCGATCTTTTGCACGGATATGTCGATGTCGACGTGAAAGCCAGGTTTCAAGGCGGACAAGTCTCCGCTTGGTTCCAGCGTCACTTTTACCCGGGTCTTTTCTCCTTGTCCCGAGCTGTTTGGCGTCGTGACGGCGATCGGGGAGATGCGGATCACCTTGGCGTTCAGCCTTTGCTTGCCCAGCGCGCTGCCTTCGATCACCGCAGTCTGCCCGAGTTTGATCTTGCTGACGTCGGACTCGTTGATGTCCGCTTCGATCAACAGGTGGTTCAGATTGGCGATCGTCAGGATTTCCGTTCCCTTGTTCACGTATTGGCTGTTTTCTGCGGCCCGGTCGATGACTGTGCCGTCGGTCGGGGCGACCAGCACGCTTTGCACGCGTTCTTTTTCCAACAGGGCCTTCTCCGCCAGGCGGGAGTTGATCTGTGCCTGCAGGGAGGCGATCTCTTCCTTGCGCGGCCCTTTTTGTTTCAGCGCGTACTGCTGCCTGGTCACGTTGAGTTGAGACAGCGCCGAGTCCAGCTGCGCCTTCGCCTTGTCCAGCTCCTGCTGGGTAGTGGCGCCTGACTCATGCAGCTGCCGGATGCGCTCGTACTCCCGTTTGGCATTGTCGTAATCCCGCTCCGCCTGGGCGACGCGCTCCCGCTCCTGCGCCAGTTCTTCCGGTTCGCTGCCGGCCTGTGCCTTGGACAGGTTGGCCCGGGCCAGTTCGATCTGCGCGTCGATCTCCATGATCCGGCTTTCCACGTCAGACGTGTCGATCTTGCCGATGACCTGTCCCTTTTTGACGACATCCCCCTCCTTCACGGCAAACTCGCGCAGGATTCCGCTGACATTGGCGTATACCCGTTGCTTGTCTGCGACAGTGACGATCCCGGAGGTGAGTACCTTGGTCTCCAGCGCGGCCGTGGTGACCTTTCCCACGCTTACAGGCATTCCTGCTCCCTGCGGTGAGCCCAACAGGGCCATGCTTGCGGCTCCCACGCCCAGTACGACAGCGACGGAGCCGACGATCCACCAGCGTTTTTTCATACGATCCTGTCTCCTTGATCCATCATGATATAAGATTCAAATGATAAGATTCGAATGGTTTTACGCGGCTGAAGGGAAAAGGTAACAATTGGGTTGGAATCGTTCACAAAATGTTCACAATTATGCGGCAGATTTCTTCGCCGCAGGACAGATCCGACTTCTTTCTCTGCCGGCTCAAAGGTAAACATGATAAGATGAGAAACAGATACAAACATGTCTTTTTATGGAGGGAACCATGAACCAAGTTCTTCGTTTCGACTGCTCGAATGCTCTGGGCTTTGTCCGGCCGCACGAATGGACACAGCTTGCCCCTGCAATCAAACAGGCACACGAGTTGTTGCACAACAAGACGGGGGCTGGCAGTGATTTTCTCGGCTGGGTCGATTTGCCCATTCACTATGACAAGGATGAATATGAACGGATCAAACAGGCAGCCGCGAAAATTCAAGCGGAGTCTGATGTGCTGCTGGTCATCGGGATCGGCGGTTCGTACCTGGGGGCCAAAGCCGTCGTGGATGTGCTGGGCCACCACTTTTACAACCTGCTGCCCAAGTCCAAACGGCGCACGCCGGAGATTTACTTCGTCGGCAACAATATCAGCCCGGTCTACGTCTCCCATCTGATGGATGTTCTCGAAGGGAAAGACGTGTCCATTAATGTCATCTCCAAATCGGGCACCACGACGGAACCGGCCATCGCGTTTCGTCTGTTCCGCGCCTGGTTGGAGAAAAAATACGGACGTGAGGAAGCGAAAAAACGCATCTACGCGACTACGGACAAGGCGAAAGGCGCGTTGAAACGGCTGGCTGACGAGGAAGGGTACGAAACGTTCGTCATCCCCGACGACGTCGGCGGACGCTACTCCGTGCTGACTGCAGTAGGTCTTTTGCCGATTGCCGTGAGCGGCGCCGATATCGATGCACTGATGCAGGGCGCTGCTGCTGCCCGCGAGCGTTACCTGACGCCTGTTCTGGAAGACAATCCGTGCTACCAGTACGCGGCTGTCCGCAACGCGCTCTACCGCAAAGGCAAAACCGTCGAGCTGCTGGTCAGCTACGAGCCGCAGTTCCGCTATTTTGCCGAGTGGTGGAAGCAGCTGTTCGGCGAGTCGGAGGGCAAGGACGGCAAGGGGATTTTTCCTGCATCTGCCGAGTTCTCCGCCGATCTGCACTCGCTGGGACAATACATCCAGGACGGCATGCGCCACCTGTTTGAAACAGTGGTGGCTGTGTCCAAGCCGGCGGTGGACGTTACGATCAGCGAAGATCCGGACGATCTCGACGGGTTGAATTTTCTCGCAGGCAAGGGCATGGACTTCGTCAACAAAAAAGCGTTTGAAGGAACGCTCCTGGCCCATGTGGACGGCGGCGTGCCCAACCTCGTGGTGGAAATTCCGGAAGCGACGGCCTACCATCTCGGTGAGCTGATCTACTTCTTTGAAAAGGCATGCGGCATTAGCGGATATCTGCTCGGGGTCAACCCGTTTGACCAACCCGGAGTGGAAGCCTACAAGGCGAACATGTTCGCCCTGCTGGGCAAACCGGGGTATGAACAGCAAAAAGCAGCACTGGAAGCGAGACTGCGTGGAAAGCAATAAGACGTACCTGACTGTGTCCGAGACCGCTGCCTACCTGGAACTGCCGGAGACGTTTATTCTGGAAAAAATCCGCGAGGGACGCATCCGTGCCGTTCACAACGGCGAAGAATACCTGATCAACAAGGACCAGTTTCAACATCATCTGGAACAGATCCGCAAACTGAGGGAATGGGAGGAGGCGACCCGAAACGAGCCCATTCCTGAAAGCTACGATGTGAAAGACGAGGACTGAGCGCCGCGCTCTTGCCAGGGAGCGGCCGCAAGTCTATACTGAAGGGTGTAAACGACATAACGGAAAGCTACTGGGGGAGTCCATCACGCAGGGCTGAGAGGACGGAAGCGATGACCGTCGACCCTTTGCACCTGATCCAGATCATGCTGGCGCAGGGAAGTGGTTGCAAGCAAAAGAGCTGTCTGTGTTTGCGGATGTGCATCGGCCCACCTTTCCTGCCGGGGAAGGTGGGCTTTTTGCATGCTTTCGTCCGGTGGGGCGGCATCAGCGGGGTGGCAGGAGAACAGCGCGTTTACCCAGGCTTCGCCGCTTGAGCAGGGCGGGGCGCAGTTCCATCGAGGAGAGGAAGAACCATGACGAATTGTTTGATTGTAGGCGGAGGCATCATCGGATTAAGTTTGGCTTACGAGCTGTCGCGGCGCGGGTTGTCCGTCACGGTGGCAGAGCAGGGGGCGTGGGGCGGCCAGGCGTCTTCCGCAGCGGCCGGCATGCTGGCTCCGCTCAAGGAATTTTCCCAGCCAGGCCCGCTGCTTGATTTGGGCATCGAGTCGCTTCGCCTCTACCCGGAATGGGCGGCGGAGCTGGAAGCAGAGGCGGGCAGAGATGTGCAGCTTTGCATCGACGGGCTGTTGACCGTGGCGTTGACGGAAGAGGAAGCGGAGCAGTTGCGCGCAAAGTTCACCTGGCAGCGGGAGAGCGGTTACGATGTCCGCTGGCTGACCGGAGCGGCCATCCGCGACGTTGAACCGCTGTTGACGGATCGGGCGATCGCGGCGATCCACTCGCCATCCGAAGGGCATGTCAACAACCGGATGCTGCTGCAGGCACTGGTGACGGCGTGCAAGCGGCGGGGCGTGACGCTGCTTTCCGGCTGCGTGGTGACGGGCTTCGTCGCGGAAGGAAGCCGGGTGGTGGGCGTCGAGACGACTGCGGGATCGCTCTTTGCCGACGAAACCATTATCGCCTCCGGGGCGTGGGCCGGCATCGCGATGGGCTGGCTGGGGCTGTCCATTCCCGTTCTCCCGGTGCGTGGACAGATCGCAGCGGTCGACTCGGCGGGGATTCCGCTGCAGACAGTGATTTTTGGCAGCACGGGCTATATCACGCCCAAACGGGACGGCAAAATCGTCCTCGGCGCTACGGAAGACGAGGCCGGCTTCCAGCGGGGGGTCACGCTGGAAGGCTTGACCGGCGTGCTGAACGGCGTGATGCCGTATGTGCCGGCGCTCTCATCGGCCCCGTTTTTGGAAGCATGGGCGGGACTGCGCCCGGCTACCGCCGACGGCAAACCATTGTTGGGGCCGGTGCCGGGATGGTCGGGATTGTCGCTCGCCGGCGGACACTTTCGCAACGGCATTCTGCTTTCTCCGATCACAGCCAAGCTGATGGCGGATTATCTGGAACAGGGACGGACAGAACGGCTGGAACCGTTTTTGCCCGAACGCTTTACGAGTGTCGTGTCACAAGGCCGCAAAATGGGCTAGACTTGCCTGGAAAAATAGACACCTCCCCACACGCAGGCGTATATCGTAATACAGAAACGACAAAAGGGGAGGAGTTTTCATGGAGTCGTCGCAAAAACAACTGTTTCAGGCTGAACCGGCGGCGGTCAGCATGTTAAAGGATATGCGTGAAACCGTGCAGGAGATTTGCAAGAAGCACGCGCGGCAAAAGGTACGGATCGAAGCGATGGACGGCCGCGTGTACGAGGGCAAAATTCTCGATGTTGACGATTTCCACGTCTACGTGGAAATTGAGGAAAACGATGAGGGGCCGGCCGATGTTATGGGAGCTGTGGAGCCGGTCTCCAGCCGGTATCCGCAAAAATCACGACCGCAAGACGGATGTCCGCCTCGGGAGAGTGCCGTCAGTCCATACGGTACGACAGGTCCCAACGTCAGTCCGTACGGGATGGTAAGTCCCTACGAGATGGGGCCCGGCGTCAGTCCGTACGGGATGGTGAGTCCCTACGAGGTGGGGCCGAATGTCAGTCCATATGGGATGGTAAGCCCATACGAGATGGGGCCTGACGTCAGTCCGTACGGGATGGTAAGTCCCTACGAGGTGGGGCCCAACGTCAGTCCGTACGGGATGGTAAGTCCCTACGAGACCGGCCCCGCTGAGAGTCCGTACGGGATGGTGAGTCCCTTTGAGTCAGCCGGTCCGTCCGGCAAATCTGAGGGAGTGGTGAGCCCCTACGAGCAAACCGCACCGTTTGAACAACCTGCCGAAATGGTAAGTCCGTACGAAGCGGTCAGTCCCTACGAAACCGCTGGACCCCAGGGCAACGTCACGCTGCAAAACAACATCAATTTGTACGGCAACCCGTATTCCCAGGTAAGCCCGTATACTGATTTCAGTCCATACCCATACCCCAGCTATCCATACTTCTACCCTGTTCCGTTCGGCGTGTTCAGAGTGCCTGTTCACAAGAAGAAAAAGCGCCGTTGCCGCCGCAAGGTGATTCCTCTGGCGCTGTTTACCCTGCTGTCGATTTCCCTCATTTGACCATAACACCAGCACGAAGCCTCTGCCGGGCTGTATCCGGCGGGAGGCTTTTTCCATTTTCACCGATGTTTGAGTACAACCGCGCCGTTTGTCGCACACTACCGGGTAGAATCCGAAAAAGGCAGGGATGGAGATGCAACCGATTGAAAGCAGTTTGGCGGGTACGAGAGGCACGTTTGGATTCTTTCGCGAATCGCTCGAACCGGACGGCTTTACCCTGGCCAACTGGGATTACCACCGGGGGTATTTTGACCGCAAGCTGGACGATCAGGGGATGGTGTATCTGCGGCTGCCGGTGACGGTCATGGAAGGGGAACTGGACAGCCCGGACGCCTGGTTGGAACTGGGGACGCCGTTTGTGCTGAAACACGTCTACCAGACCGGTGTGGAGGAAGACATCGGATATTACTCGCCTGTCGCCTCGGCTGCCATGAACCAGTTTCAGGAGCCGGTGGACAAGGACGCACCTGTGGAACAGGTCTGGATGCGCAAGGCGGAGGCGATTGTCCGGGAGTTGGAAAAACGGTTTGCCTAGCATTAACGGGCCCAGAATAGGGCCCGTTTTTTGCGAATAACACCGGATTGCAATTCCTGATTCTGCCATCTGGCACTGCGCTGACCTGCCGTGTGCCTGCTATGGCGGTGGATTTCGCGGTAGTGTAGAATGGTAGCAACAGGAATGGAATCACAGGGAGTGGAAAACGATGGCCTGGTACTACCCGCTGCTCAAACTGTATTGGCGTATCCGCAGGCCGCTGACGCTGGGTGTCCGGCTGATTGTCACGGACGATGAAAAAGGCGTGCTGCTGGTGCGCCACACGTATGTGAGCGGATGGTATTTGCCGGGCGGAGGAGTGAAAAAGGGAGAGACGTTTTTGGAGGCGGCCCGGCGTGAGCTGTGGGAAGAGTGCGGCATAGAGGCGAGCGAGATGAGGATCTGCCACCTCTACTACAGCGAGCGGGAAGGGAAGCGGGATCACATCGCGCTGTTCCACGTCACCCGGTACCGCCAGCATGAACGGCCAAAGTCTGACCCGGAAGTGGCGGATATGCGCTTTTTTGCTTGGTCAGAATTGCCGGAGCAGTTGTCGCCTGCGACGAGGCGGCGGCTGGAGGAGTTTCGCTCCGGCCGTTTTGCGGCGGAGCGCTGGTAGCCCGCGTCGGCATCCCGGCCACCGGAGTGTTCCTGTAACATTGTGAATAGCAGGCATGTATGTGCGTAAAGTGAGGGTAGACCACCATGAAAATTGCCACCGTACTGCGGAATGACGACTACTCCCGGGAGGTAGAACGGGAGCTGAAGGAAAAACTGCTGGGCGAGGACAGCCCGTACTGCTTTGTCCGGGAAGAGGGCGAGACGCCTGATCTCGTGCTCTCCATCGGCGGGGACGGAACGCTGTTGGAAGCGGTGCATCAATACGGCTTTGAACCGACATACGTCGGCATCCACACCGGCCATTTGGGCTTTTACGCGGACTGGCGGCCAAACGAGCTGGATGCGTTCGTACAGGCTCTCAAAGAGCAGACGAAGCCGTTTGTCGCCGAATACCCCACCGTTTCGTGCCGCATTCTGACCCGCGACGGCCGCATCATTCACAAATGGGCGCTCAACGAACTGGTGATCCGCAATGCGTCCCTGTCCACGCTGGTGGCCTGTGTGTACATAAACGGTGACGAGTTTGAGACGTTTCGCGGAGACGGCCTGATCGTCTCTTCCCCGTCTGGAAGCACGGCGTACAACAAAGCGGTGAACGGAGCGCTCGTCCATCCTTCCATCGAAGCGATTCAGCTCTCGGAGATCGCATCGATCAACAATCAGGCCTACCGGACGATCAACAGCTCGCTGGTGCTGCCCAAGCACCACGAGGTCGAACTGATCGTGATGAATCCACAGATCATGATCGGGTTGGACCGGGAGCAGGCAGTCTGGCAGGACGTGTGCTCCATCACCTGCCGCGTCGGCGTGGACAAAGTGAAGTTTGCCCGCTACAAGCGGCTCACGTTTTGGAGCCGGGTGCGCAATTCGTTCATTACGGGATAGAGAAACGCTGGAAAACAGGCGGAGGAGGCGGCTGGGATGAAAAAAGCGGGGACGCTTGCGGCGATTTTTCGTCATCCCGTCAAGGCTATGGGCGGCGAGCGGCTGACGACGTGCCGCGTGGACGCATTTGGCGTGTACGGCGACCGGGGCTATTACTTCCGGGACAGGAACGGCAAGTATCTCAGTGCGGATGCAGTTCCGGGCGTCTTGGGCTTCACCGCCCGGCTGGCAGCGGAGAGCGGCGAGGACGCCTATCCGGAGGTGCGCGTGACCGCGCCGGACGGTACCGTGTACGGCTGGGAGGAGACGCTGTTCGCCAGGGTGGCTGAGACGACGGGACGGCCGGTGACTGCTGTGCGCAGCACACCGCGTGAAGGCGGAGAAAACTGGGAAGATCACATCCTGCTGGTGACCGATGCCTCGCTGCGGGAGATCGCCCGCCTGATTGGCCGGGAGAGTCTGGACCCTCGCCGCTTTCGGGCCAATTTTGTAGTCGTGCTGGATGAGGACACGCCGTTTGCCGAGGATGCCTGGCTGGGCAGGCGGCTGCGCATCAATGACGTGGAACTGCAGGTGAACAAGCCTTGCGAACGCTGCATCTCCATCAACATCGACCCGGATACGCTGGAGCTGCATCCGGCTGTGCTGAAAACGGTGGTAAAGCGGCACCGCAACCACTTCGGCGTGTACGCGTCCGTCGTCACCCAGGGGCGGGTGTCGGAAGGCGACGAGGTATTTGTGGAAGAACCATGACGAAAGGCTGTCCGACAAGACTGACGGACAGCCTTTTTATCTGAGTTCCTCGTAGATCTCCCCCAAATCGGTATATCCCTGCTCAATCGCCTTTCTCAGGTAGATCCCCCAGAGCGAGGCGGCGGCGACGGCATCGCAGTAGGCGTGGTGACGGCGGGAGATGTGAATGCCGTGGGCGGCGCACAGGGCGTCCAGCGAGCTGTTGCCGATCACCTCGCCCGACACGCGGACCAACAGCATGGTGTCCAGCAGCCGATGCGTAAACCGCCGGCGGCCATGTTTCCATAACGCCGCCCGAAAAAACTGCCGCTCGTGGCGGGAGTGGTGGGCGACCAGCGGCCGGTCGCCGACAAACTGGAAAAAGCGCTGGAGCGCGGCAGCCGGATCGGGCGCGGTGCGAACCATCTCGTCGCGTATCCCGGTAAGGGAGGCGATGTGGGGAGGAATCGGCCGGCCGGGGTCGACCAGGCTGTAAAACGATTCTCCCAAAAGCAGTTGGTCTCCTCGCATCGCCACGGCACCGATAGAGAGGATGGTGTCACCGCGGTCAGGGGAAAAGCCAGTCGTCTCCAGATCGACGACGACCACTTCCAAATCGGCGAGCGGCAGCCGGCCCTCCGCTTCCTTTCGTTCGCGCCGCAGCGAGCGGAGAAAGGCGATTAGCCCCGGATTGCCAAGGTTCCGGTCCGCTGACGGCATTCGAGCTGTCTCAGCGGACCGGCTCATGTGCCGCAAGCGTTCCCACAGGTCTCTGGTGTGCATGCCGGCACCTCCCTACTCCGGGTACGCGGCCAGCATTTTTTTTGTCCATTTCTGCAGCCGCAGCGCCAGCTTCATTGCCTCGCGCAGCATTGAGAGCGTATCTGACGACAGTTCCGACAGTTTGACGTAGCTGTTGCTGGCGTAGGTGCCGTCCCGCCAGTGCAGCGGAGCGATCAGCCTAAGGCCCAGCAGCAGCCGGAAGTGGTGCTCCACCTCCCGGCAGAACGCCACCGGCCAGATGCCTGCTTCCCGCAGGGCAGCCAGCCGCTCCAGCGTGGAGGCGGCGTGAATGTCGTGAGCCAGGGCGAAGTGGCGGACGACGTTGACGATCGGCAGATACACGCCGTATTTTAGGTTAATCGCGCCCTGGTAGCGGCCGGTGATGTCCGGAGCGATCCGGCCCAGCCACGTGAGCGGAATCCGGTGGAAGCGGGTGTTGCTCACAAGCCTGCCAATCAGAATCGGGTTGTGGGTGAGCAGCCTCCGGTACTGCTTAATCAGTGGGGCGACCACATCCGGCTCCCCCCAGAGGATGCGGGCGTCGCCCACCAACAGGAGATAGCGGGCGTGCTCCCACACCGGATCGGCAGCCCAGGCGGCGAGGCGCTCCATCCATTGGTCCGTGCTGCCGCGCCAGCGGGCTGACACGCAGGTGACGTTGCCCCGGCAGGGCGGATAGCCTACTTGTTCCAAGCCCTGCACGATGGCAGCCCCCAGCAGGTGAAAGTAGTTTTCCACACGCTCCATCTCCCGTTTGTCCATGCCGTCCGGAATCCGGTAGACAAGTCCGTTGTCCTGATCGCTGATGACGGCCTGCTCGCTTCGCCCGCCGCTGCCAAACTGGAGAAAGGCGAACGGGACGGGCGGCGTGCCTACGCCCATTTTCGCCAGGTGGCGCACGGCGAGCAGCACGCCCTGGCGGATCACCTTGTCGTGGATCAGATTGACAGTCACGGCGTACGGTGCCATTTCCCCAGCCCGATTCATCCCTTCCAACCGGTACAGGTCCAAGAGCTCCCGGCGCAGGGAGAGCAGTTCCTGAAACGAACCGGTGTCCGCGATGCGGTGACAATCCTCAAGTGAGAGAATGAGTGGATCGCCTTTGTGGGGCGGAAACGTAAGGGCGTTCCGATTGCAGCAGTTCGGGATATCCGTATCCCCCGTGTTCGCTAAGGTCAAGGCCCATCACCTCTTCTTCTTCGGTTACGCGAAGTCCCATCGTTTTCTTCATGATGGCGAGAATGACGTACGAAGCGACAAGCACATACACCAGCGCGGCAAATACACCCAACGCCTGAACGCCCAGTTGGTGGAAGCCGCCGCCGTAGAACAGGCCCGGCATCCCGACGCCCACTTTTTCGACCAGGGCGGGAGCGGCAAAAAAGCCGTTGGACAGCGTTCCCCAGATGCCGGCGATGCCGTGGACGGAGAAGGCGTAGATTGGATCGTCAATGCCCATCCGATCAAACCAGATGGCAGTATAGAATGTAAGAATACCTGCCACGGACCCGATGACAATCGCAGCCCACGGTTCCACAAACGCGCAGGAAGCGGTGATTGCCACCAGGGCGGCCAGCACGCCGTTCAGCATGCTCGGGATGTCTGCTTTCCCCGTGACAGCCCACGCGATGCCCAGAGCGGCAACCGCACCGGACGCGGCCGCGAGGTTGGTCGTCAGCGCTACATGGCCAAAGAGGCCGGAGACGGAGCCAAATGCAGACCCCGCGTTGAAGCCAAACCAGCCAATCCACAAGATGATGACCCCCAGCGTGGTGTAGACCTGATTGTGACCGGGTATGAAGTTGGAACTGCCGTCTTTGTTGTACTTGCCGAGGCGCGGCTTGAGCAGGATGGTGGCGACGAGAGCGGCGGTTGCTCCGGTCAGGTGGACGACCGTCGATCCGGCAAAATCCTGTTTGCCGTGTTCCGCCAGCCATCCGCCCCCCCAGATCCAATGGCCGACAACCGGATAAATTAAGATCGTATACAATATTCCGAAAACGACGTAGACAGAAAGTTTGGCGCGCTCGGCGAAGCCGCCCCAGGCGATGGAGAGGGAGACGCCGGCAAAAGCCAGTTGAAACAGGAACTTGATCCCGACCGGAATGTTGGCGAAGGAAAGGGATTCGTAGGCCGCAGCCGCCTGTTCCTCCGTTCCGTTGAAGAAAAAGCCGGTCAGTCCGATGAACGAATTGCCGTTGCCAAACGTCAGGCCGAAGCCCAGGGCCCAAAACGCCAAGGTGCAGATTCCAAACGTCAGGACCGTCTTGCCGGCGATGTGTCCGGCGTTTTTCATGCGCGTCGACCCAGCCTCCAACAGCGCGAATCCGGCCTGCATGAAGATCACCAAAATGGCGGAGACCATCACCCAGGTGGCATCCACTGCGGAAGCGAGAAGAGGCAGTGTCGGTTCCATGTAATCCACTCCTTTTTTGTGTCAGATAATCTGACATGTTAATTTTTTATGTTAGATTATATGACGTGAGATGGTGGAATGCAATCATTTTTTCGCAAGGCTCGTACATCTCTGCAAAGAAATGAAATGATGACAATCACTGCACCATCCGGGACGAACATGTCGGTGTCGGGTTAAGGTACACGTCAAGATGGAATCCGCAATGATACAATAAAACAAAATATGGGAATCCCTGGGGGGGAGCATCTGATGGGAACCAATCTGTATCTTGTGCGGCACGCCCATTCCGTTTATACGCCGGATGAAAGAAACCGGCCATTGTCCGAGCGCGGCTGCCTGGACGCGAAAAAAGTAACCGAATTGCTCAAGCGGAAAAACGTCGATCATGTCATATCAAGTCCGTACAGACGAGCGATTCAAACCGTCGAAGGCATAGCCCATTCCATTGGGAAAGCGGTGGAGATCGAGGAAGGGTTCAAGGAAAGAATCTTGTCTGATAAACCCGTGGAGGATTTTCAATACGCTGTCGCACGGGTGTGGGAAGACGAGCATTTTTCATGGGAAGGCGGGGAGTCGAATGCCGCTGCCCAAAAACGGGGAATCAAAGCAATCGAGCAGGTTTTAACCAGGTTTTCCGGAAAGAACGTCGTCATCGGCACCCATGGCAATTTGATGGCATTAATCATGAATGTGTTTGACAAACGGTACGATTATCATTTCTGGCAACAACTTTCCATGCCCGATATCTACCGATTGTCATTTGACGGCACAGAATTGCGGGAGGTCAGCAGGGTGTGGGAAGGCTGACAAACCGGGTAACTGCGGGAAGCGATTCGCTCCCTCGGTACCAAAACAGCCGCCTTGTATAAGACGGCTGTTTGAGAGACAAGCGGTCCTTACATGGGCCGGGGCTCGGGCTGCTCCTTCTGCTTGCGCTGCTGCGAAGTTCCCTGGTTGTCTTCCGTGTGCGTGTCGTCAGCGATTGTGCTGCTCGTCAGGCCGGTGACAGCCAAGCCTTTCTGGTTCAAATTTTTGGCGCTTTTCCACTGTGCCATGGTGCACGCTCCTTTCCCCCTGGTTCACCTCTAGCTTCCCCCGGCAGGCGTCTGTGTTACGCAGCCAGATGTTCCCGGCGGTCTATTTCCGGCCGCTTTTGGAACGGGTATACTAAACGTATCACCTCGCTGGAAAAGGAGGCGTGGCCGCGTGGAAGAACGTGTCATTATTGTCGAGGGAAAAACGGACAGGGAGCGGCTTCTGCAGGTTTTGGCCGAACCGGTATTGATTTACTGCACATACGGGTCGTACAGCGCGGACAAGGCGGGGCGGCTTGCGGAAAAACTGGAGACGGCCGACGAGGTGTACGTGTTTACGGATGAGGACCACAGCGGAAAAAAATTGCGCAGGCAGCTATCGGACGATTTTCCCCACGCCCAGCATTTGCATACAAGGCGGATGTTTGCCCAGGTGGCCAACACACCGTTGGATGTGCTGGCCGAAATTCTGGAGCGGGCGGGCTTTCAGGTGCAGGACCGACAGAGGGACCCGGAAGTTTGGCCGGACGGGGATAAGAAGCGGCCGCAGGGGCAATAACAACAGTATCTGCACAAGTGGGAGGTGTCTGTTGGTTGCGCAGTCTGGTCGCCTTTATCAACCGGATGAACATCGGGATCTGGCTGTTGGGCATTTTTGTCGCTCACGTCCTGCTCTACCTGTTATTGGGGACCGCCACCTGGCTGGCCACATCGCTCCTGGCTACGGCGTTTTACGGCCTCGTGCTGCTGGTGGCCAAACTGGTGGCCAGCCGGTACGGAGACAAGGAGCACATAAAGTGAAAGAGCCGGCGGCAGCGCCGGCTTATTGTTTGGCTATCCGCCGAAATACTGCATGCCGAGGATGATAATGCCCAGGACCCAGACATAAACGGCAAAGCCTTTCATCGAGCCGGTGCTGATGATCTTCAGCATCCAGCGTATGGCCACGTATCCGGCGATGGCGGCACACATCGTACCCACCAGCATCGGAATCATCGCGGCCGTTTCCACCGGTTGCCTGACCAGCTTGAGCGTCTGCAGTCCGGTTGCTCCCAGAATGGCCGGAAGCGACAGCAAAAAAGAAAAGCGAGCTGCATCGGCGCGATTGATGCCGCGCATAAGCGAACCGGCAATTGTCAGGCCGGAGCGGGAGATGGCGGGCAGGATGGCGGCGCCTTGCAGCGTACCGATGATCAGGGCGTCTGTGTAGTTGATCTCGTCGAACTTCCGCGTCCCCCTGCGCATTGATTCCACTCCCCAGATAATCACGCCGGTGGCGAGAAACTCCCACCCGATCGTCACACCGGTCCGGGAAATCTCCTCAAAATAGTCTTCAAATGTCAGGCCGATGACGGCAGTGGGAATGGTGCCGACGACCAGCAGGCGGGCCAGTTTGCCGGTCGGGTTAATCAGGACGTGACGAATCTCCGGCCAAAACACAATGACGACGGCGATCAGCGTCCCAAAGTGAAGCATCGTGTCAAAGAGCAGGCCGGCTTCCTGCAGACCGAACAGCTTGCGGAACAGCACCAGATGACCGGTGCTGGAAATCGGCAGGAACTCCGTCAACCCCTGAACAATGCCGAGAATGATATGTTCCAGAAGCACAAGCATCACGAGTCGCTCCCATCTATTTAGACTGGAAATAACTGCTGGTAATTACGACAGTCGTCATCAGTTGGTTACACATCAAAACAGGTACAACCGGTACAATCCATACATATTGCAACCGTCGGCCGGACTTGCCTGATTAGCCGAATTTTCTGCGGGATGGGCAAAAAGGTGTGGAATGGATTGCCGCCGGTTGGGTATAGTTAGGATGCAAACAGGAGAGAGAGGAAAGGACGCAAATGAACAAGAGGCACAACAAAAACCGGGTGCACACCGCTCTGACCCACCTCCAGGCGGGCATGACCGTGACGATGACGGTGGCGCGGCAGACGGATTTCGGCTATTTTCTTCACGAGGGAGAGGCGGAGGTGTTTCTCCACCGGAGCGAAGCAGACGGTCCGCTCCGGGTCGGTGAAGAGGTGGACGTCTTTCTCTACCACGACCATGAAAATCGATTGGCGGCTACCATGCAGATGCCCTATGTATCGTGGGGCGAGTACGGCTGGCTGGAAGTGGTGGATGTGTCCCCGCGCCTGGGCGTATTTTTGGATAACGGCATCAAGAAGCACCTGCTGCTGTTCGTGGACGATCTCCCCAAGATGCGGCAGGAATGGCCTCGCGCGGGGGACCGCCTGCTGGTAACGCTGAAGCGGGACAAGCAGGGACGTCTGTTGGCCAGGCCGGTGTCGGAGGAGGAAATCAGCCGGATTGCCGTCCCGGCCGACAACGACATGCACAACAAGTGGGTAGAAGGCACGGTCTACAAAGTGATCCAGGAGGGAGCGTTCCTGTTTACGGACGACGAGCATGTGCTGTTCGTCCACCGCGACGAGATGACGGAACCGCTTCGCCTGGGGCAGTCGGTCCGCTGCCGAGTGAGCTACGTGCGCGCAGACGGCCGGTTGAACGGCTCGATGCATGCGCGCAAGGAAGTCCGGTACGCAGAAGACGCGGACAAGCTTCTCCACTACCTGATCGACCGGGGCGGGGCGATGCCGTACACGGACGACACCCCGGCCGACATCATCCGGGAGAAGTTCGCGATGAGCAAGTCAGCCTTCAAGCGGGCCCTGGGCAAGCTGATGAAGGAGCAAAAGGTGGAGCAGGACGAAGGCTGGACAAGATTGATTCGCAAGTAAAAAGACGGGTCCCTAAACAGGGGCCCGTCAGTGTGTAGACGAAGTCCGTGGTGCATGGGGTGATGGGGGCGACTCGCTTGGCCCAGGACATTTCATAAAAGTCATACCCCCCCCGGAAAAATTCATTAATGGAATAGATTACAAATTTTGATATTTTAATAGTGACCACGAGAGGAGGAGGTTGGCAATGAAAAGCAACTGGTTTCAAATATGGGTAGGAATTTTACTTTCGATACTTACAGTGGCGGTTGTTTACGGAATTGTTTCGATTGCAGAGACTGCAAAAGAGACGTCAAGAGAAATCATCTATCATCTTCAGACGAAACCGCAGTTATCAGAGCCGCTCTTCGCTCAGGATGGGGCGTTGTCCAGCGGTGATGCTGTCATGATGCATTCCACTTCGGCGAATGGCGACAAGTTTTTATGGATATACGACACCACGAGCAAAAAGATGGTTCTGTACCGATTTACACTCGACGGATCCGTTTATAAAAAAGGTGAAAAAATTCTTGAGCAAATGTTAGAGTAACAAGCTGTGTTTAACCGTTTTCAGCTTCCGATTTGGCCAAACCACCCCGTGAAACATGAAGGGAAATCCAAGACCCTTATTCACCCCATTGGACAATACTGATGCAGCGTGATAAAAAAATGTAGCTCTCCGACTTGGCCCGTCTGGGATAAGAGGAGAGCTATTCAACATCTATGTCCGCTCCAAACGTGCGGGTGAACGTGTAAAGGCAAGCGTGGAGCGATACTTGACCAGGGTTCTCAAACTCAAGGTAAATCAACAGAAAAGTGCGGTGGACCGCCCGTGCAACCGGAAGTTCCTCGGCTTTAGCTTTATTCCGGGAAAGGAAGCGCGGATACGTCTGCATCCCAAATCGATCACCCGGTTAAAAGGACGAATTCGCCAATTAACCAACCCACATCGAAGCATGGCCATGCAGGAGAGGATTCAAAAACTCAACCAATACCTCATGGGATGGATCGGGTATTTTGCGCTGGCCGAGGCGAAAACCCATCTTCTGCGAATAGAGGAATGGATTCGCCGAAGGCTCCGGCTCTGTCTATGGACGCAGTGGAAACGAGTTCGTACGAGGTACCGCGAACTTCGTTCGCTTGGATTTTCTCACAACAGAGCACTGGAAATCGCAAACACCCGAAAGGGGGCGTGGCGGACAACAAAATCCCCGCACATGCACAAAGCCCTTGGTATTGCCTACTGGCAACAACAAGGGCTGATGAGTTTGATACAGCGATATTTCACACTTCGTCAAGCTTGGTGAACCGCCGTATACCGGGTCGGTACGTACGGTGGTGTGAGAGGACGGGGGTTAGCCACCCCCTCCTACTCGATTAGACAAAATGTCCGTTGCGGGGAGAACACGTTTCCGTCATTCGCTCCGTGCTTTACCCACCGAACACAAGCTAATGCTCGCGTTCGGCGGGGCCCGTGCTCGCCCAGCGGGGAAGCACAAACTGCACGCTCCTCATCGATTTGCGGGGGAGCGCCAAAGCCGCATCACTACGCGGCCCATTCAGAGGTGGCGCTCCTTTTTTCCGCAAATCGCTGCTCCGCTCGGTAGGGCTCACAAGTCGCTCTGTCTGGAAACGTGATTCTCCTTCGGCACAATCGGTTTGTCTTCAGTCTGGACGGGTCCCTGGAGAGGGGACCCGTTTTCCATGTCGGGTGTAAATTGTGGTGGTTCTGCAAACAGGATGATCCCGCGAAACGCGCCTGTAGATGGAGAAAGACAGGCATCACACACTTATGATGAAACGAAAGTGGTCTTGTGTCCGTCAAAAATTGTAAATAGTATCGCACTAAAGGATGCACCTGGAACCTAAATGAATGTCTCTCATTCCACAAGCTGTACATTCCGCTTTTGTTCCCTGTCCCGGAAACATTTCGCGAACACATTTTTCAGAATCCCCTTTGCATCAAAGAAATACATATCGAATCGTTGCTTTGTTGCTCCAGAAATTGGTACATCAAGTTCCATTGGAGGATGTGTACAGACGGCAACGGTGTCGTAAGCAAATTACAAATTTTTGGTTATTTTGAAAATATAGGATTCACACACTCATCATGGATGTGATAACCTTTTATATGTAAATTTTGTAAAAATACTGGAAGGGTTTATGTGAAAAAAATGAAGATGATGATGTTGGCCATAAGTCTAACCAGTGTCGTAGCTACTTCAGCATATGCGGCCAATATTTATTTTGAACAGGGAACAGGAGTTAGTATCTCATACGACAGTGATAATACACAATGGAGAAGTGATGCAGTTACCATTGGTTCGTATGGGACAAAGTATGCTAGAGCCTATACAGAAATATGGGGGGCGGTAAAAAGCGAGGATACAAAGAAAGCAAGAAAGAATCAGGGACAACAGCTTATGCTAGTGCATACTGCCCAATTGGATTGGATGACACTTATGCCACATCGAATCATAGAATTTGGTGGTCTTCTAGTGACGCTGATTCAATTACTACGTCGGATCGAACAGAACTTTAGTTAGGCAAATTTCGTGAAATCACTTAGAAAAGAGGAGGTTTTTTCGTTGAAAAAGCGCATGGTACTTTTACCTTCACTGCTCACAGTGGCAATACTAACAGGTGTCGGAATTGGAATTGCACCCTACTATGTTGAAGCGCAAAAGAAGGAAAGCAAAAAAATCAAACATGAAGACAAAATAAAGAATCATCGATCAGAGAAGACAAACAAGTTGCTGGAAAAGACATGGAATACCGCAATGAAAAAATTCAACATCGATACAAATGGCTTGGAGCAGGTAGATTATGCGGACAACCATCATATTTGGGACAAACTTGATACGCGCGAACAGGTCAGCTACACGGAAGCATTGCATCAAGCAATGTCTCACCATAAGATTGGCGACTATGAGCCTCTTTTGTTAGTCGATAAGGATGTAACCCAAACAACGATCCTTTTCCAACGTGGGGACGACAAAACATCAGTGAAAATAGAATTGAAGTCCAAGACTGGCGACAACGGTAAGGAATGGTTTGTTGACGGCCAACCGGAAGAAAAGTAGTCAAAAAGGGAAACGAAGTCTCACCCCATTGGACAATACTGATGCAGCGTCATGAAAAAATGTAGCTCTCCGACTTGGCCCGTCTGGGATAAGAGGAGAGCTATTTTTTTGACTGCTTCGCGTAAAAAAGAAACAGGCTGTCGAAATGGCATCGACAGCCTGCAGTTTTATGAAACCATTAGCACCTGGCTTAGGAAGCGATCTGAATCTGCTGATTTTCCTTGCGCCCCCTGAAGTAGGAGAGACCAAACACGAGCGCCAGCAGGGCGAAACCTGACAAGTCGGTGGCAAGTCCGGGCATTACGGCCAAAACGCCGCCTGCGACAGCCAGGAGACGCTCCAGCGGATTCAGCTTCGACATCCAGAAGCCGATCAGACCGGCGCCAACGCCAATCATGCCGAGCGTGGAGGTGATCAACACCCACACCGATTCCCAAAACGTGGTGTCGATCAACAGCAGCTGCGGCGACAGGACGAAGATGTAGGGCGCCATAAAGGCTGCGATGGACAGCCTCGTCGATTCCACGCCAGTCTGGATCGGTTTTGATTTGGCGATACCGGCCGCAGCGAACGCCGCCAACGCAACTGGCGGGGTAATGTCGGCAATAATCCCGAAGTAGAAGGTGAACATGTGCGCGGCGATGTCCGGCACGCCCATCTGGATGAGGGCGGGAGCGGCAATCGTCGATGTAATGATGTAGTTGGCCGTGGTCGGTGTGCCCATCCCCAGGATCAGCGACGCGATCATGGTGAAGAACAGGGTGAGCAGCAGAATGCCGCCCGCCAGGTCGATCAAGCCGTTGGCCAGTTTCAGCCCGATACCGGTCAGCGTGACCATCCCGACAATAATGCCGGCACAAGCCGTTGCCGCCACCACACCCAGAGCGGTGCGGGCGCCGGAAGCGAACGCTTCCAGAATGTCCGCAAGCGACAAGCGCGTCTCTTTGCGGAATGCGCTGACCACGATTGTGGACGCGATTCCGATGATGGCGGAACGCTCGGCAGAGACGCCCATCATCAGTACGACGATGATCACCAGAATCGGCAGCAGCAGATACAGTTTCTTCAGCACCTCTTTTTTGTTCGGCAGCTCTTCCGGGGTCAGACCGCGCAGCCCGAGGCGCTTGGCTTCAAAGTGCGTCATGATCCAAATGCCGGTGAAGAACAGAATTGCCGGCAGCGCAGCCGATTTGGCGATCTCCATGTACGGAACGTTGATGAACTCCGCCATCAGGAAGGCGGCGGCGCCCATGATCGGCGGCATGATCTGACCGCCGGTGGAGGATGACGCTTCGACGGCGGCGGCAAACTCGGAGCGGTAGCCCAGGCGTTTCATCATCGGAATGGTGAAGGCGCCGGACGTCACCACGTTGGCGACGGAGCTTCCGCTGATCGTTCCCTGCAAGGCGCTGGAGAAGACGGCCACCTTTGCCGGTCCGCCGATGCGGCGCCCGGCGATGACGAGCGCCAGATCGTTAAAGTATTCGCCTACGCCGGTCTTTTCCAGGAAGGCGCCAAACAGGATGAAGAGAAAGATGAACGTGGACGACACCCCGAGCGGCGTGCCGAGAATCCCTTCCAGCGTGTAGAAGGAATGACCGATAATCCGGCTGACGTCATTGCCGCGGTGCTCCAAAAAGCCGGGCATGTACGGCCCGAAGTAGGTGTACAGCAAAAAGAAAGCGGCGATGATGGTGATGGGCAGGCCCACGACACGGCGTGCGGCCTCCAGCACCAGGAGGATGGCCGCGCCTCCGATTACCATGTCAAACGTGGTGTAGTTCCCGGTGCGCAACACCAGCCCGTCGTAGTCGAAAACCCAGTACAGCGACACCAGAACGGCGACGATGGACAGGATGATGTTGACGATTCCCACCTTGCCGTCAGCTTGCCCTTTCGAACGTCCGGCGTAGAGCAGATAGACCAGCCCCAGGCCAAACGCCAGGTGGATGGGGCGGTGAATTTGCGGCGGCAGCGTCAGGAAGAGCGTGCTGACCAGTTGGTAGACGGAAAACAGAACCAGCAGGACAAAGGTGACCCATTTCATCGGCCCGGACAGCTGACGCACGGCGGATTCCTTGTCGTACTGAGCAATCAATCGTTCCATTTCCTGTTGACTCATCTGTTGCGTGCTCATCTAGTACCCTCCAATCGCTTGCAAAATGGAGCGCTTCTCCACCCGGATCGTTACCGCCGCGCCGGGATTGTCCACGTCGGCGAGCGGAATTTCCCGTCCGGAAAAAAGCAGTGTATGATTAGCCCTTACCTGTCCGATGAACAGATGGAGGGCGGGGTAGGCGCGGTGCATGTTGACGATGCGAAACAAACCATTTTCGCTGATCAGTTGTTCATCGTCAGCCAGTTGGGTTTCCATGCCGATCCCGTAATCCTGAAAGGTCAATTCGGATAAAATGATCTGCCCGTTTTGGACGCGGTACGTCTCCACGACGGGCGTGCGGTTGATGGAATGAGTCCAGCGTATGGCAAATGTGCCGTCGTCGGCGATTTGGCTGCTCCACACCAGCCGGTTCGTCTCCGTGTCGCGGATGACCAGAGCGGGGAAAATGGGGATGAGAGTCGCCAGAATCACAGCGGTCAATAAAAGGAAGGAGAAAAGGCGGAACGACGTCCGCCCTTTCCCGGTTCCTACCTGGTTGTGCAGAAACATGGGGTCTTACTGTACGCCTTTTTCGTCAAAGAACTTTTTCGCGCCCGGGTGTACCGGCAGGCTGACGCCTTTCAGCGCGTCCTCAATCTTGATTTCTTTTGCCTTGGCATGTCCCAGTTTGTCCGTGTTCTCAAAGATCGCCTTGGTCACCTTGTACACCAGGTCTTCACTTAAGTCAGAGCGGACGATGAGCATCGACTTGACGGAGACGGTGTTGACTTCTTCCGGTACGGTCTGGTAGGTGTTGGCCGGGATTGTCGTTTTTACGTAGAACGGATACTTCTGGATCAGTGCGTCAATCTTGTCATCGTCAACCGGAATGATCGTCACGCCTGTCGTGGCGGCCAGTTCGGTAATGGCTGCAGTCGGTGTGCCGGCCGTCTGGAACGCGGCGTCCAATTGGCCGTCCTGAATGGCTCGCGCAGAGTCGGCAAAGGAGAGGCGCTGCAGCTTCAGATCGTCAAAAGTCAGGCCGTACACCTCGAGGATTTGCTGGGCGTTCATTTCCGTTCCGCTGCCCGGAGAGCCGACGGAGACGCGCTTGCCTTTCAGGTCAGCGACACTTTTAATGTTGCTGTCTTTGGCGACGACGATCTGAATGGTCTCGTTGTAGAGGGCGCCCAACGCCTGGAACTTGTCGATTTTGCCGTCCTGCTGGAACATGTTGGTGCCTTGGCTTGCGTATTCGGCGATGTCGTTTTGGATAAAAGCAATATCTGCTTGATTGTCGCGGATGAGACGGACGTTTTCTGCCGAAGCGCCGGTTGCAGTCGCTGTGGCCGTTACCCCGGTGTTTTTCTTGATGAGATCGGCCATGCCCCCGCCAAGCGGATAGTAGGTGCCGCCGGTACCGCCGGTTGCGATGATCAGTTGGCTCGGATCGCTGCTGCCACCGCCGGCATTGCCGTCCTGGCCCCCTTGCGCATTGTTCCCGCCGCCACATGCCGTCACGAGCGACATCGTGAGGAGCAGCGTCAGCGAGAGAAGCAGACTGCGTTTTTTCATGAAAATTCCCCCTTATGCAAATAGTCTTTCCATAACCTTATAGTACCCTTTTTTTGTCAGAATACAATCATTTTGCGGGATGAAAGGGACTATCTACCCACGAGTGTAAGCGCTTCCCTACAAAAAACTACAAAAATCTATGCAAAAGTTATAGTAAAATAAAATAATGTCGAAACCTTCTTGCAACGAAAGTGGAAAACCGATGAGAGAAAGCGTATACATTTTGATGCTGATGCTGATCGCCGTGCCAATCGCAGGCGAGTTGAAATTTCATCCGTTTCAGGACGATTTTCGTGTGAGTTTTGGCACGACTGCTTTTTTCTTTTTCCTGTTGTGGCTGCGCAAGGTTCCGGCGTATGTGAGTGGGGGGCTGACGGGCTGCCTGGTGGTGCTGTTTCGGGTTGCACTGGATTGGGCTGTGTCCGATCGGTTTGATCTGGTTTCCTCCATTCACATGCACCTGCCCGCCTTTTTCTTTTACGTGACGTATTCCTGTCTCTTCTCCCTGTTTCGTGTCAATGAATGGCACCACCGCCCGCTGTTGGTCGGCGGGCTGGCGACGCTGGCGGAGATTGGGGGCAATCTGGTGGAACTCTGGTTTCGCGCGTCGTCGTGGGAGGCGGTGCTTCAACTTTCGGTAATCTGGCCGGTGTCGGCGATTGCGCTGATTCGCAGCTTTTTCGTGCTCAGCTTTTTCAACGTGATCCAGCTCCGTCAGGCGAAGTGGATGGAGGAGCAGCAGCGCATCCGCAGCGAGCGCATGCTGATGCTGATCGCCAGCCTGTACGAGGAGTCGATTTATCTGAAAAAAACCTTGCAGCAGGTGGAGGAAATCACGCGGGAGTGTTACGATCTGTACCGCAAAATGAAGGACACCGCCCGCGACGAGAACGACGAGGCCTTCGCCCGGCAGGCGCTGCGCATCGCCGGGCAGGTGCACGAGGTGAAAAAGGACAACCAGCGGATTTACGCCGGTCTGTCCAAGCTGATTTCCGATGAAAACGCCAGGGACTACCTGCCGCTGGGAGAGCTGATCCGCATCATCGTCCGCGCCAACGAAAAGTATGCCCGCCTGCTGGGCAAGGACATTCGCTTCGAGGCTCGCGTGGATATGCCCCATTTATCCTGTCACATCTACACGACCTTGTCGTTGGTAAACAACCTCGTTGCCAACGCCGTGGAAGCGATCCGGGAGCGCGGCACGGTGGCCGTCTCCGCCACAATGGACGAGAGACAGGAGTGGCTGCGGTTATCGGTCAGCGACGACGGCCCGGGCATTGCTGTCAAAGACAAGGAACTGCTGTTCAAGCCCGGATTTACCACGAAGTACGACGTGTCGGGCCATCCGTCCACCGGAATTGGACTTTCGTATGTCAGGGAAGTGGTGGAAACCCTGCAGGGAAACATCGAGATTTGCGAAAACACAGACGGGTACGCCACTGTCTTTATCATTCGCCTGCCGGCGGCCCATCTCGTGCAGAAAGGATGATGACATGCGCTATTTTATTGTAGATGACGATCCGGCCATCCGTTCGATGCTGGCACATATCATCGAGGATGCAGATCTGGGGGAAGTGGCCGGTGAAGCGGAGGACGGTTCGCTGATAGACAAAAACTACCTGGAGTTGAAGGGAGTCGACATCCTGCTGATCGACCTGTTGATGCCGAACCGCGACGGGATTGAGACGGTTCGCCACTTGTCCGGCTTTTCCGGCCGCGTCGTGATGATTTCCCAGGTCGAATCCAAAGACATGATTGCGGAGGCGTACTCCCAGGGCATCGAATACTACATCACCAAGCCAATCAACCGACTGGAGGTGATCAGCGTCCTGCAAAAGGTGCGGGAGCGCATCCTGCTGCAGCGCTCCATCGAGGGCATCCAGCGATCGCTCAGTGTCTTGACCCAAGGCGCGGGCGGCGAGCGAAAAGAGCAGCCAGTGCCGGACAGGACGATCCGCACGGCGGGCAAATTCCTGCTGACGGAATTGGGGATGATCGGGGAAAGCGGCAGCAAGGATTTGCTGGACATGCTGGACTACCTCTACCGGATGGAAAAAGAAGAAGCCGGCGATTACAAGTTTCCCGCCCTGAAAGACATCTTTGCCAGCGTGGCTGCGGAGAAATTGGGCTGGCAGGCGGCGGCCGCCGACGTGCAAAAAGAGGTAAAGGCTGCGGAACAGCGGGTGCGCCGGGCAATCTATCAGGCGCTGACCCACCTCGCGTCACTCGGGTTGACCGACTACGCCCACCCGAAGTTTGAAAGCTACGCGACTACCTTTTTTGACTTTACCGAAGTGCGCAAACGGATGAAGGAGTTGGAGACCCATATCGAACCGGCTCCGTCGTCCATCCGGATCAACGCAAAAAAATTCATCCTGGTGCTGTATCTGGAGGCCAAACGGCTGATCGGATAGTTTGCTGTTCCCCGCATGGCGTTCTTTCCTCCGTCCATTCTTCCGTCCATGCCTGGTGGCAGAAGGTGTTCCCCTTCTTTTCGGAAGGTGTGAAGAAATTGGCACGCACGCGGCAACAATGAGGAGAAGAGAGGGTATTTGTGGTAAGATAGTGCTATGTGTATAAGGAGGGAATGACGTGAGGGAACTACGACATCCGTGGCAGCTGTTGTACAGGATCTACCGTCATGTTCGTCCTGTGCTGGAACGGGAGTTTGCCGCCTGGTACCGGCGGGCGCAGGCGATTCCGGACCCGGAACTCCGCAAGCAGGCGCTGTCCAGCATGGAGACCAAGAAATTCCACTGCGAGGGCGGGTCCGTCTACGCCGCTCAGGTGGTCCCTCACGTTGAGGTCGTCGTACCGCTCATCGTAGCCTACCAAACGATCAGCGATTACCTGGACAATCTCTGCGACCGCAGCACGTCGCTCGATCCCGAAGACTTCCGGCAGCTTCATCTGTCCATGCAGGACGCCTTGACACCCGGTGCTCCGCTGCAGGATTACTACCGGTTTCACAAGGAAAAGGACGACGGGGGTTTTTTGGCCGACCTCGTGCTGACCAGCCAGCGCCATGCCCGGCAGCTTCCCGGCTACAGCAAAATCATGCCGCGCGTGCTGGAACTGTCCCGCCTTTACAGCGACCTGCAGGTGTACAAGCACATCGCTCCCGATCAGCGGGAGAAACAACTGCTCGCCTGGTGGGACGGGCACAAGGAGCGGCACCGGGATCTGTACTGGCAGGAGTTTGCCGCCGTTACCGGATCGACCATCGGCATCTTTGCCCTGTTTTGCCTGGCGACAGAGCTGCACGTCCCGGACGAAGAGATCGAGGCGGTCACCGCGGCTTACTTTCCATGGGTGTGCGGGCTGCACATCCTGCTGGATTACCTGATCGATCTGGAAGAGGATCGCTTGGGCGGCGATCTCAATTTTGTCAGCTATTACGCCTCGGAGCAGGAAGCGACGGAGCGGATGCGGTACTTTATACAACAAGCAAAGGCAAGCGTCGACCACTTGCCCAATCCTGCGTTTCACCGTATGATCGTAGACGGCTTGGTCGCCTTTTACCTCGCCGATCGCAAGGTAAACCGGAGCCAGCCGCACATTTACACCATTGCCAGAGAGCTGTTGAAACAGGCCAAGGGGTTTACGTCCGTGCTGTTTTACGTGAACAGCCTGCTCGTTCGGCGTTGAGGCCATAGGGTCAGCGCATGTGTTTGCGCTTGTAGGTAAAGCCGAGTCCCATCAGGACGATCGCTCCGACGATTCCGACCACCACGCCGAGCCAACTGCGTTCACCGATGGCCACTCCTACTCCGATGAAGCACGCGGCCACGGCAAGTGCCAACGCCAATGTAATCCATTGATAACGACTCATGGGTTCTGTAACCTCCTATCTGTCAATGTTCCCATTATACCTCATTTTCCGTGAAAACGATCGCGTGAGTCTTTCCGGAAAAGCCGGCAAATTTTAGTGTGAAGTGGTGGAGACTGCAGATGGAATGCATCTTGCAAATTCGAAAAGGCAAGCAATTATTTGAAGGCAGCGTTATCTATGAAGAGGGCGACCTCATCGAGGCTGTCTTTCCCGACCAGGTGGACGTGACGGTGGGGGACCAACTGCCTTGTGTGCGAACCAGCGACTACGACACCATCAACAATTTTGAGGCGGTGGTGCTGGCAAAAGAACGCAATCGTCTCTTTCTGTTCCACTCGCCGACCGTCATGGAATTTCGCGAGCAGCGCCGTCGATATCCGCGGTTTGACATGGACGTCCAGGGATGGGTCCAGTATCAGTCCGTCGATTCCGCAGCGCCCAATGCCTTTTTCTATCAAAAGGTGAATCTCGTCAACCTGAGTCTGGGGGGATTGGCGATCCGCGCCAACAAGCCCGTTCCCGACGAACGGAAGCTGTGCTTCTACGTGGAGCTGTACGGCCGCAATCGCGCCGATGGCATCGTTCAGGCTGACCTGCAGGTGATCCACGAGCGTGTCGAGGGACCGCATTACTTCTACGGCTGCAAAATTGTCGGCATTGGCTCCAGATATTTTCACACGTTGCGCAAGTACCTGCTGCAGCGGCAGTTGGCAGAACGGAGGGTGGCTCAACCGGAATAGCGGAATGCAAATTGGTTCTGACAGGGAACCAATTTTTTTCTGTCTGCCTAAAAGAGAAGGTTAGGGGGCCGGCGCCCCTCATGGGAACGCCGGTCCGCTTGTCAACGGCTTTGACGAGACTTGCCATCTGCACCAAAGACATGCCGGAGCATGGTGTACCGGACAGCAGAGACGCTGCGGAACACGAAGGCAACGTGATCCTCGTGCGGCTCCAGATGGTAACGCGTAATGCCGTGGCTGGTCAACACCCGGATGAAGTGCACCGCGTCCTGGAGACGAACGGCAAAGTACAGATGCTTCGTCATGGCAATCACCTCCTTTCCGAGAGAGAGGTCATTACACATGCGGATACGGAAGGCCGTCAAAGCCGAATGTCCGGAAAACAAGTTGGTATTGGCGTGCGGGCAACTCCGGAAACACCAGGGCTACGTAGCCGTCTGGGATGCTGATGATGCGGTGTGTCTCTTCCAGCACAAACGGAATTCGCAGGCGGATCAATTTGCGCGTATAGCGGGGAAGACGACTTTTCCGCACCAAGTAGAAGCAGGAATGCACCATGAATCACGCTCCTTCCGAAAGGGAGCGTAGCAGAAAAGGCTGGAAAAAAGTATAAAAAGCCTGCGGGAGTTTTGTTCAGGAGGCGAAATGACCAAACTGACTGAGAAGATGGCTGTCGGAGGGATGAGATGAGGAAGTGGATGATGGCAGCTGCTGCGGCTATCGCCTTGACGGCTGCCGGCGGGTGTGAAGCAAATAACGCAGAACGGCAGGAAAGACCAGCTGTGGAACCGGTCGTCGCGGCGCCCCGTCCCACGGTGCTGGCGGATGAGGAGGTGCCGTATACGCCGGAGACGCTGGCAGACAACGTGAACGTGCCCTGGGCGCTGGACGTCGCCCCGGACGGGCGCATCTTTTTTACAGAACGGCCAGGGAGCGTGCGCGTGATCCAGCAGGGCAGGCTGCTTCCGGAACCGCTTATCACCTTTCCCGCGCCGTTCACGAGCGAAGGGGAAGGCGGTCTGTTGGGGCTGGCCGTCGATCCGGATTTTGCCGCCAACCACTGGCTGTACGTGTACCACACCTATCGCCAGGGAGACAGCACCTACAACCGTGTCGTGCGGCTGCGGGAGGAGAACAATCGGGCACGGGTGGACAAGGTGCTGATCGACGGGATTCCGGGGGACGTGATTCACAACGGCGGACGACTGAAAATCGGCCCGGACCGTCGGCTGTACATCACCACCGGCGATGCCCGCGTCCCGGAACGGGCACAGGACCTCTCCAGTCTGGCGGGGAAAATTCTGCGCCTCAACCTGGACGGTACGATACCGGCAGACAATCCGTTTCCGCAATCACCGGTGTACAGTTGGGGTCACCGCAATCCGCAGGGGATTGGCTGGAGTCCTTCCTCTGGCCGCATGTACAGTTCGGAGCACGGCCCTTTCGCTCACGACGAGCTCAACCTGATCGAGCCGGGGGGCAACTACGGCTGGCCGGTCATCCAGGGGGATCAGCAAGCTGCCGGTATGACTGCGCCGATCCTGCACAGCGGCGACACCACCTGGGCCCCTGCGGGAATGACATTTGTGACCAGAGGACCGTGGCGAGGACGGCTGTTGGTCGCCAATTTGCGCGGTGAACAACTCCTGAATGTCGCCCTGGACCCGGGGAACCCTTCTGTCGTCCAATCGTTTTCGGTGTTTTACCAAAACAAATACGGTCGGCTTCGCGATGTCGTGGAAGGGCCGGACGGTTCGCTTTACCTCCTGACCAGCAACCGGGATGGACGCGGTGAGCCTGGGCCCGGAGACGACCGCATCATTCGGCTGAGACCTGGACGTTAGCTGCTTCGGTGCGGCGATGATCGACAAAAATGCCCAATCGTTTATGATTGGGCGTTCAGCGTGTAGACAAGTCCGCGGCGCATGGGAGAGAGGGCCCGCTCGCTCGCTTGACGCCAGCACAGAAGCGAATGATGTCCGCTCCAAAACGAGACGCGGGCAGGGGACAAA